>Ga0114946_10001887_pt1 | contig 14421 bp, 11 predicted proteins | sample WalLakDeSediment_FD_88676 | JGI IMG/M metagenome (GOLD analysis project Ga0114946, IMG submission 88676) | Lake sediment microbial communities from Walker lake, Nevada to study Microbial Dark Matter (Phase II) - Walker Lake 11/02/13 Deep Sediment | ecosystem: Environmental > Aquatic >... | reverse complement strand
CTCATGATCGACCTCGTGGGCATGGTCAAAAAAGAGATGATCAAGCGCAAGATGAAGCGCTGGCACTCGCAGCATGAAGCCGACCAAGCCGAGCACGATCCGCTGCCGGCCCCGGCCGAGTGAGGCGATTTAAATCGGGTACTGGCAAAGGCCACACTTGCACTTACATGTGAGCGTGGCCTTCACGCATCAATTGATCGATAGGACAACATTCAACCCCGCTCGCCGGCCACGCCGAATTTGGCGCGTTTCAGCTAGGTTGTGACTGTTGACAGTCATACCGGAACAATCGAACCCCTGCGGCAATAGAGGTAAGTCAGGCTACGTATTTTCCTGAAAAATACCCGTGCACCGAAGCATTTCGCCCCGTATGGTGGTTCAGTCACTGCCAGCGAAGCCCTGCCATGCTCAATTACATTCATACCGGTAAATATGAAGCTTTACTGCAATGCGGGCTTCAAAAGCCTGTCGTCACAAAAAACGTGACCTCAGCATCGAACCTTCGACCACTGCACCGTGTGAACGGGAGCGACCAATGAGCCACGCCATCGTCATGGGAGGAAGCATCGCGGGGCTATGCGCCGCCGCAGCTCTAGCCAAGAACTTCGACCGCGTCACGGTCCTCGAGCGGGACCCGGAGCCCGGACCCGAAGCGCGCCGAGGAGCTCCTCAGGGCCACCACGTTCACGCCCTGCTCAGCCGCGGGCAGGCCATCATGAACGAGCTGTTTCCCGGAGCCTTCGCTGCCCTCGCGCGCGACGGCGCCGTCCGCCTCGACCTCGGGACCGGCGTGCGGTGGTTTCAATTCGGCGCCTGGAAGCCCCGCAGGACCATCGGCGTCGACGTTTGGTTTCAAAGCCGGCCGCTGCTCGAGCATCACCTCCGCGCGAGCCTCGGACGCAACGACAAGGTCGAGCTGCGCTTCAGCGTCGCGATCGACGGGCCGGTCCACGCCGACGGCCGCGTGTCGGGCGTGCGCTTACGCGACGGATCGGTGCTCGACGCTGACCTGGTCATCGACGCCACGGGCCGCGGATCCGCGTCTGCGACCTGGCTCGAACGGTGGGGCTACGGCAAGGTCTTGGAGCAGCGCGTGCGGGTGGGGCTTGGCTACGTCTCGGGGATCTTCGAGCACGCGCGCGGCGCCGGGGAGCGCGGCTCCACAGCCGTCTACCAGCACGTGCCCTTGGACAACAAGCGAGCCGGGCTGAGCTTCCCAGTCGAGAACAGCCGCAAGGTCATCACTCTCGTCGGCTACCACGGCGACCACGCGCCCACGGAGATCGAGGCGTTCCGCGCGTGGGCGAAGACCTTGTTGCAACCCGAGATCGCCAACGAGCTCGACGAGCTCGAGCTCGTCGGTGGGCTGCGCAAGTTCACCTACCCCGAGCAGATCCGACGCTGCTACGGCGAGCTCCGGCGCCTCCCCGAGGGCTACCTGATCATCGGTGACGCGATGTGCAGTCTGGACCCAACCTTCGGTCAGGGCATGGCCATCTCGGCGATGCAAGCCGAGGTCCTCGCCCAGAGCGCTCGGCCCCGGCGGTCGACAACGCGGCTGCAGCGACGGCTCTACGGCATGACGACCAGCCCGTTCACGATGACGGCCAACGAGGCTCACCGTTGGCCCGAGACGACCGGCTGGAAGCCACGTTTCAGCGCGTTTCAGCGCGCCGCGATCGCCAAGGTGTATGAGGCCTCGAGCTACGATCCGGACGTCTACCAAGCCCTGATGCATGTCGTCCATTTCCTCGCGCCGCCATCGGCCTTGCTCCGGCCCAAGCTCCTGTGGCGAGTGTTCGTCGCCCGCCGCCCACTCCCCGCGATCAAGCTGCCAACCCCGGCCCTCGTCGGCGAGCTGTCATCGGCCGCAGCGTCCCGGGCTGAGTTCTAGGGAACCGGCGGCGCCTGCAAGCGCGGGCACTCGGGCGGCCCGCCGCTGGTCCCGTCGTCGTAGATGCGGGCGCTCGGCATGCGCTCGCGCAACAGCGAGGCCAGATGGTTGCTCAAGCGGTGGCGCGCCGTGCTGCCCTGCCGCAAGAGCACGATCGACTTGCCCCCCCGCGTCCGGCTGAGGCCGCTGACCAAGCCCTGGGCGCCGTCGTCGAACCAGCGGAGCCGCTGGTCCTCGTCGGAGGGCATCTCACCGCAGCTTTGCCAGGCGCCCGTGGGTGGATCGGCTCGGTAGCAGCAGCGGTTGCTGGTCTCACCGGTCACGAGATTGAGGCTGCCTTCGATCTCGATCTCGAACACGGCGATGTTGTCGAGCAGGCGCTCGTGAAGCGCAGACATGGCCGCCTGGGCCTTGGCGTCGGGGTTGACCTGGGCGGGCGGACACACGAGGCCGTCACGCTCGGGGCCGCACACGCGCTCGTACTCGCCGACCCGCTCGCTCAGCTCTTGCGCGTGCTTGGCTCGCGCGTCGCTGCGCTCGAGCTCGGCCTCGAGCTCCTCGACCCGCGCCGCTTGGCGCTCGCGCTCGGCCGCGGCGCTAGCGAACGCCTCGCTGAGGTCGTCGAGCTCCTGCGTCGAGGTGTCGAGCTGCTGCTCTTGAATGGTCGCGAACACGAACAGCACGACCATGAACACGTCGAGCAGCGGGAGCATGTCGATGCTGCGTTTGGCCATGATCGGCTACTGGTCGACGGCCTCGGGGGCTGGTGGCAGACCGTCGCGTGGACGCTCGAGGCCCTCGAGCAGGGCCATGCGCACGTGCTGGCGGGCGTGCTCGATCAAGCTGTCGCAGGCGCCGGCGATGCCCGACAACCCGAGCGCGCCGATCAAGCCCCAAAACGTGGTCCCGAGGGCGGTCGGCAGGCGCGCGCGGAAGCCCTCGAGGTCCGTGGGGTCGGAGCTCACGAGCGCGAACACGGTGCCGAGGATCCCAAGGTGCACGGCGAACTGGGCGAAGCGCTCGATCCACGCGACCCGCTCGCTGAGCCGGGCGACCGCCCGCGCGGCCGGCTCGCTCGCGCCGCCGGTCAGCAGCCGCGTGATCTCTTCGAAGCTCAGATCGACGACCGGCGCCGACTCGAGCCGCCGCCGGATCGGGTGGTCGAGGTCGAGCTCGCCCGCGATCTGACGCAGGAGCCCGAGCGCGCCCTCGAGCTGATCGAAGGCCTGCTGGCCCCGGCGGTACCACGTCCACGCGCCGACGAGCATGCCCGCGACCGCGAGCAGCACGACCACGCCGAGCGGATCAAACAAGCTTCGGAGGATCATGTGGGCGGCTATTTATGGGTGATCGACACCGCGAGCTGCTTGGCCCGGAGGCAAGCCTCGACTTGGGACACCGTCTCGTGCGGGCCGTTCTTGGCGTCGATCTTCACGGTGTCGAGCCCGGCGAACAGCTCGTCCTGATCGCACAGCGCCGCGCAGTCCTGCGGCTGGCCGCCGTCGACGAGGCAGCCGCGCGCGTCGATCGTCAGCTTCATCGGCAGCTTGCGCTCGGACTCGGGCTCGGCCGCCTCGGGCTCAGCAGGCTCGCGCTCAGCGGGCTCGGCGAGCTCACCCCGGACCTGCCCGTCGGCGACGCCCTCGGAGCCCAGGCCGAAGCCCGGGATGCAATCGGACAGCCAGATTGCGACGAGCCCGACGATCGCGAGCAAGCCGGCGAGCACCGTCGTCCGTCCACCCCCACCTTTTCGCTTCTGGTTGTTCTGGTCGGGCATCCGCCCACACGATCGCCCACCGCCGAGCAGTCGCGCAACCCAAACCGCCGCGCGCGCCGGGCTCCGCCGCGCAGCTGGAGACAACTGGACGAAGAGGTGCCCGACGCACGCGGCACCGCGCCTATTCAGTATGGTCGAAAACCTCAAATATCGGCGCCCATGACCCGCTACAGCCCCCTTGCGATCATCGGCAGCGCATGCGAGCAATCAACTGTGCGCGTCCGATTGGGACTGATAGCGGGATTCATCGTGGGCCTCGGCTCGGCCTTGGCGCTGCCGAGCCTGGCGCTCGCCGGCGGGTGCCCCGACGGCGGCGAGCTCGTCCAGCACGAGGTCGCCGCGGGCCAGACCCTCAGCGGCATCGCCTTGAAGCACGGCATCAGCCAGCGGGCGCTCGAGCGCGCCAACCCGGGCCTCGATCCCAACAAGATCCGGGTCGGGCAAACGCTCAAGGTCTGCCTGCCCGACAAGGCCGCCGCCAGCAGCAAGAGCTCGAGCTCATCGAGCGCGTCGGACACCACCGGGCGATCGTGCGGCAGCGGCAAGACCATCAGCGAGCACCAGGTCGAGAGCGGCGACACGCTCGGCGGCATCGCCAACAAGTACGGGGTCAGCGTCGCCACCGTCCAGTCGCGCAACGCCGCGCTCAAGAAAAATCCCAACTCGCTGCGCGTCGGGCAGGTCCTCGAGATCTGCGCGGACACCAAGCGCTCGACGGCGAGCAAGACCTGCGGCTACCGGACGCCGCTGCACACCCACAGCGTGATGCCCGGCGAGACCCTCGGTGAGATCGCCGGTCGCTACGGCGTCCGTCGCAAGGACCTGATCCAGCTCAACAGCAAGCTCAAGGCCAACGCCAACCTGCTCAGCGTCGGGCAGAAGATCAACGTCTGCCCCGAGATCGCCCCCCACGAGATCGTCAAGCTCGAGTACACGGTCCAGTCCGGCGACACGCTCAGCGCGATCGCGGCCAAATACAGCCTGACCACCAGCGAGCTGGTCGGCTACCAGCGGGGCAAGCTCAAAGACACCAACGACCTGCGCATCGGGCAAAAGCTGATCATCTACAAAGAGGGCGGCGTGATGCCCGGCTACGGCGCCTACGACGACGACACCGGCGACCTCCCCAGCGGCGTGCAGCTGCCCCCCGGCAAGCACTACGTGGTCAAGCACCCGAGCCTCGCGTGGGGCACCAGCGAGAGCATCCGCCTGATCCAAGCCGCGGTCTCGTCCTACCGCCGGACCTGGAACAGCTCGCCGATGATCCACATCGGCGACATCTCCAAGAAGGGCGGCGGCAAGTTCGCCCCGCACATGAGCCACCAGCACGGCCGCGACGTCGACATTGGCTATGTGCTCCAGGGCGACAAGGCCGACGAGGTCCGCTTCACCACGGCCAACGCGAGCAACCTCGACGTGGCCCGGACCTGGACGCTGATCCAATCATTCTTGGACACCGACGAGGTCAAGTACATCTTCATGGATCACGCGATCCAAAAGCTCTTGTATGAGTATGCGGAGAGCAAGGGCGTGCCCAAGGACACCCTCGCTGAGCTGTTTCAGTATCCGCGCTCGAAGGGCCGCGGGCACGGGATCATCCGCCACTCGAAGGGCCACGCGAACCACTTCCACGTCCGCTTCAGGTAGACGGCTTTAGCGGGGCTCGAAGCAGCGCCGGCTGGGCTGGCACTCCTCGGGGGCGCACAGGGCCTTGTCGGGGCCCGTGACAAAGCAGGTCTTGAGGCATTGGTAGCCGCTCGAGCGGCTCGTGTGGAAGGCGTCGTGGGTGTCGGCCCCGTAGGCGTGCAGGCCCTTGGTTCGCAGGTGCTTGCAGACCGGACGGGAGTCGTCGACGCGGATGAACTCGGGCATGGGAGTGGTTGGCTTTCGTGGAGGGTCACTCGGGCAAGGCGAGGCCCGAGGCGCGGTGGAGGACCTCGCGGAGCAGGCCCTTGCTGAGCGGGACCTTGTAGCCGTTGCCGCCGAGCGGCTTGGCGCCGGCGAGGGCGGCGGCGGCGGCCTCGGCGAACAGGGCCTCGCTCGGGGCTTGGCCCTCGAGCATGGCCGCGGCCTCGCTCGCGTCCCAGGGGATCGGGGCGACGTGGCCGAGCGCGACCCGAACGTCGCGCATGGTCCCGTCGGCGGCGAGCCGCATGCGGACCGCCGCTTCGGCGAGCGGCCAGTCGTGGGACTGCTTCTCGCGCACGGCCTGGTAGGCGCTGCGCATGTCGGCGAGCATCGGGATCCAGATGCGCTCGAGCACGTCGCCGGGCGCGAGCGTGTGCTCGCGGGTTGGATCGGGCCTCGGGCCGACGAACAAGTCGGCGATCGAGATCAACTCGTAGTCCAAGCCCGCTTCGAGGCCGCGCTCTTCGGCCGGCCCACGGTAGATCACAGCGACGGCGTCGAGCGCCAGCAGCGGCGTCGCGAGGCTCGAGGGGTGGACGATGTAGCTGGGGCCGCCGCCGAGGATCGCGTTGTAGCGATTGTCGCCCATGACCGCGAGACAGACCTCGCCGCCCTTCTTGAGGCAGACCAGCTCGTTGTTGCGAAAGTACCAGCAGCGCGGGCGCTGGAGCAGGTTGCCGCCGACCGTCGCGGTGTTGCGGATGCCTGGGGTCGCGGTCTCGACCGCGGCTTGGGTCAAGGCTTCGGCGCCCGGCAACGTCGCGCCAGCGAGCTGGGCGAGGGTCGTCAGGGCGCCGATCGACGCGTGGGCGGGCGCGCTGGGGAAGTAGTAATCGGCAGGGAGCAGCGGCGTCACCGTGCCGACCTCGACCCCCGGCGCGAGGGCTTTGAGCTCGCGCAGCTCGATCAGCAGCTCGGGCTCGTCGAGCCCCTCTTTCATGCGATCGAGCAGGTCGACGCCGCCGGCTCGCAGCGCCCGGCGCTCGGGCTGCGCTCGAGCGAGCTCGCGCGCGCGAGCCAGCTGCTTGGTGCGGATCAGGGCGAACGGCTGCATCACTTGCTCCCTTGTGTGGCGAGGACTTCGAGGATCTTGGCCGGGGTGATCGGCAGGCTGCGGACGTGGACGCCGAGCGCGTCGCCGACCGCGTTGGCGATCGCCGCGGCCGTGGGGATCGTCGCGGGCTCGCCGATCCCGTAGGCGCCCGTGGAATTGTTGCCGCTCGCGACCTCGGTCAACAGCACGTCGATGGCCGGGACGTCCTTGGCCCCGCAGGCCTTGTACTGCTCGAGGTTGGGGTTGAGCATCACGCCGAGGCTGGGATCCATGATCCGCTGCTCCATCAGGGCGTAGCCGACCCCGAGGATCACGCCGCCGTTTATCTGCGAGCGCACGGTCAGCTCGTTCATGACCCGGCCGCAGTCGTGGACGGCGAGGATCTGCGTGCAGCGGACCTCACCGGTCCAGGTGTCGACCTCGACCTCGGCGAATTGGACCCCCGCGATCTCGGGGGCCGTGAACCCAGGGAACGCGCGCGGGTGCGCGGCGAAGGTCCGCGAGCGGGTCCCGATCGTGACGATCGACTCGCCGGAGATGCGCTTGCAAAGCTCGCCCCAGCCGATCTTTTGCCGACCCAAGGAGACGCCCTCGTGCGTCCACACCAGGTTTTTTGTCGAGCTGACATCGAGCGCCTTGGCGGCGACCTTGGCGAGCTCGGACTTGGCGAGCTCGGCGGCGTTGCGGACCGCCGGCGCGATCGAGGCCGTGGTCTTGCTCCCGCCGCTGCCGACCCCCGGCCCGAGGGTGCTGTCACCGATCTCGATGGTGATCGACCCGAGCGGGCGCACGAACACCTCGGCGACGATCTGGGCCATGATCGTCCCGATCCCGCCGCCGATGTCTTGGAGCCCGTTTTTGACCTTGATGGTGCCGTCGCGGCGCAGCTCGAGGGTCACGCGGGCGTCGGTCCCACCAAAGTCGCCCCAGATCGACACGGCGCAGCCGACCCCGCGGCGGATCCGGGTCTGACGGGCGCGCATGTCGGCCGCGGCTTGGCGACGCGCGTCCCAATTGAAGCGCTCGCGGCCGAGCTCGAGCTGCCAGCGGCGGACCGGGTGGCCGTCGTGGGCGAGGCGCAGATCGATGGGGTCCACGCCGAACTCGCGGGCGAACTCGTCGAGCGCCGACTCGATCGCAAACGCGCCTTGCGGGTGCCCTGGTGCCCGAAACGCCACGGCCGGGCCGGCGTGGGTGAACACGTCGGCGCTCTCGACGAGCACGTGGTCGACCTTGGTGTAGACCGCCGAGGCGTTGCGCCCGACCCCGGCGCCCGTGCCGATCCCCGCGCTGCCGTAGGCCTGCACGTGGATCGCCGTGAGCTTGCCCTTGGCGTCGCCGCCGAGCTTGACGGTCTGGATCGAGTCGGGCCGGTTGCCCGTGCACAGCTGCTCCTCGACCCGATCGAGCATGAGCTTGACGGGCTTGCCGGCCTGCCGGGCGAGCTCCCCGGCGATCTTGGCGATCGCCGAACCCGGCGCGTTGGCCCCAAACTTGGCCCCAAACCCGCCGCCGACGAACTTGCTGATGACCTGGACCTTGCTGGGCTCGAGCCCGAAGATCGCCGCGAACTCGTCACGCACGCTAAAGATCGACTGGGTCGACGCCCAGATCGTCGCCTGCGTCGGCTTGTCCCAGCGGACCACGATCCCATGGGTCTCGAGCGCGCTGTGGGTGTGGCATTGGGTCTCGTAGGTCGCCTCGAAGCTGAGCTTGGCCTGGTTGAGCGCTCGCTTGGCGTCGCCGCGCTTTTGGCTGCGACCGGGGCGGACGTTGCCGCTGAGCTTGCCTGACGCCTGCTCGGCCCCGGGCTCGTCGGCCCCCGTCCGCTGCTCGTCGACGGCCGCGTCATGGACCTGCACCGCCTTGGCGTGCATCGCCGCACGGGTGTCGACGACGAAGGGCTGCGGCTCGTACTCGACGACGATCGCCGCGAGCGCGGCCTTGGCCAGGCTCGGGCGCGTGGCCGCGACCGCGGCGATGTCCTGGCCCGCGAAGATCAGCTTGTCGCCGACGGCCGCGACCGCGAACACGGCCTCGACCCCGGGCTGCGTTCGCGCCGGCGCGAGGTCGATGCGCTTGATCACCGCGCACGGCCAGGGCGAGCGCAGGACCGCCGCGTGGAGCAGGTCGGGGACGGCGATGTCGTGGGTGAAGCGGGCCTTGCCGCTGACCTTGAGGGCGCCGTCGATCCGCGGGACCGGCTCGCCCACCACGCGCAGCTGATCGCTCGCGTCCCACGGCCGCGGCTCGCCGTCAGGCACGTTGACGGTGACGCTGGTGACCTGGTCGCCGTAGCCGAGCTCGAGCTTGGTCTTGCCGGCCATGATCAGCGGCCCTGCTTTCGGTTGGTTGGCGCCGGCGCCCGCAGGCGGATCAGCTCGGTGCCGTTGCGCTCGCCGGGCGCCTGGCCGTGGGCGACTGCGAGGACCGCGTCGATCACATGGGGGTAGGTGCCGCAGCGGCACAAGTTGCCGGCGATCGCATCGGCGACCTGCGCGCGGGTGAGCGCCCGAGCCTGGCCTTGCTCGAGCAAGGCGCTCGAGCTGATCAGCATGCCCGACGTGCAAAACCCACATTGCAGGGCGTCGTGCTCGACGAAGGCGAGCTGCAAGGGCGAGAGCGCGTCGCCTGGGGCGAGCCCGGCCACGGTCGTGACCGCAGCTCCGGCGACGTCGTGGGCGAGCAGCATGCAGCTGTTGCGTGGGACGCCGTCGACCAGGACCATGCAGGCCCCGCAGGCCCCGCGATCGCACACCAGCTTGGTGCTCGGCTTGCCGAGCTCGTCGCGCAAGAGGCTGAGCAACGTGGTTCGGGCCTCGGCCTCGGTCTCGATCGGCTGGCCGTCGAGCACGAACTCGAGCCGCGCAGGCGTGAGCCCAAACGCTTCGTCGAGCGCCGGCGGGCGCGGATCCGGGGGCTCGGTCGGTGGGTCCTGCTTGACGCAGCCGGCGACCAGCGTGGCCGAACCGATGCTGCGAAACAGGCCGCGCCGCGTGAGGCCGCGTGCTTTACTAGGAGACTCCGACATGCCGCGGCCAGGGTAACCGAATGTGTCATCGCGTGCGCGACGCAAGACTTGCCGACCCGCTCGCGACGGCCCCGCCCTATCGTGAGGGACTCGGTCCATCGTGCCGCGCTCCTCCGTCCTCCCGCGCTTTGAAGTCGTGATCGGCTGCCCCGAGCGGGCCGTCGCCGCCAACCTCATTCGCTCGCTCACGCGGCCCGAATGCGAGTGCCACGGCTGGGTCGAGCCACCCTACGCCGAGCTCCACGTGCCCGAATCGGTCCGCCACTTTTGGTCGCCCCGGCTGCAGCTGACGTTCAGCGAGCACCCGAGCGGGACCGCCGTGTATTGCACGTTCCGGCCGGAGCCCGGGGTTTGGACCGGGTTCGTGTTCGTCCACTCCTTGCTTGGCACCCTCGCGATTCTCGGCCTGTGCCTCGGGCTCGCGCAGTGGACCCTCGGCCAGCCAGCGCTGGCGATGCTGGTGCCCCCGCTCGCGGCGCTGCTCTCGCTTGGCCTGTATTTCGGCGCGCTCGCGGGTCACCGGCTTGGCCACGAGCACATGTGCATGCTTCGACGCGAGTTCGACCACGCGCTTGGCAGCTCGAGCCCCGCGCACGACACGTGGGATCCCACCACCGACGCGGAGCTCGCGGGTGGCTGTTCGTAGTCCGCCCGCGAGTTGTGCCGCGCCCTCAAACATCCGAAGCTGCGGCCGGTGGCGAGCGACTCTCGAGGCACGAGCGACGGACGCGAGCGCGCGCCTGCCCTCTCGTCGGAGCCCCTCGATGACCGGACCCTGTCGGCGACCTTCGATGGCGAGGACGACCCATTCACGCGCCGGGGCGACGAGATCCCCGAGCGGATCGATCGCTACCTCGTGCTCGCCAAGCTCGGCTCCGGGGCCATGGGCGCGGTCTATTCGGCCTACGATCCCGACCTCGATCGCAAGCTCGCGCTCAAGTTCCTGCACGAGAGCGAGCAGTCCGACGGCCGCACGATCCGGCTGCTGCGCGAGGCCCAGGCCCTCGCGAGGGTCTCGCACCCCAACGTGATCCAGGTCTACGACGTCGGCACCTTTGAAGGCCGGGTCTACATCGCGATGGAGTACATCGACGGGGTCTCGCTCGGGGTCTGGCTGGCCGCCGAGCGCCGCTCGCCGGCGGCGATCGTCGCAACCTTCGCCCAGGCCGGTCACGGGCTCGCGGCGGCCCACGAGAAGGGCCGCCTGGTTCACCGCGACTTCAAGCCCGACAACGTGCTCGTGGCCCGCGACGGGCGGGTCGTCGTGCTCGACTTTGGCATCGCCCACGCGATCGCCAACACCGAGCCGCGCGAGCAGGACGACGCGGTCGTGCGTGAGCGCCTCGTCGCCCACGCCGTGGTCCGGGAGGCGCGAGCCGAGGCCAGCAACGGGCCGGGCGAACACACGGCGACCCGCGGGATCCCGACGGCGCTGTTGAACTCGACCGCGCTCGCGACCGAGGTCACCCGCGCGGGCGCGCTGATCGGGACGCCGGCCTACATGGCCCCCGAACAACTCGAGGGCCGCGCGACCGACGAGCGCAGCGATCAGTTCTCGTTTTGCGTGGTCCTGTGGGAGGCGCTCCACGGCGAGCGGCCGTTCGCTGGGTCGTCGCCGCTGGCCTTGTGGAAGTCCATGCGCGACGACGCGATCCGCCCGCCCGCCTCGCCGCGGATCCCCGGCGCGATCCAGCGGGCGCTCAACCGCGGGCTCTCGCTCGACCCCGATCGCCGGTTCCCGAGCATGGCCGCGCTGCTCGCCGTGCTCGACCGCGATCCGGCCACCACCAAAAAGCGCCTGACCCTCGCTGCGTTGGCGTTCGCGGCCGTGGGCCTGGTCGTCGGTCGCGCCGCGACCCGGCCCGCGAGCGAGCCGATCTGCGACGGCGCCGAGCAGCGGTTCGAGGCCAGCTGGGGGCCCGCGCGCCGGGCCGCCCTCGAGCAGGCGTTCACCCGCTCGCCCCTCGCCCTCGCCGGCCAGAGCTTGCCGGCGGTGCTCGACGGCCTCGATCACTACGCCGCGCAGTGGCGGGCGATGTACGGCGACGCGTGCGAGGCCACCCACGTCCGCGGCGAGCAATCCGAGGAGCTCCTCGACCTGCGCATGGCTTGCCTCGCCGACCGCAAGCTCGGCTTCGACGCCCTCGTCGAGGTCCTGCTCGAGCCCGACGCGACCGTGGTCGAGAACGCCTACGCGGCCGTCGCCGCCCTGCGCCCGATCGACACCTGCGCCAACCACCGCGCGCTCACGGCCCGGGTCGCCCCGCCCGACGACCTCGACCTCGCCGAGCGCGTCGCCGAGATCGAGATCGAGCTCTCGCTCGCCCGAGCCCGGCGCGACGCTGGCGCTCACGAGCGCGCCATGGCCATCGCCCGCGCCGCCGAGGCCCAGGCCGTGATGACGGCCTACGCCCCCATTCAAGCCGCCGCGCTGATCGAGGTTGGGCTCACCGCCAACGAGTCTGGCGAGTATGAAGCCGCCGCCGCGAGCTTGCGCGAGGGCTTTTATCAGGCGCTCGCGGCCGGCGACGAGCAGTCCTGCGTCGAGGCGGCGACGGCCCTCGTGCACGTCAGCGGCGACAATTTACGGGACTTCGACGCCGCCGAAAACTGGGCCCGGGTCGCCGACGCGCTGCTCGATCGACGCAGCGATCAGCGCTCGCGGGCCCGCGTCGAGCTCGAATTTTTCATCGGCATCATGCATTGGCGAAAGGGCGAGCTCGAGCGGGCCCAAGCCGAGCTCGAGGCCGCCCTCGCCCTCGCTGGGGCCCTGACCGAGGACCCGCGCATGCTCGAGATCCGCGTGCGCAAGGGCCTAGGCTCGACGCTGTGGAGCCGCGGCAAGCCCGACGAGGCCGCCGCTCAATTCGAGATCGTCGTCGACGCGCTCACCCGCGAGCTCGGGCCCGACCACCCCAAGCTCGGCTCGGCGCTCAACAACCTCGCGAGCGCGCACTACAGCCTCGGCCGCCACGACCTGGCCGAGGCCGAGTTTGTCCGGGTCCTCGAGATCTACCAAGCCAGCCACGGTGACGAGCACCCGAGCGTCGCCAACAGCCTCAACAACCTCGCGGTCGTCTACACCCGCCGCGGCAAGCTCGAGCAGGCCCGTGACACGCACCTGCGCGTGATCGGCATCTACGAGCGGACCCTCGGCCTCGACCACCCCGAGCTCGCCAACTCGTGGAGCAACCTCGGCCGCGTGCTCCGGCGGCTCCACGACTTCGCCGGCGCCGCCGACTACTACGCCCAGGCCTACGAGCGCCGCTCGGCCGCGCTCGGGCCCGAGCACAGCGACACCATGACCTCGCTCGCCGGGCTCGCGCTGACCTCGCTCGACCTCGCCCGGCTCGCTGGCGATGGGGCTGATCACGACGCGCTTCGGGCCGAGGGCCTCGCCCGCTTGGACGTCGTGCTCGACACCCAGCGCCGGCTGCTCGGCGATGATCACCCCTCGGTCGCCGAGGCCGAGCAGGACTTCGGCACGGCGCCGCTCGAGCTCGACCCCAAGCGCGGCCGCGAGCTGCTGCGCAAGGCCCTTGCGACCCGCGAGCGGACCTTGCCGCCGGACCACCCCGACCTCGCCGACAGCTTGGCCGCGCTCGCCCACGCCCTCGTCAGCGATCAGCCCAACGAGGCCATCGAGCTGCTCGAGCGCGTCGTCGCCATCGAAGACGCCGCGCCCCAGGCCAGCCGCGCCCCAGGCAGCCGCGCTCGAGTCCGCCTCGATCTCGCCCGAGCCTCGCTCGCCCGCGGCGACCGGACGCGAGCCCGCGCGTCCGCCCGCGCGGGCCTCGAGCTGCTCGAATCGGTCGAGGGCCCCGAGGCCAAACGGCTGCGCCGCGAGCTCCGCGACGCGCTCGCGCCAGCCAGCGACTGACGATTGCCCCGGGCGCCCGATTGGACAATATGGTTCAGCTCGACTCGAGCAGCGCAGCGACGGCAGCGACGTGGGCGGCCAGTCGGACCCAGCGCTGGAGCTGCGCGAGCTCCTCACAATCGCGGATCCGGGCCTCGCTGCTCGCGTCGACCGGGACCCCGCGTTCGTCGAGGATCGCTAGCGTCAGCTCGATCAGGGCGATCCGGCGGCCTTGTTCACGGCCTTGTTCACGGCCTTCTTCACGGCCTTTTGCGAGGCCCTCTTGGTGGCCATAGAAGAAGGTGCCGCTCTGGCGCTCGATCTCGATCAATGGGTCGCGGTGTTGCACAGGTAACTCTCCGATCAGCAGGTCTCGTTGGGGTTTGGTTAGCGCAGCGAGGATGGTGATAGCATGACGTCGACGCCCAGGTTCCGGCAGCGTCAGCGCCAACCGCAGGCCGACTCGCGCCGTTTCGAGGTCGCCCGCGTATCCGTGCAGGGCCGCGGCCAGCACAAACGCCATGGGCCGCTCAGCCCGCATTTGCGTGGGGACGCTGTCGACATCGAGGAGCAGCACATCGACTTTAGGCGGCGGCCCGTCGCGCCACATTCGCAGCAGCGCGGACATGCGCCGAGAGAACGAGACGACGACGACCCACGTCATCAGCTGGTGCTCACGCGCGAGCAGGGCCTGGTAGACCGGGATCTGCCAGCGTTTGTCCGTGTCCGGGTCTTTTTGGGCCTCGACCGTGATCACCACCCCGCGCTTGCGCGTGCGCTTACCCTCGCCCTCACGCTCGTAGACCAGGACCAGGTCGGGAAAGCCCTGACGGGCGTCAAAGGCGTCGTCACCCGCGTAGTTGACCTCCGCGTGGCGATCGGTTGGGGTCCCGTCAGT
>Ga0114946_10001886_pt1 | contig 14426 bp, 16 predicted proteins | sample WalLakDeSediment_FD_88676 | JGI IMG/M metagenome (GOLD analysis project Ga0114946, IMG submission 88676) | Lake sediment microbial communities from Walker lake, Nevada to study Microbial Dark Matter (Phase II) - Walker Lake 11/02/13 Deep Sediment | ecosystem: Environmental > Aquatic >... | reverse complement strand
TTCAATTTCTGTCTTCGAATAAGGTAGCTTGGTCAACTTGACCTGACCATCCGACCAGGAATGATCAAAAAATGGAGCAAATCCAACGGTATTGGCTTTCTTAATAGGCTTCAATTCAGTTTTCCCAATCAATTGGATGGAATATTGATAAGCGATCGCATGGCCATTTACCAAATATTCTCCAGGATTCTTTTCCAAAACCTCAAAAGGAAGATCAATTAACTTCCCATGGGGAATGATCCTTAAATCAGTATAGGGTTCAATTTGTGGGTAAATCTCCTTGAAAAATTTATTGAAAAGATAAATACCACTTCCACCGCTAATATATTTTTGACCCACCCGGTAATCAATAATATTGTTCTTAAATGCATCAATTTCTTCATTGAGCTTTTCATCCCTTTCAATCATTTGAAAGCTTATATCCTTTTTATCCAGGAGAAATAAAATGAATTTTGTTTTTGTTTCGAAAAAGGAAAGAATAATAGTATTTCTATCCAAAAGTTCTTTTTGAATGTAAGGAATGTCAATAGATTCAAACTTTAGCTTTGCCTTTACATAATCAGGGGAATCGTTGAATTCAACATGAAGTCTGGAAAGTTCCAACCTTTTATCAGTCAGTGATTTCTGAAGCTCAGCTATTTTAGAATCTTCCCCTTCAGCAAGAATAGACTGTTGTAACCTGGAAATTGCAAATTGAAGATCACTTTCTTTCTGGATATTTTCTTCAGAGATCCCACTTATTTTCTTCAGCTTTTTCTCTCTTATTCCGATATTCAAACTGGTAGACTTACTTCTCTCTGCCCAATCCAATGCCTGAAAAAGCAACTGGTCTTCTCCTTTCTTATGGTATTGGGTCAATAGTTTCTCAACAGCCTCCTGATAAGTATCCAAAACAAAATCTCCCAAAAAAATTCTGGCCTCATCATTATCATAATAATTGCTTACAAAAAATGCCATATCAAAGGCTGCTTGATAAGTTGAAATCCCCGCTTCAAAATAGATACACTCCTGGTTCAATTCATATAACTTAAAAAATGATTTGGCTTTGTCCACCAAACTTTCTATCAGTGAAAAGGTGGCAAAACCCAAAGAGTAATCTACTGGATTTTTAAATACATCTTCATTATCAAAGTATCCATCAATATAGATTACCGACTGATGAAAATATTCAATGGCTTTTTGATAATCCTCTTCTTCAAAGGCTATTTTACCCAATAATCTAAAACTTCTTCCCAATCTGAAATCCAAGGATGACTTACGATCTTTATTGGATTCAGACAAGAAGTTTAACAAAACATCCTTAGCTTTTGAAGTTTCATTTTGCATAAGGAAAACTTCAGCCAATTGATTTTTATAGGAAGCCGATTCCTTAAATTGTGGAGTTGCTATCCTTTCAAGATAAAAAAAGGCAGAGTCAGGCATATATTTTTCCAAAAATATGCTGACCATCTGTGTATACACTTGGTCCTGGTTCAAACCGGAATTTTCCAATTGTTTGTAAATAGCCAAAGCGCTGTCCAAATTGTTTAATTGAAACAGGGCACTGCCTATATTATTGAGAAAACTGAATAACGCATATTGAAAATAAGGTTCAAGTTCATCAAATGACCTGTCCCCGACCACCAGGTTTTTTGCCTTATTAAAATAATTAACTGATTGTGTATAATTACCTGATTCAAAGTAGGTTACCCCTAATGAGTTATATAATCTGGATGCCTCGGTATCAGAAGATTTGAATTGAATAAGTTTTTCGGCTTCCTCCAAAAAATAAATGCTACTATCAGCTTGACTCAAGAGATAATAGGTCTCTCCCAAAAAAAGGTGGGTGCCAAAAAACAAGGTGTCATTGACATCTCCACTGTTTCTTATTTTTAAACCCTCCCTGTAAAATTCTACAGCATCATGAAGCTCCCCTTTCATCAGATAGAGATTCCCGATTTTCTCAAACACATCCAAAAGCACTTCATCTTCAAGTTGAACAGCATTTTCAAATTGGATCACCTCTTTGAATAATGCCAATGCCACGCTATCCGTATATTCGGATGGGTCATCTGAATCGTAAAAAGCCAAAGCCTCTTTATAGCTTGAAAAAGCAATATCAGGACCTTGATTAGGAACTTGCTGAAAAAACAAAAAAAAGACAATAAAAAGGCAGTTTTTTAACAAAATTGAACCGATTTAATTTATCGGTAATATTACCCAATTTATTGAAAGCTGGCAACAATGACCAAATAAGGTGGTCTGGGTTTTGTTTTTGGATTATCAGCTGTTATTCTGGCGTTCTTCAAACTGAATGGATCAGTATAGTTAAGAATACCTGACTTCTTTTCCTCTATTTCATCCAATAGACTCTGGGGAACATCCTGTAACGTCCTGTAATAAAATATCTTAAGATCAATCCCGTTCAAGGCCCCCAGGCTGTTATCCTGCAAACTATAATACATTCTCACATCCAATACACTTCCGTTTTGGGGATTCTCACCAAAAGCCTTGTTTTCCAAGGTCTTTTTCAAATCAATAATACCCTTGGATGAACTTACCTTTATACCGATATCGGAAAGTTTTTTATCATCAGGACCAACTTCATCAAATTTACAACGGCTATTGTCATCATCTTCATCGTCATTGTCGTCATCATCATCTTCAGCATCGTCGTCACTGTCGTCACATAGGCTTAGTGCTGTAGGATTTGCATTAAAAACAGGGTTAGCCAAAAAATCATTCTGATCTAGAATATAAACTTTATCGATGTAGTTTACTCCTGCAATGATCAGATCAAATTCACATTCCGACTCAAGAAATGAGGCAGGCGAAAAAGTAATTTTATATTTGAGACCTGTTTCACTTTTATTGATGTCTATTTCTCCGCTTAACGGATTGATCTGAAGGCCCTCGGGAAACACGGAAAACTGTCCGCTCAAATTTTGAATAGGCCTTATTTTATTTTCAATAGAAGAATTGATATAAAAAATAGTGTCAATGTAGGTGAAATTAGCACAATTAAAAGGTTGATTGGTTCCATCATCAGGATCCGGATCATCGACCAAGGAAGATTCACAGGCAATAAAACCTGAGAAGATCAGTATTAACAGGAAATACTTAATTAATTTATTCATTCTACCGGCTTTTTATTGAGTCGAAGCGGAGGTAACATTTGTAACCTTTATGTCCATTTTTTTTAAAATATATCATCTAAAATAATGCCTATTAAACTGGAACTTAACCATAAGAGTAGTTTTTAATTCAGATTTTCAGTCTAAATGATCACTTTCTTGAAGTCACATTCAAAAGCACACCCGCCAAAACCAAAAACATCCCTAAAAAACTTATCAAACTGAAAGTCTCATCAAAGATAAAGAATCCAAAACCCAAAGCATATACAATTCCTATATAGCTTAAACTGGCCACTTTGGAAACATTGGCGTTTTGGTAAGCCAATGTCATAAAATATTGGGCAAATTGGGTTAGTAATCCTACTGCCAAAAGGACTGCCCAATCCCATCTTTGGGGCATAACCCAAATGAAATAACTAAAAACAGCTGCAATGGGTATGGTGATAAGCGGAAAATAAAACATGATCACCAATGGATGTTCTGAATTGCTTATTTTTCTTATCAGATTATAGGCTACTCCCATGGCCAATGCAGCAATCAATCCCACAGAAAGATCAAAAAAAGTAATTCTGGGATCAAAGCCTTCAATGATAATAACACCAATGAAAGAAATCCCAAAATAAACAAACTGCATAGTCCTTACCTTTTCTTTGACTATAAATATCCCAAGAATCGTGGTGAAAATCGGAGCGAGGTAATTGATGGTCACTGCCGAAGCCAGTGGGATAGTCTGCAGGTTATAAAAAAAAGCAATCAGTCCAATTGAACCGACAATTCCCCTCAGGATCAGTAATTTTTTATTGGTCCCGAATAATGGAACTCCTACATTTTTGATCAAAAAAAAGGTGAAAATCAAACTGAATACAGATCGGAACAAAATTATTTCTATAGCAGGGATATGAGGTATCAGTTTGACAGATACATTCATCAGGGAAAAAAGAAACCCTGCAAACAACATATTTTGGATACTCTTTTTACTCAAAGCTTATCTAAATTTCGGCAAAGCTAAGGTATTAATTGAAAAGACTCCGGTTTTCTTATCAAAGAACTGTACAAATAAGCAGGTTCAAAAATCCAAAATGCAAAGAAAGAGGGTCAAAGCTAAATACTAAAGCTTTTCGTTTCTGATCATGGATAATATTTTACCATCCTGCATGGTCAATGTTCTGTCAGCCATTTTTGCAAGTTCCTTGTTATGGGTGACTATGACAAAAGATTGCCCAAAATTTTCCCTTAGTTTAAAAAACAGCTCGTGAAGCGCCTGGGCATTTTGAGAATCAAGGTTTCCGCTTGGTTCATCAGCAAAAACTATCTTGGGGTTATTGATCAAAGCTCTGGCCACAGCCACGCGTTGTTGTTCTCCACCTGATAATTCTGAAGGTTTGTGGGAAAGTCGTTTTTCAAAGCCAAGTAATTGGGAAAGTTCTTTGGCACGGGTTCTTAATTCTGATTCCGGTTTGCCGGCTATCAGGCCCGGGATAAGAATATTTTCTTCTGCGGTAAATTCAGGCAGGAGGTTATGAAACTGGAAAATGAATCCAATCTGGCTATTTCTGAAATCCGCCAATTTATCTCCTTTGAGTTTGGATACCAAAGTTTGCCCAATCCAAACCTCTCCTTCATCGGCATTATCCAGTGTTCCCAAAATATGAAGCAGTGTGCTTTTCCCTGCACCGGATGCTCCTACCACAGAAACCACTTCATTATCAAATATTTCCACATCCACACCTTTTAGAACATGGAGGTCTCCATAATATTTTTGAATTCCTTTGGCTTTGAGCATAGCTTGAACAATATTGGATAAAGATAAGGGCGCCGAATTTATTAAGCTTCAAAAATGCTATTTATTTCCCAAAAAGAGCAAAGGTTAACTTGAAAAATCAATATGTAGCACTTAACTTCGGGCAAAAATTTTACAAGGATGAATATACACGAATATCAAGCAAAAGAACTTTTGAAGAGCTACGGTGTGAGAATTCAGGAAGGTGTCGTTGCCGATAGTCCTGAGACTGCATTGAAAGCTGCAAAAAAACTAAATGCAGAAACCGGAACTTCCTGGTATGTTATCAAAGCCCAAATCCATGCAGGTGGAAGGGGAAAGGGCAAGGTGAAAGAAACCGGCTCAAACGGAGTGGTTCTTGCCAAAAAGCTTGAAGAGGTGGCGGAGAAAGCAAAAAACATCCTTGGTGGTACCTTGGTAACCATTCAAACAGGAGCTGAAGGTAAAAAAGTAAACAAAATATTGGTAGCTGAGGATGTTTATTATCCAGGCGCTTCAGAACCAAAAGAATATTATTTATCCATCCTATTGGATAGGGCCAAAGGCTGTAATGTGATTATGGCGTCTACCGAAGGAGGTATGGATATAGAGGAGGTTGCAGAAAAGCACCCGGAAAAAATAATCAAAGAATGGGTAGATCCAAGAGTTGGACTGCAGGGTTTCCAATCAAGGAAAGTTGCATTTAAACTGGGATTGGAAGGCAATGCATTTAAAGAGATGGTTAAATTCATTACCGCACTTTATGATGCCTATATAGGTTCTGATGCATCCCAATTTGAAATCAACCCTGTTCTTAAAACTTCAGATGATAAAATTCTTGCAGTGGATGCCAAAGTCAATCTGGATGACAATGCCCTCTACAGACACAAAGACCTTGCTGAATTGAGGGATTTAGCCGAGGAAGATCCTTTGGAAGTGGAAGCTGGAAAATCAGATCTCAATTATGTGAAGTTGGATGGAAACGTGGGCTGTATGGTGAATGGAGCAGGTTTGGCCATGGCCACTATGGATATGATCAAGCTTTCCGGCGGAGAACCTGCCAATTTCCTTGATGTAGGAGGAGGTGCCAATGCAGTCACCGTGGAAGCTGGTTTCAGGATCATTCTTCAGGACCCCAACGTAAAGGCTATCCTGATCAATGTATTCGGAGGCATTGTCCGATGTGACAGAATTGCCAATGGAGTCGTGGAAGCCTATAAATCCATAGGAAATATCCCGGTTCCCATCATTGTCAGACTTCAGGGAACAAATGCTGAAGAAGGTGCCAAAATCATAGATGAATCCGGTTTAAAAGTTTCTTCCGCTATAACACTTAAAGAAGCTGCTGAAAAAGTCAGAGCGGCCATATCTGCCTGATTTATTAATCATAAGTAGCGCGCGTAGTTCAACTGGATAGAATATCGGATTTCGGCTCCGAGGGTTGAGGGTTCGAATCCTTCCGCGCGTACTAATCCCCCTGGAAACAATCTGGGGGGATTATTTTTTTGGGAGGTCAGAAGTGAGAATTTGGACTCAAGAAACAAATGATGAGGAAATTTGAACTTCCAAACCATTGAGAATTTAAGAAATCAAGGGTTTTCATAATGATTTTGAAATTGGGCAGCTTTTCGATTGTTTCAAAATGATTATTTCTGTCTTCAATTAAAAACAAAAAAACCCTGACCAAACTGATCAGGGCTTTTTAAACTTAAACGCTTAAATTAAAATCCGTTTACTCAGATTTTCAACAAATAAACAAATAAGTTTTTTAACTGTTTCAATTTCCAAAATAAAGGGACTTTAGGAGGTGAAAATCCTGTCATGGTAGTATAGGAATTTACCGTAATGTATTATCTACTTTCAAATACATTTCGTCTCCAAGTTCAACAAAACACATTCTTCCCATTGCTGGAAATGCTTCCTTTCGTGGGTGGACAAATAGTGTTTTCTGGAAATAAAGAAGGTTTTTTGTTTTTAAAAAACTGATTTTTATCATGATTTTGACTGATTAGAAATAGAGAAATTTCATAATTTGTAGGGTAACTTTATGTCAATAATAACAAACCAAACCCAAAAGTCATGAAAAAGATACTTATCCCTACCGATTTCTCTACCTGCGCCAAGGCAGCTGAAGACTTCTCCTTCAACCTGGCCAAAAAGATCCAGGCCGAGTTGGTATTTTTGCATATCATCATTACTCCAGTGGACTGGGCGAAGCTTACAAAAGAGCAGGAGGATTTTTTCCCTGAAACCAAATCAGCCATAGCCAACGCCAAAGAAAAACTGAAAGTTTTGTTAAGCCGGGCTGAGAGTGAAGGTATCCCAGCAAGAAAATTACTTGTTTTTAATGATGGCAATGAAAAAATACACAAATATGTAGAGTCAGAGCATATTGACTTTGTGGTAATGGGCTCTCATGGCATGTATGGCTTCAAGGAGCATATGTTGGGAAGTAATACCTACGGAATGATCCGAAGATCTACAGTGCCGGTATTTGTAATAAAGGAAAATAATGAAAAGACGGTTATCAACAAATTGGTTTTTGCCACCAATTTCAGGGAAGAAACCGGGGAATCGTTCAGATCAGCAGAGGCCATGGCCGAATCGTTGGGTGCAAAGTTGGAAATACTTTTTGTCAATACGCCAACATATTTTATGGAAACGAATGATATTATCAATATAGGTAAGTCCTTTCTAAAGGAATTCAGTAACTATGCCTATGATATCAATATCATTGATGCATTTAAGGAAGAGCGGGGTATCATTCAGTATGCCGAAAAATCAAAAGCAGATGGCATAGCGGTAATTACTTTCGGAAAATCTGATCTGATGCAGTATTTTTCACCGAGTATAACGGAAAATCTGATCGCAATGACTGATTTACCGGTAATCAGTATCAGGAAAGTCAAAAAATAACCGATTGATACCTTGAAATATTTCAAAGCAATCCTAAATGGATTGCTTTGAAATAAAAAAGCAGGAGAATCTCTCCTGCCCTTTATATGAAAACTAAACCAACTATTATTTAACTACCACAATTGAAACAAAAATAATACTTATTTGTAAAATTCAAAATTTTTTAAAAAAATCATATAAAAAGACCTACTATTTGTTACTGATTTTATACAAAACACCTAGTGCAAGGGCCTGGCTAAACTGGATTCCTGTGGTCATATCGATATCATAGACATTTATGCTTGTGAAAGTAACATCCACAAATTTGGTAATCTTCGCTATCAAAGTAAAATCAAGCCTGTGGTCAATGGTTTTGAATGCAAGGGTTTCTAAATTGGCAAACATCTGATACCTGGAATTCAAAGTGAAATTATCATTGAACTTCTTGTTGTAAGTCATAAACACTTGGAAAGCCAACCATTCAGACCTCACAGTCTGACCGGCGGGTACGCCATAATTCCCGGGCACATTCACTATGATATTGGGGTCTGTTACAAATGTAAACCTAGGTGAGAATGGTGCCATCCTTAAAGCAAATTCATCGTTTGGTTTGTACTGAATACCAAAACCCGTCGTTAAAAATGCCGGTGCAAGGAAATTGGAAATAAGGATAGGGTCATCCTGAGAAAAATCAAAGCCCTGAGAAAATTGGGAAATAAAATTGACAGAAGTAAAATAACTCCATTTTTCATTGATCAGATAACCCACCTTGGAATCTAAAAATATCCTATCGTTTGATTTTCTGAAATCCTGTCCCTCATTCTTGACTAAGCCATAAATCAGTTCAAGCTGATTATCCCACATCCATTTATCTTTGGCATAATTGGCCTTAGCGGAAACTATGGAGCCCAAAGCAATGGAATTCACGCCCCCTGATTTCCAGTTGCCCGAAAAAGCAGCTTGATTGAAATTTATCCCTAAAGAAAATTCAGAATCCCAGTAAGTAGTGTCTTTGGCAGCTTCTTCAACTGCATCAGTTAATTCCTCCACATCCTGGGCAAAAGAGATATGCCCTATTAAAATTAAGAAACAAAGGGTAAATAATTTTTTCATAAGTATAAAGATTTAGGTTTTTTGTAAAAGAAAATAATGTGAATTCGATAATGGACCTAATTGCAATATCTTTTTACTTCTAATAATCTTTAAATTCACAAATCAAATCAATGCGAATAAGTCATTAAAAAAAGAGAATGTTAGGATCATTGAAAACGTTTAAGAAATACTTCAACTCCCAAATATATTGTAAAAAATCTATAGTCAAAAAACCTTTCAGATTGACCAGTAGCGTAATTTTAACATCTCCTTAATTCAATTGTTTTATTTTTTAAATTCAACTGTTTATGTTATCCTTCCGTTATATTTTAAGAGATAACTTAATGCAAAATGACCCAAATTAAAAATTTAATCATCCTCTCCTTAATAATTATCGGTACTTCCTGCAGTTCTATTGAAATTTTCAAAGAAAAGACCGAATTTAAGCCTTATAAAAAATATGGATCTTTTGTGATCCTCAACAGGGAAATCGGACATAAAGGATTTCCGGATGCCTATCTTGATGCCTTGGTTTCAGATGGCCTGAAGGATATATTTGAAAGTCAGGGTATGGTTTATGTAAGGGAGAAACCGGAACAGATCATTAGGTACACTTCTAATGAAGACAGGAGAGAAAAAGAGGTCTTCAATGATTTATATCCAATGTGGGGCTATAGGATTTGGGATCCTTGGATGTATAATCCAAGAATGTTCAGTCCCCAAAATACCAGCTCCTCGAGGAACTATGAACTGATGCAGCTCATTGTTGACTTTGTAGATCCTGGTAATGAAAAAATGTTGATGAGTGTGACCGCAGTATCAGAGATCCATAATCCAAAGGAAAAAAATAGAAAAGTAATGAAATCAGTAGAAAAAATCGGAGAAACTTATTATTATCATATCAAATAACCCAAAAAACCATGGACACCAAATACAATAGTTTAAAGGAATTTTATCCATATTATTTATCAGAACACCAAAATCCAACTTGTAGAAGGCTCCATTTTGTAGGTACTGCCCTACTTTTCTTTATTCTAGCCGCAGCCATCATGTATTCCAATTATTGGTTACTTGCTCTGATTCCTTTAGTGGGCTATGGCTTTGCCTGGGTAGGTCATTTTTTTTACGAAAAAAACAAACCTGCCACTTTTAAATATCCTTTTTACAGTTTGGCTTCTGATTTCATCTTGTTTTTTGACCTTTTGACCGGTAAAGAAAGGTTTTCTTCAAAAAAATAAGTATGAAATACAAAAATATCGGTTTGAAATATTGCAAATATGAATCCTTTTACTAAATTTGTATAATTGTAATTGTATTTCGAACAATATATTTTGTATTTGAATGGTAAGGATAGTATTGATAGATGATGATCCTATAAGCACGTTTGTGACGGAGAAACTTATTTCGAAGAATATCAAGGTACCTTATGAGATATACAAATATGACAATGCGGTAAACGCATTGAAGGAAATCCCTGAAATAGATCCAAATTACCTTTTCTTGGATTTGAATATGCCTGAAATGACGGGATGGGATTTCCTGGAGGAATTTCATCCAAAAAACACCAATCCTGAAGTATACATATTAAGCAGTTCGGTGGATGAGAGGGATATCGACAAAGCCAATAATTACTCCCTTGTCAAGAGGTATTTATCCAAACCTCTGGTAAAAAAATATATCAAGACCATCTTCAACTGATGGTTTTTTTTTATGTTAATTTTTTAGCAAATTAGGAAACACCAATAGGTTTTTAAGGTTATTGTTTTAAAATATCAAATTTTAAAATTATGGCGAAAGTATCTGCAGAGTTGATTGCTGCATTCAGAAGAACCATTTCTAAATTAAAGAATAATGCTCCATATGAATGGGGCCATATGGGCGCTTGCAATTGTGGGAACCTGGCACAGGAGATTACCCAACTTTCCAAAGCTGAAATTCATCAATATGCCATGCAAAAATCCGGTGATTGGAATGACCAGTTGGTAGATTATTGTCCTACTAGTGGTTATCCCATGGATTTAATGATCCAAAAATTAGTAGAGGCAGGGTTGACGGTAGATGAATTAAAACACCTGGAAAAACTTTCAGATCCTGAAGTTTTATCCCATATTGAATTTCCGACAAGGTATCAACTTAAGAAAAATAATAAAGAGGATGTCATCCTGTATTTGGAAACCTGGACCTTACTGCTTGAGAATGAATGGATCGGGAAATTCAATGTGGAATTGTGTTTAGAAAAGAAAAAAAATATCGCTTCAAAGGTGTTGGCATAAACATATATTTTATCGTATTTAGCAAAACATAATCCAAAAATAATTTGCACTAAAATTTAAATCACGCTATGGAGGATTTAGACGACGATTTTGATGAATTCGAAGACTTCGAAGAAGATGAGTTTGAGGAGGAGTTCAAGGATGAGGTTTATGACATCGATGAGGAAACTGAACTGATCGATGACAGTTTTATGGACTTCGATGATGATGATCTTGAAGATGATTTCGACGACGATGATCTGGAAGATTTTGATGACGAAATTGATTAAAACCTAAGTCAAAAAGCAGGTGCATCCTGAAATAGCCTGCTTTTTTCTTTGTACTATTTTGAACCTTTGTTGTTCTACCTTATATTTCGAAAAATTTAAGATAGCAATATAATTATATCCATATGACTTTATTAGAAATCTTTAGTGCTCCCCTTGCATCAGGAGCCCAGTTGTTCCTCTTGATTGTTTGTATTTTGGTTGGCTTGGGAGCGGGTCTGACCGCGATGGACTTAAGGAATACCAACCCTCCCAAAGAAACAAAAGATAAATAATAAAAAAAGGCTGCCTCATATGAAGCAGCCTTTTTTTAATAATCTCAGTGAACATTCCCCATCAATTTTCTGATAGGCTTGCTGAGGATCAGCAAGAGTACTCCTGCGCCTATTGCAGTCAACACAATCAATTGATATTGTTCTGGCATTTGGGCCAATGCTTCTTCAGTTCCTCCACTGGCCTCCCCTGCTATTAATCCCGCAAACAAATTACCTAAGGAAACAGAAAGGAACCAGATTCCCATCATTTGACCTCCATAACGTGCAGGAGCCAGCTTGGTAACCAAACTTAGACCCACCGGGCTAAGGCTCAATTCGCCAAATGTATGCAGCATATAGGTGAAGATTAACCAGGTAGGAGCTGCCAATTGGCCTGAGGCAGCAATCTTTGCGGCGAAATACATGACCAAAAAACCCATACCCAACAATAACAATCCCATGGCAAACTTCAAGGGTGAACTTGGTTCTAGATTTCTTCTACCCAACCATACCCACAATGCCCCAAAAAACGGAGCAAAAATGATAATGAACATAGAATTGACAGACTGAAAATATCCTGCAGGTATTTCAAATCCCAGGAAGTTCCTGTTCGTGAAACGTTCAGCGAATAAGTTGAGCGTTGATCCGGCCTGCTCAAAACCTGACCAAAAAAGCGCCGAAAATAAAAAAAGGATGGCAATAACCCCAACTTTTTTCCTGTCCCCGGAATTAAGGCCACCAAACAATATAACATACCCCAAATACACAAAAGCCACTATGGCAATTATAGTACCTGAAGCCCCGGCGATAGCAAAAACATTGACGGGAATGTAACCAAGAAAAACAAATGACAATCCCAATAGCCCCAGAGCTCCTATTCCCAATAGAATCTTTTTCAAATTCTCACGCTCCCTTACATCCTTCTCGGTTAAGATAGGAATCTCCTCTCCATAACCGTCCAGGCTGGCTCCGGTAAGTCTGTATTGGATTAGGCCAAATACCATACCTAAACCTGCGAGCCCAAATCCAAAATGCCAATCGAAAGTGGCCACAGTGCTGCAGGCAATTGGGGCAACCAGGGCTCCGATATTGATACCCATATAGAATATGGAAAAACCGGCATCCCGCTTGGTGCTGCCTGCTGGATACAATTGACCTACTATAGAACTGATATTTGGCTTGAGTAACCCGGTTCCTATGGTTATTAAAATCAAACCTAAATAAAAGGAATTGGTGTCAAGAGATGATAAACTGTCCCTTGCCTCCAATGCTGGCCCGCCAAATAAATTGACCAGGCCAGGTAAGGCCATGGTAAAATGCCCAAAAGCAATAATAATACCACCATACCAAACTGATTTTTTCAATCCGAACAACCTATCAGCAAACCATCCCCCAGGTAATGCCAGTAAATACACCCCCATGGTATATAGTCCATATATTGCTCCCGAAGTTTTATCATCAAAACCCATCCCCCCGTCTACTACAGCTGCTGTCATGAAAAGTATCAATAAAGCCCGCATCCCATAATAACTGAACCTTTCCCACATTTCTGTGAAGAATAAAGTCATCAAACCTTTAGGGTGGCCAAATAAAGTGGGGCCCGGGAATAAGTCGCCTCCCAATACACCGGGATTATTGCCTTGTTCTATTTCCAAAATTTGAAATATTTAATGATAAAATGTATAAAATTAGTTTACAATGATAAGAGAATTTTCCAAATTCTCTTAAAAAAATAAACAAAGCCATAAATAGGAAAAAAAAATTGAGAATGCTCAGGTTAACTTTTGTTACTTTTGGCAAAATGATAATTTATGAAAACTGCAGAAATAATTACCGAAAAGGGGACGATGAAAGTTGAATTTTATGAAAATGATGCCCCAAAAGCTGTTGAAAATTTTGTAACCCTGTCCAAAAAAGGCTTTTACGATGGCCTGACCTTCCATAGGGTCATTCCAAATTTCGTGATCCAAGGAGGATGTCCTATTGGAAATGGCTCAGGAGGACCTGGATACAAAATAGATTGTGAACTCGATGGGGATAACCAATACCATGACCGTGGGGTCCTTTCCATGGCCCATGCGGGAAGAAATACCGGGGGTTCCCAGTTTTTTATCTGTCATAGTAGAGACAACACCAGCCATTTGGATAGACGACATACCTGTTTTGGAAAAGTGGTGGAAGGTCTGGAAATCATTGACCAGATCCGCCAGGGAGATAAGATCGAAAAAATCATCATTCAGGAAGATTAACAAGGAGGCCGCTTTCAATAGCGGCTTTTTTTAGCCAAATAGTGACCCGGCAATTGTAGCAGTCATTAAACAGGCCAAAGTGGCAGCCAATAATGCCCGCATACCCAATTTGGAAAGATTGCCCTGTTGGTTAGGGGCAATACTTCCTATTCCGCCCACTTGTATGGCAATTGAACTGAAATTCGAGAAACCGCAAAGTGCATAAGTCGCTATAACAATAGACTTGGGAGATAAGGAACCTACAGTTTTCATATCAGCCAAACTCAGGTAGGCGACAAATTCATTAATGACTGTCTTTTGGCCCAGCAAAGAGCCCACTTGAAGGGTATCATTCCACTCCACTCCTATTACCCAAGCAAAAATCCTGAAAATCTGACCCAGGATATATTCGAGGGAGAAACCTGAAAATTGCCCATCTGTGGAAGATACCACCAAGGCATTTATGCCAGAATAATGACCGATCAGGCCGGATAAAATATAGTTCAGCGCCGCAATAACCGCAATAAATGCCAATAGCATACCCCC
>Ga0114946_10001885_pt1 | contig 14428 bp, 12 predicted proteins | sample WalLakDeSediment_FD_88676 | JGI IMG/M metagenome (GOLD analysis project Ga0114946, IMG submission 88676) | Lake sediment microbial communities from Walker lake, Nevada to study Microbial Dark Matter (Phase II) - Walker Lake 11/02/13 Deep Sediment | ecosystem: Environmental > Aquatic >... | reverse complement strand
GTCACGGACAAAGTCACCTACCAAATAGCCATAGCTCTCTTCTCCTCCTGCTATAAACTGTTTTTTTCCTTCTAGATTCCGGATGACTTCTGCAATATTTTTAAACCCGGTCAATACGGAATAGCAGGTAACACCGAATCCTTTGCAGATTTCATCTATAAGTTCGGTAGTCACAATGGTATTGACCATAAACTGATCCCCGGTAAGTTTCCCTTGTTCTCTCCACTTACTCAGAAGATAATAGGTTAGTAATGCTCCGGTCTGATTGCCATTGAGCAATTCAAAATCACCTTTTCCATCAGGAATACATGCGGCATAACGGTCGCCATCAGGATCACAGGCAAGTACCAGCTCAGCCCCTACTTTTTTGCCCAGCGCAATAGACATGGTCAATGCCTCAGCCTCCTCTGGGTTAGGGTAAATTACCGTAGGAAAAGTACCGTCCGGTTCTGCCTGCTCTTTTACAACATGAATGTTTTCAAACCCAAAGACTTTCAAAGCTGCCGGTACCATCTTTCCTGAAGCACCGTGAATAGGAGAGAACACAATGGGCATATTCCTCTGTACCGTGATTTCATTGGGTGAAAGGCTCAGTTTTTTTACCAGGTTCAAATAAATGAGGTCAAAATCTGATTCAATATATTCAAGAAGGTCATCATTTTTGTTCCAGTTTACATCGTCTATGGAAGTGATTTTCTGAACTTCATTGATGATATTTTTATCATGGGGAGCCACTACTTGCCCACCATCATCCCAATACGCTTTATAGCCATTATATTCCTTTGGGTTATGGGAAGCGGTCACCATTACTCCGCTTTTACATCCATAATACCTGATGGCAAAGGACAGCATAGGAGTTGGACGCAATTCCCTGAAATATTTCACCCTTATACCATTTGCAGTAAATACATTGGCGGTGGTTTCTGCAAAAAGGGTATTGTTTATCCGGCAATCATGGGTAATGGCTACTTTAATATCCTCTCCTGGAAAACACTGCAATAGGTAGTTGGCCAATCCCTGGGTAGCCATGGCAACTGTATAAACGTTCATTCTATTGGAACCTACTCCCATGATTCCTCTCAGTCCACCTGTTCCAAATTCAAGATCCCTGTAAAAGGAATCTATTAATTCGTTTTTGTCTGTTGAGTCAAGCAATGCTTTAATTTCATTTTTGCTTTTTTCATCGATGTTACTGTTCAGCCAGCTATCAACCTTAGCTAAGATTATTGGGTCAAGTGTTGTCATATAGGAAAAATTATTTATGGATTTTCTAATTTAAAGATTTAGATAAATATAGCCATATGAAGTTCTATAAAGAATAAAAAAAATCCGAAAGTTTATGCATTCGGATCTTTTCATTCATGTCACTGAGGTATTTGGACCTATTCTTTCCCTATTCAATCACCTTTTTGAAATCTCTAAGAAAAAACATTTTAAGGTTCCCAATGCATTGAAATGTATGATTCTTAAGTAAACCTCTTACAAATTTCCTCTCAAGGCCTGCTCTCTTTCAATTGACTCAAAAAGGGCTTTGAAATTACCTTTTCCGAAAGATTTTGCGCCTTTTCTTTGTATGATTTCATAGAAAAGAGTCGGTCTGTCCTGTACAGGCTTGGTGAATATTTGCAACAGGTACCCTTCATCATCTCTATCTACCAAAATATTCAGGTCTTTTAAGGGCTTAAGGTCTTCATCAATATTTCCTACTCTTTCAATAAGGTCATCATAATAAACTCCAGGGACTTCGAGAAATTCCACACCCCTCTTTCTTAATTCAGAAACAGCGTGAATGATATTATCTGTTGCAATGGCCATGTGCTGTACTCCCGGGCCATTATAAAAATCCAGGTATTCTTCTATTTGGGATTTTTTCTTTCCTTCGGCGGGCTCATTGATAGGGAATTTGATGTACCCATTCCCGTTGGATACCACTTTGGACATCAATGCAGAATATTCTGTTGAAATATCCTTATCATCAAATGTAATCAACAATTTGAATCCCATGACGTTCTCGTAGAAATCCACCCATTTGTTCATTTCACCCCATCCTACATTCCCCACGCAGTGATCAATGTATTTTAAACCGATAGGGGTAGATTTATATTCGCTTTTTCTTGGTCTGAATCCCGGAAGAAACACACCCTGGTAATTTTTTCTTTCCACAAAAGTATGGATGGTTTCCCCATAGGTACAGATGGAGGCTACCTTTACTTCACCAAACTCATCTGACAATATTTTTGGTTCTTCATAAGAGACAGCTCCTTTGGATGTAGTCTCATTCCAGGATTTTTCGGCATCATCCACCCATAAAGCCAAAACCTTAACCCCATCCCCATGTTTTTTGATATGGTCCGCAATGGGGTGGTTTTCGTGCAAGGGTGTGGTCAACACCAACCTGATTTTATCCTGCTTCAGTACATAGGATGCCCTATCCCTGACTCCTGTTTCCGGTCCTGCATAAGCAATCAGCTCATATCCAAATGCATATTGATAAAAAAGTGAAGATTGCTTAGCATTGCCAACATAAAGTTCGACATAATCTGTCCCATTTATGGGAAGAAAATCCTGTTCCATGTGATCTAAATTTTGGGTTTATTATTCTTATAACCAAAGATAGAAAATTTGGATATGCTTTCTAAGCCAATGGGAATTGAATGCTTATAATCTTGTTATTCCTGACCGTTGCTGTTACTTATCAGGTAAAGAATTCCTAAAAATGCCCAGGGAAAAGCCCATGACCCCAGTGCGGTATTGGGCAAGACAAAGAGCAGGAAAAAATACCAGACAGGTATACCTACCAGACCAATGACAAACTTAAATGTGGCCGTAAAAGTCGGATCTTTTATTTTTGTTTTAAAATAAAGCCACACCCAATATATGGGAAAGTGGAATACTTTCATGACTTTATTGGTAAAATAAGGAGTTTTATAGGTTTCTTTAGATGGAACAGCCTCAGCATTTTGCAAAAAATCTTCTACCTGACGGGGGTTGGTCAAATCAATTTTATTAGCTATCATTCGATGGACCAATTTTTTGTAATCTTTTTCAGGAATATGGGTGACCAAAGGCCCTATTCTTTCAAAAGTTTCTTCCATTAATGCTTCATGCTTGGGATAGAAGTCTGCGGCAGGAAAAGGTTTTCCAATATGAATACTCACATTGCTTCCTGATTTTTTATGGTTGCCATAGTTTATCCCAACCGGCAAAATGACGAGATCTAGATCAGGTTTGGTATCCAGTGTTAAATAGGCTATCCTTGAAAAACCTTTTTTCAGAGGTCTAAGGCTTCTGTGTAAATCGTGGTTGCCTTCGCCAAAAATCAGAATACTGCCTTTATTTAAAAGAATGTCAACACTTTTATCAAAGGTTTCCTTATTCTTGCCCATATTATCAATGCCATCCCTTACCCTAAATATGGGAATCATCCGGATGAAATCAAGTAATCTGGCAGCAATTGGATTTTTAAATGCTGAGGCTCTTGTCAGGAAGTAGGGTTTTAATTGGGTATGCGTGGCAATCATTAAAGGATCAATCAAAGCATTTTGGTGGTTGCATACTATGATTACAGCCTTATCTTTTGGTAAGTTTTCCTTTCCGAAAACCCGTATTCTTTTGAAATAAATGTGGAGGGCAAGCTTAACAATTAACCTGAGGACAGAATTAAAGGCATTTTTCATGAAATTTTCAATTACTTATTGATCATTTGAAGGCGCTGTAACTGTCCAATATTTTTCCAAACTGTAGCAATTGTCATCCCCGAAATAATATGCCATATTCCCCACCATGCAGCAATGATGGCCATCCCACCCAGTCCGTCAAAATAGGTGAAAATAAGCACCAGTGCCAATCCTGAATTTTGGATTCCGGTTTCAATGGTCAATGTCTTGGTGTCCTCCAATGGGAGTTTAAAGATTTTTGCCAGAGAAAAACCTGAAAATAAAGCAACAAAGTTGTGGCCTAAAACCCAAAGGAAAATCAGACTGATGAATTTGATAAATAGACCATAGTTACCTATAAATGCAATAATAACAAAGCCTGCAAATATGAGAATACTGAGTGGTTTAAGAATTTTAGTTGCTTTTTTTGCCCAATCCGGATACCTGTCATTGACGTACATTCCCACCATTAAAGGAATTCCTAGAATCAGGGCTACTGTTTGAAACACCTCAAAATAGGACAAAGAAATTTCCTTGAGCAAATTAGCCGTTGGTTGATAAAAACTTGCCCAAAGCCCGAAATTAAAGGGGGTTAGGACGATCGAAAATGCGGTGGAAAATGCTGTCAATGACACAGATAGCGCGGTATTCCCTTTTGCCAAATGGGTCATGAAATTGGATACATTTCCTCCGGGACAGGCCGCCACTAAAAACATCCCTAAAGCTACTGATGGAGGAGGTTGGATGATATAGATCAGGACCAAGGTCAAAAGGGGAAGAAAAAAAAACTGCGATAAAATACCGAGGGCAAAAGATTTGGGATTTTTTGCGATATACCTAAAGTCGGAAATTTTAAGGTCTAAAGCCACCCCAAACATGATAATTGCCAAAGAAAGATTCAATAGGAGTAGGGAGTCCTGATTAAAATTCAAAGTACTTTTGTCAAGTGCTTCTAACATAAATTACCAATGTGATTAGACAGAAAGGTAATCAGCTAAAATGAAAATGACAAATATTAAAGAAATGAGGTATCCTCTGAAGCTTCTTTGGTCATTTTTTCTGCGACTTCCTTGCCTAGATAATTGTCTATGAAATAATGGCCCAGGTAAAGAACCGGTGTCAGCAATATGGCTACAGAAAATTTATAGATATAATTAATAATTCCAACAGAGGCTACCTGAGCCCATGACCAGTTTCCGAATACATAAAAAGCGATGCCCAGTACCACAAAAGAATCAATGAACTGAGATACCAAAGTCGAACCGGTTGCCCTCAGCCAGATCATTTTGGGGCCTGTAATTTTTCTAAGTTTCTGGAATACATATACATCAATCAATTGGCCCAACAAGAATGCTGTTAAAGAGCCGATTATTATTCCCAGCCCCTGTCTGAAAATTATATTGAATGCATAATCAATATTGAAGGGATTTCCATCCACATCAGGCGTATTGACCGCCAACCAGAATGGGGCAGGGGGTAGTTGGGTAACCCCTACAATGACAAAGAAAATGTAGCCAATGAAAAAAGCAGTAATAAAACTGATCTTCCTTACTCCTTTTTTTCCATAATATTCATTGATAATATCAGTAGTGATAAACACAATAGGCCATATTACCGCGCCTGCAGTAAGATTGAAATCCAAAACATACTCTCCAAATATGGTCCATCCTGCAGGTTCCCATCCCAAGGTCAATTCACCCGAAAAAATTTTAACTCCGATGATTTCGGCTAAAATGGCATTGGTAAGAAATATACCACTTAAAATGATAAAGAGATTTGTCTTTTTGGATTGAAACTCTTTTTGCTGGATGGTTTTTTCCATTTTGTGGATTTTTCTTTGAAAAAAAACTCAATCTACTGTATAGGTAATGCCTTCCTCGCTCAAGTAAGTTTCAGGGAATTCTGCTCTGGCTTCTTCCAATAATGGGCTTAAATCCAAATATCTGGTCGAGTAATGTCCTAACAGCAAGCTTCCGACTTCTGCTTTTTTTGCGATTTTGCCTGCATCAGATGCTGTACTGTGAAAGGTCTCTCTTGCTCTTTCTTCTTCATCATTTCCAAAAGTTGCTTCATGGTACAAAAGGTTTGCTCCCTTTATGTAATTCACTATTTCCAGATCAAAGCCAGTATCCGAACAAAATGCATAACTCCTTAAAGGTCTAGGAGGGTAAGTAAATTCTTCCACTGAATAAAGGACATTTCCAGATTCATCATTGAAGTCTTTTCCCTTCCTTAGACTGTTAATGGCTTCCAAAGGAAGTTTAGTTTCAAGAAGTTTTTCTTTATTAAGATTTCTCAACAAGGTTTTTTCTTTTATGAGAAAACCCGTGCAGGCTATTCTATGTTTTAAGGGAAAAGTAAAAACCTGAAATTTTTTTTCTTCAAGGATCAGTTCCTTCTTTTCAGGATTGGTTGTAACAAAACGTAATGGGAAATTAAGCCTTGTATTGGAATGCTTCAATTGGACAGTAATGATTTCATCCAATCCATTTGGACCAAAAATTGTCAGCAGCCTGGTTCTTTTATTTAAATGAAAGCTGGATATCAAGCCCATTAATCCAAAGAAATGATCTCCATGGAGGTGGGAAATAAATATGTAATCTATTTTGGAAAACTTGAGTTTGAATTTTCTTAATTGTATCTGAGTTCCCTCACCGCAATCAATCAAGAGGTAAATATTTGCAATATTTACCAATTGGGAGGTTTGGTTTCTCCCATGTGCCGGAATAGCGGAATTGGATCCTAATACAGTTATCTTAAAATCCAAGATTAATCTTCCTCCCCTTCTTCTTTGTCTTCGCTATCAATTTCATGTATGAAGACAGCCTCTGCAGCTTCTTCAAGGGATTCAACAATATTGAATACCTTATCCAACATGGAAATTTTTATCAGTTTGATAACATGTTCATGAGGGGAAGCTATTATGAATATACCCCCATTACGACTGAATTCCCTGTTTCCTACCAATAATGCACTCAGCCCGCTTGAATCTACATATTTGACCTGACTCATGTCTATGATAAGATTGTTGTAACCTTCCGCATGCACAGTCAATAATTCTGATTTTAACTTTGGTGATAAGGAAGAATCAAGTTTGTCTTCCAAAGGGGTAAAAACTACGTACTGTTCTTTTTTATCTACTGTATATTTCATCGCTTGTATTTTCTTTATAAGTTCTTCAAAATTGCTGTTTCAATATTTTTTTCCAGATTTTCTGTACTGTGTTTGACAAATTTATCTCCGGTTATTTTTTCAAATAGCTCAATATACCTTTCTGAAATTTCATGTACAAATGCATCAGGTATTTCTGGTACCCTTTGGCCTTCTTTGCCCTGGAATCCATTGGCAATCAACCATTGCCTTACAAATTCTTTGGACAATTGCTTTTGTGGTAAATCTGCTTTCTGTAATTCATCATATCCCTCCGCATAGAAGTACCTCGATGAATCCGGGGTATGGATTTCATCAATCAACAAAATTTCATTCCCGAATTTCCCAAATTCATACTTGGTATCGACCAAAATCAATCCCTTCTCTTTTGCCATTTGACTACCTTTTTCATATAGGGCATGGGTATATTTTTCCAACACCGCATAATCCTCAGGGCTGACTATTCCTTTAAGCAAAATATCTTCCCTGGAGATATCTTCATCGTGACCTTCTGATGCCTTTGTCGTAGGAGTGATAATAGGGGAGGGAAGTCTGTCGTTTTCTTTTAAACCTTCAGGTAAGGGAACGCCACAAATCATACGTTTTCCTGCTTTATATTCTCTTGCGGCATGACCGGCCAAATACCCCCTGATGACCATTTCCACCTTAAAGGGCTCACATTTTTTCCCAATGGTAACCTGTGGATGGGGTACTGAACTTACCCAATTGGGAACTATGTCAGAAGTTGCCAGTAAAAATTTAGCTGCAATTTGATTCAATACCTGACCTTTATAGGGGATGGCACGGGGAAGAACTACATCGAAGGCCGATATTCTATCTGAGGCCACTACGGCAAGTTTGTCCTTAAAAATATAGACATCCCTAACTTTTCCTTTATAAAAACCTATTTGACCTGGAAATTGAAACCTGGTTTCTGTTATTGCATCGCTCATAATTATTTACAATTGGACAAAAATATAAAAAGACAGCTGTTTTGAGCGTTTGTTTTTACTAAAAGTTGTGAAATTCTTTTATGGAAATTCTTTGGAGCTGATTAACCTTCCATCTTTAAATTCCCTTTCGGAAATTAATTCCCCATTTTCATTATACATTTTTTGGAAACCGTTTGGTAAACCATACCTATAGGGGAGGGTTTCACGTATAACACCTGATGGGTAATACTTGGTGGCGGTTCCCTCTTCCTTTCCGTTTCTGAAAAATAATTCCTGTTCTTTCTGGCCATTTTCATAAAAAGAAAGCATCTTCGAAATCATACCCCTTTCATTATAACTCACTATTTCTTTTTTCTGACCATTTTCGAAAAAGGAAACTAAATCTCCTGATGGAACTCCATTTTTATAAGTTACGGTTTCCTGTAATTTACCACTTTCATAATAGCTTTTAGAAGTGCCTATAGGATAGCCATTTTTATATTTTCCTTCTCTGGCCAATTGACCGTTTGGAAAGTATGCCAAAGACTCTCCATGTTGGAATCCATTTTTATAATTGAATTTGGACCTGATTTTTCCATCCGGAAAAAAACTCAGTTGGGGGCCATTGATGACCCCTTGTCTGTAAGTTGTGCTGGAAATCAGCCGCCCATCGGAATCGAATGATTCTTTAATTCCCTCCAATAACCCATTCTGGTATGGGGTTTTATCAATTAGTTTTCCATCAAGGTCATATTCATATGAAAAACCATGGGGTTTGTTTTCCTTGAATTCGGCTTTTTGCTTTATTTCTCCGGTTTCATAAAAGGTAATTACTTCACCTTCCAATAGGTTATTTACAAAATCGGCTTTCTGGGATATACCTCCATTTTGAAAATAACTTGTGGTCGGGCCCTGCCTTTGGTTATTGATATAGGTTATGGTTCTCAGTGTATCTTGGGAATTCGGAAAAAAGTCCACAAATAGCCCTTCTTTTTTCCCATCAACCAATTGGCCCGAAACTGCAAGACTTCCGTCCTCATAATAGAGCCGGTAGTCTCCCTGTGCTATTCCGTCAATTTTTTGATATACTTCTTTGACCTGAAGCTTTTGTTCATCATGATAGGTCCTTACCAGTTCCTGGGCATTCACTAATTGAAATGAAACGACAAAAAAGAAAAAGAAACTAATTCGCATCATGAAGAAAAACACCAGTGAATAAAGGATTTTATCGGGTTACATTTATATTTTTTCAATGACAATCGCAGAGGCACCTCCACCTCCGTTACAGATCCCGGCAACACCGATTTTGCCATTTTTTTGATGCAGCACAGAATTCAAGGTAGTGATGATTCTTGCCCCGGAAGCACCAAGTGGGTGCCCAAGTGAAACTGCACCTCCATACACGTTCAATTTGTCGTTATCAAGGTTCAGTTGCCTTTGATTGGCAATAGCTACTGCAGCAAATGCTTCATTGATTTCATAGAAATCCACATCTCTCTCCGTAATTCCGGCGTTTTTAATGGCTTTGGGAATAGCTAAGGCAGGAGCGGTAGTAAACCATAATGGGTCTTGGGCAGCATCTGCAAAACCACGGATTTTGGCAATAGGCGTAAGGCCTAATTCCTGTATCTTTTCTTTACTGGCCAAAACCAAAGCTGAGGCCCCGTCATTCATTGTAGAAGCATTGGCAGCAGTGACTGTCCCATCTTTTTCGAAGACAGGTCTAAGGGAAGGGATTTTTTCAAAAACTACATTTTTGAATTCCTCATCCTCATCAACTATGATATTTTCTCCTTTCCTTCCTGTTATTTCCACTGCAACAACCTCATCTTTGAAAGCGCCTGATTTCCAAGCTTCAGCCGAGCGGGTGTAAGACTGAATGGCATAATCATCCTGGTCTTCTCTGCTGATGTTCATTTCACGGGCAGTATTGTCTGCACAGTTTCCCATGGGGAATTTGTAATAAACTTCGAAAAGACCATCTTTCACCAGGCCATCCACCAATTCAGCATTTCCGTATTTGTATCCAAATCTTGCTTTCGGGACATAATAAGGAACATTGGACATGCTTTCCATACCACCTGCTACGACCAGATCATTTTGCCCGGTCATGATGGATTGTGCAGCAAACATAACAGCCTTCATACTGGAGGAACATACTTTATTTATAGTGGTACAGGGAACATGGTATCCGATACCTGCTCCAATAGCAGCTTGTCTGGCCGGTGCTTGCCCAAGATTTGCAGAAATCACATTACCCATCATTACCTCCTGGACTTCCTTAGGTTCCACACCTGCCTTTTTCAATGCGCCTTTGATGGCAATACTTCCAAGTTCTATGGCCGTCAATCCTGATAATTTCCCACCAAAACTTCCCAGGGGCGTCCTTACTGCCGAAACAATATATACTTCTTTCATTTGGGTTTATATTTAAATATTACTGATTCTTTTTTTCCACCAAGCCACAAATTCTTAATTCTTAATTCTTCATTCATCACTTACTGCCTACCAATCCGGCAATCCCCTGTCCGGTTTCTTGGTCGGTGTTTTTCGGTTTTGCTGGATATAACGGAGCTCTGCAGCATTCATAGCTTCCAAAATTTGAGCTGCCTGTTCGGGAGTAAGGTTCATTTCCTGAAGCTTTTCCTTCAGTTTTTCCATTGCTTTTTCCCTTTCGCTAAGGTCTGATTCCAGATCCGAAGGTTCTTCTGAGTCCTGCTCCTGCTGTGATTTTTCACCTGATTTGTCATCTTTTTTCTCTGATTCAGTAGCATTGTCTTCTTCAGATTTTTCATCCCCTTCACCATCTTTTTTATCAGAACTTTCTTTTTCTTGTTCCTGATCTTTTTCCTGGTCTTGTTGATCTTCCTGTTCTTCCTGATTCTCTCCCTGGTCATCCTGTTGCTGTTTTTGGTCAGGGTTTTCTTCCAGCCACCTGCTCAGCAATTCAAAATTATACCTGGCAGCTTCGTTGGTAGGATCTTTGATTAAAGAGAATTTGAAAGCCGATAAAGCCTCCTCATATTTATTTTGGCCGGCGAGTAGGATTCCATTTTGATTTGCTGAAAAAGAGGCGATAAATTTATCAGATGAACTTTGAAGGCTTTGATAAGTTCTCTGTGCCTCTTCCAACTGTCCGTTATAATGATAGCTCAAGGCTAAATTATAATTTGAATTTGGGGTATTGATTCCGAAATCGGAGGATAATTTAATGTGATTGGCGACCGAGGCTTCGTAGTCAGTTTCTGCATAACTTCTCGCAGCAGCTCTGATTGCAGTATTTTTTTTTCCTATCGCCAACCAGGAGGAAGGTATGAAAAGCAATGAAAATAGAAGGATTCTGAAAATCATCATCATTGAATTGGTAGTGATTACAATTTAATGGTTTTAAATGGAAGGATCATATCTATTACTGCCAAAAACAGGCCAATCAGCAAGAAATAAAAATATTTATTTGCAGAAGCCTCGACCATTCTTGACCCTGTTACTGTGCCCTCGACTCTTTCAATAGCCATTATAAGATCAGGGATTTCCTGTGCTTCATCGGATAATTCAAAATACTGACCATCTGTCTGTGCTGCTATAAGTTTGAGGTTGTTGGGTTCCAGTCTGGTAATGGCAGGTTGGTTTGTTTTTGAGTCAATAATTAAGCCATTGCCTCTGGGTATGGTACTTCCCTGTGAGGTACCTACTCCCAAAGTGAACACTTTGATGCCGGCTTCCACCAACTTTGCAGTGACATCCTTCAAATTATCAGCAAAGTCTTCTCCATCAGATATCAGAATAACTGATTTCGACTTGATTTCATTGCTTTCCTCCATCACATACCTGCTTAAAGCCATTTCCAATGGACTGCTTAAATCGGTGCCCTGATTCGGAACCAGACCGGTATTTAATCCATCCAAATGAAGTTGGAGTACATTTTGGTCAAAGGTTAAGGGGCATTGAATAAAGGCTTCAGAACTGAAAATTATAATGCCAATTCTATCACCTGCAAAATTTTTCACTAAGTTTTTCAGTTCGAATTTTATTCTTTGAAGTCGGCTTGGGCCTATATCAGTAGCATTCATTGATTGGGATAAATCTATCGCAATAAAAATATCCTTGCCTTCTTCTTTGATTTCCTTCATTGAGGTACCTATGGATGGACCCGCCAAAGCAATTAAAAACAACACGAAATAAGAAATTCTTAGCAGGAGTTTAAAAACCAACCTGTGGCTGCTAACATGAAGCTTTTTATTGATCAGATAAAACCTATATAAGTAACCAAAATATAGCAGTCCGAAGATAACTGCCAGCCAGGTAATGAGATTAAAGTCCGGATATGCCCAAATCATGGCCTGAAATTATAAAATAAAGATGAAAAGAAAAGGAATAAGAAATTATTGCTCTATTTTTCAACAGCCGATATAGATTCTGCGTTAGTATTTCAAAACTTTGCATAAACATGAGATTTTTACCTGCGCTGTTGGGTGTTTTATATTTTGGGATTGTCTTTTCTGTTAATTCACAGCAAGTTGTTCTTATTAAAGGAACTGTTTTTGAAATAGAAAGCGATCAGGCATTGCCAGGAGCCAATATATATTGGGAAACTCAGCCGCAAAAGGGAGTGGTAAGTGATATTCAAGGGAAATTTACCATTGAAGCTATTCAGTTGCCTGCGAAGTTGGTAATTTCATATATTGGTTTCAAAGAATCTGTACGTATTATTTCCGAAAAAGATATAGATAAGTCCTTGAGATTTTTCCTTAAAACTGAGGATTTGTCTTTAGAAGAAATCATTATTAGAGACAGGTCCCCGGATTTGAATGTGAAAAGCCTGGATATGGGAAAATCAAGTATCCCGATTGAAACCATCAAAAATATCCCGGCCTTGTTTGGGGAAGTGGATTTATTGAGAAGTTTGCAATTATTGCCCGGGGTACAGACAGCAGGGGAGGGTACCACCGGACTATTTGTCCGAGGAGGATCAGCGGATCAAAACCTGGTTCAGTTGGATGGTGCTCCAATTTATAACCCCTCGCATTTTTTCGGTTTTTTCTCAGTTTTTAATCCGGATGCCCTAGAGGGGGTTGAATTTTACAAAGGAAACATCCCCTCAAATTTTGGTGGTAGGATTTCTTCCGTAATTGATGTTTCCTTAAGGGAAGGAAATTATCAAAAAATAAGAGGAGAAGGAGGGATAGGCACCATAAGTTCTAGGTTAACTTTGGATGGCCCTCTTTTTTCAGATAATTCTTCTTTCACAATCTCGGGCAGAAGAACCTATGCAGATGCTTTTTTGAGACTTTCATCCAATGAAAACATAAATAACAATGACCTTTATTTTTATGACCTTAGCGGGAAATTTACGTTCAAGTTGGGAGAAAAGGATAAACTCAGTATATCGAGTTATTACGGATCTGATTTTTTGGGATTGGAAAGGCAGTTTGGATTAGGATGGAATAATTGGATTACTTCTGTGGTCTGGAACAGAAATATTTCGGATAAATCTTTTTTTGACCTTAATGCCTATCACAGTAGTTACCAATATCTTGTAAATTTTGATGATGCGGACAATGGTTTTCGATGGGACAATGTGTTATCCGAGACAGGGACGAAGGCCCAATGGTCATATCAACCCTCTGAAATAACCTTTTTGCAATGGGGTTTTCATACGCAATTGTATCATTTTGCACCAATAAGTTTGATTCCTAGTGTCAATTCATCCATTGAACCCTTCAGCACCAATCCAAGGAACGGGATGCAGAATAATTTATTTATTTCAGCCTCTACAGATGTAAGTTCAAGTCTTCGGGTAGAAGCTGGTTTAAGATGGAGTTTATATAATCAAATCGGGAAAGGTGTAACTTATATTTATGAGGATGGAGTTCCAGATCCTGAAGCATCCATACTGGACAGTATTTCCTTCAGCCGCTTTGAAAATATGGAGTTTTATCAAGGACTTGAGCCGAGGATTTCTTTTCGGTATTTGCTGAAAGATTACCTCTCTATCAAGGGAGGATTTAACCGGAATTATCAATATGTGCAGGTAGCCTCCAACAGTTCTGCCGGATTACCTATTGACAGATGGATACCTGCAGGCACCTATATTCCCCCAATTAGAGGGGATCAGGTTTCATTAGGCGTCTTTAAGAATTTTACCCAGAATAAGTGGGAGCTTTCCTTAGAAGGTTATTATAAGGATTTTAAAAATGTAATTGATCTTAGGCAGGGAGCAAGTGTCCTTTTTACCGACAATGTGGAAACTGAGATTTTGGTGGGGAACGGATATGCTTATGGATTGGAGTTTTTAATCAGAAAAAATTTTGGAAAAACAACAGGATGGTTGAGTTATACCTATTCCCGAACCTGGCGGAAAATCGAGGGCATCAGTGATGATAATTGGTACAATCCGCGCTTTGATAGACCTCATGATGTCACTTTGGTCCTGAACCACGAATTTAACAAAAGATGGTCTGCAAATTTGACATTTGTTTACACTACGGGGCAGGCGGTCACTTTTCCGGTGGGGTCTTATGAGGTGGATACCCAACGATTGCCTTTATATGGTAGCCAGAGAAATGCAGACCGTTTCCCTGATTACCATAGGATGGACGCTTCCGTAACCTGGCGAAATACAGATAAAGGGCGGAAATGGAGAGGGAGTTGGAATTTCAGTATTTATAATCTTTATGGCCGAAAGAATCC
>Ga0114946_10001884_pt1 | contig 14443 bp, 10 predicted proteins | sample WalLakDeSediment_FD_88676 | JGI IMG/M metagenome (GOLD analysis project Ga0114946, IMG submission 88676) | Lake sediment microbial communities from Walker lake, Nevada to study Microbial Dark Matter (Phase II) - Walker Lake 11/02/13 Deep Sediment | ecosystem: Environmental > Aquatic >... | reverse complement strand
TTGCCGCGCCAGCTGGGGCTCGAAGCGATCGATCTCGTACAGCTGACGCCCGCCGACGCTCCGAAACGCCCCGGCCAGCAGCGTCCCGCGGGCGATCACTCCGGCGAGCACGCCATCGCCCGGCTCGAGCCCCTCGGGCAGCCCCTGCGAGCCGAACCAGCCGATCCACGGGTAGACCAGCTGCAAGAAGCGCCCGCGATCGTCCTCGCCCTGGGCGCCTCCGGGCGCGACCGACTCGATGATCTCCCAGGCCAGCAGGGCGGCGAGCGGATCGCGATTGGCCCGCGAGTCGAGGGTCGGCAGCGGCAGCGCGGCCACGAATTGCACGTCGCGGCGGTGGCGAGCCAAGAACCCGCTGACCGAGCGCACCGCGTCCCGCCAGACCGAGTACTCGGCCTCGTCGCAGCGGTTGATCGCAATCGGCGGCCGACGGACCCGCTCGGATCGCGGCTCGAGCAGCGTCGCGCACTCGAAGAACTCCGCGCGCTCGAACGCAGGGGGCTCAGTCGGCGTCAGCCACTCCGGGACCCGCCCGACCAACCAAGGCAAATCCGGCACGCACAGCGTTGCGACGTGGTCGAGCCCGTGCAGCAGCCCGAGCCCCCGCCACTGGCTTCGGTCGAAGGCCTCGAGCGCGACCACGTCGCCCCCGAGCTCGGGCAGCAGCTGCCGCAGCGCCTCCTGGCGCCGCTCCGGCGTCGAGCGCAGGTGCAGGTCTTCCGGGTGCTCGACCGGAATCACCACGCAGTGGCGACCACCCTGGGCGAAGAACGAGCGGACCGCGGCCGCCAGATAGCCCGGCAGCCGCGGCTGCGCGGCGCTGACGAGGCCCGAGCGCCCGTCGAAGATGTGCTCGAACATCGACCAATCGCCGATCGGGACCGGCAGATGATCGAGCCCGCCTTCGACATCCTCGACCCCCCCGATCGTCGCCGTCGCCCGCTGGCCCGGCGCGTCGATCCAGCCCTCTTGCCGCAGCCACTGCAACACCGATGCTGGCAGCCCGGTGGCCCGGCGGCGCGTGAATCCGAGGAAGCACGCGATGTCCATGCGGTTGCGCCAGTGCTGAACCGGCGCAACCCAAGGCTCGAATTGAAGGCCACGAAGCATCGTAGTAGTCGCTACTCCGCGGATCAGTTGGTACCGTCGAGCTTGATGCCCTGCGCCGCGAGGGCGATCTCCTCCATTGCCACGTCGCCACCACCCTTCCCGGCGAAGGTCGGGCCAGTGTACTTGAGCGGTATGCAGTTGTACAGGGTCCACGACTGGACCTTGTTGCCCGCTTCATCGTGCATCGTGATCACGACGTTGCGTTGCTCGCCCACGCTCGCGGTCCGAGTCCTTTCGATCCACTGCCACAAGTCCTTGGAGCTGACGACCCCACGCTTGAGGGTGACGTCGTTGGTCTTGTGCAGACCCGGGATCTTCCGGACGTGCATCTCGCGGTCGTTGCCGTTGCGATACTCGGCCACAGTGAACTCGGTACCGAGCCCAGACACGTCCGAGAACCCACCCAGCGCGGTCGAGGCGTCGACGCCTGGGGACTTGAGATCGACGGTGAAATTGTAGTTGCAGTACGGTGACGTGCGATCAGCCATGGTCTACCTCACGAGTTGGAAGTGGCCGTCTTCTGGCCAATCCGGAAAATGACGAATTCGGCGGGGTAGACGATGGCCATCCCCACTTCACAGATCAGCCGGCCGTTGTCGATGTCGCTCTGCGTCATCGTCGTGCGCCCGCACCTCACGAAGAACGCCTCGTCCTGCGTGCGCCCGAGCAGCGCCCCGTTGGTCCACTCGTTGTACAGGAAGTCAGAGACGGTCGCGGCCACCCGATCCCACAGCTGCTCGTTGTTGGGCTCGAACACGACCCACTGGGTGCCGTTGTCGAGCGTCGACGAGATGTAGTTGAAGTAGCGCCGGATGTTGACGTACTTGAACTCGGGATCCGAGCTGGCCAGTCGCGCGCCCCATACCCGGTGGCCACGACCCCGGAAGCTCCGCAGCACGTTGATGCCCTCGGGGTTGAGGACCTCCTGCTGCCCCATCGTCACGTTCGACTCGAAGCGCAGCGCACCGATGACGACCTCGTTGGCGGGAGCCTTGTGGACCCCCCGCTCGGCGTCGTTGCGGGCATAGATCCCGCAAATGTGGCCCGACGGCGGCACCGCCAGCTCGAGCGGCCGCGAGCTGTCGCCCGGTCGCGCGTCCGGGTTCGAGACGATGACCCACGGGTGGTAAAGCGCCGCGTGATCGCTGTCCATCGTGGCTCGGATGTTGCGGACCTCGCTGACCGTCTGCCCAGCCGGCGCATCGAGGACCGCGATGCGATAGGCGCCGCGGGCCTCCACGCTGCCGACAAGCTCGGTCCGGATCGCCTGGGCGTGGGTCGACGACGCGCTCGAACCCGGCGCGGCGAGGATCGAGATGCCGTCGATGCCGTCGAGCGCCTCGAGCCCCTCGCGGTAGCGCGCCGCGCTCGGCTCCCCGCCGTCGAGCCCGTTGCCGAGCAGGAACACGACGCGGCCCGAGGCATCGGCCCCGGTCGTCAGCCCGGTGCGGAGGGCGAATGGGGTCGGCGCCCCAACCACCGCCAGCGCCACGAGGTTCTCGAGCTGCTCGGCCCGCCGCGGCGGCACCATACCGAGCACGTTGCCGATGTAGGTCGGGTGCAGCGAGCTCACCCCGAGCCCGCCGAACTGCTGGCGAGCCCCGTCGGCGTCCGCGACCTCGACGTTGAAGGTGATCAATTCGAGGGCTTCGCTGCCGGCGGTCACAATGCTCGCGAGCGAGGTCGTGGCCGCGGAGCTGTTGTACCAGTCCGAGTCGAGCTCGCCGCCCTGCTTGACGTAGTACGACTGGGCGCTCGGCCCGGCCGAGGTCCCGACGTAGTCCTCGTCGAAGCCCAAGGCCGTCCGCGCCGTTCCGGCCAGCGTGATCGTGGCCAGATCCCCGGTCGCGGTGGTCACGAGCGTGATCGGCTCGGTCGCTGCGATGGCCTCGAGGCCCATCCCGGCCGGCGTGATCGCGGTCGTGATCACGGCGACGATCTCGGCCGCGGTCGCTACCGCGATGTCGATGAAATCTCCGGCGTTGAAGGTCACCGTCACCGACACGCCACCCACGCCGATCTCCAATGTAGCCCCGTCGACGAGGGTGACGAGCCCGCTGGTGGTGCTCTGGGCCGTGGCCGGACCGGCGGGCGTGCCAGCGCCGGTGGCACAGACCATGGTGCCGGCGACGGCCCGCGCCAGCGAGCGCTCCGACGCAGGCGCCCGAGCTTCGGTCACGTTCACGCGTCCGTTGCCGGCCGAGCCGGGAAACCGCGCTTCGAAGCGCGCGCTGGGCGAAGTGGAGGCCGAGCCGGTCAGCCACGTCGCGGTCCCGGTGCTGCTGACCTGCACCGCTCGCGCTTCGTCGGTGCCGCCGGTCAGCTCCATCACCCGAGCCACGTACAGCCGGCGCCCGCCGTTGGCGAAGAAGCCACGCACGGCGTGGGCGAGGTAGTTGGGGGCCGAAGCGATCGGACTGGTCGAGCCGTAGAGCCGCTCGAAGTCGCCGACGCTGGTGATGAGCTCGGGCGTGATCAGATCGAGCTCCGCCGCGGACAGCAGGTTGGACTGGCTGGCCACGGGTCCGCGGCGTGTCCTCCCGACGAACGCGGTCGTGCTGGTGCTCGCGCCTTCGAGCGGCTTCGGCCGGAAGCTGGTTTCTTCGACGTAGACGGCTGGCGCCAAGTATTCGGGCATCGTTGTAGTTCCCTTGTCGTGTTCAGGACATCAGAGGTTGACGGAAAAGGATCCAGCTTGGACCTCACCACCGAGTGACAGGGCGATGTCCAAGGAGTTGCCGGGTGCAGCAGCGGTGGCGAAGAACTCATCGGGGTTCGGAAGGCCTCGTGCCGGGATCGTCATCGGCACCACTTCGAGGGTCGCGCCGATGTCGCTGAGGATGACGTCCTGGCCTTCGTCCACACCCCAGACCTGCCCGCTGAGGCCGACGACGGGGACGACCGCCTCGCCGACGTGACGGGAGCTGAAGTGGGTCCACCGCCCATGGGCCGGGTAGCGGCGCTCGATCTCTCGTGCCTGCGGGTCGGCCACGACGCTCATGCCCCACCCGAGCACCTCGCGACCGCGCTCGGAGTCCTCGACGACGACCCGCAGCAGCGCGGCGTCGACCGGATCGTCGGTCGCCCCCATGAGCAGCCGAACGCGGACCATCGCCCAGTTGCGCGAGCGAGCCGCCCGCGGCGACCGCAGCAGCGGCACCGCGATCGGTGCGAACACCGAGTCGGGGAGCGCCTTGTTAGTCGTGCGGGGCAAGCTCACGGTGAAGCGCCGCGGCAGGTAGACGCCGTTGGGGTCGCGGACCTCGAGGTCGACCGTGACGTCGCCCAATGGGGGCGTCGACGGTGCCGCGAGCGATGACGCGACGTAGTCCGCGAGCCCCGGGGCGCTGACGATGACGTGGATGTTGCGGCGATTCGGCTGCACGACGACGGGCGCGCCGTCGACCACCCCACGCACGTGCAACGGCGCGCGGATCGGCACCCCGGTCGCGATGTCCTCGAACTGAATGCCGGCCAGCGCGCGGCTCTCGATCACGAACGCAGCCATCCGCTCACATCTCCTCGTCAGAGACCTCGATGCGCCGGGCGATGACCGGCGTGTCGACGTCGGGGACTTCGGTGGCTTCCAGAGAGACCACCCGGGCCACGTAGCTGTAACTGAGGCGGTAGTTGGGCTGCAGGCTGTCCCACAGCCGCAGCATGTCTTCGTTGCTCAACTCCTCGGGGGTCAGGTGCACGACCTCGTCGGGGTGCCAGAGGCCGTCGGGGCTCAGAAACGACGCGTCGAGGATCGACGCCTCTTGCAGGGTTCGCATCGCCCAGCCGAGCAGTCGATGCTCGACATCGGCGGTGTCTGCCCACGAGGTCAGCAGGTAGTGGAGATCGACGTGAATCGGCACCGACGAGCGCTGCCCGTTGCGCGAGCGATTGCGCATTTGCTCGTTGACGGACACACGATACAGCCACAGCGTGATCGTGTTGTTGTACGCGACGCTGTCTCCCGCGAGTTCGCCGCTGGAGATCAGCTCGATGTTCGCGGTCAGGTGGTCGCGCAGCAGCTCCCCGGCTGGGCCACCCGGCAGCGGCTCCACGGCCCATCGGGCGTTCAAGAACGCCACGATCGACTGGCCGACGGAGCGGATGCCTGTGAATGCGGCCATTGCTGGGGAGTTCCTCGACGACGCAGCTTCAACAAAAGCCGAGCTTCGTCACCAGCTTCTCGAGCTTGGACTTGCGCACGGTGTAACCGACACCCGCGACGAGCACGGGGTCGCCCTTCTGGCGTGGGTTTTGGATCAGGATGCTGCGGACCGGACCAAAGCGACCCGGCACCTCGAACAGCTCCGTCGGCCCGTGTCCCACGCCGAGCAGGACCAGGCGCTTGCCGTTGAACTTCGCGTAGACCCGGTACGGCTGCGTCGAGCTGCGGTCGGTGAACACGGCGAGGTGAGTGGCGAAGAGGTGCCGTCCCGCCGCTGCGAGCTCGAGCGAAGCTCCGGCAGCGACCTGCACGGTGGGATCGTCCAGACCCTTGACGGGGCCGAGCGCTTTTTTGGGGTCGTCAAGGCAGTGAGGCCCGTACGCGACCACCCGCTCCATCCACCGCAAGGTCCTGGGATCGGGCAGCGGCCGCGGCCTCACGATGACCTCGCCATCGTAGATCACGATCACCTCGGGGCGGCCGCCCGTCACCACGAAGGTGCGCGTGTAGGTCCCGTCGAGCTGGTTCACGACGTCGGAGACCGGCTTGGCGTCACCCACCTCGATCTCGAGCAGCGGCGACACGCTGGGCTCGAAGATCACCGGGTTGCCGTTGGCGTCCCGCGGTCGCACGTGGACGGTCAAGTGCCCGCGTGCCTCGAGGGAGTACGTGACGATCGTCTGCTTCGGATCGGGGAACGCCTCGACGTTGACCACCACCGCGCGCTCGCGTCGGTAGGGGATGCCGTCGGCGTCGCCGGTCGCGACGACATGGGTCGTGTACACGCCGCCGCATCCCGTGTGCAAAAGCTTGGCCCGGTACTCCCCTGGCGGCCCCTCGTGAAAGACCAGCTCGCGCCGCGCTCGCGAGACCTGGATCGGGCCCTGCCCGAGCGCGATCGCTTGAGCCTTGAGCGCCCACGGCCCCAGCTGATCCCCGCGCTTTTGCTCCCCGAGCATCCGCTCAAACACCTGAGGCTCGACGGTCGCTCCGGCGAGGAGGCTCCCAAAATCCGCGCTCGGTGCATCGACGTTCGCAACCATCCGCGCCCCGCTCACTGGGGAACCGTGGGCCTGCAGACGCATCACCAGCTCGATCGGCCGGCCCGTCGCCCAGCGCTTTTGCGTCGCGCCGCCCAGCAGCCGCAACCCCGAGCGGTTGAAGATGCTGAACTTGTACGGCTCGATCGCGGCGGGCTCCTTGCGCTCGACCTGGGCTCGGAGCCGCAGCTCGAGCTTCCAGCTCCCGTAGCGCGACCCGTTCTCGTCGCCGGCCAGCGCCGCCCTCGAGATGTACGCGTGCGAGGAGCTCGACAGCGCCCGGAACTGAAACTCCTTGCGCTGCTCGAGCTCCCGCTGCTCGAACCGCTCGCGGCGCGGCGAGATTAAGGTGAGATGGATCCGCTCGGCGTCGCGCGAGTGCCAATCGACGAAGATCCCAACCCCGGTGTCGTACGGCGACAGGTGGAATTCGTGGATCGCTACCGGCGAGTTCGCGGACAGCGTGCCGGCCGGATCGTAGCTCGGCGTCAGCCCGATCGAGGCCGCCATCGCGTCGAGGAAGGTGTCGGTCAGATCCTTCTCGAAATTGTTGGTGACCGGCGCCGAGACGTACTGGCTCTCGTTGGTGCCGGGCGACTCGAAGGCGTTAGCGGCGAGATCCTGCAACAGGCTGACCGCCGTCCCTCCGGCCGCGGTCGTGTAGCCGATCGCGTACAAGCGGACCTGCTTGGGGATGAAGTCGCCGACCGAGTCAGGGAGGTAGAACTGGTTGGGGTGCACCGTGCCCGCGTTGTGGGCCCCATCCGTCATCAACACCATCCACCGGCGGTGGGCCTCGCCCAGCGGCTCAAACATCCCCGTGGACGTGTCGGTGGTGCCCATCCCCACGCCGATGCCGTCGCCCATCGGGGTCAAGCCCACGCCCTCGATCGCACTGCCGGCGGCCAGCAGCTGGGCGTGGATCTCGTCGCGCAAGGCCTCGGATACGGTGGCGCTCGGCACCAGCGGAGCAGCCCGGGTGGCCCATCCCGGCGTCGCCTTGCCGAGCACGTCGGGGAACACGGCGACGCCCAAGCGCCCGACGCCGCCGGCCTCGTCCATCAGGAAGCTCGTGTATCCAAACGCGAGGTGGTCCGCGGCCGTCACGAGGTTGTCCCACCGACGCCGAGCGGCCGGAGTCGCGCCGAGCTCGTTGCCGTGCCCCCACCCGTCCGGCCGCAGCCCCATGCTGCCCGACGCGTCGAGGACCAGGACAGTGTCGGCGATCCCGACGAATGTCGTCTCTGCGTGGACCGAAATCCGCGCGTTGTGGAAGCCGCCGACCAAGTGGGCCGGCGAGGTCGGATCATTGGACTCGAGGTCGACGAGCAGCCCGGACAGCCCGCTTTGGGCCGTGTAACCCAGCTGGACCGAGCTGGAACCGGCGGGGACGATCGTGGCCGGCAAGACGTGGACGCTGTCCGTCAGATCGCTCGGGCTCGTGGTCGAGGCCGCGATCACGAGGTCACCGGGACCGAAGTTGCAGACCCCCGACACACCCCCGGCCGGGCTGGTCGTGGAGCCCGGGCTGAACGGACCACCGGTGAGCTCGACCGTGGCGTTGGCCGCGGGGACGTGGATCCACGGCAGCTTGACATCCTCGGCCGTATCGCTGAGGTCCTCGGAGACCGCGAACGTCACCCAGAGATGGATGTCGCTCTTGATCACCAAAAACCATGTTGCGTTGACCGCATCGGCGGGGGCCGACTCGGACACCGTGAGCGTCAGCGGCATGATGTTGCCGTATAGCCCGTCGAGCGCCGAGCCGTGGAACACCGCATAGGCGCCCGGGACCGTCTTCGTGTGCGTGGTGTTGCCGACCGTGAGCCAGTCGCTGTTGATCGGCAAGATCGAGTCGTCGACGACCAGCCCCTCGGCACCGATCTCACGGCTGGGCACCAAGGCTACCTTGGTGTTCGCCAAGCTCGAAGGCGGCGACGCACCGACGTTGGGATCGCCCAAAAATGCGATACGCAGGTGCACGACCCCCTTGGTCTCGAGCCAAAACGGCAACAGCCGCTCCCCGGGGGCGTTGGGCACGGTTGCGCCCAAGACAATGGACCCCGCGGCCGCGAGGTTGGCCTGACTCACGGAGATGAAGAAGTCGTCGTCCGTAGTCTCGGGGGTCAGGCTGCCCGCGAACGGGGGGATCCCCAGCGGCGTCCTCGGCTCACCTTCGCGAGGATCGGAGTGCGGAATGTTGATTCGAGGATAGAGAGTTACGGTTTCGGTCATCGTGAACCACCCGACGGGCAATCAGCGGGTAGCAGCAGCAGCAGCGCGACGTTACCAGATCGAGGCCGACGAGATCGATTCAGAACAACATTACGCAAAATCTTCGCGAAGCCCTCGATGTTCGCTCCGCACGAGTCGGCACGAAGGCACACAGCCTCTCGGTGTCAGCTCCCCCCATTTCGCATCATACCCATCCACCACTACCGAAAAAACAGCTCGGCTCGCGATGGCCTCGCCGTTCCAGACGGCTCGGATGGGGGGCGCTTCAGGCCCTGCGCAGGGTCAAGCGAGTGATCTCCGAGGGCGAGCCGGCGCGGTTGGGTGGACCCCAATAGCCGGTCCCGCGGCTGACGTAGATCTGCATGGCCCCGTGGCGGTTGAGGCCCGACACATAGGGCTGCAAGAGGTGGATCAGCACGCTCATGGGGAAATATTGGCCGGCGTGGGTGTGGCCCGAGAGCTGGAGGTCGTAGCCGGCCTCGGCGGCCGCGTACACGCTGCGGGGCTGGTGGGCCAAGAGCAAGGACAGGTCGTGGGCCGGGGCGTTGGCCTTGGCCTTGGCCGGATCCGAGGCGTGGGCGGGGACCCGGCCGCCAGCGCCGAGATCGGTGACGCCGGCGACGAGCAGCCGCGCGCGGCCGTGCTCGATGCAGCGGTGCTCGTTGAGCAAGACCGTCGGGCCGATGCCGGCGATCGCCGAGCACCAGGCCGGGCCGTCCCAATAATATTCGTGGTTGCCGGTCACGAAGAACGAGCCGTGCCGGGCCTCGATGCGGCCGAGCGCCGCGAGCTCGGGGCTGAGCACGCCGACCTCGCCGTCGACGAAGTCACCGGTCAGGGCGACGAGGTCGGCGTCGAGGGTGTTGACCACGTCGACGACCTTGTCGAGCCATTCCCCGCGGATCGTCGGGCCGACGTGGACGTCGCTGAGCTGGACGATCCGCAGGCCCTCGAGATCGGGGTGAAGGTCGGCGATCGGCACGTCGATCTCGACGACCTCCGGCACCCGCCGCGCGGCGGCGAAGCCGACCGCCGACAGCCCCGCGGCGCCCCCGACGATCCCAAAGTTGGCGATGTCGGCGAAGAACTGGCGGCGCTCGCTCGACCGCGGGCGCTCGACCCCCTCGCGCCTGCGCAGGCGAGCGCTCGCCTCGACCACCAGCCGCGAGAGCTCGACCGCCAAGGTGAAGCTGATCAGCAGGGTCGACACGCCCATCAGCACGAACGCGACCCACTGCATCAGGCCCAGCTCAGGCACGACCCCGACCCGTCGACCAACCAAGCCCAGCAACGGGACCACGGCCAAGACCGCGAGCCCCGCCCAGATCACCCGCCGCGTCGCTTGCGAGTACGCGCGACCGCGGTGGATCTGCCGGCGGCCCACCCACCAGTGCAGGGCCACCCACGCTGAGAGGACCACGGCGAAGAACACGATAGCGGCGATGGTCATGGGATGCTGCGCGCAGCCGGACCCGCGCCGCGAATCCATACGCGATCCCGGCGAAAATGCTACGCGCCCAGGCTCGGGCTCCGATCAGATCAACTCGTAGACCAGCGAGATCGGCCGCCCGCGCCGCTCGACGGCGAGCTCGACCCGCTCGAGCGCCGCCCCGCCCCGGGTAGCGATCGCAACCAGCCGATCACCGGTGCGCAGCCCGAGCACAAACAAGGGCGTGCCCACCTGAATGTTGCGCAGCTCGATCGGATCGGCCAAGCCCAGCAGCCCGTGGCGCAATCCCTCGAGCTCGCCGAGATCATGATCCGCGAGGGCCACCCGCTCGAGCGCGCGCCGATCGATGGTGTAGCTGTAGCGATCGCTCCGCCGGATCCACAAGTCGAGATCCAGCTCGGGTTCGAGGGCCTGGTGGCGCCCCCGCTGCTCGCCGCTCGCGTGGCGGCAGCTCGGCGCCAGCGAACGGGCGCGAGCCGGCGGCGAGTGCCGACCCCGAGCCTGAACCACCACGCGCGGCAGGGCGTCGATGTGGATCGCAAGCGAGGTGCTGGAGGGCTCGCGCAGCTCGTGGATCAGCCAACCCGCGTGGGCGGTCGCGCCGATCACCAAAACCGCGAGCCAAGGGACGAAGGGGGTCTTGCGCCGGGTGCTCGATGACTGCATGCGCGAACCCACGAATGCAACGCTCATGCCCAAGCCAAGTCGCCGCCATGGCTCGCGGTTCGGCCCCTGGCGAGCAACACCCGGCAATTTCAGGGACGCGAAGGCGAACCCGCGGCCCGACCTTCGTCAGTTCGGCAAGCCGATCGAGCGGCCCTTGGACCATCGCGGCGCTGACCTTCGCGTCTGGCAGCCTCGTCGCGCTGCGCATGCGAGATACGATTGAACTCCATTCACCTCTCGCCCGCCCCCGGACGCCGGCGTGACGAATGAATTAAGCGAAGTCCGTTCGCACGTTGATCTCGGGCCCCAAACCCCCGGCCGGGGTGCAAACGCTGACACCACTAGCGCCGCGTCGACGCCCTCGCATGTGCCACGGTCGACGCCGCGCACGTCGATGCGCTGCGCCGTGCGAAGCTGGACGCACCGCGATTCGCGTTCAGCGTGAGCCCAGGGCCTCGGCCTCGCTGGTCAAACTGTGTAGCCCGCGTTTATACCGACGCGCCTAGAGGGAAAGCCGTGAAGCGATTCAAGATCCTCGGAACCGGAACAGCGCTACCCGAGCGCGTGCTGACCAACCGCGAGCTCGAGCAAATGGTCGAGACCTCCGACGCGTGGATCACCGAGCGGACCGGCATCAAGGAGCGCCGGATCGCCGATGACAAGACCTCGTCGGCGGTCCTCGGCGCGGCCGCCCTGCGGGCCGCGTGTGCCCAAGCCGGGATGGAGCCCAGCGAGCTCGACGCGATCGTCGTTGCGACCTCGTCGGCCGACACGGGGTTCCCGTCGACGGCGTGCTGGATCCAGTACGAGCTCGACATCCGCGGGATGCCGGCGTTCGACGTCGCCGCCGGCTGCACCGGGTTCTTGTACGCCCTCGAGGTCGCCGCGTGCATGCTCGTCGCGGGCCCGTGCAAGCGCGTCGCGGTCATCGGCGCCGAGGTCATGAGCAAGATCGTCGACTGGACCGACCGGACCACCTGCGTGCTGTTTGGCGACGGCTCCGGCGCGGCGATCATCGAGGTTTGCGAGGAGCCGCTCGGCCTGCGCTCGTTGAATTGGGGCGCCGACGGCGGGCTCGCGCCGATCCTCTACCAGCCCGCGGGCGGCACCCGCATGCCCGCGACGGCCCAGACCCTCGCCGACGGCATGCACACCGTGAAGATGAACGGCGCCGCCGTGTTCCGCCACGCGGTCCGAGCGATGACCGCCGCCGGCGTCGCCGCGGTCAAGGCCGCCGGTCTGACCGCCGATGACATCGACCTGCTGATCCCCCACCAAGCCAATATGCGGATCATGGAGGCCTGTCGGGTCCGGCTCGGGATCCCGTCCGAGCGGATGTTCTCGATCGTCGATCGCTACGGCAACATGTCGGCCGCGACGATCCCCGTCGCGATTCACGAAGCTCGCGAAGCGGGCCGCATGCCGCCGGGCACGACCGTCGCGCTCGCGGCGTTTGGCACCGGCCTGACTTGGGGCGGCGCGGTCCTCCAAGTCTGAGTCTGATCTGATCGGAGCTCACACGCAGGCGATCCAAGCGAGCGCGGCCAACGATCCATGGCCGCCTGCGAGCGCGACCGCGGCCAATCGCATGCGCGCCTCGGGTGCCCCGAGCAGCACCAGCACCGACATCGACAGGCCCGCGGCGAACCACAGCAAGGCCGCGCCGACGAGCTCCGGGTCGCCGTCGGCCGACAGCAGCGCGCGACCGACCAGCACCAAGATCGCCAGCGCCGCCCACCACAGCGCTCGGTGACCGGCCCGAGCGACCCAGCGCTTGCGCGTCCACAGCCAAACCCCGCTGACCCGAACGGCCGCCCACAGCGTCCGCGCGCTGGCCTTGCCGAGCGCGAGCAGGCGCGGGCCTGTCCACCGGGCCGCCGCGATCGCGGCCGCAGCTGTGAACGCCGCGACGCTCACGCTCACCGTCACGACCCGGTGCGCGGCCTTGGCCGTCGCACGACTGACCGCCGCGACCGTCTCGGGATCGACGAGCGGCGGCTGAGCGCGGCCTCGTGAGGGCGTCTGCGCTGGATTCGACGGGGTTTTGCGCGGCGAACGCTTGCCGGGCGGGGCAGCCATTGGCGCGAGTGTTTCAGCTGGGGGCCTGGGGTCAACTTTTGGACCTTTTCGAGGGGCGGCGGCATACTGGGCCGGTGAATCGCCCTCGGCTGCTCGTCGCCGCGACCTTCGGACTCTGGCTGGGCGTGATCGGGGCCGCGGACGCAGGCGAGATCGAGGCCGAGCCCGCCGCCGAGGCTCCGCCGCCCGCCGCCGAGGCTCCGCTCGTCGAGCCCACGGCCACGGTCTGGGCCCAGGCGGGGAGCCGCTCGTGGACCGGCTGCTCGAAGATCGCGAGCGAAGCCGCCAAGCAGCTGTTTACCGGCGACGAAGCCACCAACAACCTCCGCGACAACCACCATTGGGCGATCCAGGCCCGCGAGTGCCCGGGCGTCCCGGACGTCCTGGCCATGGCCGCCCGCTCCGAGCTCCTGCGTCGGCTCGAGCTGCCCGAGGGCGTCGACGAGACCACCGATCTCAGCGCGCTCGAGCTCGCCTCTGTCGAGAGCCGCGCGCGCGCGAACGCCTGGATCGACGGGGCCACCACCGAGCTTCGCCGCCGTCGAGACAAGCGCAACCTCGGCCTCGAATACTGGCGCGGCCGAGCGCACCTCTCGCTCAACGAGATCGAGCAGGCCAAGCTCTCGCTCGGGCGCGCCATCGACGACGGCACCACCGAAGGCTGGAAGATCCGCCGGCTCCTCGCCCTCGCCGCGCTCTACGCTGGCGACCTCGAGGCCGGCTTGGTCCTAGCGAACCGCGCGATGATCGACGCCCCGCACCACGATCGCCTGGTGTCGGCCTACGTGCTCGCCCTGGTCCTCGATCGGGCCGGCGACTCAGCCGGCGCCGAGCGACGCATGAAGCACACCCTCGACATGGACGGCGACGGCTCGCAGATGCGCGCGCTCGAGGCCAGCGTCCCGATCCACGAGCGCCTGTACCTGCGCGCCTACGCCAAGACCGTGCGTCGCGAGACCAGCGGCGCGCTGCGGCTGTGGGACGCGTACCTCGCTCGCTCCGAGCCCGAGGATCCCGAGCGACGCTTGGCCGAGCGCCATCGCATCGCCTTGCAGCCCTTGCCCACCAACCTCGGCGGCCCCGCGCACGCCGACGAGGGGCGAGACGCGAGCGGTCGCTGACCGCTCGCGGTCGTTTGCAACTAGCTGTCAAACATCGTAGGTGAGCCCCCATGGTCGAATCCGTCCCGCGCAAGCCGGTCACCGTGCCCGACATCGTCGCGCGCAAGCGCGACGGCGTGCCGATCGTGATGATCACCGCCTATGACGCGACCTTCGTCCGGCTGATCGACGCGTGTGATGTCGACATCGTGCTCGTCGGCGACAGCCTCGGCATGGTCATGCAGGGCCACGATCACACCCTCGAGGTCACCGTCGAGGACATGATCTACCACGCCCGCTGCGTCCGCCGGGCCCTGCGCTGCGCTCACTTGACCGTCGACATGCCGTTCATGAGCTACCAGACCAGCCCCGAGCGCGCGGTCGAGAACGCCGGGCGCCTCGTCAAAGAAGGCGGCGCGGCCTCGGTCAAGCTCGAAGGTGGGGCCCAGGTGGTCCCGGCGATCGAGCGCATCGTCGCCGCCGGGATCCCGGTCATGGGTCACCTCGGCCTGACCCCGCAAAGCGTGCACGCCTTCGGTGGCTTCAAGATCCAAGCCCGCGACCACGCCACGGCTCAACGCCTGCGCGACGAGGCCGCTCA
>Ga0114946_10001883_pt1 | contig 14444 bp, 12 predicted proteins | sample WalLakDeSediment_FD_88676 | JGI IMG/M metagenome (GOLD analysis project Ga0114946, IMG submission 88676) | Lake sediment microbial communities from Walker lake, Nevada to study Microbial Dark Matter (Phase II) - Walker Lake 11/02/13 Deep Sediment | ecosystem: Environmental > Aquatic >... | reverse complement strand
GCGACGTAAAAGGGCACCCCGTTGTCCCGGGCCGCCAGGGCTTTCAGGTAAGTCCCGATCTTGTTGGCGACATCGCCCCGGCGGGTGGTGCGATCGGTGCCGACGATGACCAGGTCAACCCGGCCGTGCTGCATCAGGTGGCCACCGGCATTATCGGTGATCAGGGTATGGGGCACTCCCTCGCCGGCCAGTTCCCAGGCGGTGAGGCGCGCTCCCTGAAGCCAGGGCCGGGTTTCATCCACCCAGACATGGACCGGAATGCCGGCCCGGTGGGCGGCGTAAATCGGGGCGGTGGCCGAGCCGTAATCGACAAAGGCCAGCCAGCCGGCATTGCAGTGGGTGAGGATATTTACCGGCTGTCCCCCTTTTTGCCGGCTGACCGCGGCGATCAGCTCCAGGCCGTGTTCACCGATCCGGCGGCAGGCCTCGGCGTCCTCGTCGGCGATGGCCAAGGCGGTGGCCAGGGCGGCTTGCTGTTTGGCCGCCAGGCCTTCGACCCGGGCCAGAGCGGCCAGCTGGCGGGCCACCGCCCAGGCCAGGTTGCTGGCCGTGGGCCTGGTGGCCTGCAGCTCGGCGGCGGCCCGGGCCAGGAAAGCGTCGCCGGCGGCGGACGGAGCGGCCAGGGTGGCGCTGTAGATCCCGAAGGCGGCGGTGGCCCCGATCAACCCGGCCCCCCGCACATGCATTTCCCTGATAGCCCGGCAGAAATCGGCCACGGTGCGCAATTCCTCCTCCACCAGGGCGTGGGGGAGACAGCGCTGGTCGATGATCCGGACCACCCGCCGGTCGGCGGGATCCAGCCAAATGGTGCGATAATGGTGGCCGTTGATCTTCATGGTAAAATTCTTGCGGGTTTTTTCATCTTTGCCGCTTTGGCTTAACGTTGCCCGGCAATGAGCCGACCGGCTTTAAAATAGATGTTTTTTAACGGACCCGGGCCAGGGTGAATACCGCGACCTCGGCGGCGCCGGCCGCCTTGAGCACCCGGGCGCATTCGTTGCCGGTGCTGCCGGTGGTGAAGACATCGTCCACCAGCAGAATGCGGCGGTTTTTTAGCTCCCGGGGCCGGTCCACCACAAAGGCGTCGCGCAGATTCCGGCGCCGCCGGCGGCCGCTCATCCCGGTCTGGGGCTCGGTCCAGCGCTGGCGCCGGAGCAGGTCGGGGCGGATTTGCTCTTGGGCCCGGGGGAAAAAAGCGCGGGCCAGCAACAGGGCCTGGTTGAAGCCCCGCTCCCGCAAACGCTGGACGTGCAGCGGCACCGGCAGAATATAATCCCAGGCCGCCGGGTCGCCGATCAGGGCGTCGCTCCGGGCGGAAGCGCGGCCGGCCAGGGTGGCAAAAGAGGCCAGCCCTGCCAGATCGCCGTGATACTTGCAGGCTTGAATGGCCACCCGGATCGGGCCATGGTAGAGCAGGGCCGCCCGGGCCCGGCTGAAATGGGGCGGCTTTTGCAGACAGGCCCCGCAATAGTGATCGCCACCCGCGCCCGGCGGCCACGGCTGGCCGCAACCGGGGCACAGCGGCGAATTCAGCCATTGCAGCTCTCCCTGGCACTGGTCACAGAACAGCGGCGGCTGAGAAGAGGGTAGGGGCGTCCGGCAGCCCAGGCAGGAGGGAGGGAAAAGCAGATCCTGGCAGGCCCGGCCCAGGATCGCCAGCATGTTGATTGCGGGTCTGGCCATCCAATCAATCGTTCAACCAAATTATTGCGGCCCTGACCGCAGCCGAGGGCTAACCGCTCTGGCCGGCCAGAATTTTTTTGACCAGATTGCCGTCCGCCTTCTTGCCGAAGTGTTTCATGATCGGTCCCATGGCCTGCATCGGCGTTTTGAAGCTGGCAAAGTCAATGTTGGCGGCGATCCAGGCCCGGATTTCGTCGGCCCCGGCCGGTTGCGGCAGGTAGGAGTTGAGGATCTCCAGGTAAGGCGAGCTGGCCTTTTTCTGCAATTCCAGGGTGGTTTTCTCCGACTTGACCAGGCCGGCGATCACCCCCAGGATGTCGTCGTTGGTGATTTCTTCGTCCTTTTTGAGCCGGGTGCTTTTCTTGCCCGATTCCAGGGTGATGGGTACGGTGAGTTTGGGAAACTCGCTGATCACCTGGCGGATCGTGTTGCGGCGATCATCGTCATGCTCCCGCATGGCCTGCTTGAGATCGCTTTTGAGCTTGGCCAGCAGGGAGATTCCCCTGCTTTCATCCCAGCCGTAATCGTTGCTGTCGCTGCTCATCGGGCTTTTTTCTCCATCTTCTTCGCAGCCGGCCGGCTCCGGACCAAAACCGGATCGGGCCGGGGACCGGAGCCGCCGCGGTTTTGGGCGCCGCCGAGCACCCATGGAACACAATCAGCCGCAAAGCTGAGAAAAACAACAGCTTGCGACTGGTGCTCCGGCCGTTACATGTTGGCGATGATGGCGTCGGCGAACTGCGAGCACTTGAGTTCGGTGGCGCCTTCCATCTGGCGGGCCAGGTCGTAGGTCACGGTCTTGTTGGTGATCGTGGTTTCCAGGGCCCGCTGAATCATAACCCCGGCCTCGTTCCAGCCCAGGTACTCCAGCATCATCACCCCGGAAAGCAGCAGAGAGCCGGGGTTTACCTTGTCCAGACCGGCGTACTTGGGGGCGGTGCCGTGGGTGGCCTCGAAGAGGGCGTAGCCGTCGCCGATGTTGGCCCCCGGGGCGATTCCCAATCCGCCTACCTGGGCGGCCAGAGCGTCGGACATGTAGTCGCCGTTGAGGTTGGGCATGGCCAAAACGCTGTATTCATCGGGCCGGAGCAGGATCTGCTGGAACATGGCATCGGCGATCCGATCCCTGATCACGATCAGGCCGGCGGGCTGCTTGCCTTTGTACTTGCTCCACAGTTCGTCCTCGGAGATCACCTTGTCGGCGAATTCTTCCTTGGCCAGCTCATAACCCCAGTTGCGGAAGGCCCCCTCGGTGAACTTCATGATGTTGCCCTTGTGCACCAGGGTAACGGTGGGCTGGTTGTGGGTGATGGCATACTGGATGGCCTTGCGGACCAGGCGCTTGGTGCCGAAGGCGGAAATCGGCTTGATCCCGATCCCGCTTTCCGGGCGGATGTTCTTGCCCATTTCCCGGTTGATGAAGTTGATCACCTTGTCGGCCTCGGGGGTGCCGGACTGCCACTCGATCCCGGCGTAAACATCCTCGGTGTTCTCCCGGAAGATCACCATGTCCACCTTCTCCGGGCTTTTGACCGGGCTGATCACGCCCTGGTAGTAGCGCACCGGCCGGACACAGGCGTACAGATCGAGTACCTGGCGCAGGGTGACATTCAAGCTGCGGATGCCTTCGCCCACCGGGGTGGTCAGAGGCCCCTTGATCGCCACCACGTATTCGGTGATCTTGTTCAGAGTATCCTGGGGCAGCCACTCGCCGGTCTTTTCCTTGGCCTTTTCACCGGCATAGACTTCCAGCCACTCGATCCGGCGCTGGCCGTTAAAGCTTTTCTCCACCGCGGCGTCCAGCACCTTGCGGGTGGCCGCCCAGATATCCGGGCCGATACCGTCGCCTTCAATAAAGGGGATAATGGGTTGGTCGGGAATATTGACGGAACCGTCCTGGTTGATGGTGATTTTTTCTCCTGCCACGGGCTTCCTCCATGTTGAGTCGATTCGGGCGCTGAATGCCGTTGAATGCTTTAGGGTCAAAGCTGGCAATAAACCGTAAAATGCCTTGATAGTCAAGGACAAAGCCGGATTCGGGGCCGCTGGGAACCAAGAGATGCGGCCCGGTTTGACAAGCCCGGCGGAAAAATGTCATCCTGTAAATTCGCGGCCGACCGGAAGCGTTATCGGGAAAAAAGAAGCGGGGGAAGAGATGAACAAGAAATTTTACCGAACCGGCTGGGGGGCGCCGGTCCTGCTGGCCCTGTTGCTGCTGGCGGCGCTGGTGGCCCGGGTTCCGGCAGTTTACGGGGAGCTGAGGAACCATCCCGGCCCGGTGGTTTATTTTGGCGCCGGCGGCCAGGAGTCGGTCAGCGGCTCGCTGCATGCCCTGGAGTTTGCCGGCGACCTTTACCTGGTTGATGTCGGTTCTTTTATCGGGGGGGAGGGGCGCAATTATCCCTGGCCGGCAGAGATTGATCCCGCGGCCTTGCGGGGGGTTTTCATCACCCATGCCCATACCGATCATCTCGGCCGCTTGCCCCTGTTGCTGCAGGAAGGTTACCGGGGGCCGATCTACATGAGCCGGATTACCTACGCGATTGCCCGCCTGACCCTGCCGGCCAACCTCGAATATGCCGATTTGGGCCCGGAGCGCTTTTACTATTCCCGTCACAACCAGGGCCGGGATCGAATCCCGGTCCACCTCGAGGGCTCCGAGGGGGCCGCGGCCGCGGTGCAGCCCGCCAACCGGGTTTACTTCAGCGCTTCCCGGCCCGAACTCTCCGCCCGCGGTTATTACCTGGCCCGGCCGGTGAGGGAAAAACTGGCCGCCGACCTGCTTGAGCGCCTGGCCGAGCAGGTGGTGATCGTCGATCCCGGCCAAGAGCTGGAACTGGCGTCGGCCGGACTGCGGGCCTCTTTTATCGCCACCTCCCATATCCCCGGCAGCGTGATGGTCCGCTTCGATTACCAGGGCTTTACCGTCCTTTTTTCCGGCGATGTCGGCGGCGACTCCTCGCCCCTGCTGCCGGCCAATCCCCGGCTGGAGCAGCCTCTTGATGTCCTCTTTCTCGAAGGTACTTACGCTTACGGGCAAAGGGCGGACCTGGCCCGGGAAAGGGAGCGTTTTCGCCGGGAGGTGGCGGAGCTGGTGACGGCCGGTAAACGGGTGGTGATCCCGGCTTTTGTTCTGGACCGCAGCCAGCAGGTGATGTTTGAAATCAGCCGGGCCATCGGCGAGGGCCGCTTGCCGCCGGCCCAGACCATCCGGGTCTGCAGCCCTTCGGCCCATCAATTATTGCGCCTTTATGCCGATTTTGCCGCCGACTACCGGAGCGACCGCACGCTGGCGGCCTACTTCAGCCCCGCCATGGCCGGAGCCGATTTTCTGCCGCCGGGCTACGTTGCGCGGTGCTCCGGCGACCGGCCCGCCAATCCTCTGGGTCTGGAGCCCGGGGAAATCGGGATCATGTCTTCGGGGATGGCCGATTACGCCGCCGCCCGCCAGGCCCTGCTGGACTACCTGGAAGACCCCCAAACGGTTTTTTATTTTGTCGGCTACCAGGCCCCGGGCAGTCTCGGCGGCCGCCTGACCGCCACTCCGCCGCCGGCTTCCCTGCGCATCGGCGACCAGCAGCGCCGGGTCCGGGCGGAAATTCGTCAGACCGCCGCCTTTGCCAGCCACGCCGATCCCGCTGAAATGCTGCGGATCTTCGCGGGCACTAGGCCAGAGAGGATTTTTCTGATTCATCTGGACAAGGATCGCGGCCCCGGGCTGGCCGCCCGCTATCGCCAGGAACTGGGAGCGGAAATCATCATCCCCCGACCGGGCCAGCGCTATCGCTTGCGTTAGCGCTGACCCCAGCCCGGCGGTCAACCGATCAACGCCAGCACCTCCCCGGTTACTTGTTCCAGCAGCTTCCGGTCGCCCCGGGTTTCCACGTTCAGGCGCAGCAGGGGTTCGGTATTGGAAGAGCGGAGGTTGAGGCGAAAATCGCCGCTGCTGAAGCTGAAACCGTCGGTATAGTCCCGCTCGCCCGGGAAGCGCCGGCACCAGGAGTCCACCCGGGCGATGGCGGCGGCCGGATCCGCCACCTGGCGGTTGATCTCGCCGCTGACCGGGTAGGCCCGCTGGCGTTCCCGCACCAGTTGGCCCAGGCTTTGGCCGCTGTCGCTGAGCAGTTGCCAGACCAGCAGCCAGGGGATCATTCCCGAATCGCAGTAGTAAAAATCGCGGAAGTAATGGTGGGCGCTCATTTCACCGCCGTAAACCGCGTCTTCCGCCCGCATCCGCTCCTTGATGAAGGCATGGCCGGTTTTGTTCAGCAAGGGGAGGCCCCCGGCCTTTTCGACCAGCTCGATGGTGTTCCAGACCAGGCGGGGATCATGGATAATCTTGGCGCCGGGATAGCGGGTCAGCACCGCCTGGGCCAGCAGGCCCACCAGGTAGTAGCCTTCGATGAATTCGCCCTCTTCATCAAAGAAAAAGCAGCGATCGAAATCGCCGTCCCAGGCCAGCCCGAAGTCGGCCCGGTGCTCCTTGACCGCCTGGGCGGTGGCGGCCCGGTTTTCCGGCAGCAGGGGATTGGGCACCCCATGGGGAAAGCGGCCGTCGGGTTCCCATTGCAGGCGGATTAACCTGCCGGACAGACGGGCAACCAGACGGTCCACCACCGCCCCGGCTCCGCCGTTGCCGGCGTTGGCGACGATGGTCAGCGGCTTGAGCAGAAAGGGCTCGATATAGGTAAGCAGGTGCTTGAGGTAGGCGGCCCGGATTTCCCCGGCCAGCGCTCCCGGCCCCGAGGCTTCCCCCCGGTCGGGTTGGGGGCTGGCCGGCGCGGCGGCCAAGGCAAGGACGGCGATATCATTCAGGCCGCTATCACCGGAAATCGGCCGGGCATCCCGTTGGACCAGTTTCATCCCATTGTAATCGGCGGGATTGTGGCTGGCGGTAATCATGATGCCGCCGTCGGCCTTGAGATGGGCCGTGGCGAAATAGACCTCTTCGGTGCCGCAAAGGCCCAGTTCCAGGACTTCAGCCCCCCCAGCGGCCAAGCCCTGTTTGACCGCCGCGGCCAGTTCCGGACTGGAAAGCCGGACATCATGGCCCAGCACCACCCGCCGGGGGCTCAGGTGGCGTGCGAAGGCCCAGCCGATGCGGCGGGCCAGGTCCGGATCGAGTTCTTGCGGCACCCGGCCGCGGATATCGTAGGCCTTGAAGCAGGCCGGCAGGGCGGCAGGATCAGGGTGGTTCGCGCTGGGGGTGGTCATGGCGTTGGCTTCCTCGGGCGGGGGGGCATGGTCGGGGGCATGGTTGTCCTGGGGCCGGCATTTGCCGGAGCATCATAAAGCCCCGCGCCCCTTTTGGCTACTTCTTTGCGGTTCTCACCGGGGAGGGCAGCGGCAAGCGCGCCCCGGTCCCGTTGCGGCCCACCCCCGGCCGCCGCCGGCAAAGGGAGCGGAGGAGAGAAAAGAGGTGTAAAAAAACGTGCTTTTTGGTAACAGAAGCCGGAAGGGAGCCAAATTCGGGGAGAGCAACATGAAGCACGGATTAAGCAGTTACGGCGGCCGGCTGTTCGATCGCCTGGAGCAGGGTTGGGAAGGGTCCGCCGGCCGGCGGCGCAGCGCCTTTTTCCTGGTCATTTTCTTTCTGGGCGCCGTCCTGCTGATCGAGGTCAACCGCCAGGGCTGGCTGCCGCCTTTCCTCTCGGGGCTGATTCCCCTCAATCACCTGGTGGCCATCGAGTGGGCCTTCACCATGCTGTTGATTCTGGAGGTGGTGGGGTTGACCCTGGCCCTCTCCAAATCGGTCTCGATTTCGGTGGGCAAACAGCTGGAAATTCTCTCCCTGATTCTGCTGCGAAACACCTTCAAGGAAATCAGCCACCTGGATGAACCGCTGGTCTGGGCCCAGGTCGAACCGGCCCTGATCCCCATCGTCTCCTCGGCCCTCGGGGCGCTGACTATTTTCGTGGCCTTGGGTTTTTTCTACCGGATCCGGAAAAACTATCCCCTTGGCAGTGGCCAGGTGGTGGATAAATCCCGCTTTATCCTGGCCAAGAAAAATATCGCCATCCTGTTGCTGGGCGGCTTCGTGGCGATTCTCTTTCATGAGGTCTGGACCTATCTCCATTTCGGCAGTCCGGAGAGTGTCTTCGAGAAGTTCTATACCCTGCTGGTTTTCAGCGATGTCCTGCTGGTCCTGATTTCGCTGCGCTACAGCAGCGGCTACCTGGTGGCTTTCCGCAACTCCGGTTTTGCCGTGGTGACGGTGCTGATCCGGCTGGCCCTGATCGCCCCACCGGTGATCGGGGCCCTGCTGGGCGGCGGCACCGCCTTCTTCGCCCTGGGGATAATTTATGCTTACAGTTTTTTCAGCGCCCAGGTCGTCGCCGAGCAGCAACCCCGGATCACTCCCCCTTAGGTTGGCTCGGCTTGAGCGGGCCGGGGTTTGACTCCCAGGCGGTCTTGAAGGCGGCCTGCAGTTCGGCCAGGGAGTCGATATCCCGGCTCTCGAGGCCGATAAAAGCGGCGGCGTGGCGGTAAATTGCCCCGGTCGCGATCCCGCTTTGGCGCATGGCGGCCAGGGACAGGGCCTGGTCGGATTTGGAGAGCTTGCCCCCGCGGGAATCGGTCAGCAGGGGATGATGGAGGAATTCAGCCTGGCAAAAGCCCTGCCCGGCCGGGCCCACTTGGGCGGCCAGGAAGAGCTGGGCGGCGGTGGAGGGCAGCAGGTCACGGCCCCGGACCACCAGGTTGATCCGGTCGGCTAGGTCGTCGCCGAGGCTGGCCAGCTGGTAAGCGGGCAGATTATCCTGGCGCCAGATGATGAAATCTCCCAGTTCCGCCGCCGGGTGGACGGTGATTATTTCCGGGTCGGGAACGCCGGCCACCAGGCCGGCCGACCAGGACGGCGGCACCCTGACCCGGATGGTATGGGCCGAGGCGGGGCTAAGCCGGCGCCGGCGGCAGGTTCCGGGATAAAGGCCGTCGGGGCCGGCGGTTTCCCGGATCCGGCGCCGGGAACAGAGGCAGGCAAAAACCAGGCCCCGCTCGGCCAGCACCGCCAGCAGGGCCCGGTATTCCTCCAGCCGCTGCAGTTGGGAAAAGCGGGCGGCGAATTCGTCCGGTCCGCTGGGACCCTCGTCCCAATCCAGCCCCAGCCAGTCGAGCTGGCGAAAAATGTCGGTCACGAACTCCGGCCGGCACCGGCCGGCATCGGCGTCATCGATGCGCAGCTTCAGGACGCCGCCGGCCCGGCGCACCAGCAGCCAGGTCAAGACGAAATTGATGGCGTTGCCCAGGTGGAGATAGCCGCTGGGGGTCGGGGCGAGACGGGAACGGAGCATGGCTAGGAACCGGGTGGGGCGGTTAAGGTTGCTCGGTCGGCGCGTTGCTGGTTAACAGAAACAGGCGGTCGGAGCAAGGGGGTCCACTGCTGCCGGACGGACCCCTTCATAACCGGGCCCCTTAATAATTTGCTGAGCGGACCTGGCGCCGGATCGGGGCCGGATCCGGTATTTCCTTGCAGCCCCGGCGCCGGTTTTACGGTATAGTGCGACCATGAACGATGAACTTGCTCTGCCGCCCGAGCTGGCGGTCAGAATAACGGCCCTCTACCGCCGCATGGAGAAGGCCTACGACCTGGTGGCCCGCCAGCTTGATTTTTCCTGTGCCGGTTGCCCGGACAACTGCTGCGACTCCTACTTTCTCCACCATACCATGATTGAATGGGCCTGGCTCCGGCAAGGATTGCGGGAGTTGCCCCCGGCCCGGCAGCAGATCATCCGCGAACGGGCGGCCGCTTATCGCCGGGAGGCCGATAAAAGGCTGGCCACCGGCCGGCAGCCAGCCGTGATGTGCCCCTTGAACGAAGAGGGGCGCTGCATCCTTTACGCCCATCGCCTGATGATCTGCCGCCTGCACGGGGTCCCCTCGAGCCTGAGTTTTCCTAATGGCCGGGTGCAGCGGTTCCCCGGCTGTTTCCGCTGCCAGGAGCTGGTGACCGGCCGGAAGGGGGTACCCACCGTGGAGCGGGCTTCCCTGTTGCGGGAACTGGCCGCGCTGGAGGGGGAACTGGCGGCCGGCCAGGGCTGGGCTCCCGCCGAGCGGCCCAAAGTTAAAAAAACCATCGCCGAGATGATTTTGGCCGCCTGCCCGCCCGGCAAGCCAGGCTAATCCTATAACGCCGCCAACCAAAGAACAACGGCTTTTCCGCGACCTTAAGCGGAAATCAGGCCTGATCAGCTCCGCAGCAACTCGGCGATCTGGAAGGCCAGTTCCAGGCTCTGCTCGGCGTTGAGGCGGGGGTCGCACATGGTCATGTATCTTTGTCCCAGTTGTTGATCGAGGATGTCCCGGCCGCCCCCGACGCACTCGGTGACATCGGCTCCGGTCATTTCAAAATGCACCCCGCCGGGCACCGTTCCTTCCTGCCAGTGGATTTCGAAGAAGGCCCGGATTTCCTCGAGAATATTGATGAAGTTGCGGGTCTTGAGGCCGCTGGCGGAGGTATAGGTATTGCCGTGCATGGGGTCACAGCTCCAAACCAGGTTGAACCCTTCCTCCTTGAGGGAGCGGACCAGTGGGGTCAGCCCTTCGGCAATCTTCTTGATGCCGAACCGGGTAATCAGGGTCAGCTTGCCCGGCTCGTTTTCGGGGTTCAGGGTGCTGATCAGGCGCTTGACGTTGTCGATATCATGATTGGGGCCGATCTTAACCCCGATGGGATTGTGGACGCCCCGGAAAAATTCGACGTGGGCTCCCTCCACCTGGCGGGTACGTTCGCCGATCCAAAGCATGTGGGCCGAGCAGTCGTACCAGTCGCCGGTGGTGGAATCCTGGCGGGTCATGGCCTCTTCGTAGCCCAGCAGCAAGGCTTCGTGGGAGGTGAAAAAACTGGCCTGGGTGAGCTGGGGTATGTTGGTGTCGAGCCCCACTACCCGCATGAAGTTGATGGCCTGTTCGATTTGGCGGGCCAGCTTCTCATACATCTGGCCATGGGGTGAATTCTTGACGAATTCGTTGTTCCAGGCATGGACCCGGTCGAGGGCGGCATAGCCGCCCCGGGTGAAGGCCCGGAGGATGTTCATGGTGGCGCAGGCCAGGAAATAGCCCTTGACCAGCCGCTGGGGATCGGGCCGGCGTGCTTCCGGAGTTGGTTCGCTGCTGTTGACCATGTCGCCCCGGTAGCTGGGCAACTCCACCCCATTCACCATTTCGGTATCGGCCGAGCGCGGCTTGGCGTACTGGCCGGCCATCCGCCCTACCTTGACCACCGGCTTGCCGCCGGCATAGCCGAGAATCACGGTCATCTGGAGAATAACCTTTAGCAGCTCCCGCACCACCGGGGCGGTGCAGAGGGAGAAGCTCTCGGCGCAATCGCCTCCCTGGAGGAGAAAGGCCTCTCCCCGGGAGGCCATGGCCAGTTGCTTTTTCAGATCCCGAATCTCCCCGGCGAAAACCAGGGGCGGCAATTGGGAAAGGGTGGCCAGGGCTTCCTGGTAGGCCTGCTGGTCGGGCCAGTTGGGCTGCTGCAGGGCGGGAATATTCCGCCAGCTTTCCTTACTCCAAGGTTTTTGACTGCTCATGGCAAAAAACTCCTAGATTCAATTACCGATACCAACCTGGTTTAAAAAAAAAACTATATACAAAGGCTAAAACCTTATAAGAGCGCAAGGCCCGTTGCCCCCAATGCTACCGGGTAAAACGCAGGTCAGCACCGCATCTTTGGGCAAGCGGTGCTGACCTGCGTTTTACTACCCCTCGGGGGCGTTGGGGAGGGGGCAGGGCCAGCCGGCGCAGCACACCTCTACATCGAAGGCGTTGAGAATCCGCAACTCCCGCTCCCGGCGGGACTCCGCCAAAGGGCTGAAATCCAGGTCCGCCATCATGGCCAGCAGAGCGGGGCGGTCGGGAATGGCGGCCAGCCCCTGGGCCAGTACTTTGCCGCTGCGGCTGTCCAGCACTTCGGCGTCCTGGCCGTTGCTGACCACGGCCAGGGGGATGATCTGACCCGGTTCGAGAACCCGGGCGGCGGCCAGGGCCGGGCGCTGGCGGGTAACCAGGGAGCCGGGACCGTAGCGCAACAGCATTACCCTCCGGCCGTTGAGCTTGACCACGAAATCGATTTTAGAACTGACGAAGCAGCCGGCGAACAGGGTTTCGATCACCAGCCGCGGCTCAATCTCGCTTTTGGCAAAACCCTTCCCGGTTACCAGCAGCCGGGCCAACTGCTGCCGGTAGCGCTCGTCATCGGTATCCACCAGGGTCTCCCCGGTGAGGAAATCCTCCAGGTGCCCATGGATCATATGGTGAGAAGCGATATCCGCCATAATTGTCAGCAGGACAAACCGCCCTCCCGGTCGGCAAAACGGGGCGCGAGGGCCAATTAAAAAGGGGGCAAGGAAGAGCCGCCGGTCGCTTCTTCCCCACCCCTTGCCGGTTCCCTGCCGCCGCTGAGCGGCGGGTCCGGGCTAAAGCTCCAGCCAGGATTCGGAAAAGACGTTCTGGCCGGAGAGCACCTTGTAGGTCTTGTAATGTTCGATGGCGGTGCCGGAAAGAGCGGCGGGATCGGGATCGGTGCCGTCCATCATCCCGTGGACCATCTCCACCAGCTCCTGGCGCTCGCCCTTGCAGATCGCCATCAGTTCGGCGTCGTAGGAGTTGACGATGGCGGTGGTGATGCCGTACTTCATCAGCATGATCAGGTAGGTCCGATCCAGGTACTTGCGCAGGTGCTCGGCCACCCCGTTGGAGACGTTGGAAAGTCCCACGGTGGAACCGGCCCCCGGAGCGATCTCCTGGAGCATGCTCATGAATTCCAGGCCGGAATTGATCTGGTCGGCCCCCAGGGTGATCGGAGTGCCGATGGGATCAAAGAGCATCTTCTCGTTGGGAATCCCAGCCTCGGCCAGGGCCATCATCAGGTCGACGGCCATGGCGGCGCGCTCGTTGGAGTCCCGGGGCATGCCGTCGGGTCCCCAGAGCAGGGCGATCACGTTGCAGCCGGCTTCGGCGGCCACCGGGATCAGTTTTTCCATGCGCTCCGGCTGAGCCGAGATCGAGTTCATGATGGCCGCTTGCTTGTTCTTCAGGGCGGCAAACCCCGCGGCCATGGCGGCGGTGTTGGTGGTGTCAAGGCAGAGCGGCACGGGGGTGACGGCTTCCACGGTCTCAACCACCCAGGGCATCAACTCGGTGCCGTCCTTGCGGGCCGGGCCGATGTTGAGGTCAAGATAGGACGCCCCGGCGGCGGCTTCTTCCTTGGCCATTTCCTGAATCGGGCCAGGGTTGCGCTCCTTCATCGCGGTCCCGCTCCGCTTCCCCATGATGTTGATGCTCTCGGCAATTGCCTGTACCTTGATCATTTCTTCCCTCCTTGTGTGCGGTAATAAAATAGAAAATTAATAAAAAAAATGCCTGGATCCGTCCGGCCGTCGCGGCCGGGCGTCCGAGTCTTGACATCTTAATAGCCGGAAAGATGAACGATATCGGACAACCCGATAAAAATAGCCCTATCTGCCCCGTATGTCAAGCAAATGGACAACAGCACCCCGGCGGTAAAATTTACTAACAGCCGGCCCCGGCTGGACCTTCCAGCCGTTTTATGCCCGAGGTTCGCTCCACCGGCAGGACAAAGGCGATTCCCATGCCGGGTTCGTCCAGGCAGGTGTCTTCGCGGATGGCCTGCAGAACCACTGCGGTTTTCTCCGCGCTGATCAGGGTCAGGATCACCTCTTTTTCCGGCTCGATGGGAATCGAAAAGAGGGTCGCCTTTTCATGAATGCCGGTGCCCCGGCCGAAAAGGATGGTGCCCCCTTCGGCGCCGGCCCGTTTGCTGGCGGTTACCACCGTTTCGGCGTTGCCCTTGTTGACGATGGTGACAATCAGCTCATAACCGCTTTTTTCTTTCATTTTATGCCTCTTCATGGCCTCGAGGTCGCAGAAATGGGCGATCCCGACCAGGTCCCGCACGTCGATGACAAAGGCGATGCCCTGACCGGTTTTCAGCAGATTGCCCGCCGTGGTTACCTCATTGAACAGTTCCTCGCCGATTTTATCGGGATAAAGGGTGAAAATTATCTCCTTGTCCTGGCTGACCGGAATGCCAAAAAACTTTTTCTCGTAAATTCCGGTACCCTTGCCCAGAAAGGTGGTCCCCCCTTCGGCTCCGGCCCGCCGGGAGGCTTCAATGACTTTGTGGGCCTTGCCTTTGTTGACCACGGTGATCATTATTTTATAACAGGAAATCACATTCATGACTGGTCTCGTGCTTTGCGGTTGAATAACAAGCCCAATATCAGTACGGCCAAAATGGGGGCCAGGGCCACCAGGGTGATCATGCCGAAGCCGTCGAGCAGGGGGTCGCGGCCCTCCAGCACCCCCGCCGCTCCCACCGAAACGGCCATGATGAAGGTTACGGTCATCGGGCCGGTGGCCACCCCGCCGGAATCGAAGGCGATGGCGGTGAAGTTCTGGCGGGAATAGCGGATCAGGATCAGGGCGATGAGGTAGCCGGGGATGATGATATACCAGAGGGGGATGCCCAGCAGCATCCGGGCCATGGAGACGGCGATGGAGACTGCCACCCCGATGGAGAGGGTGTACAGCATCACTCTCTGGGGGATGGAGCCGCTGGAGGTCTTCTCCACTTCCAGGTTGAGGATCCGCACCGCCGGTTCGGCAAAGGTGGCGACAAAACCCAGCAGGAAGCCGACGGGGATCAACAGCCAGTTGTGATGCAGTTCGGCCAGTTTAGCCCCCATTTCGGTGCCCACCGGGAAAAAGCCGATCTTGACTCCCTGGAGAAAGAGGGC
>Ga0114946_10001882_pt1 | contig 14445 bp, 8 predicted proteins | sample WalLakDeSediment_FD_88676 | JGI IMG/M metagenome (GOLD analysis project Ga0114946, IMG submission 88676) | Lake sediment microbial communities from Walker lake, Nevada to study Microbial Dark Matter (Phase II) - Walker Lake 11/02/13 Deep Sediment | ecosystem: Environmental > Aquatic > Freshwater... | reverse complement strand
GCCACGGCGTCGTCCGGGCCCACGAGCCGCAGCGACACGGACAAGCTGGCCGCAGCGCCGTCGCGCCCGGCCGGTCGGGCGGCGGGCGCCGGGCCGGACCAGGTGAGCTCGAGCGGCAGGACCTGGCCCGGCGCAAGCCGGGTGGGTGCTGTCACCACCAGGCCGAAGGGCGCGCCGTCTGTCTGGCGCGGCACGGCCGGCGCGGTGCGGGTCGGTGGGGTTGCGTCCGGCAGGTAGTAGCGCCGGAGCCGGACGTGCTGCACCGAGCGGTCCTCCACCGGGAACACCGGCCGCTCCGTGGCCTGGAGCCAGCGCGCGCCCGCGCCGGAGGCGCCGCCGTCCTCCGCCAGCCACACGTCGGTGTACGGCAGGACGCGCGACGCGATCTGGGCGAACAGCGCATCGTCCGCGAAGTGGCGCCAGGCGTTGCTGCGCAGGTTGACGATCTTGACGGCCCGGCGGTCGGAGCGGTAGCGCTGCATCATCCCAAAGGGCGGCCCGTCCAGCAGCAGCGCCGCGCCACGGGAGGCCAGCGTCTCCTCCACGGTCCGTATCACCCGCCGGTGGTCCTGCTTCTGGTAGGCCGGCTCCGTGTAGAGGTTGACGAGCGGCGGCGCGGCGGCAGCCGCCACCAGCGCGGCCGCGGCCACGGCGGCAGGCCGCGGCAGCGCCGCCACGCCGCACGCCACGAGCAGGTAGTACGCCGGAACCACGGCCATGAAGTAGCGCGGATGGAAGTCGGGCTGGAGGGCGACCATGGCGGCTGCCGTGACGCCCGGCAGAAGCGCGTACAGCAGGGCGCCGCGGGCGCCGTGGCGGGCCGGCCCTCGCCAGGCGCGGCGACCGAGCGCCACCAGCCCCGACGCGGCCAGGAGCAGGTACAGCCACGTGATCGGCCGCGCCAGTTCCGCGGTGACGGTGGCGCCGGCGCTCCAGGCGGACAGGGCCAGCCAGGGCGCCTGCGCCAGCGGCACCGGCTCGCGCCAGCCGGTGAAGTCCGCCACGCCGGTGGCGCGGGGCAGCCAGGGCAGGAACGCCAATGCCGCCGCCAGGCCCGCGACCAGCCAGCCCGTGGCCGCCCGTGGTCCGCGACGGCGCAGGTCCGTGACGGCCCACGCCAGCAGAACGGGCACGATCAGCGCGCCGTAGTAGTGGGTGTACACCGTGAGCGCCGCCAGCAGGCCGGCGGCCGTCCACCAGCCGCGGCCTCCGCCGGTCTGGCCCCGCAGCACCGCGGCCAGCGTCGCCAACGCCAGAGCCGCCACCATCGCATACATGCGCGCTTCCTGCCCGTACCAGACCAGGAACGGGTTGAGCGCGGCGATCATGGCCGCCACGGCGCCGGCGCGCGCGCCCGACAGCCTCGAGGCCACGTACCACGAGAGCGGCACCGCCAGCACGCCCAGGAACAGCGACGGCGCGCGCAGCATCAGGTCGGAGGTGCCGGCCAACTGTGACCACGCTCGCATCAGGACAAAGTAGGCCGGCGCGTGCTCGACCGGCAGCCCGGCCAGGAGCGCGGCCAGAGGCTGCGCCACCCGGTCCAGGGTGATGTCCTCGTCGCTCCACAGACTCTGGGCCGCGAGCCGGTGCGCGCGCAGCGCGAAGGCGAGGAGGATCCAGGCGCCGAGAAGGGCGCGGGCGCGCCGGCCGGGCGCCCGCGGTGCGCTCGTCACCACGGATTCCTGTTGGATGGGCAGCCTCCTGGCCTCCCGCAGCCCGGCGCCTACTTGAGCGCCTCCGCGGCCTGGAACGCGCGATACGGCGACAGGATGGCCAGGGTCTCCTCGTCTTCGGTCGACGGCGGTGCGCCGCCGACCAGGCGCGCGAGCAGCTCGCCCAGGCCCGGGCCCAGCATCAGCCCCTGTCCGCACATGCCCACCGCCATCAGGTAGCCCTGGACTTCCCGCGCCCAACCTACCAGGGGCGAGCCGTCCGGGGTCATGGGGTAGAGGCCGCGCCAGGTGCGCCGCACCCGCAGGTTGGTCAGGCGCGGCATCAGCCCCACCATGCGCCGGGCGACCAGGGGCAGGAACTCGCTCGTCTCGCGGCGGTCGAAGCCCGTGACCAGCGGGCTGGGCGTGATGCAGAAGACGACCTGGCCGGTGGCCAGCTGGTAGAAGTAGTAGTTGGCCGAGCCCGGCAGCGGCCGGATGTCCACCACCATGGGTCCCAGGAAGGGCGCCACCGGCTCCGTGATGCCGGCCTCGTGCGCGTCCGGTGTGACCGGGTGCGGCAGCCCGACCATCTCCCCCACCTCCCGCGCCCACGGCCCGGCGGCGTTGACCACCACGTCCGTCTCGTAGCGGCCGCGCGTGGTCTGCACCGCCCGCACCCGCCGCCCCTGGAGCTCGATGCCCGTCACCGGCTCGTGGAACCGGAACTCGGCCCCGGCCCGGCGGGCGGCGTCAAAGAAGGCGTGCCCCACCCGCAGCGTGGAGCAGTGGCCGTCCTCCGGGCTGAACGTGCCGCCGATCAGGCCGCGCGGGTTCAGATCCGGCACGATGGACCGCAGGTCGGTCGGGTCGTGCCAGTCTATGTTCAGGCCGTAGCGCCGCTGCACGGCCAGCAGGTCCTTGAGGATGCGCTCCTCGCGCTCGGTGTAGGCCACGAACGAGTAGCCGCCGCTGGTCCACTCGATGTCGTGGCCGTGGGTCTCCCGCCACGTGGACAGGATGGCGAGCGACCGCAGGCACAGGCGGATCTTGGCCGGGTCGGAATGCGTGGCGCGGACGCCGCCGATGGCTGCCTTGTGAGAGCCCTGGCCCTGGCTGGCGAAGCGGTCCACCACCAGGGTCCGAAGCCCGGAGCGAGCCATGGCCAGTGCCGCCGGCACGCCCACGCTGCCGGCGCCGATCACCACTGCGTCGTAGGCTTGGCGCTCAGCCATCGCTCGGCTCCCGGGCGCCGGCGAAGACGCCCAGCGGCACCTCCACGAACAAGGGCCGGCGCACGCTTGGCGTCACGTCGTCCGCCGGGACGCCCTCCTCGCGGAACAGCCGGTCGATGAGCGTGGCGCAGGTCTTGGCGCCGCAGGCGCCCAACCCGGCGCGGCTGATGGCCTTGATCTCGTTCACGTCGCGGTAGCCCTGGCGCACCAGGGCGCGGACCTCGCCTGCCGTCACGCGCTCGCAGCGGCACACGATGGTGTCGTCGGCCAGCCGCTCGATTGCCTCCGGCAGGGCCTCGCCCACCCAGGGCTCCTGGACGCGGATGCCCGCGATCCGTTTGGCCCAGGCCCGCGGCGCCCTGACCTTGACCACCACGGTGTGGTCGGTGCGGCGGCTGGCGCGGACGGTGACCACCTCCGCCAGGCCCAGCACGCGGCCCTCGGTGTCCAGAACGGTGACGCTGTCGCCCGCCGCCACGCGGTCCGGGCCGAACTCCATGGGCACGGTGACGAGCGGCTGCAGCGCGTCCTTGCGGTAGTCCACCAGGGTGATGGCCAGGCCCGGGCACACCGTGACGCACTTCTCGCAGCCAACGCAGGCCTTGCCCACCGCGTCCGCCAGGTACTCCGGCATCCTGCGGATGTCGTCCTCGTCGATGTGGATGAGGCCCTGGGGGCAGACGGAGGTGCACGGGTTGCAGGGGATCTCCTCCGTGCAGTGGAAGACCGGGATCACCCCTTCCTCGCCCGCCGGCTCCCACTCGGGCGCCACGCGGCCCGGGTGCGACTTGAGGATCTCGGCCGTCCGGCGCCACTCCTCCGGCACCGCCGGCGCCGGCACGCCCAGCGCGCGCGCCACCTCCAGGCCGCGGATCTTGCCCTGGAACATGGCCGACGAGGCCTCCGCGATCTCCTCCGCGTCGCCGGCCGCGAACACGCGCAAGCCAAACTCCGCCGCCTTGCGCGTGAACTCGTCCACCGGATCCAGGCCCACGGCCACCAGCAGCGTGTCGCAGGCGAATGTGCGCTCCGTGCCGGCGATGGGCCGCCAGTCCTCGCCCACGCCGGCAATGGTGACGGACTCCACCCGCTCCGATCCGTTGGCGCTCACCACCGTGTGCGCGGTGTAGATGGGCACGCCCATGCGCACCAGCTTGTCCTTGTGCACCTTGTAGCCGCCGCACTCGGCCAGCGCCTCGCACAACCCCACCACCTCGATGCCGGCCTGCAGGGCGTGGTAGCCGGCGATCAGCCCCACGTTGCCGCCGCCGACAATGAACAGGCGCTCCGCGGCGCGCACCAGGTCGCGGTTGACCAGCGTCTGGAACGCGCCGGCGCCGTAGACGCCGGGCAGGGTGTTGCCGCGGAAGGCCAGGCTCCGCTCGCGGGCGCCGGCGGCCACCAGCAGCGCTTGCGGCCGCACGAGCACGTAGCCGCCGCCCGCGCGCAGCACGCCCACCTTGCCGTCGGAGAACACGGCCAGGACCGTGCTGTCCAGCCAGACGTCGACTTTGTCCAGCTCGCCCACCTCGCGCGCCAGCCGGGAGGCGATGTCCACGCCCCGCGTGCCGGCGTACACGGCGTTGATGGAGCCGAAGAAGCGATGCGTCTGCAGCACCAGCTTCCCGCCGAGGCGGTCCTTGTCGTCCACGATCAGGCAGCCGACGCCCAGGCGCCCCAGCTCGATGGCCGCCGACAGCCCGGCCGGGCCGCCGCCGATGACGAGGACCGGCACGTCCACGGTCGGCACGTCCGCCATCTCGGGCGGCGCGTCGACCGGCGGCAGCGTGGGCAGGCCGACCAGCGGCTCGACACGCATGTTGGGTTTCACCGCGGTCATGCACGCCTTCACCGGCTTGCCGTCGGCCACTACCAGGCACTGGGCGCATTGGCCGTTGGCGCAGAAGATGCCCTGTGGCGCCCCGTCCTTGGGGTGACGGCCAAAGACGCGCCGCCCGCCGGCAAACAGGGCGGCGGCTATGGTCTCGCCCTCGCGGGCGCGCAGGGCCTGGCCGTCGAAGGTGAAGGAGATCTCGGCCGTCGGCGCGGCCTGGACGATGGGGTGGTCGGTGATCCGCATGGGTGCCTTCCTCGAGGCCGGGTCGTGGTCCGCGCGACGGCCGGGGCACGTTTGCGTGCCGGGTTGCCGTGGCCCATGACACGGGGAGGTTCCTGGACGGCGAGGTTCCAGCGTGGGCGCAGTTCGGACACGGCCGGCCCGCGCGGGCCGGCCGGGGCGCAACCCTGCACCCTGCCGCGCCGGGATCATAACGCGCTATTCGGCGCGTCGCAAGCGGTGGGCCACTGCGGTTGGCGTGGCTGCGACCGTGCAACCGGCCGCGACGCCCGAGGCGCGACACCGTTGGTTGGGGACCGGGGATGCCCCTTACGCGGCCTGCCGAGCGGGCACGGTCACGACGGCATCGGCGCTCCGTCAGGCGAGACGGCCAGCCGAAAGCCATTGGCGTGACTTGTCTCATCCGGGAGGTTGTTGCCGCGGTACGCGGCCCAGGCGTTTTCGGAGGGGCGGAACCACGATCCACCGCGCGCGACTCGCGCCATGCTCGGCGGCGCCGCCGGGTCCTCCCGGCCGTCGGTTGGGTCGTAGGGGTAGCGGAATGCCACTACTGCCTCATCGCCAGCGTGCTCGCCCCACAGGCTCGCGGTCCAGTCGAAGACGTTGCCGACAAGATCGGCCGCGCCGTCGGGTGTGTCGCCTTCCGGGAACACCCCCACCGGAGTCAGGTTCCGTACGTGTGTCTCGCGCGTGTTCGCCTTGAGGCGGTCGAAGACATCACCCCACGCGTACACCCGCGCCTCCAGGCCCCGCGTCGCTGCCTCCCGCTCCACCTCGGTCGGCAGCCGGATCGCCAGCCCGGTCTGCGCTGACAGCCATCGGCAGTACGCCCGCGCCTCGTACCAGCAGATGCCCACGACGGGTTGGTTGGGCCGGTTGAAGCGCTCGTTGCGCCAGAATGTCGGTTCCGCCCGGCGCCTGGGCTGCCAGTGCGCGTCCAGCGCCCGTTCGAATGCCTGGTCGTCCAACGACATCCAGCTGCGCCAGCGTGTGATCACCACGTCGTTGGCAAATGAGCCGTCGGCAACCATGGATTCCAGAAGCGTCGAGTCGGCCCTGAAGCGCCGCCGCCACCACCGGTTGTTGTACTTCCTCGCTTCGTTGACCAGCTCACCGCGCCGCCAGCGAACAGCGTCCGCCGTTTCCCACCATCGCTCGTCACCGTAACCGCCGGCGGCCATGAAGCAGGCCCACTCCGCGTTGGTCACAGGGAACATGCCGATGTGGAACGGTTGAATCGCCACGTGGTGTCGTGGCACGTGGGTGACCGAGGATCCCGCGTCCAGCTTCCCCTCGGGCCACTCGATCGCCCTGTCATCTCCAATGGGATAGACGGCGCCTCGGATCCCGACCAGCGGCGGCATCAGGTACGCGCCATCGGGGCCGGTGCGCTGCTCGAATCGCGGGTCCTCGAGACGCCCGACCGCATGCGCGCACGCGATGCGGTCCCGCAGATCCGCGCCCGGGTCGCGGCTACGCGCGACCAATGCCCGGCGCACTTCGTCCACAACCGCTTCCGGCAGCCGCCTCCGCACCTCCGACTGGGCCGCGACCCGGCCCGCCAGCGAAAGGTTGGTCGCGGTCAACCCGCGCAGGAACTCGACGACGTTGGTGGCCATCGTTGCCGCCAGCAGCGTGGTCTCCTCCCATCCGGTCTGCGGCAGCGCGGGCAGGGGTTCCGTAGGCGCCAGGCTGTCGATGACCTCGCTCACTGCCGGCACCACCTTCGCCGCCCGCCACTCGACGGCGACCAGGCCCGGATTCGGTCGTGCTGCCAGAGCCCGGGCCGCGAAGTACTCCTGGATCAGCTGATGGCGGTACATCACCTCTCCCGCCCTGGTGTCCTCGTCGAGGACGCCGATCGCGAGACCGGCCTGCAGGATGTCCTCGTTGCGCTCGGGCGGCAGGAACGCCAGCGCAGCATCGTAGCTGACCCGGACCTGACTGAGCTCTCCGTCTGCCGCCGCCGCCTGCATGCTGTGCGCCAGCGCCGCCAGTGACGGCAGCAGCGCTCCCCGCTCCGGGAGTTGGTGCGCGTGCCGCCATTGCCCCAGGGCGATCCGGCGGCTGTCACGACTCGACAGCAGTGCCTCCCGGGCGAACACCGGGTTGCCGCGCTCCACCTCCCGTTTCAGCGCCCGTCGCACGAAGCCGGTGAAGAGCGCTGCTCGCTCCGGTGCCCAATCGCCCGTTGCAGTTACCTGGTCCGCCAACAGCGCGAGGTAGAACGGGGTCCGCAGCGTCTCCAGCTCGGGAGTCCCCGCAATCGATGTCCACGTCTGCTCCGCCAGCGCCGGAGCGCTGGCACGCAGGAAGTCGTGCACCTGGTCGTCGCTGAGCGGTTCGATACGCACTTGCGGGACTGGGAGCGCCGGCGTTGACAGTGGCGCCGAGTAGTCCAGGGTCCGGCAGCTGAACACCACCCGATTGCCCGGCGTCTGCCCCACCACTCCTCCCAGCCAGTCCTTCCAGTTCTGGACTTGCTCGCGGAACTCGCGCTCCGATGCGGCCGGCATCTCGTTGAGTGCGTCCAGCAGCAGCAACATCCGTCCCGCGGCAAGCAGGTCCCCAAGCGCTGGAAGCGAGGGGTAACGCGCGCTCCAGCGGGCGGCAAGCCAATCGCCGGGGTCGGGAAGTGGGTGACCTAGCTGCACCCTGTACTGGTTCAACTGGATGAAGAACGTGACGGTGTCGTGAGGGTCTTCGCCTCGGAGGTTGGCGATGGCTGTGTCGAGTTCGGTCTGACGCAACAGCGTGCTCTTGCCGCTGCCGGGCGGACCGAGCACCACGAGCGCCGGATTGGGAACGGCTGCGAGCAGCGCGCGCAGATCGTGGAAGCGGGCATCCATCGCCGTCCACCGGTCCCCGCATACGTCCTCGCCCCGGTCAACGAGCAGCGTGAGCGCGACGAAACGACCGTCGACGCGGTGGCGGGGCCGGCTCAACTGGGCCACTCGCGCCAGTCGGTACTCGGCCAGGACGGCGCGGTCGCCTGCCGGAGGCTGAGCGCCGCCGGCAGGATGGTCCCGTCCGGACGAGGGGCGTGCAGGCAAACCCGGCCCGTGGTCGGCTTCACCGTTCTCCAGCGGCGTTCCGGCTACGATGCTCTCGTAGAGGCGTGTGGTTGCCGGGGACGGTCCGAGATCCGACTCGCGGGCAAGAACCGCCTGCAGCCGGCGGTAGTCCTTCAGCGCTTCGGCCGTCCTGCCCGCCTTTGCCAGAGCACGCATTCGCAGCCGGTGGGCAGGTTCGTGGCACGGATCGAGCTCGATGGCCCGATGGGCGAACTGAGACGCTTCGCAGAAGTCGCCCCGCGACTCCATGCAGTGTGCCAGTCGCAACAATGCCGAGAGCGCCTGCTCGTGGAGCTCCTCCTGCCGAGCGAACACCCAATCGTCGTACTCCAGGCATCCGGGCAGGGTGACGCCGGTCAGGAAAGGCCCGCGGTACAGCTCCCCAGCCTGGGCAAGGGCGGCAACGCAACGGTCGCAGAGGTGCTCCGCTCCCGGGTGATGAGCCCCCACTGTGCCGATGCGGGTGCGGAACTCGGCGACGTCCAGCCAGTAGTCTGCTGCCTGGTTGAACTGGACGTCGCCCGCGGTGAGGAGCAGGTACGGTTGGCGGTCACCCCCGTCGCCCAGTTGGCGGCGCAGCCTCGACAGCGCCTGGCGCAGATCCGCGAGACCCGTGCCGGGCGCTTGACCCGGCCACAGCAACTCGACCAGCGCGGCGCGTCGATGCGGTCGAGCAGACTCCACGACCAGATAGGCAAGGAGTGCGCCCAACTTGGTGGAACGAAGGGCGGTCAGGGGCCTGTCGTCGGCGGTGCCGGCGCAAGAACCCAGCAACCTGATTGACAGACACGCCACGACGAAGCCGCCTCCTTGCCGGAGCGTTGCTCTGCGCCACCACGCGACCTCCGAAACACCAACATCGGAGAGGCGCCCGTGCAGGTTCCCGGCTGCAAGGGTACCTGAGTTCCGGTGCTTTGGCAACGCTTGGATGCCGGCTGCGCCGCCATTGATGCGCTGACCATCCCCGCCAGTCACGTAACGCCGGCGTCACGGCCATGTGACGGCGACGTATCGTCCCGTCCGTATCATGGGCTCGTACCCAACCGGGGTGCGGGAGAGCAACAAGGAGGGCCAGGAATGCACAGCAGGATTCTTGCCGGTCTGGTGTTGGTGGCGGTCGTTTCCGTCGTGGGCATCGGCCTGGCGTCCGCGCAGGGCGACACCGTCTACCACGCGTGCGTCAAGCCCAGCGGGGCCATGTTCCTGGTTGATGGGCCCGATGCGTGCAAGGGCAAGGACACGCACATCTCCTGGAGCCAGGAGGGGCCTGCCGGTCCACAAGGGCCGCAGGGCGAGGCCGGGCCGCAGGGCGAGCAGGGCCCGTCGGGCGTGCTGGGCTTCTACACCCGGCACGCGTCCATCACCACGAGCGACTACGCACAGGCAGTGACGGCCTGGTGTGATCCCGGCGACAAGCTCACGGGTGGCGGGCAAGGCGTGAGTTACCCCGTCCATCAGACCATCTACGAAGCCTCTCCGGTCGAAGGCGATCTGGACGGTTGGCATGCCAAGGCAGTCAACCCCTCGGGCCAAGCGCTCATCCTGGCTTCCTGGGTGGTCTGCGCCGACATGACCCCGTAGGTTCCGACGCAGCGACGTGGTCCACGCGCCCACGCCCTCGACCCTGGCGACATCGTCCGCCTCGAGTCGCCGGAGGGCGTGGGCTGCGCGCAGAGAAGTCGGTTGACGGCAATGGGCGCCGCGCCCATGGTTGTCTGGTGCACGGGCGCAAACCGTGGTGCGAGCTGTTGCGTCTTCTGTTCGCGTGGGGAAAAGGAGGAAGGAGACGGCGATGCGGACGGTTCAAGGAAGCTGTGTTGTTCTGGCGGCGTTTGGCGCCTTCGCGTTGTGGCAGATAGGATCTGCGCAAGGCCATCGCTTGGTGGGTGCCGGAGATCAGCGTGCCGCGGCGCTGCAGCACGGCCGGGCGGTGTTGGCACAAGAGGCCTTCAGCCTGGAGCCGGCCGGCCAGATCGGGGGCCCCGCGACAGCGGTGGCGGTAGCGGGGAGTTACGCCTACGTGGGGGCGGGGCCGAGGCTTCTGGTCTTGGACGTGGCCGATCCGCACGCTCCACGCTTGGTGGGCCAGAGCAGCCCGATGCCGGAAGTCGTTGAGGGCGTCGCGGTAACGGCCGGACATGCCTTTGTGGCCGCAGGCAACGCGGGCGTGCGGGTGTTGGACGTCACGAACCCGCGGGCGCCCGTCGAGGTCGCGTCCCTCGAGACCGTTGGGATGGCCGAGTCCATCCGTGCGGACGGAGGCCACGTCTACGTGGCCGGGGTCCATTCCGCCCTTCCGGACGGGTCGATGGTGACGCGGTTGCTGGTGATCGACGTGATGACACCCACCGCGCCGCGGGTGACCGGCTTCGTCGACATGCCCGGCTGGGTGCAGGGCATCAGCGTCCTCGACGGCAGCGCCTTCGTCGCCACCGGCTGGACGGGCCTCCAGGTGGTCGACGTGGCGACGCCTGATGCACCGCGATTGGTCGGCTCGCTCGCAACGCCGGGCTGGGCCATGAGCGTAGCGGCGGCCGATGGCTACGCCTACGTGGCAGTCGGTCAGGCCCGGTCGGCGTCCGATAGGCCCGGCCTCTATGTCATCGACGTGACAACGCCGAGCGTGCCCCTGGAGGTGGGTGCGCTAGCGACGGAGGGCGACGCCGTGGCCGTGGACGTTGGCGGCACCCACGCCTACCTGGCGGAATGGGAGAGGGGCCTGCGGGTGGTGGACGTGACGACCCCCATCTCGCCCACTCAGGTGGCGTTGCTGGAGACGCCGCTCTACGCGGAGGCCGTCCACGTCGGCGGATACCACGCCTACGTGGTCGAGGGTTGCGGGGGGCTGAGGGTGGTGGACGTGCGAACGCCGAGCGCACCCCAGGAGGTGGGCCGCTTCGACACTCCGAGCAGTGCTACTGGAGTCGACGTGGTCGGCAGCTACGCCTACGTGATCGAGTTCTGCGGGGGGCTGAGGGTGGTGGACGTGGCCGTACCCGAGGTGCCGGCCGAGGTCGCCTCGATCGAGGCCAGGTGGTACGCCGAGTCGGTGCACGTCAGCGGTGGTTACGCCTACCTGTCCGCGCGCGGTGCCGTGACGGAGACCGAGGAGATCGCGACGGGCCTTCTGATTGTCGACGTCACGACGCCCGGCGCACCTGTGGTGACAGGGTTCGTCGAGACGCCGGACACGCCCGAGGGCGTCGTGGTGGCGGGCGCCTTCGCCTATCTGGCTGCCGGGGAAGCCGGTATGCGCGTGATCGACGTGAGTGCGCCCGACGCGCCGCGCGAGGTCGGCTCCGTGGACACGCCGGGCTCGGCGCTGGGGGTGGACGTGTCCGATGGACACGCCTACGTGGCCGACGGCACTGGTGGCTTGAGGGTGATCGACGTCACCATGCCGAGCAGCCCGCGGGAAGTCGGCGCAGTTGACACGGGCGACGAAGCCAACGCCGTTCACGTGGCCGCCGGCCATGCCTACGTGTTGACCAGGTCGGAGCTCCGCATCATCGCCGTGCACGTACCGTCCTCGCCTGTCCCCGTCGCGTCCGTCGGGACCATCTGCGATCCCGCCGGCGTGCGCGTGGCCGACGGCCGTGCCTATCTGGCGAACGGTTGGGGGGGCGTGCATGTCGTTGATGTGAAGTCGCCGGCTTCGCCGGGCGACTTGGGGACGTACCGGACACCGGGGCAAGCATGGGGTGTAGCAGTTGCGCATGGGTATGCCTACGTGGCGGACCTGGATGGTGGCCTCCAGATCCTGCGGATTGTCGAGCCGAGCCCGCCGCCGCCGACACCGGCGCCGACGCCGGAGGGAGCCCGGATAGCGCTGCCCTATGCACTGCGCAACCACGCTCCCTGATGACAGGACTCCGTGACCCGCGGTGACGCGATCTGGCGCAGCGGGCCAGGTGCTTCCCCAGGGGCTCCGCCCCTGGGGCGCTTGCCTGCGGATGGTTGGTGCCCCGACACGGCTCCGTGTCCCTCCGGCATGCCGCCCGCGTGACGCCTACCTCCGCGACGGGACACCAGGCACGCGTGCCGGCCTCAGGCTGGCCGTTGGCTGCGAGACGCGGTACGATCGGTCGGGCGCCGCGGGATGCCACTGGCGCGGCCCGCCGAGCGGGCGTGCCGGCAGCGGCGGCCCGGAACCCAGGAGCGTGAGGAGGCGCGTGCTCATGACCGATTTCGCCTGGACCGCGGTGCCGACCGGGCTGCTGGCCGCACTGGTGGTGGCCGTCGTCGTCCAGCTCGCCCTGCAGCTCGCCGCCCTCATCAGCCTGTGGCGGACGCCGGCGGAGCGGCTGCACCTTGGCCAGAAGTGGCCGTGGGCGCTGCTCATAGTCGCCGTGAATCTGGTGGGGGCGCTGGTCTACTTCGCCGCGGCGCGCAAGCCGGCGGAGGCCAAGGACGCGCCGCCACCGCCCGAGCCGGGCGGAGACCGCGCGGCGCGGGCGGCGGCGGTGCTGTACGGCGCGCAAGGGGCAGCCCATGCCGGCGGGGACCACGAGCCCGGTCCCGGCGGCGCGGCCGGCGGCCCGGACAGCGACGCGTGACGGCGGCCATCGAGGTCCAGGGCCTGGTCAAGGTCTTCGGCCGTTGCCGGGCTCTGGACGGCGTGGACCTCACGGTGCCGGCCGGCTCGGTGTTCGGCTTCCTGGGCCCCAACGGCTCGGGCAAGACCACCACGCTGCGCATCCTGAGCGGGCTGGCGCGCCCCAGCGCGGGTCGGGCGCGCGTCTTTGGGCGGGACGTGGTTGGCGCCACCAACGAGGTGCGGGCCGACATCGGCTACCTGCCGGACGTGCCGGGTTACTACGGCTGGATGACCGCCCCGGAGTTCCTGCGCTTCGCCGGCCGGCTGTTTGGGCTCTCCGGTCGGGTTCTGGAGAGCCGCGTCGAGGCGTTGCTGGACCTGGCCGGGCTGCGCGGCGTGACCTCCCGAGTGGGCGGCTTCTCGCGCGGGATGAAGCAGCGGCTGGGCGTGGCGCAGGCGCTGATCAACGCCCCGCGGCTGCTCATGCTGGACGAGCCGACCTCCGCCCTGGACCCCATCGGCCGCAAGGAGGTGCTGGACATGATCGCCACGGTGGGCGGCCGCGCCACCGTGTTCTTCAGCACCCACATCCTGGCCGATGTGGAGCGGGTCTGCGATACGGTGGCGGTGCTCGGCGCGGGCCGAGTGCTGGTGCAGGCGCCCATCGGCGAGTTGAAGCGCCGCTACCACGACGGCAATCTGCTCTTGGAGGTCACGGACGGCGCCGATGTGCTGGCGGCGCGGCTGGCCCACGAGCCCTGGGTGACCGGCCTGCAGCGCCGCGGCGAGCGGACGTTGGTGCTGACCGTGACCGAGATGGACGTGGCGCGACGGGCCGTACCGGCGGCGGTGGCCGAGCAGGGCTGCGGGCTGGTGCGCCTGGAGGCGGGCGAGGTCAGCCTGGAGGACGTGTTCGTGGACCTGGTGGGAGGCGGGCGCTGATGCGCGGCCTGCGCGCCTTCCTGGCCAAGGAGCTCCTGGAGATCGTTCGCACCTGGCGCATCTGGGTGCTGCCCGGCATCGTGCTCTTCCTGGCCCTGGGCGGGCCGCCGCTCGCCATGCTGACGCCGCGGCTGCTTGAGTCGTTCGCCGGCTCGCAGCCGGGCGTGGTGATCGAGTTCCCCGACCCCACCTACCGCGACGCGTACGCGCAGTGGGTCAAGAACCTGACGCAGATCGTGGTCTTTGCCATCGTCATCATGTTCGGCGGGCTGGTCAACGGCGAGGTGCGGGCCGGCACCGCCGCGCTGGTGCTCACCAAGCCGCTGGCGCGACCGGCCTTCGTCCTGGCCAAGTTCGCGGCCGCCCTGGCGCTGCTGGTGGGCTCGGTGGCGCTGGGCGCGGCGCTGACCTGGGGCCTGACCCTGGCGGTGTTCGGCCAGGCGCCGGTGGGGGAGCTGGCGCGGGCCACGGCCCTGTGGCTGGCGCTGGGCACGCTGCTGCTGGCGCTGATGACGCTGTTGTCGGTGTTGCTGCGCTCGCAGGCGGCCGCGGCCGGGGTGGGCCTGGCCGTCTACTTCCTGTTGGTGATCCTGACCGTGTGGGAGCCGGCCGTGCGCCACACCCCGGCCGGGCTGCTGGCGGCGCCGGCGCAGCTGGCCGCCGGCGGCGCCCCGCCGCTTGCCTGGCCCCTGGCCACCGGCGCCTTGGTCTCGGCCGCCGCCGTGCTGGCGGCCATGGCGGCGTTTCGGCATCAGGAGCTGTAGCCGGGCGCCGTCGCCGGCCGCGGCAGCGCGCCCTTCGTCCCGCAGCAGGAGCCCCGCCATGGACAAGCCCACACCGGTCTTCCAGGTCGATGCCTTCACCGACCGGCCGTTCGCCGGCAACCCGGCGGCCGTGTGCCTGCTTTCCGAGCCGGCCGCGCCGG
>Ga0114946_10001880_pt1 | contig 14454 bp, 11 predicted proteins | sample WalLakDeSediment_FD_88676 | JGI IMG/M metagenome (GOLD analysis project Ga0114946, IMG submission 88676) | Lake sediment microbial communities from Walker lake, Nevada to study Microbial Dark Matter (Phase II) - Walker Lake 11/02/13 Deep Sediment | ecosystem: Environmental > Aquatic >... | reverse complement strand
TCCAGAAAAGGCATTAAGGCTGGGTTCTTATTTCCCAACCAGAGCATCAACATCTCCTCTAATATGATCTCGCGATTTGAAACCTGAACAACCTCATCATCAGTGTGAAATCGCTTCGTTTCTCCTCCAAGATATTCGTCTATGTCAATTTCACGACGGTATACAGACACGGGAGGAAACTCAATTGTGAATTGACGCATTGCCAGTTCAACTTCTCTCTGACCAATATGTTCATAAAGCCACTCCAGTGCTTCCTTCATCACAAATGGATTGGATTGGTCGCGGTATAGTGAAACGACTAAGTGAAGGATTTCATCGATCAAACCCATAGCGTGGATTTGACCAGCTCGGACAACATCTTCAGGAAAATTAATCAAGTCACGTTTTTCATTCATCTTCTGGACGAAGACACGTGCACTGTGAAAGTTAGTAAAGATTACATTCCCACTCAGAGAGAACAGAGCTTCATCAAACTTGTATCGATCCCTGGATTGGCGAGAAATATGGAATTCCAAATGATTCAGCATCACTATCTTTTTACTCCCTTCAATCAGGCTGTTATGAAGATTCTATTCATTTCAAGTTATCTTCGACAACCTGAACATATAATGGCAAGATCAAATAAACTGCTCTCCTCCACAGTCATCTGTCTGATGAGTCATTATCTCATGGCTCCTATCCACAAGCAAGCTTACAATCAAAACAACTCATGGGCTTTGGTAAAATAGGTAGTGTAATTAAATAGTCGATATCAAATTTTTTAGAGGAGGGAATGTTTATGGAAAAAGTAACAAGGCAAGATGTTGGTGTAAGCCCCCTGCATCCCGATCAACTGTACACACATATAAACTTATCTTCATTTGATTTTGAGACAACAGATGAGTTATCTGATCTAGAAGAAATCATCGGACAGAAAAGAGCAGTCGAAGCTGTCCGGTTTGGAATTGGTATTGAGAAAGCTGGATATAACATTTTTGCATTGGGTCCCAATGGCTCAGGAAAAAAAGCCTTGGTCACCCAGTTTTTTGAAAAACAAGCTAAGAACGATCCAATCCCATGGGATTGGTGCTATGTACACAATTTCGAACAAGACCACCGTCCAAAAGCGATCAGCCTTCCACCAGGCATGGGCAATCAATTTCGAATGGATATGGATCAATTAGTAGAAGAAGTTCGATCTGCTCTTTCAACAGCTTTTGAGAGCGATGAGTACCGTGCTCGTCGCAGGGTCATAGAAGAAGAATTTCAAGAACGACAGGAAAAGAGTCTAGAAGATATTCAACAAAAAGCTAAAGAAAATAGTTTAACAATGATGCGCACGCCTTCTGGAGTGGTCTTTGCGCCTGTTCGTGACGGTGAGGTGATGGCACCTGAAGAATTTCAGAAATTACCATCTGAAGAGCAAGAGGAGCTCCAAAAAAAAGTTGAAGAATTGCAACAGAAACTACAAATTGTTCTCCAATCTGTACCCGCCTGGCAGCGAGAACTACGCGAAAGGGTAAGAGAACTTAATCAGGAAATTACTACTTTTGCTGTAGGCGGACTTCTTGAAGAACTTCGTAACAAATACGAACCTTATCCCGCAATAATTGACTACTTGCAAGCAATTGAAAAAGATATTGTCGAAAATGCCCAGGATTTTCTGAAGACAGAAGATATGCCTGGTGGGGATAACCCTGAAAGTCAGTTAGCAATGTTTATGGCTCGAATGCGACAAGGTCAGGCTCCAATGCGCCGATATCAGGTTAATGTCTTAATTGATAACCATGATTTAGAAGGGGCACCTGTTGTTTTCGAAGATCACCCAACTTTTCAGAACCTGATCGGTCGAACAGAGCATCTGGCACAAATGGGCGCATTGTTGACCGATTTTTCATTAATAAAACCTGGTGCCTTACATCGCGCCAACGGTGGCTATTTAATCCTTGATGCTCGAGAGGTGTTGCTACAACCTTATGCCTGGGAAGGCCTCAAGCGATCCTTGAACTCTCGCCAAATAAAAATCGAATCAATTGGACAAATGTTAAGTGTGATTTCTACTGTTTCACTTGAACCGGAACCAATCCCTTTAAATGTAAAAATTGCCTTACTAGGCGATCGTCTTCTCTACTACTTGCTCTCTTCGTTAGATCCCGATTTCGATGAACTCTTCAAAGTTCAGGCAGACTTTGAAGAAGATATGCAACGTAATAACGACAACCTTAAAGACTACGCTAGATTGATTGCCACACTCGTTCGAAGGGAAAGTTTGAAGCCATTCCACCGCTCAGCAGTCTCTCGGATCATTGAACATACATCAAGATTAGTAAGCGACTCTGAAAAGATTTCTATCCGAATGCGAGACGTATCTGACTTGTTAAGAGAAGCAGATTATTGGGCTGGTGAACGCGACAGTCAGATTGTAGAAATTGAGGATATCCAAAAAACCATTGACGCCCAAATTTACCGATCAGATCGATTGCGCCAGCGTTACCAAGAAAACATCCTCAGGAAAACCATCCTGATTGATACTGAAGGTGGAAAAGTTGGACAAGCGAATGGTTTATCAGTAATCCAAATGGGAAACTTTGCTTTTGCGATCCCATCTCGAATCACTTCTCGAGTGCGTATGGGTAAAGGTGATGTGGTTAACATAGAACGGGAAGTTGAGTTGAGTGGACCCATTCACTCAAAAGGTGTTTTGATCTTATCTGGGTTTTTGGGTGCCCGTTATTCCAAAGATAAGCCATTGTCTCTCTCTGCCAGTCTCGTTTTCGAACAGTCGTATAGCGGTGTGGAAGGAGACAGCGCCTCTTCTGCTGAGTTATACGCTCTGTTGTCAGCCATTGCAGAAGTACCAATCTCACAATCTCTAGCAGTGACGGGATCTGTCAACCAACATGGTTTTATTCAGGCTATTGGAGGCGTAAATGAGAAGATTGAAGGCTTCTTTGATATCTGCAAATCACGTGGCTTGACTGGTGATCAAGGTGTCCTGATACCTGCATCCAATATTAAGAATTTAATGTTAAGAAAAGACGTGATTGATGCTGTCGAATCCGGCAATTTTCACATCTACCCGATTGAACACGTAGATCAGGGTATTGAGATTTTGACTGGTATGACGGCAGGTGAACCTGACTCTGATGCAAATTACCCAGAAGGCACGTTGAACGAAATTGTACAATCTCATTTAACTGAGCTTGCGGAGAAAAGTGCTCGTTTTGGTAAAAATGAAAAGGAGAGCAAAGCATGAGCTCTAGTAGCCTGAAAAGGACTGTGCATCGCATTCTTGTGGCTGTCGACGCTTCGCCCCAAAGTCTGGCAGCTTTGCAAGTGGCTACAGACCTGGCTGCCAGACTTGAAGCTGAATTAATTGGCATATTTGTCGAGGACATTAATTTGGTACATACTGCTGGGCTTCCTTTTGCTTATCAAATAAATATAGCGACAGGGTCTTTACAGCGAATAAATAGTGCGAATATTGAAAGACAATTACGCGCACAAGCCAGGTGGGTTCAAAATAACATGGCAATACTAGCGGATAGTACTAACATTCGTTGGACATTCCGAGTTGTTAGGGGCAATATCCCAGTCCAGTTACTTGCAGCAGCAATGGAAGCTGATTTAACCATCCTGGGAAAAACCGGTTGGTCAGGTGGTCGCTGGTTAGGTTCAACTGCTCAGAAGGTGGTAATCCAGGCTCCTTGTACATCCTTAATCCTTCAGAGAACGGTTCACTTCAAGCTGCCTGTGATTGTGGTTTATGATGGTTCCGAAGAAGGTCGAAAAGCTCTTGCCAGTGTCAATCTTATAGCATCTCATGATAGCCCAATTCTGGTGATAATATTAGCCGAAAATGCTGAAAAAGCCGGAGAGTTGAGACAAGACGCAGATTCATGGTTCGTTAAGGAAGAATTAAATCCTCAATACCGGTGGTTAGTGAAATTGGATAGTGCAGATCTAGCTAATCTCACTCGTAATGAGGGTTGTGGTATTTTAGTTCTTCCAACAAAAAGTGATTGCCTCTCAGAGAAGACGATCTTAAATACATTGAACCAGAGCGAGTGTGCTGTATTGCTTGTGCGTTAAACAGGAGATATCTGATTATGTCTTACAAAACCCTTGTGTCAATCCATACCCTCAAGTCTCACCTTAGTGATCCTGAATGGGCAATTGTTGATTGCCGGTTCTCATTAACCGATAGCGGATATGGTCAGCGCGCGTACCTTGAAGCTCACATCCCTGGAGCTATTTACGCCCATCTTAACCAGGACTTGTCTGGACCGATAATTCCAGGAAAAACTGGCAGGCACCCTCTCCCTTCGATATCATCCATTGTTGACACTCTTAGCAAATGGGGCATAGATACCAACATTCAGGTTGTAGCTTACGATGATGTTGGGGGTGCCCTGGCAGCAGCACGGTTGTGGTGGATTCTTAACTGGTTAGGACATGAAAACGTGGCAGTTTTGGATGGGGGTTGGAAGCAATGGCATCACGAAGGTTACCCGGTTCAATCAGGAAATGAAACTCGCGAATCTCGGGTTTTTATTGCTAAGCCCCGACCAGATCTGGTTCTGGATACCAAAGAAGTTGAAGAAATCCATCAGGATTCTAGGTATCGTCTTTTTGACTCACGTACTCTTGCGCGCTATCATGGATGGGAAGAGCCTATTGATCCCGTGGCTGGACATATTCCTGGTGCCTTGCCAGCTCCATATCTAGATAATCTTGACGACGGTGAACGATTCTTTCCGAAAGAAGAACTGAAGATTCACTATGAAAAGATCCTAGGCCGTATCCCTCCAGAACGAACTATTTTTTATTGCGGATCAGGAGTGACTGCTGCCCAAAACATACTGGCTTTAGCTCATTGCGGTTTGGGTGTTGCTCGCCTTTATGCTGGTTCCTGGAGCGAATGGATTACCGATCCCGAGCGACCAATCGGAAAAGAGTAAGATATCTAGTTGCGAGAATAACTATGCGAAACATTCCATAATTTATTGGCGCTTACAAGACTATATCAGGCAATCCAAACCCCTCCCCAGGCTGGAAGGGAGACAGACAGACTGTCGCCAGAAACAATATACTCTTCCCGACCCAACAAGTTCCGAACAATGCGACCGTCCGACCAACCTATTTCTCCCACTGGGAAACGAATATGCCTCCTGGTGGAACTTGCGTTAATCGACACCAATAAACTAGAGTTGCCCAGGTTGCGTGAAAAAGCATACACTCGCCTGCGATCATCAGCCATTACTCGCCGGTAATCACCTCGCCGTACAACCTGTAGCTGTTTACGAAGAGTAATCAACAATTTAACCCAATTTCGCAATTCAGCCTTATCTTCCAAATCATCCCAAGGAAATGCACCACGAGATGCTGGATCTTTACCACCCTGCATAGCCACTTCGTCACCATAATACACGGCTGGTGCACCTGGAAAAGCAAATTGAAATAAGAAAGCCAGCTTCACTTTATCGAGCCTATCTCCTAGTTTTGTGAATAACCTTTCTGTATCATGAGACCCTAAGGGAAGATACATAGCGTAGACATTTTCTTTGGAGTATTGTTTAATCAATCCTTCTACCTTATGCCCAAAATCATTAGCAGAAAGAGAATCACCATTCAGAAAGTCAAGCAGCACATCCCGAAGTGGGTAATTCATCAATCCGTCAAAGTGATTCTCCCCTACCCACCGAGGATCGGCGGTCCAAATTTCACCAAGGATATAAGCGTCAGGATTGACTGATTTAACAGTGTGACGGAACTCTGACCAGAAAGTATCATCATCAATCTCGTTAGGCACATCAAGTCGCCAACCGTCAGCTCCTTGTTCAATCCAATAACGAGCAATATCTAACAGGTATTGCCTGACTGCGGGGTTGTCTGTATTAAATTTAGGTAAACTCCGAAATCCCCACCAAGCCAGATAATCTTGGGCTTCACCTTTGCCGTAAGCATGAACAGGGAAGTTTTTTATATGAAACCATTCGCGATAAGGAGAATGTTCATGGTTCTCCAGGATATCGATAAAGGCAAAAAAACCTCGTCCACAGTGATTAAAAACACCATCTAGGATTACCCGAACGCCATTGCTATGTGCCAGGTTTAATAAAGCCTGAAAATCTTTAATGTTCCCCAGAAAAGGATCAATTCGATAATAATCGATGGTATGGTAGCGGTGGTTGCTAGTAGAATGAAAGATGGGATTCAGGTAAATGGCATTAACACCAAGATCAAGCAAGTAATTAAATTTCTGAATAATGCCACGTAAATCGCCACCCTGATAATTCCAAATTGTTGGTTTGGAACCCCATGGATGCACATTAGGTGGATCATTCTGCTTATCACCATTAGCAAATCGGTCAGGAAAAATTTGGTAAAAAATACTGTCTTGTATCCAATAAGGTATGGTCATAATCAGAAAAAAAACCTCCGTGATAATGAACTTGATTATTCCGTGTTGGTGTGAGATAAAGACTCCAGGATTGTAATAGAAGCCTGATCAAGAGCTAAATCTGCTGGTACACCATCAAAAAAGATCGACCTGAGAGCATCATCTAAAACTTGGGCATAGATAACAATCTCTGGAACTGGTGGGTAAGGTGATCCACCAGCAAGGGCAACCATGGCTTGAGATATTAGCGAATCTGCAACATCAACATCAAGCAAAACTGGTATATGGCCCAAATTTGCAAAATGCAATTGATAGTTCGGTGATAGGAAAAACTCGCAAAATTCCCAGACTGCTTGATATGAATCATCGAAAATATTTGGATTCAAGTACAAATTTCTTGACTGGATGAATCCAGAAAGTTGACCACCGCCATGTGCTGGCCAAGGATCAATAAACAAATTTTCATGGCCGATGGATTCTGCCAGGATTTCCCGTTCCCAGGTTCCCTCGATAAGATAGCCCACCCGAGTTTCCTTAAAAAGATTGACGTCGTTATCACTGTTGAATTCAGTTGGGCCAGCCTCGTCAAATAAGCTCAATAAATCCAACCAGGCTAACCCATATTCGTCATTGAAAATGGGTTTATTATTATTGTCCATTAACTGACCCCCCAGTCCAAAGAGGTGACCCCCTGAGTAGAAAAAGCCTTGATCAAGTACTGCACCAAGAATTTCACCTGCAGTTGCTTCTTTAGATGAATTTATCAGGTCGTCGAATGTCTCAACCCATGTTGGGATGATGGTTTGGTTACGGTATAAAACCACTCCTCTTAGTGAATATGGTAATCCAATCAGATTCTGTCGATAGCTGACCAGTTCTAAAGCCGGCTGATTGAAAGATTCAAGCCAAGCATTATCTACCAGGTTCGAAAGATCAGCGATACTACCTGAGTCAAATAATAACGGTCCCCACCAATCAGGCCCAATCAGAATAGAAGGTCCACCTCCATCGATTACACTTTGCTCATACCTTGGAAGTAAATCATCAAAGGGTACATAAAGAACATCAAATTGAACCTCTGGATGAATATCTCTAAAATCAGAAATCATCTGGAAAAGGACTTCAAGATCATTATCATCATTCCAGGTATGCCAGATAATTACAGTCCCTTGAAGCATAACCTCAGTCGGAGTGAGGATTGGAGTTGGAGATACCGTCGAAGTCGGAAGCTGTGTGGGCATTTGGGTGCTGGTTGCATCTATTGTTGATTCGGAACTGGCGCAAGAAGTCAAAATCAATGCTGTAATTAAGACACCTGGTATCAAGTTTGATTTCTGAAGCTTTGAACAAATTTGTTGTTTGAAAATATTATTAAGAGCAACGATTCTTGGAAAATAATGTTTAGTTACCCAATTACGAAAACCTGTGGAATCACAGAAACCCACTTTTTTTCCACCCCTACTTATCAGGTGTAGTTTAATTGGCACAATCATTATTTTATAGTTTACAATTGGATCAAGAAAAAGCGTTCTGATTTTAGCATAGAAGGTTTGTTTGTCAAGCAATCTTACTTGAGAACGCTTTTTTTGAAATTACTTTGCAAAAAGGTTCAACTGTTTTATGGGTAGTAGACCCCTGGCAGGCGTTTATGCAGCAGCATTGACACCTTTGAAAGCCGATTTCACCCCTGATATAGAAATACTTCCAGAATTCCTTGGTTTTCTGGCTGATCGAGATTGCCATGGAGCTCTTCTCATGGGCACAACTGGTGAAGGCCCATCATTCTCTTTAAGAGAACGCACCGAAATTTGGCAATCTGCATGCCAAGTTCACCATGTTCACCCGGATTTTCATTTATTGGCAGGAACAGGAACACCAAGCCTACAAGAGACAACTGCCCTTACCCGTACTGCTTTTAACCTGGGATTTGACGGAGCAGTTATACTTCCACCTTACTATTTTCGCAGTGCAACACAAGAAGGTCTTTTTCGTTGGTTTTCAGAGGTCATTCGAAAGGCAGTACCTTCTAGCAAGAATATTCTTTGTTACCATATCCCTCAACTCACTGGAGTAACTCTATCTATTGATTTATTGATGCGATTGCGAGATGCTTTCCCTGATCGTTGTGTTGGTATTAAAGATTCATCCGGAGATCCAAAGTTTGCTAAAACGCTAGGTGAAAAGCTTTCGAGTGACTTTGTTGTACTCACTGGAAACGACAAACTATTCAGCACGGCATTAGAATCGGGTGCGTCGGGCTGCATTACAGCTTCCGCTAACCTTATTTCTCCTTGCCTCAGGAAAATCTGGGATTCTTATGAACAAGGCTCTCAAGAAATCGAGACCCAATCCTGGGTGAGAGAACTGCGCACGAAAATCGATAATTTTCGATCTCCGCCAGCCTTGTATAAATTTCTCTTATCCCACTATTTTAATTTCCCAAGGTGGCCTGTTCGTCCACCTTTGCTTCCTTTACCTCAAGAGCTGGAACAAAAAGCCATTTCTGAGATCATTATTAATCCAGAACTTAGATAAAAATGCAACTTTATCATATATCTTATGGTGAACAAATCCCTAAACGTTGATCTTCCGGAAGATCCCAGTTTGCAGTCCACTGGGCTAAATAATTATTCAACCCGTCAATGGCTGCTGTTGGTATATGGCATCCTGACCTTGGTAGTGCTTAGTTTGACAATATTTCTTTTTTTTATTTGGGTCTCACCCTCAAAATTCGTTCCACCCCCGAATGAAACACTTCCTCCTAAAACTGCACCTAGTAACACCTTAACTGAGACAGTCAATCCTACCTTGAGGGCAACATTCACACCTAAGCCAAGCCACACTCATACCACAACCCCCACCTCTACAAATACACCTACCAACACACCCCCACCTTCATTAACTCCTGCTTTTCCATTTATCGATGATGATCGTTATTACCTGTTGGATTGGACTCCGTTAATTGCATTCAGGACAATAGATTTGTTGGAAGCATATCCAAATACACTATCAACCTATGCTCGTGGAAAAGATAATGGAGGATATTTTGCTGCCTTCTCGTACGCTGCTATCATTCAACGTGAGGCATTATTACGTTTTCCAGATGCTCGTCAGGCAGATGACTGGTATTGGCGACTGATATTTAACCTGGCAAGAACTGGAGACGAGACAGCCAGAGATGCATTCACTGATTATATTACCCAGAAGCTGAACAATGAACGGGTCCGATTGGACGAACTGGGTGAGTGGGGTAATACACAGCAGCCTCCGGTTCAAATTATCATAACTTCTATAACGGTTCCTACCGGTTATTTAAGCAATAATATTATTCAAATCAATGCAGAAGATAATGGCGGAGCAATATTTTGGTTGTTGGAGAAGCCTGATAGCTTTATTGCTTACCCACTTTATAGCTATTTGGACTTCCGATTTCCAACCTTTACCGACTTTTTTGCTTCTGACTTAACTGGAGATGGTATTGAAGAAGTTGTAATTTATCATTCTCCAACTCCAGGTTCAAAGATATATCCTCTTCCCATTGTATTTGATCTCTCTCACCAGCCTCCAAAACAATTGCCTTTTTCAGACCAACGTATCCCTGATATTGGTTTAAATTTCCGAAATATTTGGATACGTTCTGAGGTACCTGAAGGGGCTTCAGATCTCCATTTTGTTGAGACTGTCTTTCCAGCCTGCCCGGTGAATATTCGCCACATCTACCGATGGAACGGATCATCTTTTGAATTCATCAACTCAGAATACAATATTGAACCCACACCACAGTTATTGAAAAATTGTAGCCTGATCATTGATCATGCCGTCAAGACATGGGGTTTAGAAATCGCTATTGACTTGATGGAGTCTCTAATACAAAGTTGGGCTGAAAAGACTCAAATCGAAAAAGAGCCTTATCTTGTTGAAGTGCTTGACGAATGGCACTTTCGCTTAGGTCTTTACTATGCATTCATCAATGATAGGGATAAGGCCTATAGATACATGGAAAGCATCGTAACCAACCCTGCAATCCCAGATAATGATTGGATTCACTATGCAAAATTGTTCCTTGATACCTTCCAACACCAACGCGATATTTATCAAACATGCCTTCTGATGCGCCTATGTGACCCGAAACTGGCATTTCAAAACTTGGTTGCTTCTTTTTCCCAGGAAGATTACAACCTTGCGCCGACAATCTTACAAGAAGCTGGGGTGTTGATACGGTCAACTGGCTTCTTTGATTTCGATGGAAATGGACAGCGAGAACGCTGGATCACCCTTCGCCACAGAAGAAGCGGTAAACTCGAGTTGTGGATAATTAAACCCTTCGGAGGTGAGATAAAAGCATTATTTGTTGAATATATCAACACTAACCTGCCCTCCATCAACATCATAGACGAGAGCAAAGTCCCCCCCCTTATTAAAGTGGAACCAGACATCATATTTAGTTTGGAACGCATCAATCAAGAAAAAGATCTCGTCATTACCCATAAAAAAATAAAATCCGTTTTCTCCGCAGATCTTACCCAACAAGCCTTGGACAAACTAGAAAAAGCATTATTGACAGGTAGTGATCCAGCTTATATCAGAACGGAATTAATAAATTTAGAAAGGTCGCATTTTTTTACCTGTAACTATCATCTCTGTCCAAAATATCTGTACTTATTAGGACTTGCAAATGAATTGTCAGGGAATGAACGGAGGGCTATTGAATTATATTTACAACTCTGGCGTGAATACCCGTCAAGTCCATTCACTTCAATAGTTCGTTTAAAATTGGGTGGCGGCGCACTTCCACCTACCTCCACTCCGACTCCGATTTCAACAGAAACACCAACACCCACGGTTACCCATTCATTAACTCCAACGATAACAGGCACTGAGCCTGCTCCATTAAATTCAGAAACTCCTTCTGCCACTGCAACAGAGACTCCTAATGATAATGATACTTAGTTATGATAAATATCAGGTGAAAGCTGATCTTATGTTGTACCAGGATTGAGATACGTATTTGATGATAAAAAACGTAGTAAAAACTTATCCCCATTCAGAATGGCGCTTACTGATCACACCTCCTAAGCCAGGTACCCTAAACATGGCCATTGATGAGGCTATTCTTGAATTTGTTGGTCGGGGGGATCTACCACCAACTTTACGTCTTTACGCCTGGGATCCGCCATGTCTGTCATTAGGCTATGCGCAGCCGTTGAATGATGTTGATCTTGATCGACTCAATCAATCAGGTTGGGATTTAGTGCGACGTCCTACGGGTGGCAAAGCTATTTTACATACAGATGAACTGACCTATGCTGTTATTGCCCCTCACACTGAGATTCGGATGGCTGGAAGTGTCCTTGAGAGCTATAGCCGATTGTCGCAAGCGCTTCTGCTTGCTTTACAATTCCTGGGAGTCCCAGCCAATATCCGCCATAAATCGAAAGAAGTAGAAACAAGTCAAAAAAATGGCCAAATTAAGTATGGACAAAAAAATCCAGGACCGGTTTGTTTTGAAGAGCCATCGACATACGAAATCATCGTAAATAATAAGAAATTGCTTGGAAGCGCTCAAGCGCGTCGTAAGGAAGGGATATTACAACATGGTTCACTGCCTTTATACGGTGATTTAACACGAATAATCCAGGTTCTAAAGTTTTCTGATGAAAAGACACGTGTAATTGCTGCAAACCGTTTGCTAAATCGTGCAACAACCATAGAATTAGTCCTTGGTGAAAAGATCGATTGGAAGATCACAGCTGAAGCGTTTTCAAAAGCCTTCCAGCAAGTACTAAACCTGGCTCTCCAGATGGCTCCAATCACGTCAAAAGAAGAAACTCGCGCAGCTGAACTGGTAATGGATAAATATGAAAATCCTACCTGGACTGAACGCATATAAACAGATTCGTAATTGAATCTAGCAATGTATAGAACTAATCAGGGTTGAGGGGTTGGTTTGAGGAAGATGACATCAGAATAATCCCCTAAATCCATCAGGAGACGGTATAAGAAATTTTCAGCATTCTGTTGGGCAACCCCCAAAATGCCATCATCTAAAGCAGATTGACGGATTTCCTTTTCTGAGGCACGGCGGGCAGCGGTCTCCAATTGAATATCTCCCCGAGTGAGGATTCCGCGATCCCGATCATATATATAGGATTTTTCATTATCCAAAGAAGCAACAAATATCTCAGCCTCAGGAAGTTGGATGTATAAAACATTATCTCGTACCTGAATATCGTCTGGACGTAGCTTCTCCAGGTCGACCCCAGCAATAACGGTACCATGGGCAATGAATAGCAAACGGTCCCGAAACAGGAAGCTGAAAGCCCCACCGCCTACTTCGGCTGTTATTACCCGTTGGACAGTATATTGGATCGTTTCCAGCCGGGCTAATGAACGTACCTGTCGTATAATCACAACTGGATCGACAATTATTGTGGGCGTAGGTCGCATTATGCGGGCAACCTGTGTGCTTAACTCTGTAACTGGGCGGGCGACTTCTTGAGTTTGCCGGATAGCCTCTTGGACGGCAGAAACGATCATGAATACACCAACACCCAGAATTATTAGGATGCCACCAGTTAAAACCCACGGTAACCAATTCTTTGGACGTCTTGTTTCCATTATGTAGAAATTATACTCGGAAAATGGCTATTGGTTTACTCACTCTTCATATCCACCTACCAGGCTGCTCTTCATTAAAAGAAAAGCGTCGCCGTTTGAAACCATTATTAACCCGGCTTCACCGTGAATTTAACATATCGGTGGCTGAGATAGAAGAAATGGATGTGTGGCAAGATGCGATTTTGCAATGCTCTCTGGTCAGCAATGACAACAGACATGTACAACGTTCGCTCCAATTGGTTATTCATTGGATTGAATCATTCTGGCCTGATGTCACCATTGTTGACCAACAAATGGAGATTCTGTAGCAGATGACCATCCACTATACCTTTAAAAATCCTGCCTTTCTCTTACGAGGTAATTAAATCACCAAGCACTTCTTGGGTGGAGAAATTACGCAGGCAAAATAAGAACCCGCCAATAATTTCTACCGAACCATGGTAGACTTGCAAAAAGCTATCGCCCAAAAAAACCTAACAATCATGGAGGAAATTTTCTATGGACCTGGGATTACATGGAAAACGTGCCCTTGTCACTGCTGCAAGCCGTGGTTTAGGATATGCCGCAGCTAAAGGTTTAGCTCAAGAAGGCGTTCGCCTTGCAATCAACAGTCGTGATGGTCAAAGCTTACACTCCTCAGCCGAGGCTTTGATGGCTGAAACAAATACCAAAGTTTTTTCATTGCCCGGGGATGTTTCGGATCCCACAGTTCCAGCTCAGATCGTTGAGAAAGCTGTAATGGCTTTGGGAGGTTTGGATATTTTAATCACTAATTCTGGTGGACCACCTCCTGGAAATTTTGAGAAGTTTGACGATGAGACCTGGCAACAGTCAATTGATTTGCTTCTTCTCAGTCACGTTCGCTTAATACGTGCTGCTCTCCCTCATCTACGACAATCCGATGTTGCTAGCGTTTTGACTGTGACTTCTTACTCAGTCAAACAGCCAATCCCAAACCTGATACTATCCAATAGTATCCGATCCGCTACCGTCGGATTAACTAAAACGCTGGCATTGGAGTTGGGGCCAGAAGGTATCCGTTTCAACTCAATACTACCTGCCTGGATTGAGACAGAGAGGGTTTTTGAACTGATGTCCAATCGGGCGCGAGTAAACAAATCGACAGTAGATGATGAGACTTCCAAGCTAGCTAAAGATAGTTCATTAGGTCGTATGGGAAAACCCTATGAATTTGCCAATGCTGCAGTCTTCCTTGTCTCCCCAGCGGCGTCCTTTATTACTGGTTTGATGTTAACCATTGATGGAGGGATGTACAAAGGTTTGTTCTAGTCAGAAATACCAATTGAAAAATGGATTGAAATGCTTCCAGAGATTGACCTGGAAGAGATATGAATATATCAATGGATTCTTGTGGATACCACCCTAAAACCAACAGAAGCCTTGATTATCTCAGGTGGAGTAATACTTTTCCATTGCTCCACAATTCCTCTAAC
>Ga0114946_10001879_pt1 | contig 14460 bp, 12 predicted proteins | sample WalLakDeSediment_FD_88676 | JGI IMG/M metagenome (GOLD analysis project Ga0114946, IMG submission 88676) | Lake sediment microbial communities from Walker lake, Nevada to study Microbial Dark Matter (Phase II) - Walker Lake 11/02/13 Deep Sediment | ecosystem: Environmental > Aquatic >... | reverse complement strand
ATAGGGACGTAGCGATGGAGGGTGGAGAGGATCGGGTATCGATTGGGGATCATTTTACATACCACGATCATACCACGATTCCAGCCTCGTGCTGATTTCGGACGACGTCGGCATTCGCAGCCGCTCTTCTCAGCGCCGTGCCTTCCCAGCTCCGCGAGTTCGTAACACAGGTGCGGGAGGCGTTTCCGAAACTCCAGTTGACGGAGACCCATGAGTTCCTCGTCGTCACCGACATTCCGCCGGCGCAGATCGGCCCCTACGTCGCCACGCTCGACCGGATGCACGACTTCCTCTGCGACTTCTACGGCATCCCGAAGGGGGAGCCGGTGTGGAAGGGAAAGTGCCTCGTGGTGGCGTTCCTGAACGAGGACGACTTCGTCGCCTTCGAAGGGCGGTTCATGCAGAACGAGGCCCGCGGGGCCCACGGCCTGTGCCATCAGCGGACCGACGGCCGGGTGATCATGTCGTGCCACCGCGGCCCCGACGCGGCGGCCTTCGGTCACATGCTCGTTCACGAGACGAGCCACGGCTTCAACTTCCGCTGGCTGTCGCCCGTGCGGCTGCCGAACTGGCTCAACGAGGGGGTCGCGGAATGGGTGGGCACGAAGGTGGTGCCGCACTGCAACCAGGTGCCGCTCAAGGAGGCGCGGGCGCTCGACTACCTGCGGTCGCGGGGCGACCTGGGCCCCGAGTTCCTCACCCGCGACAACATCGACGCGGTGCAATACGGGATCGCCTCTGGAATGGTGACGTTCCTGGCCCGGGAGCCGGCGAAGTTCGCCGCCTTCGTGCGATCGATCAAGGAGGGGATGCCGATGGCGGAGAGCCTCAAGCAGGCCTACGGCGTGTCGGTGGAGGAGTTCGTCGCCGCGTATGGCCGCGCCCTCGGCGTGCCCCAGCTGCGGCCGTAACGGAGCCGCCCCTCCGATGAAACGCGCCCGGCAGGACTCGCCGGCTCGAAACCACTTCGCGCTCGAGCGGCCTTCCGTGGCAGGACGCCGGTCAGGCGTGATCACCAGCTTGACGAGTCGGGATACGCGTGTATACCATGCCGTGTACGAAATGCCCCTTTTACGGAGACGGCAATGAGTCCAGCGAAGGAGTCGATGCTCGACATAATCGGCCGGCAACCTGACGACAGCACGTATGACGAGATTCTGCGGGAACTGGCATTCGCACGAATGGTTCAGCGAGGCCTCGATGATGCCGCTGCCGGACGCACGCATACCGCCGAGAAGGCGGCCGAAGCAATCGAATCGTGGCGGAAGTAAGGTGGACTTTCGAGGCGATGCGATGCCTCGAGGAGATTCACGCGTATATCGCAGCCGACAATCCGCGGGCTGCTTTTGACGTCGTGCGGGGCATCTTCTCCAAAGCTCAGCTTCTCTGCGAGCACCCGAGGTTGGGACAGCGGTATGAGCCCATCTCCGACCGAGAGATTCGGGAAACCTTCTATGGTCACTACCGAATCGCATACCTCATAGTGAACGAAACGCGGATTGAGGTGCTCGGTGTGTTTCATGCAAGCATGGATATCGAGCGGTATCTTCACTGACTGTTGTCGGCCGATGGCGAGTTTTGGGCCGCCATCCCGTCTTTTTTCGGATGGTATCCTCAAAACATGGCAACGGCTGAGGAGACCTTCGCGATGGTGGGCAAGGAGTCGCTCTGGGAGGCGGCCGGCTTTGTCTGGGACGCCGAGCAGCATGAGTTCCGCGACCACGCCGGCGTCACGGTTCAGCTGCTCGTGGCTGGAGAACGGGCCGGCAAAGGAAGCGAAGTGTTGCTGCCGGACCCAAGGGATCACAAGGCGGTCCGGAAAACCTTCCGTCGCCTGGTCAAGCACGCCCGCGGCGGCTGACCAGCCAGCGGCGGCTGATCAAATACGCCCGGCTATGAAATACGCCCCTCCGACGAAATACGCCCGGCAGGACTCGAACCTGCAACCCTCGGTTCCGAAGACCGATGCTCTATCCATTGAGCTACGGACGCGCACTCTCCCATCGTAGCACTGCGTCGGCCTTCTCGAAATCAGGGCCCACTGGGTCGCGGGGTTTGCCTCCGTCGCCGGCCGACGCATAATCCGGAGAGAGTCGCGCCGGGCCGGTGGACGGGCTTTTCCTCATGGCATACATCACGCTGCGGGTGCTGCACGGCGCCGACCGGGGCCGCGTGTTCGAGCGGATCGCCACGCCCGTGACGATCGGCCGCGAGGAGGGCAACTCGATCCAGCTCAACGACGAGCGGATCAGCCGCTACCACCTCAAGCTCCAGTCCGACGCCGACAAGATCGTGGCTACCGACCTCGAAAGCACCAACGGCACGAGGATCAACGGTGAGGAGATCAGCGTGCGGATCGTCCGCGACGGCGACATGATCGCGCTCGGCCGGTCGCTGCTTCTCGTCGGCTCCCACAGCGACATCGACCGCCGCATCGCCGAGATCGCCGGCCGCCAGGCCGCCGCCGGCAAGGGCCATGAACTCCAGATGCGGGAGCGGATGGAGCGGATGGCCACGAACGAATCGGACGTGATCGAGGATGTGGCTGCCGTGCGGTCGCCGCTCCTGCCAACCGATCCGCCGCCCCTCCCCGGGCGGCTGGGGCCGGCGCAGGCGGCGGAACTCGCCGAACTGCTCGACTACATCCAGGGCATCCTCCGGACGGCGACGGAACAGGCCACGGTCCGTCCGAGCCGCGATGCGGTGGAACTCGAGTTTCCTGACTGGCAGGCGCTGCTCGACCTGCAGGCCCGCCTGGCCGAGCTCCTCCGCGAGATCGGCGGCGCCGCCGACACCTGAGACAGTTGGGCTGCGTTTGGGCGGGCTGCGGTTGGTCGGGCCGCGGGTCGGCTACAATCCCGTCCTCCCCTGCGAGGCCCACGGATGAGCACGCCGTCCTTCGTCCATCTTCACTGCCACAGCCACTACAGCCTGTTGGATGGCGCGAGCCCCATCGACCGGCTCGTCTCCCGCACCGTCGAGCTGGGGATGAACGCCCTGGCCATCACCGACCACGGCAATCTCCACGGGGCGCTCGAGTTCTATCAGGCCGCCCGCGGCGCCGGGATCAATCCCGTCATCGGCTACGAGGCCTACATCGCCCCCGGCAGCCGCTTCCAGAAGGACGCCGGCAGCCAGAAGGATGCGAGCTGCCACCTCACGCTCCTGGCCCGCGACCGCACCGGCTTCGCGAACCTGCTCCAGCTGGCGACGAAGGCCTACCTGGAGGGCTTCTACTTCAAGCCGCGGATCGACCGCGAGCTGCTCGAGCAGTATGGGGAGGGGCTGATCTGCCTCTCGGGATGTCTCTCGAGCGAATTCAGCCGGGCGCTCATCGGCAGCTCCCGCGAGCAGCAGGCGTCGCTCACCCAGGCTCGCGAGATCGCCGGCTGGTTCCAGAAGACGTTCGGCGACCGCTACTTCATCGAGATCCAGGACAACGGCCTGGCCGTGCAGCGGCAGGTGACGGAGGCCGCCCTGGAGATCTCCCGCGAGCTCGGCATTCCCCCCGTGGCCACCTGCGACTGCCACTACATCAACCGCGAAGACTCCGAGGCCCAGGACATCCTCCTCTGCGTCAACACCGGCCGCTTCCGCAGCGACACGAACCGGATGCGGATGGACTCGAGCGAGTTCTACCTGAAGAGCCCGGAGGAGATGCACGAGGCGTTCGCCGGCATGGACCGCGACTTCGTGGCCGCCGCGGTGAGCCGCAGCCAGCAGATCGCCGATTCCGTCGACATCGAGCTGGAGCTCGGCCGCCGCCACTTCCCCGGGTTCGAGGTGCCCGACGGCCGCTCCTCGAGCGAGGAACTGCGGCGGCTCTGCCTGGAGGGGCTCGAGGCCCGGTATGCCGCCGTGCCCGGCCGCTGGGTCGAGGATCCGGCAGCAGCCGGTGCCGGCGGCGGCGATCCGGATGCGGCCCGCGGCCGTCCGAATGCGGCCGGAGGCCGGTGGCTCCACCCCGACGTGCTCCGGCGGCTCGACCGGGAGCTTTCGGTCATCGACGAGCTGGGCTTCGCCAGCTACTTCCTCATCGTCTGGGATTTCGTGCGCTATGCCCGCGAGCGCGACATCCCGGCGGCGGCCAGAGGCTCGGGCGTGGGCGCGATCGTGGCCTACGCCCTCTACCTGTCGCACGTCTGCCCGCTCGAATACGACCTCCTCTTCGAGCGGTTCCTCGACGTCAACCGCCGGGAGGCGCCCGATATCGACATCGACTTCTGCAAGGAACGGCGCGGCGAGGTCATCGAGTATGTGAAGGCGAAGTATGGCGAGGCGAACGTGGCCCAGATCGGCACGTTCGGCACGCTCGCGGCCCGTGCGGCGATCCGCGACGTGGGGCGGGCGCTCGGGATGCCCGTGCCGCGGGTCGACCAGATCGTGGCCCTCGTGCCCGACCAGCTCGGCATCTCGCTCGACGAGGCCGCGGCCCCCGGCACGCAGCTGGCGGCGGCCTGCGAGGGCGACGGTGAGATCCGCGAGCTCGTCGACCTCGCCCGGCGGATCGAGGGGCTCGCCCGCAACGTCGGCACCCACGCCGCCGCCGTCGTGATCGCCGACCGGCCGCTCGTGGAATACGTGCCGTTGCAGCGGGTGACCGGCAAGGAGGAAGTGATCACGCAGTGGGCCATGGGCGACGTCGAACACGCCGGGCTCATGAAGATGGACTTTCTCGGCCTCCGCTACCTCACCGTCGTCGCCAAGACGCTCGACATCATCGCCGACACCACCGGCGGCCGTCCCGATCCCTTCGCGTTTCCGCTCGACGATGCCGCCACCTTCGCCACGCTCTGCCGCGGCGAGACGAAGGGCATCTTCCAGCTCGAAAGCGGCGGCATCCGCGACCTGCTCCAGCGGATGAAGCCCGACCACTTCCTCGACATCGTGGCCGTCAACGCCCTCTACCGGCCGGGGCCGCTCGAAGGCGGCATGGTCGACGAATACGTGGCGGTCAAGCACGGCCGCAAGCGGGCGGAGTTTCTCCATCCCGTGATGCAGGACGTGCTCGCCGAGACCCACGGCGTGATGGTCTACCAGGAGCAGGTGATGCGGATCCTGGAGCGGCTCGGCGGCATCGAGCTCTCGAGCGCCTACACCTGCATCAAGGCGATCAGCAAGAAGAAGCTGGAGATCATCGCGGCCTTCCGCGAGCGGTTCATCGAGGGGGCGAAGGCCAAGGGGCTCTCCGGCAAGCAGGCCGAGGAGGTGTTCGCCCTCATCGAGAAGTTCGCCGGCTACGGCTTCAACAAGAGCCACTCCACCGCCTACGCCCTACTCGCCTGGCAGACGGCCTACCTCAAGACGCACCATCCGGTGGAGTTCATGGCCGCGCTCCTCTCCGGCGATATCACCGGCCGCAACTTCAAGAAGAAGGACGCCCTCGTCGAGCACGTCGAGGACTGCCGGCGGATGGGCATCGAGGTGTGCCCGCCCGACGTCAATGCCTCGATGGCCGACTTCTCCGTGGCCGGCGGGCGGATCCTCTTCGGCCTCGCGGCGGTGAAGGGCTGCGGCCAGCAGGCGGCGGAGGCGATCGCCGCCGAGCGGCAGGCCCGGGGCGTGTACCGCGACCTCCACGACTTCTGCAGCCGGCTCGACCCGTCGGTGGTCAACAAGACCGCGATCGAAAACCTCGCCAAGGCGGGCGCGCTCGACGCGCTCGGCAGCCACCGCGGTGGCCTGCTCGCGGGGATCGAGCGGGCGATGTCGTCGGGCGCGTCGCTTCTGGCCGACAAGAAGAGTGGGCAGAAGAATCTGTTCGACGCCTTTGAAGAGGAGCCAGCCGGCACACCCGCGGGCCAGTCGACGGCAACGCCGGCCGGCGAGCCCGACGTGCCGCCCCTCTCCGACCTCGAGATGCGGTCGTTCGAGAAGGAGGTGCTCGGGTATTACGTGCACAGCCACCCGCTGGCCGAGCACCGCGAGCTCCTGGGCTGCATCTGCACCCACGGCACGGGTGATCTCGGCACCGTACAGGCGAAGGGCGCGGTGGTGATCGGCGGCCTCGTCGCGGCACTCAAGCTTTCCAACACGAAGCAGGCCCGGCCCGGCTCGACGCACACCCGTTATGCGATGTTCGACCTCGAAGACATGGACGGCCTCGTGCGGACGATCTGCTGGCCCGAAGATTACGCCCGGCTCGGCGACTGCATCCAGCCCGACGCCGTGCTCGTGGTCGCCGGCTCGATCGACCGCCGCGCCGGCAGCGAGGAGACGAATCTCGTCGTCAACGAGATCGTGCCGATCGCCGAGGCGTGGCGGCTGCCGGCCCGCGGCATCACGCTCAAAGTCACCGAACCGGAGCACGACGCCGCCACGCTCGACCGGCTGGCCGCCATCGTCCGCGAGCATCCCGGCACGGTGCCCCTGCGGATCATCCTCGACCTGGCCGACGGCACCCGGGCGGTGCTCGAGGTCGACCGCACGCGGGTGGCCTGGGGGCCGGCCTTCCACGCGGCCCTGACCGACCTGCTCGGCCCCGGCTCCGTGCGGGCCGCCATCAGCGTGGGGCGGGGCGGCGAGTCGGGCCCCCGGGCGGGCTCGAGGCCTCCCCGGGTCCCCGCGCGGGCGGGATAATCGGTAGAGTCATCGGTTCAGGGTTGATCAGGCCGCTGTTCCCCGGGGCGGCCTGCCAATCCCGCACAAGGGCCGCCGCGGCGGCAGCCGAATTCTTCTACGGGTCTGTGAATCGACCACCAGCGGGTGGTCTGCCGACGCTTTCCATCTGTCCGTGACCGAACGAGCCTTATGAACATGGTCGTCCGCGTGTTGCTACCGATGCTTCGCCTTGTTGCCGTGCTCTTGATCTGTGCCGTGGTCCTGCCGGCCTGCCCAGCCTGGGCTCAGTTTGGCGGTGGCGGTGGCATGGCAGGTGGTGGCGGCCAGATGGGCGGCGGCCAGATGGGCGGCGGTGGCATGGGTGGCGGCCAGATGGGTGGCGGCGGCATGGGCGGTGGCCAGATGGGCGGCGGCATGGGCGGTGGCGGCTTCGGATCGGGCGTCGTGATCGATGCCCAGGGCGTGCTCCGCACCCAGGTCGTCGCCGACGCGCAGCTCGGCCGCGAACGGCTGCTGGCAGCCCGCGCCGCGCTTCCGGGTGATTTGCAGAAGGCGGCGCCGCTTCGCAAGGTGGCCCTCTCGCGACTGGAAGCCGAACTCGCCCGCGCCGTCGCGACCGGCCGCGGCGTGCCCGACGAGATCGAGAAACTCGCCGGGCTGACCCGTGTGCAGTATGTCTTCGTCTACCCGACCGCTGACGGCATGCCGGGCGAGATCGTGCTCGCCGGGCCGGCCGAACCGTGGGTCGTCGACGCCTTCGGCCGCACCCGCGGCCTGGAGACCGGGCGGCCGACGCTCGTGCTCGAAGACCTCGCCGCGGCCATCCGCTCGTTCGCCCCCGGCCATCCGCAGGACCGCCTCATCGGCTGCTCGATCGATCCGACGCAGGAGGGCCTGGCGCGGATGCAAAACTTCATGCGCACGACAGGCCGCGTGAATCCGAACGCCTCGGTCGACCAGATCGTCGCCGGCATGCGGGAGGCGCTCGGCACCCAGAAGGTGAGCGTGCAGGGCGTCGCATCGACCACGCATTTCGCCCACGTGCTCGTGGAAGCCGACTACCGCATGAAGCTCATCGGTATCGGGCTCGAGCCGCCGCCGGTGACGATGACGACCTGGATCGAACTCGCCAGCGCCGGCTCCGTCGCTGCCAACGCCCTGCAACGCTGGTATTTCGTGCCCGACTACCGCTGCCTACGGGTCGCCGACGACGACCTCGCGGTGGAACTCGTCGGCCAGGGCGTGAAGCTCTGCGGCGCCGACGAGGTGGTCACGGCCGACGGGCGGCGGCTGTCGGCGACGCGGGCCGACAAGGCGAGCACCACGTTCACCCAGACGTTCACCCGCAAGTATCCCGAGATCGCGGCCCGCAACCCGGTGTATGCCCAGCTGCGCAGCCTCGTCGATCTCGCCGTTATCGCCGCCTGGATGCAGGAGCACGACGCCTACGGCAAGGCCGGCTGGGCGGCGGCCACGCTCCGCGACGAGCAGGCCTACGCGATCGAACGGCTGCCGCCGGCCGCGGAGGCGGAGACGGCGATCCACGCCGTGTGGAAGGGCAACCGGCTGCTCACGCCGATCGGCGGGGGTGTGACGCTCCACCCGCGGATGGCCCTCGACTCGCCGAACCTGCTCCTCGACGAGAAGGGCACGGTCGCCCTCGCCCACGAGGCGACGAAGAGCCTGCCCGCGGGCCGCTGGTGGTGGGACTGACTCGGGCTGGGAGATAGCCTCTCACACCTTGACGCGTTCGAGGTATTCGCCGGTGCGGGTGTCGACCTTCACGGTCTCACCTTGCTCGATGAAGGCCGGCACCAGGATCTCGGCGCCGGTCTCCAGCTTCACCGGCTTGGAGAGGTTCGTCGCCGTGTTGCCGCGGGCGGCCGGCTCGGCGTACTCCACCAAGAGCGCCATGTGCTGCGGCGGCTCCATCGAGATCGGGTTGCCGTTGTAGAGCAGCATCGAGCAGACGGTGCCCTCCTTGATCCACTTCCAGGAATCGTCCACCTGCTCCTTGGAGAGCTCGTACTGCTCGTAACTCTCCTGGTCCATGAACACGAACGCTTCCCCCTGCTTGTAGAGGTACTGGGCTTCGATGGTCGTGATGTCGGCGGCGTCGAGCGAGTCGCCGCTCTTGTAGGTGCGGTCGAGGACGGTGCCGCGGAGGAGGTTGCGGAGCTTGCACTTGTAGAGCGCCTGGCCCTTGCCGGGCTTCACGAAGTTGCACTCGATCAGGATGTACGGATCGCCGTCGATCTGGACCTTGAGCCCCTTCTTGAACTCGCTCGTGTTGTAGGATGGCACGACTGCTCCTTGCGGTATGACTGACTCGTTTCGTCCTGCGGGACCCGGGGCCCACATGAATCCGTCGACAAGCCTCGCCGCCGTGCCGCGGCCTGTCAACGTCCCTGCCGAGCCCCCGCAGCCGGCCGCCTGGCAGAAGGAACTGGCCGCCGCGATCCGCTCCCCCGTGGAACTCTGCGCGGCACTCGGTCTCGATCCGCGGAACGTGTCCGCGCTCGAGCCCGGCGGGAGCGACTTTCCGCTGCTCGTGCCGCGCGGCTTCGTGGCCCGCATGCGGCGGGGCGACCCCCGTGATCCGCTGCTCCTCCAGGTGCTGCCCCGTGCGGAGGAAGCGGCCGACACGCCGGGCTTCGTGGCCGATCCGCTCGGTGAACGAGCCGCCATCGCCGCGCCGGCGCTCGTGCAGAAATATGCCGGCCGGGCGCTCGTGCTCGTCACCGGCGGCTGTGCGGTCAATTGCCGCTACTGCTTTCGCCGGGAGTTTCCCTATGCCGAGAGCGGCGCGACGCGGGCCGGGGTCGAGGCCGCGCTCGACGCCGTGGCGGCTGACGCCGCGATTCAGGAAGTGATCCTCTCCGGCGGCGATCCCTTGCTCGTGCCGGACGACCGGCTCAGCGAGATCGTCGCCCGGGCGGAGGCGATCCCGCACGTCCGCCGGCTGCGGATTCACAGCCGGCTGCCGATCGTGCTCCCGGAACGGGTGACGAGCGGCCTGGCGGAACTCCTCGCCGACACCCGGCTGGCCTGCACGGTGGTGGTGCACGCGAACCATGCGGCGGAGCTCGACGCCCAGGTGGCCGCGGCCGTGCGCCGGCTGCGGGAATCCGGGGCGATCGTCCTCAACCAGGCCGTGCTGCTCGCCGGGGTGAACGATGCGGAGCGCACGCTCACTGAGCTCTCGGAGCGGCTCGTCGATCTGGGCGTCGTTCCGTATTACCTGCACCTGCTCGACCGGGTCCGCGGCGCGGCGCACTTCGAGGTGCCGGAGAAGCGGGCGCTCGACCTTGTCCGCCATCTCCGGGAAACACTCCCGGGATACGCCGTGCCCCGGCTGGCCCGCGAGGTGCCGGGCGAACCCGCCAAGGTCTGGCTGGCATGACCCCGCGGTTTGCATCGGCGGTGGCCTGAATGCGTACACTTGCGGGACATCATTTCCGGAGACTCGATTCATGAAAATCCTCGTGGCGGTGGACGGTTCCCCCAAGTCGCTCGATGCCGTGCGGCTCGTGGGGCGGCTCGTGAACCCGGCGGTCGACACCGTCGCGATCTACTTCTCGCCGCTCGAGCTCCAGCGGCAGCTCGTCGGCCGACCGCATGCCGTGATCGACGGCGCCGTGAGCGGACTCCGCGAGGAAGCCATGAAGTTCCTCCCCCACGGCTTCACCGCCGAGCCCGAGATGATCTCGAGCCTCAAGTCGGCCGCCGTCGGCATCCTCGAAACCGCCGAAGAGATCGCCGCCGATATGGTAGTCGTCGGGGCCCGCGGCCATGGCGCCATTCAGAGCTTCCTGCTCGGCAGCGTGTCGCGGGCGGTCGTGCACGGTGCGAGCCTGCCCGTGCTGGTGGCGCGGACGCCGCCGCCCGAGGATCGTGGCCTCCGCGTGCTCGTCGGACACCACGCGGCGAGCGCCGCGGCCGTGAGCGGGCTCGTCGGCCGCATGCACTGGCCGGCGGGCACCGACGGCCGCGTGATCGGCGTCACCGAGTCGCTTCTCGCCGGGCCGCTCCCCCCGTGGCTCGAGCAGCGCACCCGCGACCCCGACACCGCCGCCATCGCCGAAGCTTGGAAGCACGAGCACGACGACCAGGTCACCGCCCTCTCCGCCACGCTCACGGCGTTCCAGCAGCAGCTGCCCCCCCCGTTCCACGGCCATCCGCCGATCGTGGCCGAGGGCAATCCGGGCGAGAAGATCATCGCCGAGGCCACGGCCCATGAGACCGATCTCATCGTGGTGGGACGGGCACCGAGTGACGCGTTCAGTCGCTGGCTCGTGGGCAGCACGTCGGAGGCCATCCTCACGACGTCGCCGGCGAGCGTGCTCATTATCCCGGTGGAGCGCTCGTAGCGCGGGCCCCGTCATGCCGCCCTGACGCGGGCCCCGTCATGCCGCCCTGACGCGGGCCCCGTCATGCCGCCCTGACGCGGGCCACGAAGGCGGCGTAATCCTGCGGCGTGTCGATGCCGCGGGTCGCATGCGGAATGGCGGCCGCCGCGATCGGGATGCCCGCCTCGATCACCCGCAATTGCTCGAGGCTCTCATGGGCCGCGAGCCGTGACTCGGGCATGCCGTTCCAGCCGGCGAGAAACTCGCGGCGGTAGGCATAGAGGCCGAGGTGCTGCCAGTAGAGGGGCGGCTCGGCGGCGAGCAGCGACTCCGACCAGTCGCGGGCCGCGGGCACCGGGGCCCGGCTGAAATAGAGCGCCCGCCAGGCGTCGGCCACCGCTCTCCCGTCGGGCTCGCGCCAGGGCGTGAGCACCGCCTTCACGGCGGCGGGGTCGTGGAGATCCTCGACTCGCCGCAGTGGGGTGACGACCGTCGACATGCCCGCGGCCGGGCAGCGCCGGAGCAGGTCGATCGCCGCGTCGATCGCGGCGGGGGCGATCTCCGGCTCGTCGCCCTGCACGTTGACGATGACATCGGCGGCCGGGAGCCGGGGCAGAGCCTCGACGATCCGCGCCGTGCCGCTCGCCGCCTCGGGGGAGGTCATCACCACCTCGCCGCCGAAGCCCCGCACGGCCGCCGCGATTTCGTCGCTGTCGGTGGCCACGAGCACCCGCGCCGCGCCGGTGGCGGCCGTGGCGGCCCGCCAGGTGTGCTCGATGAGCGTGCGGCCCGTCTCGGCCAGGAGCATCTTGCGCGGCAGGCGTTGGCTCGAGAGCCGCGCGGGGATGACGATGAGGGCAGAGGGGGCAGCCATGCCGCCCGGTTTACCCGAGCGCGGCGTGCGCCTCCAAGAGGAGTTCCTCCGTCTCCTCCCAGCCGATGCAGGCATCGGTGATCGACACACCGTAGGCCAGTCGGGCACGATCCGACTCGGCCGGCTGGCTCCCTGGCAGGATGTTGCTCTCCAGCATGAGCCCCACGATGGAGCGGTCACCGGCCACCCGCTGAGCGACCACGTCGCGCCACACGACCGACTGGCGGCGATGATCCTTGCCCGAATTGGCATGGCTGCAGTCGACGATCAGGCGGGTTGGGAGCCCCGCCGCCTCCAGCCGCTGCCGGGCCTCCTGCATCACCTCGGGGGCGTAGTTGGAGCCGCCGCGGCCGCCGCGGAGCATGAGCACGCCCCAAGGGTTGCCGGTCGTCGAGACAACGCAGGTGCCGCCGTCGTTGTCGATGCCGAGGAAGCTGTGCGGTGTGCGGGCCGCCTGCATGGCGTCGATCGCAGCCTGGAGCGAACCGTCGGTCGAGTTCTTGAACCCGACCGGCATGGAGAGGCCGCTGGCCATCTGCCGATGGGTCGGCGACTCGGTCGTCCGGGCCCCGATCGCCCCGAGCACGATCGTGTCGGCGATGTATTGCGGCGTGATCGGCTCGAGGAACTCCGTCGCGGTGGGCAGCCCCTTTCTCGCGGTATCGATCAGGAGCGTGCGGGCCAGACGCAGTCCGGTGGCCACGTCGAACGTGCCGTCGAGATGCGGGTCGTTGATGAGCCCCTTCCAGCCCACGGTCGTCCGCGGCTTCTCGAAGTAGACCCGCATGATGACGAGGAGCCGATCGCTGACCCGGGCGGCCAGCGCGTGCAGCCGCGTTGCGTAGTCGTGGGCGGCGTCGGGATCGTGGATCGAACAGGGGCCCACGACGGCTATGAGCCGCGGGTCGGTGCCGGCGAGCACGGCTTCCACGGCCTGGCGGCCGGCGACGATCGTGGCGGTGGCTGCGGCATCCAGCGGCAAGAGATTGCAGAGCCGTGCCGGCGGCACGAGCGGCTCGAGGCTGCGGATGCGGAGGTTAGCGGTGGCCGCGGTCGGGGCCGCAGGCGGTCGGGCGGTGACAGGGTTCATGCCTCAACTCTACACGATGGAGACGGGCGGCGCAGGCGGTCGATCGCGGGGGTTTGACCGACTGCGGGGCCGCTGGTTCAATCCGATTCCGGAGCGGCCGCAGCGGCGGCCGCACGAACGAAGACCGGCGGACGGGAAGGAGCTCGCACCGTGACCAAGCACGTATTCGTGACCGGCGGGGTCGTCAGCTCGCTGGGCAAGGGGCTCACGAGCGCCTCGATCGCCATGCTGCTCGAGGCCCGTGGCCTGCGGGTCAAGATGCAGAAGCTCGACCCCTACATCAACGTCGACCCGGGCACGATGAGCCCCTACCAGCATGGTGAGGTCTACGTGCTCGACGACGGGAGTGAGACCGACCTCGACCTCGGCCACTACGAGCGGTTCACGTCGACGCCCCTGACCCGCGAGAGCAACTACACCACCGGCCAGATCTACCTCTCGGTGATCACGAAGGAACGGCGGGGCGAGTTTCTCGGCAAGACCGTGCAGGTGATCCCCCACATCACCAACGAGATCAAGGAGATGGTGCGGAACCTCGGCGACGCCGAGACCGACGTCGTCATCACCGAGATCGGCGGCACCGTCGGCGACATCGAGAGCCTCCCGTTTCTGGAGGCGATCCGGCAGATCCCGCTGGAGGTCGGCCGCGAGAACTGCATGTTCATCCACCTCACGCTCGTGCCCTACCTCAAGGCGGCGGGCGAGCTGAAGACCAAGCCCACGCAGCACTCGGTCGGCATCCTCCGCCAGATCGGCATCCAGCCCGACATCCTCGTCTGCCGCACGGAACGGGGGCTCGACGTCTCCGACCGCGAGAAGATCGCCCTCTTCTGCAACGTGCCGCTCGACGCGGTCATCGAGGAGCGTGACAAGGACTTCTCGATCTACGAGGTGCCGCTGTCGCTCCAGGCCAACCGGATCGACGAGCTCATCCTGCGCCGGTTCGGCCTCCAGGCCCCGCCCGCCGACCTCGACGAGTGGCACGACATCCTCCACCGCCTGCGGAATCCCGAGCACGAGGTCTCGATCGCGCTGGTGGGCAAGTACGCCGAGCACCGCGACGCCTACAAGAGCATCTACGAGGCGCTCGACCACGGCGGCATCGCCCACAAGACACAGGTCCGCGTGCAGCCGATCAAGAGCGAAGACATCGAGCGGGAGGGGGCCGAGCGGCTCCTCGCCGGCTTCGACGGCCTCATCGTGCCGGGCGGGTTCGGCGAGCGCGGGATCGAGGGCAAGGTGGAGGCGATCCGCTTCGCCCGCGAGCGCCGGCTGCCCTTCCTGGGCATTTGCCTGGGCATGCAATGCGCGGTGATCGACGTGGCCCGCGGGCTCGCCGGCCTGGCCGAGGCGCACTCCACGGAGTTCGCCCGCAACACGCCCGATCCGGTGATCTGCCTGATGGAGGAGCAGCACGGCGTGGTGCAGAAGGGGGGCACGATGCGGCTGGGCGCCCAGCCCTGCATGCTCGCCGAGGGCACGAAGTCGGCCGCGGCCTACGGCCGTGAGCGGATCTCGGAGCGGCACCGGCATCGCTACGAGTTCAACCCGAAGTATCGGCAGTCGCTCGAGGCGGCCGGCCTCGT
>Ga0114946_10001876_pt1 | contig 14466 bp, 11 predicted proteins | sample WalLakDeSediment_FD_88676 | JGI IMG/M metagenome (GOLD analysis project Ga0114946, IMG submission 88676) | Lake sediment microbial communities from Walker lake, Nevada to study Microbial Dark Matter (Phase II) - Walker Lake 11/02/13 Deep Sediment | ecosystem: Environmental > Aquatic >... | reverse complement strand
GTGCTGGTTGTTATCTGAATTAACAGTCACCACAGTTACGGCAGGTACATTTAAGGCCTCCACAAAGGGCGCAATTGGCAATGAACCTCCACTTATTCTTTTTCTGATCGGTTCTTTGCCAAATGCCCTGATCATAGCTTTATTGAGCCAGATTCCTGGTTCGGAATCAAAGGGTGTTCTAAAAGCCTGATAAGAAATACTACCTTCCCATTTGATCAGTTTTGGAAACTTCATTCTTTCTTCATCTGTAGGATCACGGTCCAAAACATGGTACCCCTGCTTTTCAATATGGCTACGGATCAAACCAAAGAGCCTTTCAGGATCGCTTTCCGGAACCAACCTGATATCAATTTCAGCTGTGGCATCGGCAGGCACAATAGTCCTTACCTCCTCTCCCACCCATCCAGATGACATGCCTCTGATATTAAGGGAAGGATACTGCAATGATTCCTGGTAGGTATTGCCCACTTTATCCATACTGCCAATTCCTAAACTCCTCCTTATTTCATTCTCATCATCCGGCACCTGGCTTAAAATTTTTCTCTCCTCATCCGTAAGATTTATACCATCATAGTAACCAGGAATAACCACCCTGCCTTCATCATCTTTCATTGATGCCAATAATTTCGAAAGTCTAAAGGCTGGATTAGGGGCATAGTTTCCATAATGGCCGCTATGTTGCGCCGAACGGGGTCCAAAGACGGTTAGCGTTATTTGGGAGATCCCCCTAGCTCCAAATGTAAGTGTCGGTTCATTGCTTAAATGCCTTGGGCCATCCATAATCAACATCATATCCGAGGCCAGAACATCTTTATATTTGGATACAGCATCCCCCAAATTGGGTGAACCGATTTCCTCTTCAAAATCCAAAATAATCTTTACATTATAATTGGGCATCATCCCCTGCTCAATCATGGCATCCCAGGCTGTAAGGAACATGGCAAAAGGCCCTTTATCATCAGAAGATGATCTGGCGAAAATTCTCCACTCCGGATCATATGCAGATTGCAAAAGATCCATGGGGATGATTTCCCATTGACCTGAGTCATTTCTCTTTTTTAAGGTGGGCTGAAAAGGGTCTGGCTGATCCCACCTTTTCCTGTCAACCGGCTGACCATCTATATGAAAATAAAACAATACCGTTTTCCTGGCATTTGGAACCGATTTTTCAGCGAATAAAAGCGGAAAGCTTTTTGTTTCCAATCTTTTAACCTTCCATTCTCTTTTATTCAGATGGGTTTCACACCATTCGATATTTGGCACCAATTGGGAAGGGTCATGGGAATCATTTGGAATGGACACCAAATCATTCAAAATTTTAATCCCATTTAGGAAATGGGCATCTGTTACCTTATCTAAATCAATTTTAGATATATTTTGAGCTGTTAAAAACCCAATTGAAAATAAATAAATGAAGGGGAATACCAGAATTTTTCTCATAGGGGAAGCATTGAAAGACGTAAATTAAGATTTATCAAAATCAAATAAAAACCATTTTGATAAACGGTATTGATGGCAATAACACACCCATTTATTACCAGATGTGAAAATCAATCCTTTATAAAATATCAAGTATTTAATGCTTAAAAAAATGTTTGGAGTTCTTTCAATCCCCCCCTTCAAAAGTAAAAATCACAATTACTTTATCATTTAGTTTTCTTTCTTCGGGTCGGAATATAGGTTCTTCAGATACATCCATTGCGGAAGAGGCCATCATCATTTTTGCCTCTCTCATAATGGGATAAAAATTATCAGTTTGGGCATTGTAATTTACCCTATGAACTTTGATTTTATCAATTCCCAGACTTTTGGCAATAATCTCAGCTTTGTATTTGGCATCCTGTATGGCCAACTCCAGCAATTGCTTTTCGGATGCCTTTCTAAGTTTATCAGAGACAGTAAGTTGTACATTAAATCCCATGTCCGCAGTTTGGTGAAGTGTTTCAGTTATTTTGACCAAATCATTTTCGGGGTTTTTAACTACCACTCTGATGTTTTGGGAGGCTACATAACCACTGTCTTTGGAAGTCCCTTTTGTGTAAATCCTATTTACGTAAACGTAATAATTGTCTACAAAAAAATCATAATTCTTAATTCCGGTTTTCTTCAATGCATCTTCGATTGATTTTGTTTTCTTATTAAGTGCATTGGTTGCATCAGAAACTTTCATTGCCTTCTCCACCAACGAAAGTTGGATATGGGCTTCATCAGGCATGATCCTGATTTCACTTTTACCTTCGACTTCAATAAGGGGAATTTGCTGGGCCATCATAGCTAGAGATAAGAATAGTAAGGGCAGAATAAGGATTGATTTTTTCATAATGCTGAATTTATGTAGTACAAGGCTTAACTCAAAAAACAGACCGAAATTCCGGGTTTTAGGATTTTTAACTATTGTAAATCCAATATATCTCTGATTTTATTGATTTTTTCCATTTCATGAAAAACACCTTCATAATCATCCTCAATAATTTTATCTCTGAATTTCGATAAATTTATAATATACATACTCAAAGCTTCCAATATATTTTTTTTGTTCTCCTGCATAATTGGTGCCCACATGGCAGGTGAACTTTTCGCTAAACGGACAGTAGAGGCAAATCCGCTCCCCGCCATATCAAAAATATTCCTGTCATCCTCCATTTTATCTAGAACCGTTTTACCCAACATAAATGAAGAAATATGGGACAAATGGGATACAAAAGCCAATTGGGTATCATGTTCCTCCGGATCCATAAACCGGATTTTCATATTCAAAGCTTCCAGTATTTCATAGGCTTTGGCTTTCAAATGAATATCGGTTTTTTCCATCTCACAAATGATAAAGACCTTATTTTCCAGCAAATCCGGTTTGGCCGCTTTGGGACCCGAATATTCGGTACCGGCAATAGGATGGCCAGCTAAGTATTGGGATCTTTTAGGATGCTCCTCAACTGATTTACAAAGTTTGGATTTAGCAGATCCAAAATCAATTACCAAAGTATTATCACCCACATTGTTGAGGTATTCCTGTAAAAGGGGAGCTAATGTATTGGCAGGGGTTGATAGGATAATAATATCTGTATCAGGGTCTGCAGTTAACTTTTCCTCATCAATGATGCCTAAATTCTTTGCATCTTCAAGGTTTCTTTGATTGCTGTCAAACCCTGTGAAATGAATTTCCGGTATTGATTTTCTCAAGGCCAAAGCAAATGACCCCCCGAGTAATCCCAACCCAACAATGTGAATCTTTTTCATTTTAATTTTAATTTTTCATTATGTACAAAAGTCCTATAAACGGTTTATGGCTTCTTTAATTTCCTCAATTGTTAAACATAGTGACATTCTTATCCATCCTTCTCCCTGCTTCCCGAAAATATCACCCGGTGTTACGAAAATATGCTTTTCATATAGAAGCCTATCCACAAAATCCCTACTATTAATCCCCCCAGGTAATTTTGCCCAAATAAACATCCCCGAAGAATCTTTACTGAAATCCAAATCCAACTTTTCAGCAAAACGCCATAACAATTCTCTTCTTTCTTGGTAAACTTGGTTTAAAGAATGATACCAATCTTTATCCAATCCAAGTGCTGCAATAGCGGCTTTCTGAATACCCAAAAACATGCCTGAGTCCACATTACTTTTAATCTTGGTGATGGCCTTAATATTAGCTGCATTTCCGGATACCCAGCCTACCCTCCAACCTGCCATATTTGCTGTCTTGCTCAAAGAATTTAACTCTAAAGCTATTTCTTTTGCACCAGGCACTTGAAATATGCTTTTTGGATTTTCTTCTAAAATAAAACTATACGGATTATCATGAACAAGCAGGATATTATGAGCTTTTGCAAAATCAATGCAATTTTCAAATAAATCTATGCTCGCTTTGGCACCTGTTGGCATGTGGGTATAATTCATCCACATCAACTTAACTTTGGAAAGATCCATACCCCTCAGTTCATCAAAATCAGGATACCAGTTATTTTCTTGCCTGAGTTTATAGTAAATGGGATTTAATCCCAGCATTTTACTTGCTGAACTGTATGTTGGATATCCAGGGTCAGGGATCAAAATAGAGTCTCCTTCATTCAGGAATGTCATTGAAATATGTAGGATACCTTCCTTAGAACCAATCAAAGGGAGAATTTCGTCATCGTGATTTAAGCTTACACCGTAATTTTTCAGATAAAAATCAGAAAAGGATTTTCTCAGCTCCGGTATCCCCTGATAGTTTTGGTAACCATGGGATTTTTTATCCATAGCTGTATTGCAAAGTGCATCAATTACTGAAGGATGGGGCGGTAAATCCGGACTGCCAATTCCCATATTGATGATAGGCTTACCTTCATTTTGCAGTTTTTTTACTTCTTTCAGTTTTTGGGAAAAATAGTATTCATCTATTTGATTAACCCTATTTGCAAAGCCTTTCATCAATTACTTATTTTTTACAACTATAGTATCCAGAATCCAAATCATCTCCCACCCAGGTATTCTCCAAACACCTTGACTTCTCCACCTCTTTCAGCTATCTCCTTTAATACCCGGGAATATATTTGATAATCATCAAACTGTGTATCTATAAAGAATGCATAATCCCAAGGCTTATCAATTACCGGTATGGATTGAATTTTGCTTAAATCCAGTCCGTTTTCACTCATTAAGGTCAGCAGTTTTGCCAAACTTCCTTTTTCATTACTTATGGTCACTTTAATTGAGGCTTTATTGGGAATTAATTCTGATTTACCTTGATGTTTTCCCAATAAAATAAAGCGTGTGAAATTACTCTGAACAGTTTGGATATCCTCAGCCAAAATTTCAAGATGGTAGATTTCAGCTGCTGTTTTACTTGCAATAGCTCCCAATCCCTTGATCTTTTCCTCAAAAATTCTTTTTGCTACCGTAGCGGTATCAATATCATCAATTAATGAGATGAAAGGATAATCCTGAAAAAAAACTTTACACTGCAATAGTGCCATTGGATGGGATCGAACTTCGGTGATTTCGTTTATTTTTTGGCCTGGTAGGCACATCAGGTGATGTGAAATCGGTAAATAATATTCCCCCAAAATATGAAGCCCATACCTGTCAATCAATTCATAATTGGGTAAAATCGCTCCTGCTATTGAATTTTCAATAGCCATAATACCTATCTCGTCCTTACCGCCATAAATGGATTTTGCAACTTCTTCAAAGGTCCTGTAAGTATTTATAGTATTATCATAACCATATTGATTAATAGCTACCTGGTGGTGGAATGAACCTGGAATACCTTGAATGGCTATTTTCATCTGTTTATATTTTATTTTTTAGCGGTCATATGGAATCTCTCATGGTTCCCCCGATAGCTATAGGGCCTCCCACTGTGTAACGGTTGCATCATGCTGGATTTCATATATTATTTTTTAAAAATAAAATAAACTGCAAGAACCAAGAAGCCAAACCCAATGACATGGTTTGCCCTGATACTTTCATTTTTGAAGAAAAGAAAAGTAAAGACCATAAAGACCACCAAAGTAATAACTTCCTGAAGAACCTTAAGCTCTACCAATGAAAAAGGACCCCCATTTTCTTTAAAACCAATCCTATTAGCCGGTACCATGAAAATATATTCAAAGAAGGCTATGCCCCAACTGATCAATACAATGGAGATCAAACCTAAATTTTCAAACCACCGAAGTTCCTTAAATTTCAAATGCCCGTACCAGGCAAAAGTCATAAAGGTATTCGAAAGAATCAGCATCAAGATGGTAATTATGCCTTTCATTTTTGTGGTTTCATTTGTTTAATTCAATTACCCGATTAATTTAATTAAATCCACATGCTTCCAAAAACTTGGATAGGATTTGTTCACCACCTCAGGTTCTTCAATGATCACATGCGTTTTTGTCATTAATGGCATAAATGCCATGGCCATTCTATGGTCATCATAGGTATGGATTTTGACTTCCCCAGGCATCACCACTGATGGGATCAGGGTGAAAATTTCCGGCTCTGTTTCTTCCAGTTTTGCATTGAACTTTGCCAATTCCTGTTGTAAAGCCAATACCCTATCAGTTTCCTTAATCCTTAAACTTTCCAATCCGGTAAATACCGACTTTTGGCCTTTTATGGCACAGGTCACTGCAACGGTCTGGGCCAGATCCGGACAATGGGTAAAATCGTATGTTTGCAGCCCTTTCATGGCCTGCTTTTTTAAATATATACCGCCATTCATGAACTCACTTTTCACCCCAAGATTATCCATAATTCCAACAATTGCAGCATCTCCCTGCAAACTGTTTTCTTTTAATCCCTCTAAAAATAATTCACCTTTATCAGCACAGGCAAGGAGGCTGAACCAATAGCTTGCTCCGGACCAATCACTTTCTACATGAAATTGGGTGGGTTGATAGGATTGATGAGGTACTTTAATTGTATTTGCTTCCCAATCGCATATAACTCCAAACTCCTTCATTAAGGCAATGGTCATCTCAATGTAAGTTCTGGATCCTACCTTACCCAAAAGTTCCAATTCCAGACCATAAGGTAAAATCGGGGCAATCATCAAAAGGGCAGAAATGTACTGACTGCTCACATCACCCCTGATTTTAATCTGCTTGGTTAATTGTTCTTTCATTCCATGAACTGCCAAAGGGGGAAATCCCTCCTTGTTCATGTAATGAATTTCGGCACCTATTTCCCGCAGTGCATCCACCAAAATACCAATGGGCCTCTCGCACATGCGTGGTGTACCTGTCATTACTTTATGTTGATTGGTAACAACAGCAAATGCTGTCAAAAACCTCATGGTAGTCCCTGCATCCAGCACATCATAAATGGGAGGGTCTGTTTTCAAAAGGCGGATCATGGTCTGAGTATCTCTAGCCTCAGCCAGATTAAAAAGTTGATTTTCCCCTTTTGTTAAAGCATCAATTATCAGAACCCTGTTACTTTCACTTTTTGAGGAAGGCAGTGGGATACTTGTGGGTGAGAATTGATTAATTTGATTAAGTCTTAAGGTATTCAACTTGAATGATAATTAAATTTATAAAAATTAATATTAAGATTGATAATATAGGATGGATTCCTCTATTTCTTCTTTGCTTACATTAATGTTATAATCACATTCCCCGATATGCTTAAGCAAAGAAAAATTAATGGACTTGCCTTCATTTTTTTTATCCTGACCACAAAGTTCAATGATGGCCGGAACGGCTTTCATTTGGAAATCAAATTTACCATACACACTTGTCAACATTTGGATGATCTTTTCCATCTCAGATAAACTTAAACCCAGTTTCTTGTGGGAAAGGTATGTTTCACAAATCATTCCAATAGCAATGGCCTCTCCATGAAGGAGATGGCTTGGCGTGTCCAAATAATAGGATTCAAAAGCATGGCCAATGGTATGCCCAAAGTTGAGGATTTTTCGTAAACCGGATTCCTTAGGATCTTTTTCAACAACCTCTTTTTTGATGCTTACTGATTTCTCTATTATATCTCTCCAAGATTGATTCTGCCAACCTTCTGCCTTCAAACAATGGAAATAATTGGAACTACGGATCAACCCATGTTTGATTACTTCTGCATATCCGGAGCGTAATTCGGCTTCGGGTAAAGTGCCAAGAAACAATTCTGAAATGATCACTGCTTCGGGTTGGGCAAAAACACCAATATGGTTTTTAAATCCATTGAAATCAATCCCCAATTTCCCTCCTACACTGGCATCAACTTGGGAAAGAAGTGTGGTAGGGATATTGATAAATCTTATACCTCGTTTGTATGTTGCGGCACAAAATCCTCCCATATCTCCTGTCACTCCACCACCAAGGTTAATGATTAAAGCCTTCCTATCAAACCCTTCTTCCGTCATCCATTGCCAAATAAGGGAACAGGTTCCCAAATTTTTATTGGCCTCTCCTGCCTGAAATGTGAAAGTTTTGACATCTAGAGGAAGACTTTCAGAAATTAAGGGATGGCAATGTGTTGCCGTATTGGAATCCATAATCACTCCAAGCTGAGAGTAATTTAATTGTCCAAGAAAATTTTTGAGATCTTCTGAAATATTGTTTGTAAATATTATTGACTCCAATGTTTTAAGTTTATGTGTAAAACTATTGAATAATCCCAAAGGCAATAAGCAATTGATGTTTTCAAAATCACTCCAGGTCCAAAAAAGATAAGAAAATCTTTGAGGCTCATTTAATATGATCCTCAAAGATTTTCGGAACCGAAAATCTTTGACAAATTCCCGGTGAAAATTTGTTATTTTTTTATTGGATCAGCTTCACGAAGTTGTTTTTCCTGTCGCTTTACGGATTCTTCGTGAATACAATAAAGCAACTCCTTCATAAATTTCTCTCCTAAATTTTTCTGTATCCCCTTTTGCGTTCTTGATTCCATCACATATTTCCATCTATCTGATTGGAAAACAGTAAGATGATGTTCTCTTTTGTAAGCCCCTACTTGATCGATAAGAGAGAATCTTTCCTGTAATATATCCAGTAGTTGATCATCCAAATGGTCAATGGCATTCCTTAGGTCATTCAACCTTTCGCTTGGATTTTCTTCCAGCAGGGTGTCCTTGAAGTCAATTTGAGCCAATATTTCCTTTAACCTGGCAGGTGTAACCTGTTGTTTGGCATCAGACCAAGCATTATCTGGATCATGATGGGTTTCTATCATCAAACCATCCAATCCAAAATTTATGGCTCTTTGGGCAGTTTCCAGAATACCATCCCTGTTGCCTACTATATGACTCGGATCATTGATAACTTCCATACCCCTCCATTCCCTTTTCAAGTGAATAGGCATAGACCAATTTGGCTTATTTCGGAACCTTTGGTCATAAGAATCCGAAAACCCCCGATGAATGGCTGCCAATTTGTGAATGCCTACAGCATATAATCTTTCCAAGGCCCCTATCCAAAGCTGAAGGTCAGGGTTCATTGGATTCTTCACCATGACCGGAATATCAACTCCCCGTAAGGCTTCAGCTATTTCCTGAACAGCAAAAGGATTCACGGTAGTTCTGGCACCAATCCAAAGAACATCAACCTTATGTTTAAGGGCCAACTCTGCGTGAGCGGCATTACCCACTTCGGTTGTAATAGGGATATTCAGATGGTGTCTTACAATTTCCATCCATTTCAGACCATCTTCTCCAATACCTTCAAAAGACCCGGGTCTTGTTCTAGGTTTCCATATTCCTGCCCTGAACATATCGGGAATCATATTTTCCTTTTTCATATCCAGACAGACTTTCTCGATCTGTTCAGGCGTTTCGGCACTACATGGCCCGGCGATGATGGTATGGCCAGTTAAGCCTAATCCCCAATCTTTGATTTGTAAGTGGTCTTGCATGACAATTTAGGTTTAAATAAAAAGAGCCCGATTCTCTCGAATCGGGCTCTTTTTTGGTTTATGTTTTTTTATTTTTTTACCAGACAATAAGCAGCTCCGATTCGACCATGAAGACGAAAGTAAAAGTAAAAGAAAGTAAAATAAGCGAAGGCTGCAATTAACATGTTTCAAAAGTAAAGGCTAGTTTTTTAAAAACAAATCAATTATTGAATATTTTTTTAATTTTTTTTCAAAAATCCTAAAATTCGGCAAATTTTGATTACTCAAGGTTTAAATTATTTAAAAATAGTATAGCCCAAAGTCCATTCGAAGAAATCAGCCTTCCCTCTATGGGCTTTAATGCTCAGATTGGTAAACATACCATTAGAAAACCGATATCCCATCCCAATTCTCTGGTAATACCAATTCCATTCTCCGTTATGCTCATTTCTATGCAGATAAATTCCGAGCCCCATGGGTGCAAAGAGATTTTTTGTCAATACCCATTCCCAAGAACCAAAAAGGGCAAAAGCATTGGAATCCCAAAAACGAGAAGTCATTGGACCATCCATTCTCTCCTCCGAATTAGCTGAGTAAAATTGTTCCAAGCCCAGACCCAATCTGTGTTTGTAGGAGATTTCTCTGAGAATATGCACACCAATCCCTAATTTAAAATTATTTCCATCCCCAATAAAATATTGTTTCTTCCCAGGGGCTAAGTGAAAATTCAAGAGGCTTCTTTTTGTTTGTTCAGGAATTGACTTTTCAGTAAATTCCTTATCATGATTTTTTGTCAATCTATAATTAGATCCAATGGAAATTGGAAATACATTGATCCCTGAATTGGGAAGTCTTAAGGCACCATTTGAAAAATGCCTGAAACCAATCCCAGCAAACAATTCTGTTCTTTCATTCATTTTTCTGGCAGCCCGGAAACCGAAATTGAAAAAAGCATTCCTATAGGATCCAATGAACAGATTGGAAGGATTATCAACTGGATCATAGGGATTAAAATTAAATGACAGGCCGTATGAAAACAAATAACTGAATTCCCATTTATTGTTTGAAGGATAAGTGAATGGAATGTCCATAAAAAAATATATCCCATTGGGATTTCCAACCACATCATTGTGAAATGTGGAAGCATAGACTCCTATCCCATAGACAGGAAATCGATACAGTTTGGCATAAATACTTTCTGTTCCCTTTTGAAAACCAAATCTGGCATCAACCCCTAAATAGGTTGAATTTTTTACCAGGTTATCACTATTTTCCTTACCATTGTCCAATATGGGTCCAGACTCAATACTTATTTCAAAGTATTTAATCAATTTTGGAGGATTATTTTTTTTTAGGGAATTAAATTGGGAGAAAACATCCTTATACAATAGAAGGCAAAAAATTATCAGGAAAATTTTTCTCATATTTCTAAAGAATTTATATTTTCCAATCCATTTTCCTAAAACAAATCCTGACCAATTTTTACACTTGAATCAAATTGCAAATATATCTTTATTATGCTAACTAATATTATTTACCAATAATTTATCCCGCCTAAATCAAAGATAAAAAAGGGGGACTCAATTGTCTTTAAATAGCAAAACAAAGATTATCCACATGGAGTTTTTTTGATATATTTGCAGCCTGATTCGACTAATATGAAAGTAAAACCCGAAATATCTTTTGAGAATTTAGAAGTTGCTTTTGCTTCGAAAACAGACGGTGAGCTAAAAAAAATGTATTTTATTTTTGCTACAATCAATAATAATCTCGCTGTTAGCGTTGGGACAAAGTTGGCCAACTGGGCATTTGCGCTCAAATTTCCAATAAAAGGCGTAATGAAAAAAACCATGTTTGGGCATTTTTGTGGGGGTGAAAGCATTGAAGACTGCCAACATTCTGTTGATAAACTTTCCGAATTCAATGTCAAAACAATTTTGGATTATTCTGTAGAAGGTGAAGGGGATGAAAAAAGTTTTGAGGCAACAAAACAAGAGATTCTCAGGACTATAGATCGATCAGCAGGTGATGAGCATATCCCTTTTGCAGTTTTCAAAGTGACAGGACTTGGGGATTACAAAATCATGACCAAAATACAGAATGGAAAGAAACTGAGTAATAAAGATCAATTAGCTTTTGAAAAGACCAAACAAAGAGTGGATGAACTTTGTCATGCGGCCTTTACAGTAGGTACAAAAATCCTGGCTGATGCGGAAGATTCATGGTACCAGGATGTGCTTGAAACCATGGTCTATGAGGCAATGGAAAAATACAATAAAGAGAAATGCGTGGTTTACAATACATTTCAAATGTACAGACATGATATGCTTGATAGATTAAAGAAAGCCCATGAGAACGCTCAGAAAAAAGGCTATATTCTTGGGGCAAAACTAGTCAGAGGGGCATACATGGAGAAAGAAAGAGAGAGGGCAGAAAAAAAGGGATATAATAGTCCCATCCAACCTGACAAAGCTTCTACAGACAGAGATTATAATGCTGCATTGGAATATTGTATTGAAAATATAGACACCATTGGATTGGTTTCAGGTTCTCATAATGAACAAAGTAACCTAAAATTGGCCATGTTGTTGCCCCAATTTAACATCAAATCAAATGATGAAAGGGTATATTTTGCCCAGCTCTATGGAATGAGTGATACTATTTCCTTTAACCTTGCCCATGCCGGATTTAATGTTGTCAAATATGTGCCCTATGGCCCGGTGGAAAAAGTGATGCCTTATCTTTCCCGAAGGGCTGAAGAAAATACTTCGGTAGCTGGACAGAGTGGTAGGGAGTTTGATTTGATCAAACGGGAAATAGAAAGAAGGAAAAATAAAAGAATAACGAATAATAAGTAGGCTCGGAGAGAAATTACAAAGAAAATAAAAGAAAATTTGAACTGAATAAAACCATACAATGCAGTTATTAAGCGAACAGGAGTTAGAGAGAAGGAAAGACCGTGAGGAATTGATGAAACTGGGAATAGACCCTTATCCTGCTGAAACCTTTCCAATAAACGTTACAGCAGAAGATATCCATAGGAACTACGAAAACAGGAAGAATGATTATAAGAGCATTTCTATAGCCGGGAGATTAATGAGCAGGAGAATTATGGGTTCTGCTTCTTTTGCAGAAATCCAGGATTCAACAGGAAGGCTTCAAATCTATGTAAGAAGAGATGACATTTGTCCGGATGAGGATAAAACTTATTATAATACAGTATTCAAAAAATTATTGGGTATCGGGGATTTCATTGGCGTGAAGGGTTACATATTCACAACACAAACCGGAGAAATTTCCTTACATGTCACAGAATTACGAATTTTGTCCAAGTCGGTCAAACCGCTACCTGTTGTTAAAAGAGATGACTTGGGAAATGTCTATGACGGATTTACAGACCCTGAATTGAGATATAGACAAAGGTATGTTGATTTAACGGTCAATCCTGAGGTTAAACAGGTCTTTTTGACCCGGTCAAAGATAATTACCAACATGCGGCGTTATTTTGATGATAATGGATGGCTGGAAGTGGAAACGCCGATATTACAGCAGGTTCATGGAGGGGCAGCAGCAAGACCCTTTCATACCTTCCATAATACTTTGGACATGCCATTGTTCCTAAGAATAGCAAATGAATTGTATCTAAAAAGGTTGATTGTTGGGGGATTTGATGGAGTTTATGAATTCGGAAAAATGTTCAGAAATGAGGGAATGGACAGAACCCATAACCCGGAGTTTACTTCATTGGAAATATATGTAGCCTATAAAGACTATGTATGGATGATGGAAATGGTTGAAGATCTGATCGAAAAAGTAACAGAATCCATCCATGGCACTACAAAAGTAAAAGTTGGAGATAAAGAGATCGACTTCGCAGGCCCTTACAGAAGGTTGACCATGTTTGAATCTATCAAAGAATACGCTGGAGTAGATGTCAGCGAAATGGATGAAACCGGACTCAGGAAGGTTTGTGCAGACTTCGGTATAGCCTTGGACAACAGCATGGGCAAAGGAAAGTTGATAGATGAAATTTTCGGCGCTAAAGTCGAAGATCACCTTATTCAGCCCACCTATATCACCGACTATCCTGTTGAAATGACCCCATTGGCTAAAAAACACAGAAGCAAGGAAGGATTGGTAGAACGATTTGAACTTTTTGTCAATGGAAAGGAAATTGCGAATGCCTATTCAGAATTAAATGACCCCATTGATCAAAGGCAAAGGTTAGAAGATCAATTGAAATTGGCTGAAAGAGGTGATGATGAGGCCATGGCCATGGACGAGGATTTTTTAAGGGCTTTGGAATACGGAATGCCTCCGACTTCTGGTTTGGGTATAGGTATAGATAGATTGACCATGTTATTGACCAATAAATCTACCATACAGGAAGTATTATTCTTCCCTCAAATGAGACCTGAGAAAAAGATGAGCATGGCTTCAGATGACGATTTTATGGCTTTGGGGATCCCTGTAGGGCTTATACCTGCCATCCGTGACCTGAACATCCATACAATCGAGCAGCTAAAGGAACAGGATGTCAACAAATTGTTCAACGATGTTTGTGGGAGAAGGAAAAAACTGAAGCTTGAAGCCCAAAACCCTTCCAAGGAAGACGTGGAAAAATGGCTTTCATAAAACAGCAATGAATTTCTTACGAATAAAAACCAGGTACAAATGCCTGGTTTTTATTATTTTAATGATAAATTATTTACTATCAAGTTTTAAATATTCATTATTATCAGTAAATTTTTGCTAATTCAAAAGCACTAAGCGCTTTTTTTAGTATTATGTTATTTATAAATAATACATCTATTAATTATTTTTTTCATACATATTTAAACTATATTGTACAATAATTTTAATTTTTAAACCAATTAATTAATATAATGAATTTAAGACTTAACTCTGAATTCGGCACTCTCAAGGCTGTCCTTATGCACCGCCCTGGGAAAGAAATTGACCGCTTGACTCCTTATAATAAAAATCTCCTTTTGTTTGAAGATGTCCCTTATTTGGAAGCCATGCAGAAAGAGCATGATTTTTTTACTGATTTGATCAAACAAACCACAGGAGCAAAGGTCTACAGGTTACATGAATTGTTGATCCAAACACTTTCTGATAGGAGTATATTGGAAAAATTGATGGAGGACGCTTTGAAAAAAT
>Ga0114946_10001875_pt1 | contig 14467 bp, 14 predicted proteins | sample WalLakDeSediment_FD_88676 | JGI IMG/M metagenome (GOLD analysis project Ga0114946, IMG submission 88676) | Lake sediment microbial communities from Walker lake, Nevada to study Microbial Dark Matter (Phase II) - Walker Lake 11/02/13 Deep Sediment | ecosystem: Environmental > Aquatic >... | reverse complement strand
GAACCCGCCCGGGAGGCCGCTCCCGAGCCCCCGCCGACCGTGCGCCGCTGAGTTGCCGCTACGACCGCTCCGCCGCGGCCAGATAGGCCTGGGACTGCATCTCGGTCAGCCGGCTGATGAGCCGAGCGGCGGCGAAGTCGTGCAGCCCCTCAGGACAGAGGCCGGCGGGCGGCGCGGCGGCGGAGACGATCAGCTTGACCCGCCGGTCGTAGAGCTCGTCGACCAGGTGCAGGAAGCGCCGGGCGGCGGCGTCCCGGGCTGGAGTGAGCAGCGGCACGCCCGACAGCAGCAGGGTGTGGAACTCCCGTGCGATCTCGATGTAGTCGGCGGTGGCGCGCGGGCCGCCGCAGAGGACGTCGAAGTCGAACCAGACGAGGTCGTGGCCGAGGCGTCGCGCCGGGAGCTCGCGCCCGTTGATCCGAAGCACGGCCAGGGCCTCCTCGTGCCCCCCGGCAAGCCGCTCGAAGCAGGCCGCCAGCCCCGTATCGCCCTCGCCCTCGCCCTCGACGAAGTACACGCCGGCGGCGGTCAGCGCCCTTAGCCGGTAATCGGGTCCGGGCGCCAGCTCGACGACCTGGGTGTGGCGCTCGAGGAGCTCGATCGCGGGCAGGAAGCGCTGGCGTTGAAGACCGTTGCGGTAGAGCCCCCGCGGCGGGGTGTTCGAGGTCGTGACCAGCGTGAGCCCGCGGGCGAAAAGCGCCCCGAGCAGCCCATGGAGGATCATCGCGTCGGTGATGTCGTTCACCACAAACTCATCGAGGCAGAGCACCCGCAGCGCCCGGCAGCGCCGCTCGGCGAGCACCTCCAGCGGGTCTGGCTGACGGGGCAGGCCGGCGAGCTCCTCGTGCACCTCGCGCATGAAGTGGTGGAAATGCACCCGCCGCTTGCCCGGCAGGGGGAGGTCGGCGAACCAGTCCATCAGGTGCGTCTTGCCGCGCCCGACCCCGCCCCAGAGGTAAAGGCCCGGCACCGGGGCCGGCCGCCGCGCCAGTCCGAGCCGCTGCCGCCAGCCCGAGGACGGCGGCGATGCCGCCAACAACCGGCCGTGGAGATCGGCGAGCCGCCGTGCCGCCTCGGCCTGGGCCTGATCGTAGGGGACAAAGTCGATGCCCGCAGCGGCCGGTCCCGGGCGATCCGACCGCGCGAGCGCCCCCGGCTGCTCCCCGCCTGAGGTCACTGAGCCTTCGTCCTATCGGACCAAGGACAGGCGCGGCGCGCGGGCCGGCTCGTCCTGGGGCGCGCCGATGGGCAGGACGCGCTCGTAGGCGACCCGCACGGCGTCCGGACCGAGCAGGTGGCGCAGGCGCTTGAGCAGCTCCTCGGTCGGCTGGACCCGCCACTCCGGCCCCAAGATCAAGCGGCCGCGGGCACCCGGGCGGCGGTAGTCGAGATGCACCGGCAGGGGGCCGCCGCGAAAGGCGGCGAGCACGGCCCGCAGGGCCTCGACCCGCTGCGCGCCTTCATCGTGCTGCGCCGGGTGGCCGAGGTCGAGGATTAGCTCCAGGTGGTCCGCCGCCGCGGCCCGCGCCTGCTCCAGGGTCTTGACCTCGGTGGCGCGCAGCGACCAGCTATCACGGTACTCGTCGAAGCTCAGGGTGCCGCTCACCACTAGGATCTGATCGACCACCAGGAGCTCGCGCACCTGCTCGTAGAGCTCGGCAAAGCAGGTCGCCTCGATGCGCCCGGTGCGGTCGTCGAGGACCACCGAGGCCATGCGCCCACGGTTGGTCTTGCCCTGTCGCACCAGCACCACCAGGCCCGCCAGGGTGCGCGGCTCGCGGTCCATACGCTCGCGCCCCAGCTCCAGGACGGCGCCGAGGCGGGCGCTGACGAGGCGCGCGAGCTCGGCCTCGTAGCGGTTGACGGGGTGACCGGTGAGATAGAGGCCCAGGGTCTCCTTCTCGGCGGCGAGCCGCTCCTCCTCTTCCCACTCGTCCCAGACCTGACCCGCGAGCTGTGCATCGGGCTCGACGACGGCGGCCTCCGCGCCACCGAAGAGGTCGATCTGCCCCGCCGCCTGGCTCTCCTTGTGCTGCTCGGCGAGCTTGAGCGCCATCGGGAGCTGGGCCATGAGGGTGGCGCGATTGGCGCCGAGCCCGTCGAGCGCCCCGGCCTTGATCAGGGCCTCCAGCACGCGACGGTTGGCCTTGTGCAAGTCGATGCGCCGGCAGAAGTCCCAGAGATCGCGGAAGGGGCCATCCGCGCGGCGCGCCTCCAGCGCCGCCTCGATGGCCGACTCCCCCACCCCTTTGATCGCACCGAGGCCGTAGACGACGGTGCGCTCGCCCGCGACGGTGAAGCGATACTCCGAGCGGTTGATGGCCGGCGGCTCCACCGCGAGCCCCATCTGCCGGCACTCGTCGATCAGGGTGACCACCTTGTCGGTGTTGTCCATGTCCGCCGAGAGGACCGCGGCCATGAAGGCCGCCGGGTGGTGGGCCTTGAGCCAGAGGGTCTGGTACGAGACCAGGGCATAGGCAGCACTATGAGATTTATTAAAGCCGTAGCCCGCGAACTTCTCCATCAGGTCGAAGATGTGGGTGGCGACCGCGGGATTGACCCCACGCCCCTCGGCCCCCTCCTGGAAGATCGCGCGCTGCTTGGCCATCTCCTCGGGCTTCTTCTTGCCCATGGCGCGGCGCAGCAGGTCGGCGCCGCCGAGGGTGTAGCCGGCCAGCACCTGAGCGATCTGCATCACCTGCTCCTGGTAGAGGATCACGCCGTAGGTGGGCTTCAGGATGGGCTCCAGGTCCGGGTGCGGATAGGCGACGGCGGCGCGCCCGTGCTTGCGGTTGATGAAGTCGTCGACCATGCCGGACTGCAACGGTCCGGGGCGGTAGAGGGCGACGAGCGCGGTGATGTCCTCGAAGCAGTCGGGCTGGAGCTTCTTGATCAGCTCCTTCATGCCGCGCGACTCGAGCTGGAAGACGGCAGTGGTCTCGCAGCGTTTTAACAACGCGAAGGACTCGGCGTCGGCCGGGTCGATGTGGGCGATGTCGAGCGGGGCCTCGCCGCGGGCGGCGCGCTCGGCGTTGATGGTCTTCAAGGCCCAGTCGATGATGGTCAGCGTGCGCAGCCCCAGGAAGTCGAACTTGACCAGTCCGGCCTGCTCGACGTCGTCCTTGTCGTACTGGGTGACCAGGTTCGCGCCGCCGGCCTCGCAGTAAAGGGGCGCGAAGTCGGTCAGCACGCTGGGGGCGATCACCACCCCGCCGGCGTGCTTGCCGGCGTTGCGCGCCAGGCCCTCGAGCTTGCGCGCCAGATCGATCAGGGCGCGCACCTCCTCGTCCTCGTCGTAGGCCCGTTTCAGGTCCTCGCTCTCGGTCAGGGCCTTGTCCAGCGTCATGCCGAGCTCGAAGGGCACCAGCTTGGCGATGCGGTCGACGAAACCGTAGGGGTGCCCCATCACCCGGCCGACGTCGCGTACCACCGCCTTGGCGGCCATGGTGCCGAAGGTGATGATCTGGGAGACCGCGTCGCGCCCGTAGCGCTCGGCCACGTAGGCGATCACCTCGTCGCGCCGCTCCATGCAGAAGTCGACGTCGAAGTCGGGCATGGACACCCGCTCGGGGTTCAGGAAGCGCTCGAAGAGGAGCTCGTGCTGGATCGGGTCGAGGTCGGTGATCTTCAACGCGTAGGCGACCAGCGAGCCGGCCCCCGAGCCGCGCCCCGGACCCACCGGGATGCCGTTGTCCTTGGCCCACTGGATGAAGTCCGCGACGATCAGGAAGTAGCCCGCGAAGCCCATCTGGTTGATGACGTCGAGCTCCAGCGCCAGGCGCTCGTCGTAGACGCGGCGGCGCTCGGGGAAGTCGGCCGCGGCGACGTCGAAGCCCGCGGCGAGCCGTCGCTCCAGGCCCGCACGCGAGGCCTGGGAGAAATGCTCGGCGGTGGTGAGCCCTGCCGGGACAGGGAACTCCGGCAGAAAGCTCTTGCCCAGGCTGAGCTCCAGGTTGCAGCGCTGGGCGATCTCGATGCTGTTCTCGAGCGCCTCGGGGATGTCGGCGAACAGCTCGGCCATCTCCTCGGGCGAGCGCAGGTGCTGCTCCTCGCTGTAGCGGCGCGGGCGGCGTGGATCGGCGAGGATGCGCCCCTCGTGGATGCACACCCGCGCCTCGTGGGCCTCAAAGTCCGCGGCGGCAAGGAAGCGCACGTCATTGGTCGCGACCACCGGTAGGCCGAGCCGGGCGGCGAGCTCGACGCTCGCCTCCAGGCACTCCGCCTCGCCCTCGCGGCCGGTGCGGGTGAGCTCCAGGTAGTAGCGGTCGCCGAAGAGCCGCACCCAGTCGGCGGCCAGCCGCTCCGCCAGCTCGCGGTTGCCGGCCAATAGGGCACGACCGACATCGCCGTCGCGCGCACCCGAGAGGGCGATCAGCCCTTCAGCGGAGGCCGCCAGCCAGTCGCGCTCGACCTGGGGCAGGCCGAGGTGCTGACCCTCCTGATAGGCCCGCGAGATCAGCCGGGTGAGGTTGCGGTAGCCGGCCAGGTCCTGAACCAGGAGGACCAGGCGGTGCGGCCGGTTGGGCTCGTCCGGGTTGCGCAGCCAGAGGTCGGAGCCGGCGATGGGTTTCACCCCGCCCGCCACCGCCGCCCGGTAGAAGCGCACCAGGGCGAACAGGTTGGCCTGGTCGGTCACCGCCACCGCCGGCATCCCGGCGCCCGCCACCGCCTTGACCAGCGGCTTGATGCGGATCAGCCCATCGGCGAGCGAATACTCGGAGTGCAGGTGCAGGTGAATGAACTGGGGGTCCACGGTCGCGGCGGGTCCTCGGGCTGGGTCGGGCCGGGCGATTCTAGCCCGTCGGCGCCCGCCCGCGGCGCGTCAGTTTCGCCTCACTGAACCTCCCCCGGCTGCGACCTCCCCTCGTGCCCAATCGGAGCCTGGGCACGAGGAGTCCTCCCTATGCCTCAGATCACTCGGGCGAGGCCCTCGCCTTCGTCCGCGGGGTCGGCAGGGACACGCGGCTCGCAATCGAAGAGCAGGTCGCTGCCCATGCGGAAGACCCGGCAGCGCGGGCGCAGGCACTCGCCCATGGTCGCCGCCGGTGGCAGGTGCACGCCCGGGCGCCCGCCGCCGATGAGGAGCGGCGCGACGGTGACCTGCAGCCGGTCGAGCAGTCCGGCGTGGAGAAAGGCGGAGACGGTGACCCCCCCGCCCTCGATGAAGACGCGGCCGAGCCCGCGCGTGCGCAGCAGGGCGAGGACCGCGGCCAGATCCAGTCGCCCGTCGCGCTCCGGGACACCGGCGACCTCGGCCTGGCCGACCACCCCCTCAGCGGCAAGCTCGGCGGCGCAGAGGATCAACGTGCTCGATGCCCCGTCTCGACACACCTGGCGATCGGCCTGGACCCGGCGGCGCGGATCGAGCACCACCCGCACCGGACTCGCCCCGGGCACGAGACGGGTGGTGAGGCGCGGGTCGTCGCGCACGATCGTCTCCGCCCCGACCAGCACGGCATCGCACAGCGCCCGCATGCGATGCAGATGGCGGATGTTCTCCGGCCCGGTCACCCAGCAGGAGTCACCCGACTGGGTCGCGATGCAGCCGTTGAGGCTCTGCCCCAGGTGCCCAACCACCAGCCCCTCGCGAGGGTCGGCGCCGCAGAGCGGCAGGTAGAGATCGAGAAGGTCACGCGCCTCGGCCGGCACGCCCTCGGCGGGCGCCCAGCCGGTCCCAGGGGTGAATGCCAGGAGCGCACCCTGATCCCCGCCACGGACGGGGCAAAGCGCCCCACGCCCGTCGCGACCGAAGCCCGTCGACTCCGTCGGGGCGTGCCCCGAGCGGACCATGTCGGCCGCCTCAAGCACCAGGCCCCAGGCCGTATCTCGTGAGAGGTCCGCGCCCGACGTCATGGGCCTAGGGCTATCGATCCCGGCGATGCACGCCACCCCGCAACATGAAAGGCGTGCATCTCCAGGATCCTCCTCTCACCCGCGCCCTCCCCCGGAGGTAGGGCGATGTGGAGCGCGCTGCGCGCGACTTTCACGGTAATGCTCGGGTTGTCGCCGTCCTGCCGCCCCTTCAACGGCCCGTGCATCCCGGCGCGTTAACGCGACGAAGGACCCAACCCGGCATGACGCAAGCGCTGATCGTCGGCTCAGACGGTTGCGACACCTTCCTTATCCAGTTGCGTTCATTCGCGTTCATTTGCGGACCTCTATTCCTTTCAGGAAAATGCGTCATCTTTCTTAGGGACGAGTCAAAAACAAGTTGAAAAACGCACACAATCCTTGTCGTTCTCCTTGTCCTTGCCGTTGTCGTTGTCGTAATCGGAGAAGCGATGCCTCTTGGGCGTTAGCCGCTCGATGTCCACCGGGTTTCGATCCGGTCGGTGGCTTGGCGGTGGAAAACCGCCGAGCGTTTGCGAGGCATCGATCGTCACGCGCGGCACCGCTTCGCTCGGATAACCTCGATTACGATTACGATTACGACAACGACAACGAGAACGAGAACGAGAACGAGAATGGTGCGAAGGGTAGCTCCTGATGGACTTGTAACACTTGGGAGTGAACTGCCACTTATGTCATCTATCGACTCGTCAACACCCCAAGCGGCAGTGCGAGAACCTCCCCAACCAGCCGCACCAGGCACCCGGCCAGATGATCGAGCAGTACCCGGCCGCGCTCGGCGTCGGCGCCGGCCGCATTGCCACAGACGCCTGCCGGGTGCAGGTCCTGGCTCATCCAGCCGAAGCCGACCGGGCGCTCGGGGCCCAGCAGGCCGCCGGCCGCCGCCATCTGCGCTGGCAGGCCGTGGAAGTCGGCCAGGGCCTCGCGCCGCACCAGGTCCGGCCGGAGGTGGAGCATGAGCGAGGTCTCGACCTCCCCGCCGTGGAGCCCGTGCGCCAGCTCCTCGCGGTCGAACAGCCCCTCCGGCGCCCCGAACGCGAAGGTGCTGGCGCGCACCGCGAACAGTCGATGCTCCGCACGCAGGCGCACCGCCGCGAGGTCGACCAGCGCGGACTGGCCGCCATGGCTGTTGAACAGGATCAGCCGACGCACCCCGGAGCGCGCGACGCTGGCGCCCACCTGGCCCCAGAGCGCGAGCAGGCTCTCGGCCTCTGCGCTCAGGGTGCCGGCGTAGGCCCTGTGCTCCAGGCTGTGGCCGATGGTGAGCGCCGGCAGCACCAGCAGGCAGGGCCCGGCGGGGAGTAGCTCCAGAGCGCGGGTCACCACGCCGGCGTTGATCAGCGCATCGGTCGCCAGCGGCAGGTGCGGACCGTGCTGCTCGACCGCCGCGACCGGCAGCAGGGCGACCGTCGCCTCGGCGTCGAGTCGGTCGAAGTCCCGCGTCGTGAGGTCCTGCCAGTAGCCGCTGGCGAGCATGCGTGGCTACCGGTAGTAGAGGTCGGCATCCCCGCCGCCACCGGCGGCGAGCACCGCGAGCCCCACGGCCAACCCGGCCGGCAGCGCTGCGATCACCGCCAGATAGACCGGCTGCAGGGCCTCGCGCCAGCGCCCGGACCCCGCCGGCAGGCGGTTGCTGACCAGGTCGGCGAAGAACACCAGGATCAGCGGGGCGAGCACCCAGACAGGGGCCTTGGTCAGCAGGGTCGTGATGGCCGCCAGGGCCAGCAGCGGGATCAGGGCCGCAAAGGTGCCGCCCGCGGCGAAGGAAAAGCGCGCCACCGGCCAGCTCCAGAGGGCAAAGCCGCCGATCGCGGCGGCCAGGGCCCCGGCGAGCTGGGCGATCGAGAGCGAGGCCGAGACCAGCGCGACCCCGGCGAGACCCAAGGCGGCGACGATGACCGTGACCGCCGGTGGCACCCCCTCATCGCGCCGGCCGGCAAGCCGCCAGAGGACGAGCGCCCCGCCCGCGGCGATGAGCGCCGGCTCGATCAGACCCGAAGGCTCCGCCTGTCGGACCTGCGTCTCGAAGACCCAGGCGAGCGCGCCGATCAGCCCAAGCACGCCGAGCACGCGCACGGACGCCACCCCGGCCCGCATTACGTCGAGCACCAACCCGACGACGAGCCCCGCGGCGGCGATGAGCGCGAGCTTCTGCAACGCCCCCGCGAGCGGCCATGCCGGCAGCCCGAGCGTGGCCAGGTAGCCGACGAGAAAGCCGAAGCCGACGCCCGCGCAGGCGACCTGGGCGCCTCGCGCGGGGCTGAAGGCGAACCGCAGCACGCCCGTCAGCACGAAGGCGACTGCCAGCGGCAACAGGCCGCTGTGCACCGCGGGATGATCGAATGCCATGGCCGGGTCGCCCTCCCGATGAGCCTGAGCCCATGCGCCCTAACTCGCACACTGGCGGCGAAGCATAGCCGATTTCTTGCTGACCCGAATCGAGGGCGCCGATCGCGCGATGACCAATCTTTGAAAAGCACCAAACCGGACAAACATCAATCCCAGTCGGAAATTGGGCTCGAGGGGGCATCATGGGTCAGGACATCGCCGTCATCGGCACTGGCATCTCGGGGCTGAGCGCCGCCTGGCTCCTCGCGCGCCAGCACCGGGTGACACTCTTCGAGCGCAATAACTACGTCGGCGGCCATACCCACACGATCGAGGTGGACGAGGACGGGCGGCGCCTCCCGGTCGACACCGGCTTCATCGTCTACAACGAGCGCAACTACCCTCTGCTCACCCGCCTCTTCGACCACCTCGGCGTCGCGACTCAAGACACCGACATGTCCTTCGCCGCCTCGATCGGCCCCGGGCGGCTGGAGTACTCCGGGAGCGACCTCGACGGGCTCTTCGCCCAGCGGCGCAACCTGCTGCGCCCCGGCTTCCTGAGGATGCTCTGGGACATCCAGCGCTTCAACCGCCGCTGCCATGCCCTGCTCGGGCGTCAGGGCGGGTTCGGCGACCTCAGCCTCGGGGACTTCCTGGAGCGCGAGCGCCTCGGCGACGCCTTCCGCGACCACTACCTGCTGCCGATGGCGGCGGCCATCTGGTCCTGCCCGACGGCGACCATGCTCGACTTCCCCGCCGAGAGCCTGGCGCGCTTCTTCGCCAACCACGGCCTGCTCGATCTGGAGGGGCGCCCGCAGTGGAAGACCGTCACCGGCGGGAGCCACGTCTATGTGCGCCGGCTGATCGCAGACCTTGGCGCGGCCAACCTGGTGCACGACCCGGTCTGGGCGGTCCAGCGCAACGGTGCAGGCGTCGCGGTGCACCTCGCCTCGGGCGCGACCGCGCGCTTCGATCAGGCGGTCCTCGCCTGCCATGCGGACGAGGCCCTGGAGCTGATTGCCCATCCGACGGTTGACGAGCGGCGCCTGCTCTCGGCCTTCGCCTTCCAGACCAACGACGCCTGGCTGCACACCGACGAGGCGCTGATGCCCCGCTCGCGCCGGGTCTGGTCGGCCTGGAACTACCTCGCCCGGCCGGGCAGCGAGGGCGGCCGGGCGGTCTCGGTGAGCTACTGGATGAACCGCCTGCAGAGGCTCGCGACCGAGCGCGACTACTTCGTCTCGCTCAACCCCTTGGAGCCGCCGCGCGAGGACCGCGTAATCGCCCGCATGACCTACGAGCACCCGGTCTTCGACCGCGGCGCCGTCGAGGCGCAGAAGGCCCTGCCTGAGATCCAGGGCCGCGACCGGCTCTGGTTCGCCGGGGCCTGGACCGGCTACGGCTTCCACGAGGACGGGCTGCGCTCGGCGGTGGCGGTGGCCGAGGGCTTAGGCGTGCACGGGCACCCGCTGAGCGCCACCCAGCCGATCGAGGCCGTCGCCGGAAACCGGGCGTGACCACCAGCGGGCACCGCATCTATTTCACGCGGGTGATGCACCGGCGGCTGTTCCCGGTGCGCTACCGGTTCGTCTACCGCGTCTTCAGCCTGCTGCTCGACCTGGACGCCCTGGACCGGCTCGGTACTCGACTCCTCTCGGTCGGCCGCTTCAACCTGCTCGGCTTTCGCCCGGCCGACCACGGCCCGCGCGACGGCTCGCCCCTGCGCCCCTGGGCCGAGCGCCTCCTCGCCGAGCGCGGCATCCTGCTTGACGGGGGCACCATCCGGCTGCTGTGCCTACCGCGCATCCTCGGATACGGCTTCAACCCCCTGAGCCTTTGGTACTGTCACCACCGCGACGGGAGGCTTCGGGCGGTCCTGGCGGAGGTCAGCAACACCTTCGGCGAGCACCACGTGTACCTGCTCGCCGGCGGCGGCCGGCCGATCGACGGGCCGCTTCGGGCGCAGGCGGTCAAGTGCTTCCACGTCTCGCCCCTGATCGGCATGGACGCCCGCTACCAGTTCCGCCTGTCCGAGCCCGGTGATCACCTCGCCGTGCTGATCCGCGAATACCAGGACGACCGCCTGATGCTGGTCGCCACCCAGACCGGGCCCGGCGAGCCGCTGACCGACCGCGCCCTGCTGCGGGCACTCGCGCGCACGCCGCTCATGACCTTCAAGGTGATGGCCGCGATCCACTGGCAGGCGCTCAAGATCTGGTTGCGGGGCGCCAAGTTCTTCCCCAAACCTGAACCACCACGTCATGAGGTGACCTGATGGCTCAAGACAAACCCGCCGAAGGCGCCCTGCCCGCCCCCGCCGACCTGCTGCCGCCGCTGCGCCGGGTGGGCGGGATCGAGCAGGGGGCGCTGCGCCTGGTCTGGAACGGGCACTCGCACACCCTGGGGGGTGAGCGCGCCGGTCCGAGTGGCGAGCTGCACATCAACCGCTCGCTGCGGCTCGCCCGCAAGCTCGCCGTGAATGGCGAGATCGGCTTCGCCGAGGGTTACATGGACGGCGACTGGGACAGCCCCGACCTCGCCGCCCTGCTGCTCAGCCTCGCGCGCAACGAGCGCGCCTTCGCCGCGCTGGGCAGCGGGAGCCTGCTCCACCGCGCCGCCACCTGGCTACGCCACCGCGTCAACCGCAACAGCAAGGGCGGCAGCCGGCGCAACATCGCCTACCACTACGACCTCGGCAACGACTTCTACCGCCTCTGGCTCGACCCTGGGATGGCCTACTCCAGCGCCCTCTACCGCGCGCACGATGAGGACTTGGAGTCGGCCCAGGAGCGCAAGTACGCCCGCCTGCTCGGCCTCCTCGACGCCAAACCCGGCGAGCACATCCTGGAGATCGGCTGCGGCTGGGGCGGCATGGCGCTGCGCCTGGCCCGCGCCGGTCTCAGGGTCACCGCGCTCACCCTCTCGCAGGAGCAGCTCGCCGACGCCCGCGACCAGATCGAAAGGGAGGGTCTGACGGGGCGGGTCGAGGTTCGGCTGCAAGACTACCGCGAGGTCCGCGGGACCTTCGACCACGTCGTCTCCATCGAGATGTTCGAGGCGGTCGGCGAGGCCTACTGGCCGCAGTACATGGAGACGCTCGCCCGCTGCCTGCGCCCCGGCGGACGCGCAGCGCTCCAGATCATCACCATCGACGAGCCCTATTTCGAGGGCTACCGCGGCCGCCCCGACTTCATCCAGCGCTACATCTTCCCGGGCGGGATGCTGCCCTCCCCCGAGCGCTTCGAGCAGGCGGCGCAGGCCGCCGGGCTCGCCGTCACCGAGCGCAGCTTCCACGGCGGCGACTACGCCCGCACCCTGGCCGACTGGCACCGGCGCTTCGTCGACCAGACCGAGGCCGTCGCCGCGCTCGGCTTCGACCCGCGCTTCCAGCGCATGTGGCGCTACTACCTCGCCTACTGCGAGGCCGGCTTCCGCGACGGGCGCATCGATCTCATGCAGGTGCGGTTGGAGAAGCCGGCAGTCTAGGGGCCGAACGCGGCCTCCGCGCGCGTGCGGGCGATCTGCAATCGCGATCCGCGCCGTCGCGGCTGCAAGCCGCTCCCACACCGCCCGCAGGCTCGGTGGTAGCATCCGCAGCCACCTAGCCACAGACTGCGGGTCCACGCCTATGCTCCTCCGCCTATTCGCCAAGCAGCCGCCGCTCGACGAGCCCTCGATCGGGTGGCTGCTGGAGGTCTTCGCCTGGGCGCTGCGCCACCTGGACGCGGAGGTCTTCGACCGCGACAGCGTCCTCGTGACCCCCACCAACGAGCACTACCCGGGGCGGGTCAACAGCCTCCACGGCATGGCCGAGCTGATCTTCCGCCAGACCGCGGCCTACGCGGGCATGGGGCACTGGCCATTCCGGCTGGTCGAGGCCGGGACCGTCCCGCTCCCCGAGCCCGGTCGAATCGCCCTCCCCGCCAAGCTGCGCCAGGCCAGCGCGACCAAGGAGCCCGGGGCGCCGGGCGGCCCCCAGATCCCCATCAGCTACGATCCGGCGATGATCAACAACCCCGAGGCGATGATCGCGGGCTTCGCCCAGGTCCTCGCCCACCACCTGGGCTCGGCGGTGCGCGCGCCGGTGCCGGGCGGCATCGAGAACTGGCCGCAGGCGACCGAGGTGCTCGGGGTCTTCCTCGGCTTCGGGCTGATGTTCGCCAACACCGCGTCGAGCTTTCCGGCACGCTCCTGCGGGAGCTGCGGCGGACCGCCCGTGCAGCGCCACGCCTACCTCTCCGAGGACGACATCACCTACGCCCTGGCGATCTTCTGCCGGCTCAAGGGGATCGCCGAGCGCGACGCCCTGCGCCATCTCAAGAGCGCGCTGCGCCCGCACTTCAAGCGCTGCCTGCGCGACCTCGAAGGCCGCGAGACCGCCCTCGCCGAGCTGCGCGCCGCGGCCTGAGCCGCGAGACAGCGCACCCGCCGTGCCCCCGGTCGAGCTCCTCGCGCCGCTCGCGGCGATCGCCTTCGGGGCGGGGGTGATCCAGGGCCTCTCGGGCTTCGGCTCGGCCCTGGTGGCGGTGCCGCTGTTCGCCCTGATCCTGCCGATCGAGACCCTGGTCCCCCTGATGGCGCTCCTCGGGGCCGGCATCTCGGCGCTCAACCTGGTCCACCTGCGTACCCAGGTGCGACTGCGGCCGGTGGTCCGACTGCTCTTCGGCTACCTGCTGGGGACGCCGCTCGGGCTCCTGTTCCTCGCGCGCGCGCCGGAGGCATTGGTACTCGGCGTGCTCGGGGTCTTGCTCTGCGGCTATGCACTGCGCGCCCTGCTGGGGCGGCAACCTCGGGCGCGCTGGCTGCGCGAGTGGCGGGTAGCACTCGGCGCGGTCTCCGGTGCGCTCGGGGCCGCCTTCAGCACCAACGGCCCGCCCGTGATCCTGCACGTCGCCGCCCACCCCGAGTGGGGCGCGGACCGGCAGAAGGCGACCCTGGTGCTCTTTCTCTTGCTGGCCAGCGTCATCACCGTCGCCGCCCACGGCGTGAGCGGGCTGATCACCGGCGAGGTGCTGCGCCTGCTGCTCTGGAGCGCCCCGACCCTGGTCCTCGGCGCCCTCGCCGGACTCTGGCTCTATCGACGTCTCGGCAACTATGGCTACCAAAGGCTGGTGCTCGCGCTGATCCTCGCCACGGGGGTGCTGATGCTCTGGCGATCGCTGGCGGGGGTGGTTTGACGCGGTCGATCGCGACGGCTCGGTCTCCTCGCGTCACTCAACCGCGTTTGATTGCAGACCAGTCACCAGCGGCAAGAGCAGGAACCATCAGCGGACCCTACGCCGCCTGCGACACGCGCAGCTCAACCTGCAGCCCGGCCGCTGACGCCATGTTGACCAAGCCGTCGAGACTGAACAGGTCGATCTTGCCACGCATCAGATCGGAGACCCGCGGCTGCTTGACCCCGAACACTCGAGCGGCCTGCGACTGACTCAGCCCGGAGCGCTCGATCTCCACTTTCAGGGCCATCATCAGGGCCGAGCGCAGCTTCATGTTCTCGGCCTGTGCGCGCGTGTCCTCGATGGCATCCCACACGCTGTCGAACCGTCCGTTGCTCATGGGTCCAACTCCTCTAACGGCCATGGCGAGCAGCGCCTTTCATGGTCTGGGGTGGCGCTGGTCGCCATGGCCGTTAGGTGGTCGACCGGGCTGCTGCCCGATTCAATCACGCGGCAGAATGCAGCTCCTCGCGCAGGACCCGGCGCAAAGTGTCCTCGTCGACTGGTCGCTGGCCCAAATGCTCCCGGAGGGCAAGGTTGATCAATGTCTGATAACCAATCCCGCGCTCGTCGGCACGCCGCCGGAAGGCTTCCAAGAGGTCGTCGTCCAACATGATCGTGATCCGGCTCTTGCCGGCGCGCAGACGGTTGAGGTGATCGACCTCGGTCGCCCGCCGCGCACCCTTCAGATCGTACTCAGTGTTCATAGGCTTGCCGCTCTTTCGCCGTAGCCGGACGGGCTGAGATCAGCCGAATGCTGTCTGGCGGACGATAGGTGTAACCCACTGTCACCAAACGCCCCAGCGCATCCAAGCCGACGGCGACGAAACGCTGCTCCCCCTCGGCATCGCCATCCTCGTGCACCAGAGCGCGGGGGTCGAAGAGCACGGACCTTGCGTCCTCCAGGTCAACGCCGTGCTTGCGCAGGTTCGCCGCACGCTTGGCGGGGTCGTAGTCCAAATCCATGGTCGTTTAGTATGCCTATCCGGTATGCGAGGGCAAGGACAGCTCGCCTGATCCTTGGGTCTGGGTCCCGGGCTCCGGCGTAATGGGAGCAAGGGCAGCCGCTCCCG
>Ga0114946_10001874_pt1 | contig 14474 bp, 13 predicted proteins | sample WalLakDeSediment_FD_88676 | JGI IMG/M metagenome (GOLD analysis project Ga0114946, IMG submission 88676) | Lake sediment microbial communities from Walker lake, Nevada to study Microbial Dark Matter (Phase II) - Walker Lake 11/02/13 Deep Sediment | ecosystem: Environmental > Aquatic >... | reverse complement strand
CTCTCCGCCGAGCAGGACGAGCGACCCGGTCACGAATCCACCGCCCAGCACCCGGTCGAGCTCGCTCACGCCGGTCGGCGTGCGGCTCTCCTCCGCCTCGCCGACCTCGGAGAGCGGGACCCGGACCGCGGCACGTGAGGCGCGGGAGGCGCCCGATCGCCCCGGGAGGGGCTCGGCCTCCTCGACGAACGTCCCGTATTCGCCACAGTCAGGGCAGCGTCCGTACCACTTCGGCGCACTGGCGCCGCACGACTGACACCGCCAGACCGTGCGGGCGCGTGCCACGGCGGGCTACTCCCCTGCGGCGCCGCCGGACGCCGCGCCCGAGCCGCGCCTGCGGGTGCTCCGCTGCGGCATGGAGGGTGCTGCCGAGCCGGAATCGGCGGTTGCTGCCGCGGGTACCGGAAGTGCACCTTCGCCCTTGCGGAACGCCGGCTTGCCGCTCGTCTCGTCGTGGTACACCTCGATGACGTCGCCGCTCTCCCACTGGCCGGCGAGGATCTGCTCGGGGAGCGGGTCCTCGATCAGTCTCTGGATCGCACGGCGCAGAGGACGGGCCCCGAGTGATGCGTCGAATCCCTCGTTCGCCAGCATGGTGCGCGCCTCGGCCGTGAGCGCGATGCCCATGCCGTGAACGACGAGCTGCTCGCGCAGCCGGTCCATCATGAGGTCGACGATATGCTCGATCTCCTCGTGCGTGAGGTCGTGGAATACGATGACCTCGTCCACACGGTTGAGGAACTCGGGACGGAAGAGCTTCTTCAGTTCACCGGTAACGCGCTCCTTGAGGTCTTCGTACGCAAGCCCGTCGCCCGTATCCGCACTGAATCCGAGACGCTGGCCTTTGACGATGTCGCGAGCGCCGATGTTGCTCGTCATGATGACGATCGCGTTCTTGAAGTCGACCTTGCGGCCTTGTGCGTCGGTCAGGCGACCCTCCTCGAGGATCTGCAGGAGCACGTTGAAGACGTCCGGATGGGCCTTCTCGATCTCGTCGAAGAGGATCACGGAGTAGGGGCGCCGACGCACGATCTCGGTAAGCTGTCCGCCTTCGTCAAAGCCCACGTAGCCCGGGGGCGAGCCGATGAGTCGGCTCACCGTGTGCTTCTCCATGTACTCGCTCATGTCCAGCTGGACGAGCGCCTCCTCGCTGCCGAAGAGGAACGCGGCGAGCGCCTTGGAGAGCTCGGTCTTGCCCACGCCGGACGGGCCGAGGAAGATGAACGACCCGGCGGGACGGCGCGGGTCCTTGAGGCCCGCGCGGGCGCGGCGGATTGCTTTGCTCACCGAGACGACGGCCTCGTCCTGGCCGACGATGCGCTCGTGGATGCTGGCCTCCATGCGGAGCAGCTTCTCGGTTTCCTCCTCGGTGAGCGCGGTGACCGGAACGCCCGTCCACATCGAGACGACGTCTGCGATCTCGCACTCGGTCACCTCGACGAGCCGGCGTGCCTCGGGCTTGAGCCACTCCTCTTCCATCTCGCGCTTCTCGGCGATGACCTGCTTCTCCTTGTCGCGCAGGGCGGCGGCCTTCTCGAACTCCTGGGCCTCGATGGCGGCTTCTTTCTCCGCCCGCACGCGCCGCAGGCGCTCCTCGACCTCTTTGACGCCGGGAGGCGCGGTCATCATCTTGATCCGCATCTTCGAGCCGGCCTCATCGATGAGGTCTATCGCCTTGTCGGGCAGGAAGCGGTCGGAGATGTAGCGGTCCGCCAGCGTGGCGGCCGCCTCGATGGCGCCGTCGGTGATCGAGACGCGGTGGTGTGCCTCGTAACGGTCGCGCAGGCCGCGCAGGATCTCGACGGTCTCGGTCACGCTCGGCTCGCCGACCATGATCGGCTGGAAGCGGCGCTCGAGCGCGGGGTCCTTCTCGACGTACTTGCGGAACTCGTCGAGCGTGGTAGCGCCGATGGTCTGCAGCTCGCCCCGCGCGAGCGCGGGCTTGATGATGCTGGCCGCATCGATGGCGCCCTCGGCGGCACCCGCACCGACCAGCGTGTGCATCTCGTCGACGAACAGAATGACGTCACCGCGCTCGCGGATCTCCTTCATGAGCTTCTTCAGGCGGTCCTCGAACTCGCCACGGTACTTCGAGCCGGCGACGAGGGCGGCAAGGTCGAGCGTGTAGAGTTGCTTGTCCCTGATCGTCTCGGGGACCTCGTCGGCGGCGATGAGCTGTGCGAGGCCCTCGGCCACTGCCGTCTTGCCGACGCCGGGCTCGCCGATGAGGACCGGGTTGTTCTTGGTGCGTCGCGACAGGATCTGCATCACGCGCTCGATCTCGTTCTTCCGGCCGATGACCGGGTCGAGTTTGCCCTCCTTCGAGGCGCGGGTCAGGTTGCGCCCGAACTCATCGAGTAGCGCGCCTCCCCCGCCACGGCGCTCCTCGGCTGCCTCACCCTGCTTGCCGTAGTGACCGGAGAGCAGCTGGATGACTGCCGAGCGAACCTTCTCGAGATCGGCACCGAGATTGAGCAGCACCTGTGCGGCGACACCCTCCCCCTCACGGATGAGGCCGAGGAGGATGTGCTCGGTGCCGATGTAGTTGTGACCGAGCTGGAGCGCCTCACGAAGCGAGAGCTCGAGCACCTTCTTGGCGCGCGGCGTGAACGGGATGTGGCCGGTGGGCACGAAGGTGCCGCGACCGATGAGCTCCTCCACCTGGGCGTGAACGTCCTCGAGCGAGATGCTGAGGCTCTCGAGCGCCTTGGCCGCGATGCCGTCCTGCTCGCGAATGAGGCCGAGGAGCAGGTGCTCCGTGCCGATGTAGTTCTGGTTGAGCATGCGCGCCTCTTCCTGGGCGTAGACCACGACCCGGCGCGCCTTCTCTGTGAATCGTTCGAACATGCGAGTTGCTCCTCCATCGCCAGCGGGCTGCTGCGGCCCGGGGTGCTCGTGTGGCTTCTAGTATACCCGCCCCACTGACACGGCGTTGTACGTCTATCATCGGCAAAGCAAGCGCGGTGCCATAGACTTGAGCCGACCTGACTCAGATATGGGCGTCGCACCCCGTAGCGCGCTCAGGCGTCAGGCCTCGGGCCTCATGTGGGGGAAGAGCAGCACGTCGCGGATGGACGCGCTGTCGGTGAGAAGCATGACCAGACGGTCGATGCCGATGCCCAGGCCGCCCGCCGGGGGCATTCCGTACTCCATCGCCCGAAGGTAGTCCTCGTCGAAGCCCATCGCCTCGTCGTCACCGGTCGCCTTGGCCCGCATCTGCGCTTCGAAACGCTCGCGCTGGTCCACGGGATCGACGAGCTCGCTGAAGGCGTTGGCGAGCTCACGCCCGTTCACGATGAGCTCGAAGCGCTCCGTCAGCTCCGGTTCGCCGGGCTTCTTCCGGGCGAGCGGTGAGGTCTCGAGCGGGTACTCGGTCACGAAGATGGGACCGGCCAGGTCGTGCTCCACGAGCTTCTCGAAGAGTTCGGTGATGAGTTTGCCCTTGCCCCACGCGGCCTCGACCGGGATGCCGTGCGTGGCGCAGAGCGCACTCAGTTCCTCGGCAGAGCGGGCGAACGAGACGTCCTCGCCGGCCGCCTCGGAGGTGAGCTCGATCATCGTACGCCGGGGCCAGGGCGGCGAGAGGTCGACCGGCACACCCTGATACTCGATCTCGAGCGTGCCGAGGACCTCCTCGGCGACGGAGGTGATGAGGCTCTCGGTGAGCTCCAGCATCCCCTCGAGATCCGTGTAGGCCTGGTACGCCTCGAGCATCGTGAACTCGGGGTTGTGGCGGGGCGACATGCCCTCGTTGCGGAAGCTGCGGTTCACCTCGTAGACGCGCTCGAAGCCGCCGACCAGCAGCCGCTTGAGATAGAGCTCGGGCGCGATGCGCAGATAGAGGTCGATGTCGAGCGCATTGTGGTGGGTGACGAAGGGGCGCGCGGTCGCACCGCCGGGGATCGGGTGGAGCATCGGCGTCTCGACCTCGAGGAAGCCGCGGCCCTCCATGAAGCGTCGGATCGCGGACATGATGCGGAACCGCGTCTCGAAGACCCGGCGGACTTCCGGGTTCGCGATGAGGTCGACGTAGCGCTGCCGGTAGCGGGTCTCGGTGTCGGTGAGCCCGTGGTACTTCTCGGGCAGCGGCCGCAGCGACTTCGAGAGCAGCGTCACCTGGGCAGGAGCGACGGAGAGCTCTCCCCGGCGCGTGCGGAGGACCTCGCCGGTCGCGCCCACCCAGTCACCGAGATCGAGATCGGTGGCAGCCGAGAACCCGTCTTCACCGAGTACGTTGACCCGACAGAAGAGCTGGAGGTCGCCGGTCGCGTCGCGGATCACGAGGAAGGCGACCTTGCCCTGCTCGCGCCGGGCGACGAGCCTGCCAGCCACAGAGACCGTCTGGCCGGTTTCGGCTCCCGGCTCGAGGTCACCGTATGCCGATGCGAGCTCGGCGGCGCGATGGGTCACATCGAAGCGGCTCAGATAGGGCTCGCGCCCTGCCGCTCTCGCCTCATCGAGCTTGGTGCGGCGCACCGCGAACGCGTCATCCGCCGATCCTGCATCCGGTTCGGCTGCAGGGCTTGAGTCCGGCCGATTGACGGCGTCGCCATCCACGGCCGCGGCCTAGCGGGAGATCTTCTTGATGGTGTACTCGAGCAGCTTGCCCGAGGGGGTCGTGACCTTGACGGTCTCGCCCTTCTTCGCACCCATGATGGCCTGGCCCACCGGGGACTCGTTGGAGATGCGATCGTGCGCCGGGTCGGCCTCGGCCGAGCCGACGATCTGGTACTTGTGGATGTCGCCGGTGGAGTCCACGAGCTCGACCTTGCTGCCGAGGTTCACCTTCGACGAGCTAGCCGGCGACTCGATGATCGTGGCGTTCGCGAGGATCGCGTTGACCTCGATGATGCGGCTCTCCACCCACGCCTGCTCGTTCTTGGCGTCGTCGTACTCGGAGTTCTCGGAGATGTCCCCGAACTCCTTCGCCTCCTTGATCCGCTCGCCCACCTCGCGCCTGCGAACGGTCTCGAGGTGGCGCAGCTCCTCCTCGAGGCGGGTCTGGCCTTCAGCGGTAAGGACTGTCTCTTTGTGCATAACCTGCGGACTCCCGTACGGTTCGGTTCCGCGCATGGCGCGAGAACGGCCGATGACTAGCGCACGGGCTGCCCGGTAACCGGACAGCCCGCGAAAATGTCCACGAAAGTATAACCCAAACGCCGGTGAACGCAAGCCGAGGCTTCAGCACGCGCTCCGGTTCATTCGTCGGACTTGGACGCCTTCGTGGTCGTATCGTCCTCGTCCTCTTCGTCTTCCTCGCCCTTGCCATCCACTCCGTCACGGATGGCCTTCATCGTCTTGCCGATCGACTTACCGAGCTGGGGAAGCCTGCTCGGGCCGAACAGCAGCAGCACGACGACGAGGATGATCACCCACTCCATACCGCCTGGCAGACCCAGAATAGCCATACTCTCGTCACTCCTCGGATGCGTTGTGAATCTTCCACGGCCACGTACGGCCGGTCACTCCTTAACCCGCAGGTAAGGATATCACTCGGACGCCACTACCGCCATCTCATCGGACTTCGCAAGGTAGTACAGGGTATGCAGCAACTCCCGCACCGGGTCGGTGTTGTGCACGATGACGTGCGCCGGCGCACGCACCATCGTCGACGAGTAGTTGAGGATGACCCTGATGCCGGCGGACGCCATCAGATCGGCGACGTACTGCGCCGCGTCCGGCGGAACGGCGATGACCCCGATCTGCACGCGCTGCTCCGAGACTACGCGAGGGAGTTCGGAGATGTCGCGAACCACATGGTCGGCGGCCTTTCCTCCCACCCGCGCCGGGTCGTTGTCGAACACGGCGCTGAGAGCGAACCCTCGTGCCTTGAGCCCGTCGTATGCAGCGATCGCGCTGCCGAGATGCCCCGCACCAACGAGCACCATGCGGTGAGCGTGATCGGACCCCAGGATGCGCTGCACCCGCTCCACGAGCGTCGAGATGTCGTACCCGACGCCGCGCTTCCCGAACTGGCCGAAGTGGGTGAGATCGCGGCGGATCTGTGCGGGATTGACGTTGGTGAGCTCGCCGAGCCGCGCCGAGGAGACCGTGCTGTCGCCCTCTTTGCGCAGCTGAAGCAGCACGTTCAGGTACGTCGGGAGCCGCTCGATAACCCCTTCGGGAATGTGATTTGCCTGGCCCCCGCTCACCCTGTGCCCTTCCTCTCGTCGTCCTTACATCGTAACAATAGTTACAATTGTGCGGCAAGAGTCTGGCGTGTATTCGTGCACAGAATCTGGTCAGATCGAGGCCCTGCGAATTCGCGACACAACATCAGCCCTGGTCAGGACGCCAACCAGTCGGCCATCCGCAACCACCAGTAGCGCGCCGGGTTCTGCACCCGACAGCCGGCTGATCACGGAGTCGGCCGGCTCATCGGCACCAACGAGGAGCGTGGCGAGGTCTCGGTCGGCGGATTCGGCGACGTAGGTCGTCGCCCACTCGTCCCGGGGAACACGCTTGACGTCCGAGAGCGAGATGAGGCCGATGATCGAACCGGCCGATTCTACGGGATAGCGGCTGTGCCGTCCGCCGAGGAAGTACTCCTCGACCAGCTCGTCGAGGGTGATCGACCCGGGTGCAACAACCGGGTCCGGCGACATGATCGCGGAGACGCGCACGCCCTGCAGCGTGGCCTTGAGCAGCTGCTGACGGTAGGAGCCCTCGGCGAGCATGGCGATGAACCAGCCGATGAGGCCGAACCAGATCAAGTCGAGCGAACCCTGCAGCACGCCGAGGACCGCCAGGCCGACCATCGCGTAGCCGATGAACTGACCGGCGCGACTCGCCCACAGTGTGGCCTTGAGCTGGTCGCCGCCGAGCGCCCAGAGAGCCGCCCTGAGAACCCGGCCCCCGTCGAGCGGGAAGCCCGGCAGCATGTTGAAGAGCGCCACCCAGAAGTTGATGAAAGCGAGGTACCGGAAGGGTGCCCAGATCACATCCGTCACCCCGGCCGTGGACATCCCGAAGTACGAGAGGAAGAAGATCGCGGCGAGGAGCAGGCTCGCGAGTGGTCCTGCTATCGCCATCGCGAACTCGCCGCCCGGGCTGACCGGCTCCTCCTCCATCTGCGCCACCCCCCCGAAGAGGAAGAGAGTGACCTTTTCGACCTTGATCCCACCGGTCCTCGCGACCAGGGAATGGCTGAGTTCGTGGGCGACGATGGACGCGAAGAAGAGCAGCGCCGTGATGATGCCGCTGACGGCGTTCACCCATGTGGGGCGGCCCGGGAACTCGCTGGGGAAGTAGGTGAACGAGAGGGAGAGCGTCACCAGCACGAAGATGATGAGCCAGGTCGGGTTCACCTCGAGGGGGATCCCGAATACACGGCCGATTCTCAGTGAAGGCAGGTGGAACACGGGCACTCTCCTTCTGACGAGCCGGGGGGCGCCCAACGGGCGCCCCCCGCTGCACGCCGTAGACCCGGACCCTTTAGAAACTTGCCCCTTCGAGCGCACTCGCACACGCGCACGCCCGCTCGGCGGGCAGAGCGGGAATCATCTCGTAGAGCAGCCGCTTGACGTTGTCGTTGTTCTCGTTGACGACCCGGAGCACTTCCTCGTTCGTAACAGGTTCGATGCCCTCGGCACCGGCATCGTAGTCCGTGATGAGCGAAACGTTGCAGTAGAGATCTCGAGTTCACGAGCGAGATAGCACTCGGGGTACTGAGTCATGTTGATGACCTCCCAGCCCTGCGATGCGAACCACCGGGACTCGGAGCGCGTCGAGAAGCGCGGACCCTGGATGACCACTACCGTGCCGCACGAATGCGCGGGAATGCCAAGCCTGATTGCCGTGTCGTAGGCGATCTTCCGCATCGTTTCGCAGTACGGATCTGCCGAGGAAACGTGCGTCGTCACGGGGCCGTCGAAATACGTGTCCTTTCGGCCCCACGTGCGATCCACGAACTGATCGCAGATCACGAAGTGACCCGGCTCGATGGCATGCCGCAGTGAGCCGCATGCGTTCGGCCCGATGATGCGGGTCACTCCGAGCTCCTTCATCGCCCAGAGGTTCGCGCGGTAGTTGATCATGTGCGGCGGCAGAGCATGGTCTCTGCCGTGACGGGGCAGGAACGCCACGGCGCGCCCGCCGATGTCACCGATCGTGATGTGCGACGACGGAGCGCCGAACGGCGTGTTGACCTTGATGTCTATAGGGTTGTCGAGTAGCTCGTAGAAGCCGCTTCCGCCGAAGACGCCTATCTCGGCACTGGGATACTCCATACTGATCTCCTCATCGGTTCTCGTCTCGCGTTACGCATCACCCCCTGATTGTAGAGCATCATTGCGGCGTTCACGCGCGCACGAGATGCCGTGCCTCCTCGGCATCGGGAACCGATTGCTCGTCCGCACGCGGCGCCGGTGCATGCAGCGGCCGCCTGAACAGGTTCGTGGCGTCCGTCCACTGCTCCTCGGCCCGGGAGGCACCTCCGGCGAGCGAGAGAAAGTCGTTCGCCTTCGCGTCGAGTTCGTCGGCGTGGTGAAGCAGCAACGCTTCGATCGTCGAGGGGCGCTTCGGCGCGCCCCACTCCGGTTCACCGTGATGCGAGAGAACCGCGTGCGACAACCTCGTAAGAAGCCCGGCCGGGAGCGAGGGGCTCAGCGTCCCGGCGGCGTCCCGCAGCCTTCGCTCGGACAGGATCACGTGACCGAGCAGTCGGCCCTCGTCCGTGTAGCTCACCGCAGTGTCGTACGTGAGCTCGTCGACTTTGCCGACATCGTGTAGCAGAGCGGCGGTCAGTAGTAGATCCGTGTCTACGCCGGGGTAGGCGGATCCAAGCGCGCGACAGAGCGTCGCCACCGCCAGGGTGTGCTCGATCAGGCCACCCAGGTACGCATGATGGTGGGCGCGCCCGCCCGGGCACACGACGAACCGGTCGAAGAAGCTGCGGTCTCCGAAGACCGCCTTGAGGATTCGCCGCATCCCCCGATCGCGCACGCTGCCGGCCAGGGCCTTGAACTCCGCGATGACCTCGTCCTGCGCTCGCCGGGAGGACTCCATGAGGTCCGCGGGATCATACTCGGCGGACGGCGCCAGGTGCTCGACCGAGATGCGCTTGCTTCCGCGGTAGGTGCTGACGACCCCGCGCACGCGCACGACGCCTCCGCTTGGAACCGCCATGGCCTCGGATGTCGGCCGAAAGTACACTGCGGGGATCCGACCGGTGCGGTCGCCCAATTCGAGTGCGAGGAACGCCTCCCCCGCGCGCGTCGACCGCATCTCCTTCGATGCGAGCGCGAACTGTGAATCTACGCGTGCGCCCTCCGCGAGCTCGCGAACGTACTGGCTCTTCATCGACCCTGCCCCTTCGCCATCGTCTTCTCATGACGAAGTGTAGCCAGGGGGTCTGACAACCTCAGAGCGCACGCACGCGTGCTGACGCACCCGGTTCTATACCGTAGCGCTCGGCGGCGCTACCCATGCGTACCGCGAGTGTGAGCCACCCCGACGAGTCGATCAGGACCACCGGCTCGCCCTCCTCCACGTCGGCGAAGGTGTGGGCGAAGGGTACCTCGAGAGCCAAGTGGCCGAATCCGACCTCGAGACTCTTGCATACCAGTCCGCGCGCCTCGAGCTCCTCGGCCGAGATCCGGATGCGCAGGGATCCGAACCGGTCGCACTCGAGCACGGGAGCAACCACGTAGTCACCGTCCGACACGGTGGGCGCGAAGGGTGCGGGGACAAGCGATGCGGGATCGACCGGCTCGCCCAGCGATGACGGCTCCACGCCGCACGCCAGCGCCGCGGCAGCCGGAGCGAGCACGTCTCGCGCGTGAAACGTAGCGAGCGGCGTGCGGAAGTCGATCTTCGAGGGGTCGACCGCATAGGCGCCCTCGACGCCGCCCGCGCGCTCGGCTGCGAGCATGAGGACACCGTTGTCCGGGCCCACCAGCCGCGTCCCGCCGAGTGTGGTCAGACACAGGTCCCTGCGCCCGCCACCCACTCCGGGGTCGACCACCACGAGGTGTATCGCCTCCGGAAGCTGATAGACGCCCGCGGCAGCGACGGCTGCACCTTTGCGGATGTCGAAGGCGGGTATCTGGTGGGCGAGATCCACGACGCGCGCAAGGGGGCAGGCGCGGTGTATCACCGCGTGGCATATCCCCACCCAGGTGTCCTCGAGGCCGAAGTCGGAGACGAAACACACGATGTTCTGCACGCCGATTCCCTCCCGCCGCTACGCTGCTGTGCTCGTATGCACCATACCGCTCTCTCTCTATCTCCCCCGAAGTCGCCAATCGACTACCATGTGTTGTACGACCGGGCTGAGAGGCGGTGGCAGTGTGGGTAAACGCTCGACAGGGGGACTGGTCGCCATCACGCTGCTCGTCGCCACGATGCTCGCCGGATGCGGGGGCGCTGAGGTCACCTTCGTATCCGACAACGGCGAGTACACGCTCGAGCAGGTCGAAAGCCTCCATACGGCTCAGGCTCCGCCTTCGTCGATCAAGGGCCGCCCGGTCGAAGAGGCCTCCGAACTCAGACGGGAAGCGCTTGTTGAGCTGAGGTCGTTCGGCGGCGAAGCGGCGGAGCTCGCCGAGTTCGTGACACAGACGCTCGCCGACACGGGGCGCTCTGTCCCCTACTACGGTGAGGCCGCCTCGTTCGATGGGACGCCCTCGTGGATCCTACTTGAGGTCTGGGGCGTCGAGGGCGGCACTCTCGAGGCAACCCGGCTGTGGGTGTTCGAGCGGGACACGGGTGCGGTTGTCTACTCCTCCACGAACCGCTGATCCTTCGGCGTCGCCCGCGCCGTCCTCACGCCGCGCCTTCGTGTGCGGCCAGCCAAGCTGCGACCTCTCGGCTGATGCGATCGCGATCGGCACCTGACGCCTGCAGATCCGCAACCACCGAAGCCACCATCGCCCGGATTCGATACTCGCGCGCTCCGGGCACGAGCGAGCGCGCCGCCGAGCGACGAACGACCGCCCGGAAGTACGCTCTGATCCGACGACGATCTGCCGCATCGAGCGCGTCGTCCCCGATCTGCGACAGGTTCCGGAGCGTCACGTCACGCGCGTGCTGAGCAAGCTGCAACGGGACCCCGTTCTCCGCTTGTGCGGACCGGGCGAGATCCTCGGCGTATGACTGCAGCGTGTGACACGTGAGAAGTCGAGCCATTGTCTACCACCTCCGTACGAACGCCTGTTCGTATCAAAGGTAGCGTGGGGCTCTGACATCGACCCCGCACTGAGGAGACGGCTGATCTCTAGGGCACGAACGCACCCAGCAGCCACGCCTTCAGGAGGGCGCTGGCGGCGAGCTCGACACCCGTGAGCACGAGCGCGAGCAGCAACGGAAGCCACGCATCTCTCAGGCGGACGGCTCTGCGCTCGAACACCGGGAGAAGGCAGACGATCACCAGGTTGACGGCGGTGAAGGTCACGATTACGGAGACGGTAGTGAGAAGCGGGTACGCGACCCCGAGGTGCGGCGCGCCGTACCAGATCGCGACGTACGAGAGCGCGAGCGCACCGAAGTAGACGGCCACCCGTCGCGAGTCAGGCAGGATGCGTCCCGGACCCGAGCGGCGCCACAACTCCGCGTTGAGCATGGGCGTTATCCATGCCGCAAGCGCGAATCCGGTCATGAGACCCGTCAGGAGCCTGATCTCGTTCGTCGTCGCGCGCAGGCCGGCGTACGACGTGAACCCGTCGAGGGCCATCGCAACAATGCCCAGCGCGAGCATGATGTTCACCGGGGTGGACGGGGCTCTGGATGGCCGGTCCCTGTGCATCAGCAACAGCACGAGAAGGGCGATCGAGAACCCGAGGTAGATGCCCGCATCCCGCGCGCACACCGGCACCCTGACCCCTCCCCCGAAGAGTGAGCGCTCGGGGAGCTGGTGGCAGAGCCCGAAGCCTACCGCGTCGAGGACCGACTGGAGCACGCGCTGCCTCCCGGAGACACGGCAGGCCGGTCGGCGACCGGCCTGCCGTCATGAGTCGGATGGTCGGGATGGCGGGATTCGAACCCACGACCTCTGCGTCCCGAACGCAGCGCTCTACCAAGCTGAGCCACATCCCGACGAGGCGGTATGATACACGGTCGGGTCCGCCAGGGCAAAGACCTGACGAACTAAGAGGGCCCCTCTGCCGAGGGGCCCTCCTGGTAACTCACGGATGCCGGTCAGTGCACCGACACCTAACGCCCTATCACTATCTGCTCAGCCCGACGTGGCACTGCGCACAGATCGTCGGATCGTGACACTCGAAGCACGGTTCGGCGCCGCTCTCGCGAACAATCGCCGGGTGACGCTGCGTCGTCCAGTCCTGGTTGGCTACCGAACCCTCGTGGTGGCAGCTGTCGCAGAAGAACGGAACGTGGCAGGTGTCGCAGACCGGCTTGGTGAGATCGCCGTCCTGGAAGCTCTTTGCGTGTGTGTCCTTGAAGTCGCTCGGGTGCGGCATCTCGATCCTGTGACAGTTCGAGCAGAACGCCGACTCGACGCCGCCTTCACCGTGACAGTACGTGCAGTTCTCCGGCAGCTCGTTGTAGGCGGTCGGGTGCTTCGCCGGCGCGTCGATCTGCGTCCGGCGGGTCCAGTCCGCTGCCGCGTGAGTAGTGGGCAGGACCGCCTGCGCCGTGTGGCAGTCGACGCAGAACGGCTTCTCGTGGCACTTCTCGAAGCAGCCGTCGCCGCCCTGCTCGTTCACCGTGTTCGCGTGGATCCTCAGCCAAGGCTGGCCGTCGATCGCACCCTCGTGGTGGCAGTCGCTGCACAGCTCAACGTAGGTGTGGCAGTTGGAGCACACGGCCGGGTTGGAGCGACCGGTCGCCGCGTGGAAGTCCTTGAAGTCCTGCGCGTGCGGCATGTCGAGCACGTGGCAGCTCTTGCAGAACGCCGAGTTCGGGCCGCCCTCACCGTGACAGACTTCGCATGCAGTGATCTCGTTGGTCGCGGACACCGCGTGCTCGCCGAGCTCCTCGGCCGGACGACGCAGCCAGTCAGCCGCAGCGTGCGACGAGGGAACCGGGTTCACGGCGTCGTGACATGCCTTGCAGTAGTTGACGTCGTGACAGGCCTCGAGGCAGCCGGGCACGCCGTTGGTGCGAACCGCCTCGGCGTGCTGCTGCTGGCCCCACGCGACCTCGGGGTTGTACTCCCAGTTCGACGCGGTGCCGTGGTGGCACGTGTCGCAGAAAGCGGGATCGACCGAGGTGTGGCAGAGCTCGCACTTCTCGGGCTTGCTGGCAACCAGCTCGGGATGCGTCTTGGTCTTGAACTCCTCGGGGTGCGGCATCTCCATGCCGTGGCAGTCCATGCAGAACCTGGACTCCACGTGGCAGGTCGAGCAGTAGCCGACCGCCGCGACCTTGGGCATGTGCGCCAGACGCTCGTACATCGGAGCGTCCTCGGAGAGCTCGCCCTCGGAGGCATACGCCTTGGCGATGCCGAGCATCGACTCGTCGCTGCCCTCCTCGCCTTCGCCCTCAGGCGTCGCGGTGCCCTCCTCGGACTCCTCGCCGGGCTCGCCCTCGGAGAGCGCCTCTTCCTTGGCCGCGATGTCCTCGAGCGCCATATCCGCATGACCGCGCGGATAGAAGTCGGCCTCGAAATGGTTCGGCGGCTTCAGTTCGAAGTCCGGGGTGTGGCACGCGGCGCAGGCGCCGGGCGCCGGAATCCCCGCCGGGGACTCGTCGGTGAGCGTATGACAGCGGAAACACGCCGTCATAAGCATGAAGTCCTCGTGGGGCTGGTTCGGCTCGCCGGTGTTCGGATCTGTGAGCGTGAGCTCGAAGTCCTCGACGTGGGCGGTCCGGTTGTGGCAGACCGTGCAGTGGATCTCGCCGTCTTCATGGACCGCATGGTCGATGATGATGCCGGGACTGGGCGTGACGTTCCGGTTCGCGAGGTTATGGCATTGCGTGCACTGCCCCGAACCCATGTGCTTCTGGTCGAGCGCGAGGTGCGAACCCGGATTGAGCGGCAGATGGAATTTGTTCGTCGCCGTCAGATAGAGTTCGCCGAGCGCCTCGGCCTTGTGCAGCAGGAACGTAACAGGGTCCGAGTTGACGGGCATGTGGCAAGCCATGCACGAGATCTTCGAGTGCGGCGACCTGTCGAAGGCAATGATCGTGTCGTCCTGAACCTTGTGACAGACCTCGGCACAGAACCAGTATGTCGACGTCACCCCCAATGCGATTACGACGAACGCGGCCATCGCCAGGACCACCACACCGGTCCAGATGATGTACCGCGGCCGACGGACCGGATCCTTGAATCCGGTCAGGGAGATCTTCGCCATAGACATCTCTCCTCGCTAAGCCTCGGGCAGATCGACGCATGTGAAACAAGCCACATATTCGCCTGACGCATCCCACGATAGCCAAACACTCTCCGCTACTCAACAGAAAAGTGCAGGTGACTATGCGCGGTCCTACCGCCCGGCTACCCCTCATTTCGACGGCAGCACCAGTCCTCCTGCCGCCTAAGGTCTTACGATTCGTCGAGAACCAGTACTACG
>Ga0114946_10001873_pt1 | contig 14476 bp, 8 predicted proteins | sample WalLakDeSediment_FD_88676 | JGI IMG/M metagenome (GOLD analysis project Ga0114946, IMG submission 88676) | Lake sediment microbial communities from Walker lake, Nevada to study Microbial Dark Matter (Phase II) - Walker Lake 11/02/13 Deep Sediment | ecosystem: Environmental > Aquatic > Freshwater... | reverse complement strand
CCTCGGCGCCACAGCGGGCGGCACGGCTCCTGGCCGATCTGCAGCGACGGAGTATGGGGCTCGGAGTCAGTCTGGAGTTGGAGACCGACCGTCTGGTGGCGCGGCTTCGGCCGTAGGGCCTTGGGGCGCTTGCTGCGCAGTCAGTGTCACAGAGCCAACCGCGGACGCGATGGGAATCCGGCTCCCTCCAACCTCACTGCACTGCGGCCGAAACAAACAACCCTCAAGCCCGCGCCTCCAGCCCGCGAAGATAGAGGAAACGCACCCCACGGGGCAACCCGCGTGGCGGATGGAGGTATGCAAATGCTATCAGAGCTGGCTAGAAGCCGCGTCCTGGTGCCGCTCCTCGTGCTAGTGCTTTCTCTCGGATTGTCCGGCATTCCGGCAATCGCCTGCCCGGACGACCCGGTGTCCAAAACCAAGCCTGCCGGCGATACGTGGTTCAGCGACGTTCCCGCCACACACTGGGCGTATGGCGCAATCAACTGGATGGCCAACAACAACATCCTTAACGGGTTCGGCGACAACCTTTTCAAGCCTGATGCCCCAGTCACACGCGAGCAGTTCGCGAAGATCATGGTGGTGGCCTTGCAGCTCAAAATGCACGGCACCTACACTCCTTCCTTCAGCGATGTGCCCAAGAGCGCGTGGTCCTTACCGTACGTGGAGGCCGCCAAGCCCTACCTGACAGGCTGGCGGGTCGGGGCCGGGCAGCTGGACCTGTTCAAGCCCTATGATGCGGCGGTGCGCGAAGACATGGCCGTGGCGCTGGTCGGCGCCCTCGGATTGCAGGCCGAGACGCCGGACCTTGCGGTCCTCGACGTGTTCATCGATCGAGCGGCGATTTCGCCCAACCTGCAAAGGCACGCGGCCATCGCGGTGACCCACGGGATCATGAACGGCACCATCAAGCCCGATGGCGCAAGGGCGTTCGACGCCCAGGGCATCCTGACCAGGGCACAGGCGTCGGTGCTGGTGTTCAACGCCCTGGTGAAGGCCGGCGAAAAGGTGACCTACGACGACGATCCGACCAAGGTAACCTACCTGGATCCCGCGATTGCGCCGGGTCCCTACCCCACAGCTTCGGTGACCGCCAAGGTTTCCGGTGACAAGGTGCTGATCAGCTGGAGCCGCATCGATGACCCACGGTTCAACGGCTACAAGGTGGTCCTCTCCCGCTACAACCCGGCACCGGTGTACCCGGAGGACGGTTACTATCGCTGGGTTACCGATGCCAAATCCACCTCGCTGAGCCTGCAGGCCGGGCAGAAGTACGTGGGCGGCGACGTCGGCGGCCAGCTCCAGGCGGGCATCAAGTACTACCTCAGCATCACCGCTGTGTACGACGGACACACGGTCAAGGTGCCGGGCAATGTGGTCGCCGTGACGTTGCCCCAGGCCGCGGCCCAGACCCCGCTGCCGACCAACACCATCAAAGCACTCAATCAGGCCGACGGAGTGCTGCTGGCATGGAGCAAGATCGTCGACCCCAGATTCGTTGGCTACAAGGTTGTGTTGTCGCGGGTCAATAGCTCGCCCGTCTACCCTGATGACGGCTATCTCGTGTGGATAACCAACGCGGATGTCACGTCGACCCTGCTCCAGACGGGCTGCAAGTACTATGGCCAGAACGACTTCGGCGGCTGCTTTGAATCCGGCAAGACTTATCACGCGCGGATCACCGCGCTCTTCAAGGATGGGGCCAGGACCAACAGCAACGTGATTCGCGTGTCGCTGCCGTAATCGCTCCTCGATCGGACGCGGACGCCTAAGCCTAGCGCGGGCACAACGAACGCGAGCACGCCCTGGTAAGGCTGGAGCTCTCGCATCTTACCGGGGCGTGCTCGACGCCGTACTACCTGCCTGAAGCGCCTTACCGGCCTCCACCGACTCCCGGCGGGGGGCCACGCAACCGACTACATCAAAGCATTGAACAAGAACTTAAAGGTTCCGTGCGTCTGCGCACGATGCTGGCACCGGAAGCCAATCAAGACCACATCCCCCTGCCCCACCTTGGCCCGCACCAGCGCCGGCCGCCCGCGCAGCAGATCCTCGCCAATCAACCAGCCGCTCTGCAGGATGTCGCGTTCAGGGAAGGTCACAATCGACTGCAGGTCCTCGGCGCAAAACGTCTCGGTTGTCTCGAACACCGGGCTGTCAACGCTCTGAATCATGGCGCGCCCGGGCATCCCATACCCCAGCGGGTGTGTGTTGTCGACCAGGGCGTGCAGCGTGGATCCTTTGGTCAGGTACTGCTTGGAGCTGAGCCCGTCCGTCACACTGCGAACACCCAGGCCGCAAGCTTCGACCACGAGCTTGTAGGCGGCATCCAAGGCCACGACGCGTCCACCAGCCGCCACAAACTCGCCGATCGCCTTGACCCCCGCGATGCCGAAACCGCTCTGGTACTCGGGCGGGCACTTGCCGAATCGCTTTACCTGGCCGGCCAGCCGCGGGTCCTTGGGCGGATGGTCCACCGGTCCCAGCATCATCTCGCGGCTGTCGCTGGGCAGGATCAGCACCTCGACCTTAGCCGCCAAGTCGCCGGCGACGATGTCGGCGTCGGTCAGCGTCTGGCAGTCAAACTCGTACTGCTCCAGCAGGAAGCGGGTCCAGCCCTCGTCGATGTTGCCCGTCCAATAGCGCTGGTAAAGGCCGACCCGCCGACGGGTCACATCCGCCAAGCCGGACGGCGCCTTGTCAACACCCGTGAAGCCAACGCCGGTTTCGGTCGAGATGGCTGCGAGAGTCGCGTCATCGACGCTGCCAGCTGCGATGTAAAGCGCACCCGGCGGCAGAGCGGAGCAGTTGCCGGTCGCGACGGCATCGGTCGCGCGCCAGACCTTTACGCCCGAGGCAAGCAGGCGATTGGCCACGCGGTAGCTATCGTTGAGGCGGCCGTCAAAGACCATCCCGCCCTCGCCGGCCGATACGCCGGCCGGCGCTCGCGGCACCTCGGTCGTCACCGAGAACTCGCCGCCCAGCTTCCCAGCCACCGGCACGACTTCTACCCCCATGAACTCGGCGATCGTGTCGGTGGTCATGTCGCGCACCATCGGATTGCCCTGGGGATCGCGGGTCCAATAGCTGTCAGGATAGTGGGTCCGACCGAGCAGCGTCTTGACCAGGCCCATCTTGGGCTGGGCCAGGAACACCGCATGCGTGCCCGCCGGGTAAGCGGTGCGGCCCACCGCAAACGGCGCGCTGGCCACCTGCACCTCAAGCCCCTGATCGTGCAGGGCCCGGATGAGCTTCGCCGCGGTCAGCGGGTCGTGCTGGTCGCTCGGGATCAGGTAGGCGGTGAGCTGGTCCGCCTCGCCGCGTTCGGTCTGGCGAACGGCCTTCAGGTAGGCGTTACGCAGGACCATTTGCCGGCAACGGGCCGCGATGTCCAGCAACGCCCAGGCCGCGATCTTCTTTTGCTCGACGATGTCGCGCAGACGCCACCAGCCGCCCGGCCAAGGGTTCGGGAAGTTGACTTGCGCCTCGTACTTAGGCATGGTCTTGGGACTGGCCCCGGCCAGCTGCTCGGGCTGGATGTACAGCGGCGTGGCCAACTTGGCGCTGGCCGACTCGGTCAGCATGCCGGCGATGTTGTGGTAGATGGTGATCCAGTGGTAGCCGAGGTGCCCCCACCCCTCGTAGCGGGCTGAGTGCAACACGCCCTGCTTGCCGGCGGTTTCGAGCATCGTGGCCATGTGGGCGCCGTACCAGTTGATCTCCTGCCAGACCAGGGGGTCGCCGTGCGGGTGGATCGGGTCGGAATACGGCGGAATGTTGAACCGCGCGGCATCACTGCCCTGGTGGTGGTGGTCCATGTAGGCCTGCGGCCGCCACTTGCGGAGCAGGATCTCACCCATGTAGCGCGACTCGATCATGTTCTGGGTCAAAGCGTCGCGGTTGTTGTCGTGGCCCGTGTACTTCTGGTACAGCTTGGGGTAGTTGCAGCCCTCATACTCGGTGCCCAACCACTCGTGGTACCAGTCGGTGACCATGATCTGCCCGTCCGGGTTGAAGCACGGCACCATCAAGAAGACCGTGTTGTCCAGAATCCGCCGGGTGTCCTCGTCGTCCTTGGCAAGGAGATCATAGGCCAGCTCAGGCGCCATCTGGGTGCCGCCGATCTCGGTGGCGTGCAGGCTCATGCTCTGGCAGACAAAGACCTTGCCCTCCCGCACCATGGCCTCGACCTCGGCCGCAGCCAGGCCTCGCGGGTCACTAAGCTTCAGGTTTAGCTCCCGGTAGTGCTCCAGCCGTTCGAGGTTGGCGGCCGAGGAAATGGTGACCAGCAAGAACGGGTTGCCCTCAGTCGATGGGCCCATGTTGGTCACCGTGATGCGATCGGACTCCGTGGCCAACAGCTCGAAATACTCCACGATACGGTCCCAGCGCGCGATCTTGCGGTCCTCGCCCATGCGGAAACCGAAGAATGCCTCTGGCGATGTGATCTGGCGCGACATGATGTGAGCCTTACCTCCTTTGTGATGACTTGCCCTTGGCTAGCGCTTCGCGGTGAAGTTACGGTAGTCCTACATTTCCGGTGTAGAGAAATATTCGCAGAGCGGTCGTCAGGCCAAGAAACTTGCCGCGGAACAGGCCGCGGCCGCCTTGCGCCGCGGGCGGCCGGGGGGCGGTGATGTGCCGCCCCCGAACCCCCTGCGGCTCGGAATGCAGGTCGCTAGAACCCCTTCTGATTGGCCTGGATGAAGAGATACAGCAACTCGCCCGTATCGGACTCACCGGTGATCCGCTGGCCGAACCTGTACCCCTGGCGCTTGTACGAAAAGCGCGTCAGGTGTTGCTGGGCGACCTCGCCGCGGCGTAGATCGTCGGGCGTGGAAAATCCCCTGGTGATGTCGGGGTCGTCGCGCGTGCCCATCGGATAGATCGGCAGGTCTTCAAAGCGCATCACAATATGGACCATCGCCCACTCGTCGCCCACCAGGCGGTTGAGCCGCTCGTACTCGAGCCAGACGATGCTCCACCCGTCCGGCGCGAGTTCGCCCCGGACCGTGTGCTCGTCGTAGCCGGTCTTGGCGGCATCGGAATAGGCCCGGACCCAAGCCTCGAAGAACCAGCCCTGCCAGCGGAGACGCTCATCGCCCTCTCGCTGGTCGGCGGGCAGATTGGACCGGTAGGGCAGCGCGAAGAGGCGACCGTCGGCGAAGTAGCTGACCTCCGGGAGCCCGTCGATGGCCACGCCCAAACCCATCTGGATGTCCAAGTAAGCCGGCATGAGGTCGTCGTAAGACGGGCTCTCAATCGTTATGCGGTAGCAGCGACGGGTGTCCTCCCGGGCCACCGTGGCCACCAGTGTGTGGTCCTCGTGGCCCGCGGCGCGGGCCAAAGTCCAGGTGGCGGCGGCACCCGAGCCAACGGTCTTTGTGGCGTTGGCCGGACTCAGGGCGGCCGGCCCGAAGGCAACCAGGGTGAAGGTGATTGGGCTGGGCTCAGCGACCTTGGGAGTGACGCTGATGCGGTACTCAGCCGGTCCACCGTCAACGCCGACCACGAAGTCGCTAGCGGCGAGTAGCTGCTCACGTGTGAGCGCCGGCAGGCCCGACTCCTGGCGGACCATATTGACGACCCGGAGGACGGCGTGGTCGACGCGCAGAATGCGCCCGCCGACGTTGGCCGCAATCGGGACGTCGGACCGGTCGTCGATGCTGCGCACGGAGGTCGCTGCGGTTTCAACCAGAATCCCCTTGATCTGGCCGGCCGTCAGGTCAGGCTTGAGGCTCCGGAGGATGGCCGCCGCCCCGGTCACCGAGGGGGCCGCGAAGCTATTGCCGCTGCCGGTCACGCTCCTCGAGGCCTGGCCCAGATGGGTCACGATGCCGGAGGCCGGCGCGGCGAGGCTCACCTCGAGCTCGGGGTCGTCACCCATGAAGTTTGAGAACGGCGCCCGGAGGCCGCTGGGGTCAAGACCGCCCACCGTGATCACGTTGGGCAGGCGTTGGCCCCACCACTCGGTGGCCGGACCAACCTCCTCGTTGTCGTTGCCGGCCGCAGCGACAATCAGCACGCCGGGATGGTTGGCGGCCAGCCACCGCGCGAACCGGCCGTAGGCCTCATTGATGCTCAGCGCCTCGAGCAGCCCGTCGACATCAGTAGGGGGAGTCGGCCCGAGCGAAATGTTGATGATTGTGCTGGCCCGGCCGCCGGCGTCGGCCGCGGCCGCCTCGACCAGGGCCTTAAGGCGCAGGAGATCGCGGAAGAGGTAAGTCCCATCGATCAGCTCAAGCCGGGTCGGATCATCAGGATCCAAGTCATCTTGCTGCTCAATCCAGTCCATGGTGATGTCAAAGCGCGTGGCGGCGTTGACCGTCAGCCGGTCGCCGATAATCGAGGCGACGCCGATGGCGCCGCCCACGCGATGGTCCGCCGCCAAGGTGTTGAGCACCTGCGTACCGTGGTCGGGATTGCCTGGCGGATCGCCGGGCGGATTGGCTCCAAGCGCTTGAACGCTCAGACCTCGGATCTGCGGACCACCGGCGTTGTTGAACTCCGGGGTGCCGGCCCAGACCGGCGTGTCCAGGATCGCGGCTTGCACCGGGCTGAGTTCGAGACGTGAGTTGGCAACCATTGCCCAGGCATCGCGAAGACCGATCATCTGGTGGGGACGGGCGAGATCACGCCGGTAGTTGTCATTGAGCGTCGGGTCACAGGATTCGACGGATATCACGCTGGAGCGCTGGTCGGGCACGGTCAGCAGGTTGGGCAGCGCCACGGCGACATGAGGATGGGCGGCGGCCTCGTCTAGGCGGGCCAATAGCTGGTCGAGAGTGGTGTCGGTCGTTTCGAGTTGGTAAGCGGAGAGCATCTCGATCTCGCCGACCAGGGTCGCTCCCCAGGCGGCGGCGATGGCAACGGCGGCGGCGCGGTCGTAGCCGTCACCGAGCAGCAGCCAGACCTGATCGGGCGGTGCAAATGCGCGGCTGGACAGCTCGACCAGCGTGCGCAGATCGGGGTCTTTGAGGTCGCCGCGGCCCAGATCGTGCGGGTAGCTGGTGACGACCAGGGCCGCCAGGGCGCCGTTGCTGGGCGTGCCGCGGTCGGGTGGCCCGGCCGGGTCAGGATCGGGGGACGGCCCGGGAGGCGTTGGCTCGGCCCCGATCGGCGGCGGTGGCGGCGGTGCAGGTCTGCAACCGGTCAGGGTCGCAGCCGTCAACGCGGTGCCGGCGACCAGGGCCACGGCCAAGAGGATGACGGTCAGCCGGGCTGCAGAGCCACGTGACACGCGGCGGCAGGCTACTGTGGCTGAGGAGTGGCGGGAGCTGCGGAGGGCTGCTGGGAGCCGGAGGTGACCGCTTCCGGCGGCGGATCGACGCACGAGATGCCACAACCTTTCCAAGAGGTGACCGGTGATGGCCGTTGCCTGAGGGGCGGCGGCACGGGTGTATTTGGCAGATGGAGTTTGGAGTTCCTGCCGGCTGGTTGCAGACCGGGTGAGAGCCACCGCGGCAGGGGGCGGTCGGAGGGCCCGTTCAATCAGGCGGACGTGGCCTCGGCTACCACAGTGGCAACCTGGATTGGGCACGCTCTGGAAGGCCGGCCCGGTGCGGCGGGCGCGCCATGACGACAGATTGTGATATATTGTTGCGTAGATATATAAGCTCATGGAGGTGCTAGATTTGACGGACGCTCTCATTGCGGAGTTCAACGCGCAGCTAACTCGGGAGATGCATGCTGGCTATCTTTACCTGGCGGTCTCGGCCTACATGGAGGATCAGAACCTACCCGGCATGGCCAATTGGATGCGGCGTCAAGCCCAGGAGGAAGTGGGCCACGCGATGCGATTCTACCACCAGCTGGTCGAACGTGGCGCAAGAGTGGCGCTTGGCCCGATTGAGACGCCGACGGCTGAATACGCGAGCCCCCTGGCGGCCTTCGAAGCCGGTCTCGCCCATGAAAAGGCCGTCACAGCCCACATTCGCGGCCTCTACGAACAGAGCCTCGCCGAGAAGGATCACGCTAGCACGATCTTCCTGCAATGGTTTGTGACCGAGCAGGTCGAGGAGGAAGCCTCGTTCAACGCCGCGATTGCCAGCCTTGAGGCTGTGGGCGGCGCCAAGCACGGCCTGTTGATGCTGGACAGGGAAATGGGCAAGCGCGAGTAGACGCAAAGCGCATAGCTGACTGCAACAGCAGCGCCGCCGGTCAGTCTGGAGCCAGGGTATCGTCCAGGCCGGCCGGCGGTCTGCGCTCTCTGCCGGTTGACCGCGGCGGTATCGTTGGCGCGGTTCGCCAGCGGGGAGAGCGCACAGGGCGCGTGCTCTGAACAGCTAGCTAACTGCCAAAGAACAGCTTGGTCGACTCCTTGCCGGCCCGGGCAAACCCCTTGACCCAGAAGTACTCCAAGCTGTATCGGAAGCCGCTCCGGCGCCACAGATACAGGATGACGACCCAGGCTAGGACGTTGACGGCGCCAAAGGATAGACAGCCGTTGATGGTTTGGTCCCAGCCGGGGACCAGACGGGTTGCGACGATGCGCAACACCTCTGAAAGCGTGGTCTCCAACATGTAGATTGTGAGGCTGACCCGGCTAAACCAAACCAGCACGGGCAGCCGGAGGGGGCGGCATCCGCCGCGCTCTAGCAGGAGGTAGGTGGCGGAGATCAGCAGCAGGAAGACTCCGAGCTCGAGGTTTGTCTTGAATTGCCAGAAGAAGTCCGGCCTCGAGATCGTCTTGTCGAACTTGGTCATCCCGTAGAGCCCAAAGAGCACGAACAAGGCACCTAGGGGCAGGATTGCCCGCTTGAGCAAATCCCGGCGCCGGTCGTGGATCATCAAGCCCGTCAGCGCGCCAAACAGGCCATACCCAAGGTACGGCAGCAGCGGATAGGGATTGGCGACGAGGAAGCTGCCGGCCAGGGACAGGAGATAGTTGCTCGACGCCTGAGCTTGCATGAACAGCACGTAGGCGTTGACCCTCACAAATGAAACGAGCATGACGGCGAGGCCCAGAACTCCAAGGACCCAGTAGCTTCGCCGCCTGTCCCGGCTGCCCTTAAGGAGCATATATAGGACAAGCGAGACCAGGAGCAAGTTAAGCCCAACCGTCGAAAGCGACGACCCCTCAAACAGCTCGCTGAGCGGTGGTAGGCCCTGGCCGGTCCGGCGCAAGACGCTGGCGACAAAGGTCATGTCCGGCCGGTTGTGGACGAAGTCAACGTTCCAGCGCCCCAGGAAGATGTTGAGCGGATAGTGCAGGCCTAGGTACGCAAGGCACCCGTAGGCGAGATGCCGGACTGGCTGGAACCCCTCGCCGGCCTCAAGCCTTGCCGCGAGCATGCGGGCGTTGACGACCATCGAGTAGAGGATGAAGAGCCCACCCCAAAGCGCCATAAAGCTCATCAGGACGATTAGCAGTGGCGGGTCACTGAGATCAATCGTGTGGATGTTGGCGAAGTTGTAGATTGCCGCGTGAAAGAGGACCACGAACATCATCGCGATGCCTCTCAGCAGATCAAGCGAGTGGAATCTGCGGTTGTCGCTCACCTGTGATCACTGTCCCCCAGCTCAAAGTCTCTTAGGATTCTGACCATCTTGCCTGAGCGCCGGTTGGCTTCGGGCGCGGCAAAACGCACTTCGACGGTGGGCCGCTCGCAGCGGTACGCCTCGAACAGCTCAATGATGTTGGCGATGAGCGCCGCCTGCTCGAACTGGCTCTCACGCGCTGGATCCTTGAGTTTGAGGCAGACCAAAACCGAGGACGGCGACGTCTGTGTGGCTTGATACTCGTCAATCATCTCGGACGAGCTGATGATGGCCCGGCTGATGTAGTCCGGGAAGATGAACTGCCACTCGCCGCTCACGGCGCTCCTGGCCCAGAAGAGGTCGTCCGAGCGGCCCTGGATTCGCTCGATGACCCGAAAGGAGGAGCCGCAGGGGCACTGCTCGGGGCTGATCGTGATGATGTCGTTCAGCTCGTAGCGGATGATCGGTTGGACCCGCTTGTGCAGGTCCGTGACGATCAACTGCCTGCATGGCTGGCCAGGGGGTGTTTCGGCACCGTTCTCGTCTAGGGTTTGCACAAGAACCAGGTCCTCGTTGATGTGCAGCCTGCCGTGCTCGCAGGTCATCGCGATGGGACCCTCCGTGCACTTGTAGATTTCGTGAATCGGGCAGCCAAAGACGCAGGCTAGATAGGCCTTGACGTCCGGGTAGAGGACCTCGGCATAGGAAACCACGCGCTTGGGGGCGATGGCTAGACGGTCCTGCTCAACCTCCTGCGCGATGATCTTGAGCATCGATGGGGGCGCCGAAAGGACGTTGGGATTGACGTCCGCCAGTCGCCGGCGGATGTCCTCTATCGACGCGAGCTGGCTGATATAGGTCAACCGGTGCCCGAAGCGGTCAAGGTTGAAGGCCGGCGCGCTGACGCGCAGGATGAAGGCCAGGTTGATCTTCTCGCCTTGCGGAAAATCGAACCGGGCCAGCAGGGCGGCTTTCATGTAGCTCTCTTCGCGCGGCGAGACGATCTCGACACCCTTGTTGCCGCTCGTCCCCGAGGACATCCCGACGTTCAAACCGCAGAGTCGCCGGGAAAAGTCCCTGCTCTTCTCGGTCTCCAGACAGAAATCCAGAATCTGCTCCTTGGTCAACCCTGCGGTGTTGTAGTCTGTCAGGTTGTCCATCATGATCCGCTTGTTGACGGTGGGCAGCAGCGAGGGGTTACGCAAGTCGAAACCATGGTAGTAATCCCTGAAGAACCGCGACTGGCTGACCGCATGCCGCAGCACGCTCGCCAGCCTGCTCTGCTGGTACCTGCGGATCTGGTCTAGGGAGTAGTGCCGGAACCGGTGCCTGCAGAGCAGATAGAAGAGTAGGAAGCTCCGGGTCTCGAGGCTCCAGAGGCAGCGGTCAAGCACTAGACTGTGTCACCGTTCGTGCGACCCGATGCTAGGGCGGCGGCCCTGGCCGCGGCGCGCTTGTAGTCGCTGTTCCAGCGGCGGCTCTCCGTACGGCTGAGTTGGCACTGCCGAAGGCGATCAAGAAACGTCATTGCCTTGCTCCTCCCCGCCTTTGAACTGGGGCCAAGACCTGTTGGCTCTTTCGCGCATGCCGCCCGAGCACCTCCAGACCGAGCACTAAGCGTCTATTGGCGCCCTCCGCAGCGGGCGGACTGTAGGAGCCGTTGCTGACGCAGTTGACGGTGCTGTTGGCGGTGATGGCGTTGTCGCAGACCTGCGACGAGCCACCGTTGATGCCGATGCTGCCCCCCATGCCGGTCAACGAGAGGTTGCGGGCCAGCGGGACTGCGCGGGACCGCAGCGAGAGGCAGCGGACACCTCGGCTGGGCAGGTTCTTGGGCTGTGCCGGGCGAACCCCACCTGAGGAAACCAACTGCGCTCTTTCTCTGGAAACCCTGGCGGCGGCGCCAGACGGGTGATATCCGATGAGACTTAAGCTTCGCGCGCGGCCTTGGTACGGAAAGTGCATCCTGCTGCTGACGCTGGCTCTCTTGCTTCTGGGTCTGGCCGGCTGCGTGGCACGACCCGTTCCGCCGGACCCCGGCGACGAACCGCCCATCGTAGACCCGGGGCCGCCTGGTCCGGAACCTGGAGTCGAAGACCCTCCCTACGAAGACCCGCCCTACCAAGTGCCGTCGGTCTCCCTGATTAAAGCCTACCCCGGGCTGACCTTCAGCCGACCCCTGGAGTACCAGCACGCCGACGACGGCAGCAACCTGGTCTTCGTGGTGGAGCAATCCGGTAGGATACTCGTCTTCGACAATGACCCGGGAGTGACCGGAGCGGACGTGTTCTTGGATCTGAGGAGTCGGGTGGATAGCAGTGGGTCCGAGAAAGGCTTGCTAGGATTGGCGTTTCACCCCCAATACGGACAGCGCGGGCTCTTCTATGTCAACTATGCCAACCGGACGCACTCGGTCATCGCGGAGTACAAGACCAACCCGGACAATCCGCGTCAGGCCCTGATCGATAGCGAGCGGATTCTGCTGACCTTCGCGCAGCCGTATGCCAATCATAACGGCGGCTGCCTGGCTTTCGGCCCGGAGGGCTACTTGTACATAGCCACCGGTGACGGAGGGTCCGCAGGAGACCCCGGCCGCAACGCGCAGAATCTCGCCAACCTGCTCGGCAAGATACTGCGCATTGACGTCGATCGGACACAGGGTCAACTAGCCTACGCAATCCCCGCCGACAACCCATGGGCCGGCAACACCAGCGGCTTTCGCGAGGAGATCTACGCCTATGGTTTGCGCAACCCGTGGAAGTTCAGCTTCGATGGTGACGGCCGCCTGTGGGTGGCAGACGTCGGCCAGAACGCAGTGGAAGAGATCAACCTGGTCGGAAAGGGCCTCAACTATGGCTGGAACATCATGGAGGGCTCCGAGTGCTACCCGGCGTCTGCCTCCTGCAGCTCGGAAGGGCTGGAACTGCCGGTCTGGGAGTACCGGCACCCCCTCGGGCGTTCCGTAACGGGCGGATACGTATACAGCGGCACCGAGATCGAGAGCCTGCTGGGTCACTACATTTACGGCGATTACGTCACCGGCCTGATATGGGCTTTGCGGGTCGACGGCCTCGATGAGCCAACCAACCATCTGCTCCTCGAGAGCGGCCTGCGCATTTCATCGTTCGGCGTCGACGCCGATCACGAGTTGTATGTCCTAGACCTGCGGGGCGTAATCTACAGGCTGACCGAAGCCGTTTCGAGATAGGCTGAGTCCCCTACTCGACCGGACCCGACAAGTCCTCATGGCCAAGCCTGCGAGTCGCACGCTACCTAGCCTTCTTGATCTCCACTCTCAAGCTGTTGCAGCGCATCACGACCCACGAATCGATCATCGTCCCGCTGCTGTCCTCGGTGCGGCGGTACGACTCCGCGATGCGGGCAGCGAGAGCGTCGCGCTCGAGCTCCAGCCCAAATGCGGTGCCGGTTTCGGCCAGTACGAGGTCTGTGAAGCGCACCATCGTCACACGCCTGCTCCAGGTGGACAGTGGCCCGCCCTTAGAGTGCTCCTCGCGCAGGAGCTCCAGCCAAACTAGCGTCTTGCCGTCCGGGGCGGCCTCGGCTTGAATCGTCTCCGTCACCGACGTCGTCGGGGTTTCGCCTTCATGCCTTGCCGTGAGCAGAGCGCCATCCCACGTATAGGTGTGTGTGTAACCGGCGTCCGGCTTGGATACTGGAATCTCGAAGGTCAGGATCGTGCCGCTGTCGTAGGTGCCCGGCGTCGCGGTCCGTGCAAAGTCCACGTTGGCCTTGACGGAGATCGCCGAGGTGTGGCCGATGCGCGCCGGCTCGACATAGGGAACGCGCACGATGGCACAGATTTCCACCGGCAGGCGTTGGACCTTGAGGGTCAACAGGTCCTGGGCGGTACCCGTCCGCCGCAGCATCCAGGTGGCTTCGCCGGGGGCAGTCAGCTTCTGGCTGGCCTGACCGCTGATCGTCGCCTCGCCGCTGACCAGCTCCAGCGTGAGGTCGGTCGGCACCTCGCCTACATACTCAGCCGTGACGGTCACGCTGTAGTCCTGCGGCCCACCCGTCACGGTTGCGGCGAAACCGCCCATGGCCAGGAGCTCGTCGCGCGTCACGGCAGGTTCGCCCTTGGTCTGGCGGACCATGTTGACCACATGAAGTACCGCCTTGTCCACCCGCAGCAGTCTACCACTGATCTCGGCGGGTATTGTCACCGTCTGGGTCCCCGCCGCATCCCGGATCGACGGAGTGGCGGTCTCCATGAGGATCCACTGGATCTCTCCAGAGGTCAGGTCGCTCTTGATGCTGCGCAATATGGCAGCTGCTCCAGCCACCAACGGTGCCGAGTAGCTTGTGCCAGCCGATGTCAGACTGTCCCCTGCCGGCGTCACGCCGACGACGATGCTGGTGCCGGGGCTGGCGAGGTCGATCCATGCATTCTCGCCGCTGGTATTACTGAACGAGGCTTTCCGGCCGTTGGTGTCGCATGAGCCCACGGTAATCAGGTTCCCAGTGCCAAACCCCCAGTTAGTGGTGGGCGATAGGCCGACGTTGTGATTGCCCGCCGCAGCCACCACCAAGACCCTTGGTTGCTGCATGAATAGCCTGAACAGCAGCCGGTGCCAAGCATTTCTCACCGCGGCGTTGGTCTGCGTTCGCGGGTCGTCCGGCGGATAGTGCCGCAGTCCGAATGAGCAGTTGATCACCTCGGCTCCTGCCGCAACCAGCTCAAGAAAACTAGCAAGGCTCCTAACCAGGTAGGTGGTGCCCTGGTACACTACCATGGTCTCAGCGACCTCATCTCCGGCCGGTTCAAGCGCCTTAAGACTGGGTTCACCATCCAGATAGCTCATGCCGATCAGGGTCAGCTTGTCACCGATCACGGAAGCCACACCGACGGGGCCGCCAACGCGGTGGTCGGCCGCGATGACATGTGCGACCTTTGTGGCATGCGTAAGGTCGTAGTTTCCTTCCTGGTCCACCTCAGGCGCGGGAGCGACGTCGCGTGCGGCGTCCAGCACTACGG
>Ga0114946_10001872_pt1 | contig 14477 bp, 15 predicted proteins | sample WalLakDeSediment_FD_88676 | JGI IMG/M metagenome (GOLD analysis project Ga0114946, IMG submission 88676) | Lake sediment microbial communities from Walker lake, Nevada to study Microbial Dark Matter (Phase II) - Walker Lake 11/02/13 Deep Sediment | ecosystem: Environmental > Aquatic >... | reverse complement strand
TTTGAATTCACGCGCTGATGCACGCCTGGGGCGCCCCGTGGCGTTGTCGCTCGGCGCTCGCAGTATTAGCAGCGCAGCAGCATGGTAGCGATGACGTAGGAGCAGCCGGAAGAGCCGAGGATCATGGGTTGGCGATCCCGTAGCCGGATAACCGTCGAGTCCCAGTTTCGCGGCTGGTGCCGCTTCGCGTCCTTGGGATGGTAAGTCTCCAGGATCCGCACGCCGGCGTCGTGGGTCATCGAGCTGTCGTTCTGGGACAGCGGCTCCACGGCGAGCAGGACGAATTCCCGTTGGCGCACCGCTGTTGCTTCCGACACAATGATTTCTCGACCGGCTTCGCCTTCCCCTTCGCGCACCCGCACCGCCAGTTCATAGAAGCTACCCTCGTTGGCGGCAAACTCGGCGGGCTTATCCTTCTTCTGCTTGTTCGCCGTCACAGCGGCGGAAAACGGGATCCCAGCCTCGACGATGTCTGCCGAGCTCTGGTTGGCGAAGCGCACCCAAATACGGTCCGGCCCACGGGCGACGCTCGTGACATCAAGGATCTTGATGTCCTCGAGTTGGGCTGACTCGTCGGCTGCGGGGGTCAACGTGCCGCTGTAGCGGACGACCATGTCCTCCGCCGTTGCGAGATTGTCGTCGCTGCTGGTGCTGTCGACCTCGATGACCTATTCGTCGCCGCCGATCTCGCGGTCGGGGCCAGGGATGTAGGACGGGACCACCCACTCGTCGTCGTCGGCTTGGCTGGGGCGGTCGGGGAACACCGGGCTCATGCCGTGGCCAGCGATGCGGTAGACATCCCGGAAACTGGGGCCGGGTTGGGGGTGGTTGCCATGACGACCACCGTGGTTTCACCGACCCGGAGCTGGTAGTGACCGCTCGGGAGCAGCTCCTCGTCGTCGACGATCGGCTCGAGGGGGCTGGGGGTCGGCGGCGGGGGTCGGCGATCAGGGACCGAAGGACGCGGTTGGGGGTCGACTGAAGGATGCAGCTCGTCCCGCTCCACGTGCTCTCGACGCGAAACCAGTTGGCCAGCAGCCGACCAAAGAAGCTCACGGGCGCAGATTAGCAGCGATTGGGCGGGGGTTGCGAGCCGCTCACATCCTGAGCACGCGAACCACGGCCGTGACCACGCCGATCGCCCCGAGGATCGTCAGCATGAAGCCCACGACCCCGACCGCGAACCACCGTTGCACGACCACCAGCCGCTGCTCGGACAATTTGTCGTGAAGCAGGTGCGGTCGTAGCCACATCCCCGTGGTCGGGTGGCCCTCGGCTCGCAGCGCTCGCCACAGCTTGGCGTGATAGACCAACCCGGCTGGGACCCCGACGATCGCCCCGAGGCTGCCAGTCGCGGCTGCGACCCACAGCAGCGGCATCGCCGGGACCAAGCTCGCGAGGATCAGGACCGCGAGGATCAGCAGGGCGACGATCGCTTCGAACATACCCGGCGCTCTAGCAAGGTCCGTACCGGCTCGGGCTGCTCGTTTTAGCCGCTGACGAGGGCCTCGAAGCGTCGGATCTGGCGCTTGTAATAGGCGCTCTCCGGCTCGAGCTCGCTGGCCTTTTGGATGGCCGCGAGCCCAGCCTCGGGCTGCTCGAGCAAGCGGCGGAGCTCGGCCTCGAGGTAGCGCAGCTCTGCGGACTGGGGGTCTTGCTCGATCCCGGCGAGCACGGCGGCGAGCCCGGCGTCGGGCCGGCAGTTCTGGCGGAAGGCGAACCACCCGAAGCTGGCCTTGAGAGCGACGTCGTTCGGATCGCTGGCGACCATGGCCTCGAGCGCGCGCACGGCCTGATCGGGGCGGCCGAGCTTGCAATGGGCCCGGCCGATCATCCGGTAGGCCTTGGTCGCTTCCTTGCTGTCGGGGAATTTCTTTTGCAGCGCCTCGAACTCGAGGATCGCGGCCTCGGGGTCGTTGTCGAGCTTGAGCGTGAAGAACTGCATGCGATCGTAGAGCACCTTGCTGGCGTAGCCGGCCTCGTTGGTGGGATCGCCGACGATCACGGCCATGATCGCGGCGTCGGCCTCGTCGCGCATGGCCGCTAGGGTGTAGGCGTGCGCGAGCCGATAGAGGGCGGCGAGGTCCGTGGGCGAGGCCGCGACCGCAGCCTCGAGCTCGGCGAGCACGTTGGTGCCGCGGGCGATGGCCTCGAGCTGCTCGATCAGCGCCTCGGCCGGGACAAAGTCGACGATTCGGCCCTTCTCGACCCCGCTGGGCTCGAGCACCAATATGGTCGGGTACGCCTGGACGCGGTGGCGGTCGACGATCTCCGGGCCCTCGCCCTTTTCGGCGTCGATGTGCAGCGCGATGGTCCGCTCGCGCAGCCAGTCGCCGACCGCGGGCTTGGTGAACACCTGCTCGTCGAGCTCGTGGCAAGGCGGGCACCAATAGGCGCCGACGTCGACGAACACGAGCTTGTGCTCGGCCTCGGCTTTGGCCAGCGCCCGCTCGAGGTTGCCATCGAACCAGTCGACGGCGGACACGATGCTGCCGTCGTCGCGGACCCCAGGCTCGGCGGCGTCGTGCGGCGGCGCGAGCTTGATGGTCTGCACCGCAGCAGGGTTCGCAGGCGCCGCGCCGAACTGGAATTCGGGGCCGCGGTGTTCGTGCTCCGCGGGCGAGCAGGCGAGGGTGAGCACGAACGCGGGGAGCAGCAGCGAGGGCACGCGAGACATGGCCAGCGGAGGGTCGCGCGTCCGCGTCCGTTGGGCAAAGCCGGCTCAGTCGTCGGTGGGGGCGTCGAGCTCGGGTTGCGCGGCGGGGCCGGATACGAGCTTGGGGATCGTCAGGCGCGCGCCGGCGGCCTCGGCTTGGCTGGGCTCGGTGGCGACCACCGGCGGCGCCGGCGCCCGGGGCTGCGCTGCGTTCGGGGCCGGCTGGGGGCTCGGCTTGGGGGCGACCTGGGGGGCCTGAGGGGCCTTGGTCTGGGGGACTGGGGGAGCGGCGACCTGTGGCGGAGCGCCGACCTGGGGGACCTGGGGGGCCTGGGGAGCGGCGACTGGGGGAGCGGCGACTGGGGGAGCGGCGACCTGGGGGGCCTGGGGAGCGGCGATCGGGCGGGCGACCGGGACCGCGTCGATCAGCGTAGGTTCGGTCGTGGCCCCGTCGAACTCGTCCTCGGCGAACTCGACCGCCTCGAGCTCGACGGCGTCGCTGCTGGGCTCGTGGAGCGCGGCGATGATCGCCTCGCGCGAGAGCTCGGCGTTCGACTCGCTGACGATGATCTCTTCGCTGAGATCGACGATCTCATCGAGGACCTCGGGCTCGGCGACCGCGAGGGTGCTACGGGCGTCCGAGAGATCGCTGTTGGTCTGGCGCAGCCGCGAGCTGAGCTCCTGCACGAACGACCAGAGCAGCTTGACCGCGAGCGGCGCCTCTTTGTGCAGGATCTCGAAGAAGTCCTCGCGGTTGATGAGCAGCAGCTTGCCGTCGGCCACGGCCCGCGACGTGGCCGAGCGCGGGGTCGCGTCGATCAAGGCCATCTCGCCAAAGTGCGAGCCGTGGCCGAGGGTCGCGATGACCCCGCGGTGCGACGAGAGCTCGATCTCGCCGCGCAAGATGACGAACAGCTCCTCGCCGATCTCGCCCTCGTGGCAGATCACGTCGCCGGCTTGAAACGGGATCACCCGCGTGAGGTTCATGATCCGCACGAGCTGCTGGTAGGTCAGCTGGGCGAACAGCGGGATCGACTTGAGCGTGTCGAGGGTGAAGTTGATCTCGGCGGCGCGATCGCTGCCGTCGGCGTTCTCGGCGATCTGCAGGACGATCGCGGTGATGTTGTCTTTGCCGCCCCGGGTGTTGGCCATGTCGATCAGCCGGCCGGGGATGTCCTTGACCTCGGTCAGCGACAGCATCCGCGAGATGTCGTTGTCGTCGAGGTACTCGTAGAGCCCGTCGCTGCACAGCAAGAACGAGTCGCCGGGGATCATGTCGAAGTCGAGGGTGTCGACCTCGACGGTCTCGTTGGGCCCGACGGCCCGGGTCATGGCATGCTTGAATTGGGCGTAGGGGCTGTCGTCGAACGCCTCAGCGGTGATCTTGCCCTGGCGGATCAGCTCGTTCATGAGCGAGTGATCCTCGGTGAGCTGGTAGACGATGCCGCCGCGCAGCAGGTAGATCCGGCTGTCGCCGACGTAGGCGATGTAGCCGCGGTCGCCGGCGATCAGCAAGACCACGACGGTCGTGCCCATGCCCTTCTTCTCGGGCTCTTGCAGGCCCTTGGTGTAGATCTTCTCGCACGCGACGTGGACCGCGTACTCGAGCAGCATGCAGATCTCCATGTGCCAAGTTGGGTCGTCGCCGTGATCGGCGTCGAATAGATCCTGCTCTTGGCTGAGGATCCCGCGGATCGTGTGGACGGCCATGGCGCTCGCGACCTCGCCGGTCGCGTGACCGCCCATGCCGTCGGCGACCACGAACAGACGCAGCTCCTGATCGATCAGGAAGTTGTCTTCATTGTCGTTGCGCTTGCGCCCAACGTCTGTCGCGGCCCAGTACTTGAGGTCCATGCTAAAACCCGAATTCAAAGCTCTCGCCCGCGATGATCTCGGGGGTCGTGAGCCAATCGATGATGTTTTGCTCGAGGGTGCTGGCCAGCCGCCACTCGAGGCCCTCGAGATCGGCCGGGCTGGCCGGGCGGCCGTCCAACCAGGCCCCGCGCGGGTGGCCAAAGCTGCTGGCTCGGCGGGTGTCGGGGTCGGGCCCGGTGCCGATGTCCGAGGACGCAGGCTCGGGCTCGAGCGGCTCGGCGTCGCTGCACGCGTCGGAGTCGGCGACGGGCTCGAGGACATCGTTGAGGTCGGCCTCGTGGAGCCGCCGGATGGCCGGGCGCTGGGCGAGGTAGAGCAGGTACTCGACCTCGAGGCCGAGCGTTCGCGCCGCGCACAGCCGCCGCCGCAAGCTGACCGCGCGCCCGCCGATGCCGCCAGCGATGACCTGGACCGAGAGCACGCCGGGGTTTTGTTCGCGGTAGCGCATCGCCGGGGCCAGCCAATCCGCGAGCCGACCGTGCTCCTCGTCCTCGACGAAGATCACGAGGTGATGGCTGAGGGCCTCGCCGCCGACGAGCACGCCGGTGGCGGGGAAGGTTCGATCGAGGCGTATGTTCGCGCCGGTCCTCGGGGCCTCGCGCCCGTGGATGAACTCGTTGGCGTGGATGCTCACGCCGAGGGCCGTGGGACCAGCGTTGCTCGGGTCGATCCGGTCGAGCTGGGTGCGCAGCTCGGTCAGCTGCGCGTCCACGTAACTGATCTGCTCACGGCCATCGCGGCCGACGACGCCGACGACCAGCGCCCGTTGGCCCGAGGTATGCGCCGCGAGATCGTCGGACACGCGCTCGAACCGGCGCTCGAGGCAAGCCCCGGCCGGGCCGCGGCGGCGAGCCTCAAAGGTCTCGGGCTCGATGCCGAGCTCGCGGGCGAGGGCTTTGCGACCCTCGAGGGTGCGGATCTGGGCGGCCACCCGCTGCCAGTCTTGGCGCTCGAGCAGGCGCAGGGCCTCTTCGGTGTAGCCGAGCGCGGCCGCGGCGGCGAACCACAGGCGGACCGAGTCGGGCTCGGGATCACGGCGGGAGAGGCCGCCACGGGTGGGGATCAGCTCGAGCCGCAGTTCATCGCCGCGCTCGCCGACGATCCGCCGGGCCTCGAGCCAGATCTGCAGCTGGTTGGGCTCGACCGCGTCGATGTAGATCTTGAGCAGCCTGGGCGCGTGCGCTGAGCCGAAGCTGACGAACGAGTCGAGCTCGGGGCCGCGGCACTGCGCGGTGACTTCGAGTTGTTCGGACGCGGTCGGTGCGGGCGCGAACGCCAGCAGGACCGCGAGGCTCGAGAGGCCGTGCACGGGCCAAGCTTGACGGTCGCGGCGCCACCACGCAAGGGCGCTGACAAGCGGTAAGATTGCCGACGATGCGTGCCTCCACGCCAATTTTTGTGTCGTCGATCCTCGCGCTCGGGTGCGTCGAACTCCCGAGCGTTGGCGAGGTGCCCGAGCCTACGTCCCACGCCGCCGTCGATGGCCAGGCTCGCGGTCCCTTGCTGGTCGCCCACGGTGGCCAAGGATCGCCGGCAGCTCGCAGTGACGGCCCGGCCACAGCCGCCGACCGGGGCTTCGAGCTGCTCGCCAGCGATGACGCCGAGCCGCTCGCCGCCGCGATCGCGGCGATCGAGATCCTCGAGGACGACCCGCGCTTCAACGCGGGGACCGGCGCCAACTTGCGGCTCGACGCGCGGACCATCGAGGCCGACGCGGCGCTGATGGACGACCGCCAGCGGTTCGGCGCGGTCGCGGGCATCGCCGGGATCCGCAACCCGATCCGCGTGGCCGAGGCCGTGCTGGATACGCCGCACCTGTTCTTGGCCGGTGAGGGGGCGCAGGCCTTCGCCGAGACCCTCGGGCTCGAAGCCCGGGATCTGAGCACCGACCAAGCCCGGCGCAAGCTCGAGCGCGGCTACGCCCAGCTGTTCGCCGAGCAGGGGCCCTGGGCCGCTTGGGATTGGCGCGCGCACTGGAACTTCGCCGGCCCGCCGCCGGCCGACCTCGACGAGGCCATGGCGATGCTCCGCCAAGCCGAAGCCGAAGCCGAAGCCGAAGCGGCAGGGGCGGGGACCCCCGCGATCGAGCCCGACGCGACCCGCGACACGGTCGGCGTCGTGGTCCGCACGGGCGCCGGCCGCTACGCCGCGGCGCTCTCGACCGGCGGCACGACCTTGGCGATCCACGGCCGCGTCGGCGACGTCCCAATCCTCGGCGCCGGGCTCTACGCGGGTCCCCACGGGGCGGTCGCGGCGACCGGCAAGGGCGAGGCGATCATGCGCGAGCGCGTGGCGGCCGAGGTCTACGCCTTGCTCGAGGCCGGCGAGACCCCCAACGACGCGATCCGCTTGGGGATCCGGGCGGTCAGCGCGGATGAGGGCGTCGGCGTGATCGCGGTGTCCGAGCGGGGCTGGGGCGCCCTCGCAACCTCACAGATGGCCTGGGCGGTGCGTGACGGCGAGCAGCGCCACCAGGCCGACACGTGGATCCGCCGCCGCGATCGCTGAGCGCCCGGGTCCGCTTGGCAGCGAGCGCGCTTGCCTCTAAATTGCGCCACGGCCTGCGATTGGCCCGCACGCATGCGAACTCGAGCCAAGCACCGCACCGGGCTGATCCGCGACGTGCCGCGCGTGCTCGTGTGCCTCACGGTTGGCGCGAGCCTAGTCGCCGCGCCGCGCTCGGTGGTCGCGGCGCCTGAAGCTGATGGCGACGAGCCGGCGGTCATCGACTCGCTGCCGCTCGACACCGACGAGGGGTTCGAACTCGACACCGACGAGCTGCCGCTCGACACCGATGACGAGCTCGACACCGACGACGAGCTCGACACCGACGACGAGCTCGACACCGAGCTCGACACCGACTCGAGCGAGGCGCTCGCCGACGGCTACGTCGCGCTGCGAGACAGCCCCGAGGCCCACGTCGCCCGGCGGTGGCTCGCAGCGGGCATCGCGAGCACGGTCACCGGCGCGGTGTTGGTCGGTGGTGCGACCGCGATGGCGATGACCGCTCCGTGCAATTCCCTGTCCGGCAACAACTGCTTCGCGGACGCCCGCGATCGCGCGGCGGTGACCATGGGGGTCCCTGGTGGCGTGCTCTTGCTCGGCGGCCTCGCGATGACGATCGTCGGGAGCCTGCAAAAGCGAGCGCTCGCCCGGCGCGTCAACGCGAGCGTCACCGGCAGCCGCGATCAGATCGGCGTCGTGGTGTTCGGCCGGTTTTGAGGCGCCGGTCGGCGAGGCGGCGCGATCGCCCGCGGGTGCGGGAACGGGCCTGGGGGCGGCGCTGCGGGCCGCTCGAGCGACAGCGCGTGAGCGGGGAGCGGCGGCGTGATCGCGTCGGCGAAGCTGGCGGGCCGCTCGATGGTCGGCTTGAGCCGCAGGTCGAGGCGCGGCTCGTTCGTCGCATCGTTGGGGCAGTCGCGGCGCGCGGGCGACGACCGCTTGCCCGCCGCCTTGCGGGTCTGTCGAGCCTCGAGCAGGAGCACGGCGAGGCCCGTCGCGACCGCTGCACCCGCGCTGCCGGCCGCGCCTGCGGCGAGGCCCGTCTGCGATGGGTCGGTGCTGATCGCCGCGCCGATCCCCAAGCCGAGGGCGAGGGTGGCCGTCCCGACCGAGACGCCGAGCAGGGCCGGGCTCGCCCGGTGTTGGCGACGCTCCTCGGACTGGGTGGTGTCGTCGATCAGCAAGACCCGGCGCTCGCCAGCGGCGAACTCGAACTCGAGTTGATGGTCGTCGAGGAGCACCTGATGGCGGCCGGGATCGACGGACAGACGGTAGTTGTTGGTCTTGCTCTCGGGCATCGCGAAGCCGTCGATGCACAAGCGGCGCTTGGGCTGCGCGCTGATCTCGACGATCGCGATCTCGTTGGCGATCGCCAGCATGTGTCGCCGGATCTCGCGGCGCTCGGCGTTGCTCTCGACCACGTCGATCGCATCGTCGAACAGCTCCCAGGCCTCGGGCAGTCGTCCGGCCTTCTCGAGGGCCAAGGCGAGGTTGAACAGCGTCACAGGGTGGGGGCGCAGGGTGTAGGCCCGCTCGAAGGACGCGACGGCGGCGTTGAACTCTCCGCTCGCGACCGCAGCGAGGCCCTGATTAAAGGCCTGCTTGGCGGCCTCGCGCTGATCGACGGGCTCACTGCTGCTGCGCTCGGTAGGCGCGGACTGGCCGGGGCCATCGGAGGACCCGAGCAGCGCGTGAGGGCCGGCGAGCACACCTACCGCCACAGTCAGAGCCGCGAGCGAGGCCATCGAGGGTCAATCGTAGGGGTTGCGCTTGAAATCGCCCAAGGGATCGAGCTTGCGGCTGGCCGCGGACTTGCGCTTCCGGGCGGGCTCGGGCACGGCTTCGCTTGCTTCGGTTTGATCGGCGTCGAGTGGCGGCGCGCTGGGCTGAGTGAGCGGGACGATCGCGGGCGCGACGTTGGTGAGGCTGCTTGGCGCGGGGATCGGCGCGTTGGCGTCGGAGGCGAGGCTGGGTTGCCAGAGCTGATCGCTGGCTGTGGCGGTCCGCTTGTCGCTGAGCGTGTCGACTAGGTACAGCCCGACGACCATCAGCAGCGCGCCGACGCTGGCCATCCCCAACCCACGAAGCCAGCCGGGCACCCGCGCGCCCCCGATCGATCCGGCGAGCTCCCGATCCAATGCTTGATGGGGGCCGGTTGGGTCGGCGGTGATCAGCGGTGGCAGCGGCTCGGCCGGCTGCTCGGGCCCGAGCTGGCGACGAACCGCTTGGGCCCGCTGCGCTAGGTTCTCGCGCGCGGCCGACTCGACCACGCTCGCCCGGCGCATGGCTTCGTCGAGGGCGTCGGCGAGGACGGCGGCGCTGGCGTAGCGATCGTCGGGGTCGCGGCGCAAGCAGGCGAGCACGATTCGAGTCAGCCAGCTGGGGATCTCGGCGTCGACGAGCTTGCCAGCGAGGCGATCGGTGTCGCAGGTGCGCAGCGCGTCGAGGGTGCCCGGGGTGTGATCGTCACCAAACGGGGCCTCCCCGACGGCCAGCTCGAACAGCACGCTGCCGAGGCTAAACACGTCCGAGCGCGCGTCGAGGGGCTGCACCCGGCTCTGCTCGGGGCTCATGTAGGGCAGCTTCCCGCACAGCACTCCGGTCTGCGTGTGGCCGAGTTGCCCGCGGGCCTTGGCCAAGCCGAGATCGATCAGCACCGTGCGCCCGGTGACATCGAGCATCAAGTTATGCGGCGAGAGATCGCGGTGGACGACGTCGAGCGAGACGCCGTGCTCATCGACCACGGTGTGGACCGCGTGCAGGCCCCGGGCCGCGTCGCACACGATCAGCGCCGCTTCGGCGGGCGCGAGCCGAGCGTCCGCGGACTCGACGGACTCGAACCCCTTGACTTGGAGCTGGCGCAGCGTGACGCCATCGACGAGCTCCAAGACCAAGAAGTGGTAGCCGCGGTCTTGATCCGAGTCGACGGTGGCGACGACGTTGGGGTGGTTGACCCGCGACGCGATCCGAGCCTCGTCCAAGAATCGATCTTTAAAACCCTCGGCGTCGGCGAGGTGCGGGTGGATGACCTTGAGGGCGAACTCCCGGGCGAAGCCGCCTTGGCCCTCGAGCCGCGCGCTGTACACCGTGGCCATGCCCCCGCTCGCGATCCGCCCCGTGATCACGTAGCGCCCGAGCGAGACGGTCTCTTCGGCCGGACGGCGTCGCGCGGCCTGAGCGATCGACTCGGCTGACGCAAAATTCGACGCGAGGGTCGCTTCGCGCGGGTCCAGCTTGCTGAGTGCGGGGGAACCAGGCATGAGGGAGGCGTGAGTGACGAGTCGCCGGCTTCGAGGGTAACAGGGGGCCGGGCTGATGCAGAAGTCTTATCTTCGCTTACGTCGGCGGCCAAGGGAGATGCTGGGGGGGTCGGGCCAGCAGCCGCGGTCCGCGGCGCTGGGCCAGCCCTGGAGTGTCATCGGCGCGCCGATCTGGCCCGCGGGATTACACTGTTGCTCGAAAAAATGGGGGGCGCGACCCTCATCGGAGAGGATCGAGAGAACCTTTGCCGGCGGGCTCGCCCGGACGAACAACGAGCTTTGGGAGCCTTCGATTGGGTCATCGAGTGTCAGGGGTTACCAAACCTGGTTCATGAGGTGATTCATGCGCTGTTTTTGGGTCGGCTCGCCGACGATCATGGGTTTGACTATGGGCAGATCCCCCTGGACCTCCGTCGGCCCGAGCACCGCCGCTGCCTGTGGGAGGAGCTGGCGTGCTGCGTCATAAGCGCTGTCCTTTGTGCGCCTTTCGAGCCTGATCCAGAGCAGTTCGCGCGCGATTGGTTCGCCGAGCAGTTTGAGATTCAGGGAATTTTTCACGGCCTCGAAGATGATCTCGCCGGGTTTACCGAGCGGATCGCGGCCGAGCTGGATCGGCCCGAAGGCCAGCGGTCGCTGGCGGCGACGGTCGATCGGGGGCGAGAGCTCCTGCGCCTGGGCTTGGCTGAGGTCGGTGTGGTCGGGGACTTGCCGGCGTGTGACGCGATCCAGCTTTGGCGTCGGTATCGAGGGCTGTGACCGCAGCCCGCGCGGGGGCGGTGGCGGAGGTTGCGATCGGGTGAAACCCAGCGGAGAGTGAGGGGGTCGTAGGCGCGTCGATGACTGGGATACCCTCGAAGTTGATTCATGTTGGCCAGCTCGGGCTCGCGCTCGGGGCCGGCCTCTCGACCTGGGGCCTGGCGGCGGCGGCGATGGCGGCCGATCTCGACGCGCCCTTGCTGGGGACCGCGGGGTCCGGCGCCGAAGAGGGTTTTGCAGGCTTGCTCGCGTACCTGCTCGACTTCAACTTCATGAGCTCGATGCTGTTCGACGCTCAAACGCCCGCTTGCAGCGGCTTTCGGGCCTTTGACCTGGCGTTCTTGGGCGCGGTCGCGCTGATCGTCATCTCGGCCATCCGGTTCCGCCACGCGACCGCAGGCCGCCGCCTCGAGCTCGCGCGGCGCATGGTGGACAAGGGCATCGAGCCGCCCGCGGAGCTGATCGGCGCGAACAATGGCAGCGATCTTCGCCGGGGTTTGGTCCTGGTGTTCACGGGCGTCGGGCTGCTGCTCGCCTCGCTGGTCGCCTCGTGCACGGGATCCGGCGCGAGCGAGACCTCGAGTCCGGTTGGCTTGATCCCCGGCTTCATCGGCCTGGGCTACCTCGTCAGCCATCGGTTCGCCGTGCGTAGCAACAACCGGGGAGATCGCTCGTGAACCGGCCGCTCGCGCAGGCGTGGACGCAAGCGACCGGGCTGCTCGGGATCGATCGCGGCCGGGGCCTAGCGGAGCTCGACGACGCGGCGCTGATCGAGCGGGCCGGCACCGGGGGCGACAACGCGGCCTTCGCCGAGCTCGTGCGCCGGCACCAAGGCAAGGTCCGCGGCCTGCTCTTGCGCCTCAGCGGCAACCCCACGCTCGCCGATGATCTCGCTCAAGAGGCGTTCTTGCGCGCCTATCGGGGGCTGGTTGGCTTCGAGGGGCGCTCGCGCTTCTCCACGTGGATCTACCGCATCGCCTACAACGTGTTCTTGAACCACCGCGCCCGGGGCAAGGAGCTCGCCGCCTTGCCGCAGGGGTTCGAGAGCTCCGCCGCCGCGCCCGATGGTGAGCTGTCGCCGGGCCGCTTCGACCTCCGCCAAGATCTCGCCGCTGCGATCGCCGAGCTGCCCGAGCGTTACCGCGTCGTGGTCACCCTCTATTACCTCGAAGATGTCTCGTACCCCGAGATCGCCGAGGTCCTCGATGTCCCGCTCGGGACGGTCAAGACCCACCTGCACCGGGCCAAGAAGCTGCTCCGCGAGCATCTGAGCGGGACCGGGAGCGTCGAACCGGAGGCGAGCGCGTGAGCGAGGCGCTCGAGCGCTTCATCGACGAGCTGTGCGAGCTCGAGCTGGCTCCGGCGTTGCTCCGGCGTGATCCCAAGGGCCAGGGCTGGCTGCCCGCGTCGCTGCGGCGCATGGTCCGCGAAGACCCCAGCTGCGCCCGCGAGCTCGACGAGTTCGTCGCGATGGAGCTCGCGCTCCACGACGGTCACGAGCCCAGCGACGCGTTTTTTACTCGGCGTGTGATGGATCGGGTGCCCGAGCTCGCCGTGGTCGATGATCGCCGGCGGACATGGATCCTAGCGTCGGCCTACGCCCTCGCGATCGGGGTTGGCTACGTGCTGCTCGGGCCCTTGCTGCGCTCCGCCGAGCTCGCCAAGCGGGTCGCTAGTTGGGTCGAGCCCCTGCATTTAAATCACGAGGGCTGGGCCCACGGGCATGCGGTGGAGGCGGGCGGCATGTGGATCGCCCTCGCGCTCCTGGTGATCGCGGGTGTGCTCGTGCTGGCGCCGACGGAGTGGTTTGGCCACCGGCTCGGGCGAAGCCGCGCTACCGGTTCGATGCGCCAGTCGCGTGCCTGAGCGTGATCTCGAGCACACTCGACGGAATGCAGGTCGGATTGCATAAGACACCGAGGTCGCCGTCCAACGCGGCCACGAGGTCCCCTGTGCGCCAGACCCTTAGGAACGCCGCTTCCATCGTCCTCCTCGCTGCCCTCAGCTTGGTCCCCGTCGCCGCCACCGCTGGCGACTCGATCAACATCCTGATCCTCAAGGAACATGGCGTAGGCAGCGCGACATCCGCCCAGGATTACGTCGACAAGCTCGTCGCCCACGTCGCCAAGCACAACAGCTGGGCGGCGGCCACGGGCAAGTACGTGACCAGCCGATCGCAGGGCAAGACTTACATCAGCGAGAGCGATCCCCACTTCGGGATCCTCTCGCTGGCTGCGTTCTTGGATCTGCGAGCCAAGCACAGGCTCGAGGTGCTGGGTTCGGCCGAGGTCACGGGCGGCGGTGGTCGGCAATACTTCATCGTCAGCGCGAGCCAAACCACGCTCGCGGGTTGCAAGGGCAAGACCCTCGGCACCGATCACGGCGACGACCCGCAGTTCATCAACAAGGTCGTCGGCAAGTCAGACTTCGCCCTGAGCGAGTTCAAGCTCGAAGACACCCGCCGGCCCATGAAGACGATCAAGGCCGCGGCCCGCGGTGAGGTCGACTGCGCGTTGATCGATGACGCCCAGGTCGCGAGCATGGCCAAGACCGAAGACGGGGCGGCGCTCGAGGTCGTGTGGTCTTCGGCCAAGCTCCCGCCGATGGTCGTGGTCGCGTTCCCCTCGGCGCCGGCCGCCGAGCGTGCGACCTTCCAGAGCAACCTCGGCAAGGTCTGTGGGGGCGAAGGGGCCGCGGCCTGCAAAGAGGTCGGGCTCTCGTCGCTCGGCAAGGCCAGCGAGGCTGACTACACCAAGGTGATCGCGGACTACGACCGCTGAGCGAGTCCGGCTCTGACGCCCGGCTGAAGCCCTCCCCCGAGGGCTTCGGCCGGGCGTTTTGTATGCTATCCATCGCCCGTGCGCGGCGCCTTGATCTCGGTTTTCGCCCTCGGGCTGGGTTGGAGCGGCGTCGCGTGTACGCCGGCCGGATCGGTTGATCCGAGCATCGCCGAGGCCCCGACCGCCGACGCTTGGGCCGTCCACGAGGCCCTCGAGCGCCGGATCGCCGAGCGGACCGACAGCGAGGCCGATCGCCAAGCGGCGCTGGCCAAGGTCCGCGCGGCGCCCGACGATCAGACGGCGGCCTACGCCTATGCCCGGGCCTCCGTCGCCGGTCGCGTGGCCGAGGGGCGCGGGCTCAAGGCCCTCAAGCTCCTCGACGAGATGCAGACCTGGGCGCGGCGCAGCATCGAGCGCGATCCGAGCTTCCAAGGCATGGCGGCCACGCGCCTGCTGGGGACCTTGTTGGTGCTCGCCGGTCAGCACATCGCCGGCGGCGACTCGGAAGAGGGGCTCGAGCTGCTCGAGGCCGTGGTCGAGGCCGTGCCCGACAACCCCGTGAACCACCTGCGCCTCGCCGAGGCCTATGTCGCCCTGGGTGATCCCGATCCCGCGGGCGCGCTGCTGTGCGTGAGCCGGGCCGGTCGT
>Ga0114946_10001871_pt1 | contig 14489 bp, 8 predicted proteins | sample WalLakDeSediment_FD_88676 | JGI IMG/M metagenome (GOLD analysis project Ga0114946, IMG submission 88676) | Lake sediment microbial communities from Walker lake, Nevada to study Microbial Dark Matter (Phase II) - Walker Lake 11/02/13 Deep Sediment | ecosystem: Environmental > Aquatic > Freshwater... | reverse complement strand
TAAATATTCAGTGAACCCGAACCAAACAAGGCATCTGGTGGAGAGGAGACAAAGATGCTGTTTTCGAACGGTTTGAAATCCCCTCCCACGCCGAATACACATTCGGCATCTGGGAGGGGATTTCACTTCCAAGGTGCGTACCACGGCATTCCAACGCACCGAAGGAAGGAAGTGAGAGAACAGCATCTCTGTCTCCTGCCTCACCACGGCGACTCCCTGTATCGGGTTCACTGAATATTTACCCCTTCATGGATCTTCTCAAGTCGCTCTTTATATGCCATTGTAATCCATTTGGAGTTCATACCTGCCATGCTAAGATAGATGTCATGGAATCCTTTGTAGCTCTCGCCATTCTCTTGGGAATAGGGCATTTCCTGAGAACCAAGCTTCGTTTCCTTCGCCGCCTCTATCTGCCCTCATGTGTTATTGGCGGAATCCTGGGATTGTCTCTTCTACAGGCGTTTATGCTTCTAAATATTTCTTATCCTCAAAGTTGGACCGCACCCTGGAGCCAACTTCCTGGACAACTAATCAATGTGGTTTTTGCATGTCTCTTCCTGGGTATAAAACTTCCCAAACTCTCGGAGCTTTGGAAACGATCCGGGCCTCAGGTGGCCTATGGTCAGATTGTGGCATGGGGCCAATATGTGGTCGGTATTGGACTCACAATATTTTTCCTAGGTCCTTTCTTCGGATTGAACAATTTATTCGCGGGGATCTTGCCTGTTGGGTTTGAAGGCGGACATGGTACAGCGGCAGGAATGGGGCCAATGTATGATTCCTTGGGATGGCCGGAAGGAAAGGACTTCGCATTGACCAGTGCCACGGCAGGAATCGTGTCCGCGGTTGTTGTTGGAATGATCCTGGTGAATTGGGCGGTTAGAAACGGACATACGCAGCTTTTTACCTCTCCTGATCTGGTGGAGGAAGATGACGCGATAGGGATCATTCCTGTGGATCAGCGGCCCGTTGCAGGACGCTTGTGTGTCCGTTCAGATTCTATAGAGGCTTTCAGTCTTCATCTAGTTGTTGTGGCGTTGGCAATCCTTCTGGGTATGGGACTGAAGGGGTTCCTTATGATCCTAGAGGGAGCCCTGCCTCTGCTGGGTCGTTTCGGTATCTTTACTTCTTTCCCGCTCTTCCCGCTGTGTATGCTGGGTGGGTTGATGGTACAGGTGTTTGAAGATCGATACGATAGACATCATTTGGTCGACGTAGGGCTCATTCGACGAATTCAAAATGCTTCTTTGGATTTCCTGGTGGTCGCGGCCATTGCCACGATTCGAATCCAGGTGGTCATGGACGGAATTCTACCTCTTCTCATCCTTGTTGTTGCTGGGATTGCTTGGAATGTCTTTTGCCTCATGATCCTCGCGCGCAGACTGCTTCCCAATGCGTGGTTCGAAAGAGCCATCGCAGAAATGGGACAATCCATGGGGGTCACGGCCACCGGCCTTCTTCTTCTTCGAGTAGTAGATCCCAATTATGAGACCGAGGCAGCAGATGCCTTTGCTTGCAAACAATTGGTGCATGAACCCTTTATGGGTGGGGGACTGTGGACCAGCATAGCTATGCCACTTATATATTCCATGGGCGCACTCTCTGTCTTCTTCATTTCCTGTACAGTGATGTCTTTATGGATCATAGCAGGCTATATTCTACAATGGGGACGTCAAGATCAGCGAAGATCGGCCACATAGGATCTAAACATATGATAAGGGGCAAGTATCAGTGGGACGGATCTCAGGTGTTTGCCATCGTTCCCATAGAGGTGGATTTGAACCTTAGCCTCTTCATGGTCATGGGGATGGATAAGATAGAGTTGAGTAAACCAATCGTGGCTGGATCGAAAATGAGGCAAGAAAAGACGGCTTGATGCCGAGGAATCTCCTATCCAACCCATCAAACCTTGTCCCAAGCCATGCCCTGCTCCCTTCGATGCCACTGTCAAGGGCAAAAAAATACCTTCTGAAGCCGTTACAGAGGCACACGAAATCGTTTCATTGCCAATCGTGTCTTCAAACCAGTCCTTGGAGAATCCAGAAATTGAACTCATGCAAGGGATATAAGAAGGGGCGTCAGATATTCCCGGTTCTCCAAGGGAGGTCCACGAATACCATTTCAAGACGACTGAATTTAGAGAAGCCAGAGCCAACCCGGTCCATTGACCATTCGTAGACCATAATGGACCCAGTACAACTGTTGATTCAGGAGCCATTCTGGCTAATTCATAGCAAGCCAGCGCATTTCTTTGTTGATGACCATTCGATGCCAATCCAATGATAGGATGATCAGACTGGATATGTATCCATCCAGTGAAGGAAGATCCCATGTCCGGAAGAATCCTTTCGATTCTGCCAGCGATCTTACTTCCAGGCTTCATGGAAATCCCTTCTCTTCCAGCGATTCGTTGTCCAGAGAAGCTGCGAGCATCCAAACAGACTTGGACGGAGAACGGATTCGGATTGGTCAAGACCAGCCCTGTGTACCAGTCCCTGCCGCAAGTCGCGTTGGGAATAGAAACGGATGTACTGGGAATCTGCGATTGTACCGCTGCAAGAGCTCCGGTTCTCTTCGATCCATAGAACATATGGGCACACACGGGCACATCCGATAGAACACGAATCCATCCGTTTGTTTCCCCCACCCACTCCCTGAAGAGAAAGGTCCTTTTGCTTCGAGGCTCAAGAGGAATCACTTTATGAGACAACGACACGCCTTGATTGTCATATAGGAAGATCTCCGCATGGCAGGATGTCGCATGGGCAGGATTGACGAGAGCCATTGCGGACCACCAGTGGGAATCAGTCACATAGTGTCCCATGAAGATCTCTGAGAGGATTGATGGCTCCAGCGCAACAGCAGCCATGTCAATTGAATCGATCTTGCCATAGTGAGCCCATCCCTGGATTGGACTGTCGGACTCAACAAGAATCCAACCCTCTTCCTCTTGAGCCCGCTCCAAATACTTCATAATCCTACTCAGGAGCAAGGTTCGATTCTCCAGAGATGAAATACCTTCAAAACCAAAGGAAAGATATGCCAGACGGCCGGCACCATAACACGCATATGATCCTGCCCCTCCTTGTTGCCCCTCATATTCAAGAAAAAGGGTAGAAAAACCCAAAGAATCGATGACGCTGGGATATCTTTGATTGTTGGCACCATCCCCTCCAAAGATTTCAAAGGACAGACCGTGGCCGATGATGTCGTTCTCTTTTCCCTCGATCCTATGGAGATTCGCATTGTCCAGAACATAACGAGCTTGGAGGACATCCGTATAAAATGAAGTGGATGCGATATCAAATCCGATATCCTGGCCGGTTAAGAATAACCGCCCTCCTTGGGCCAAGAAATCCATTAGAATCTGCTGATCCCATTCAGTCAAGGTATTGAAGAATGAATCTCCCGTAAACCAGATTACAGCTTTATCCCTTCCTCGATATAGATCCAGAATGGAAGACTCAAGGGGCCCATATTCCATGGGATCATAGATGTCAAAGGGAATGCGAAGAGCATTCAGAGATTCCACGAAATAGTCCTCATAAAAATTTCCCATGTCGTCATCCAGGAGCAGCACTCTCCCTTTAGGGAAAAAAACACATTGAGTATCGATGAGCTCATCCCAATAGGTCAAATGAGCGAAGGCTGTATCACCATAGGTAAGATTCATACGTTCTCTGGGAAAGTAGATGGAAAGTCCATGTGAACCAGCCAGTGAATCGTCTGAGTACTGGCAAGCGGCAACACATGCCTTATTGTTGGAGGAAAGCGCATCCATGAGTTCCGAAGCGGCATTCATGACCGAAGGGGTGGGGAAAACCTGGCTTGCCCATAACGCCCAATCATATAGATCCACGGACTCAGGATCATAGAAGGACTGGACTTCAGATCCGCTTCGAGAGAAGCGGAGACAATCTTGGTCTATCACCGGAGCCAGGGATCTGGCCAAGGAATCTACTAGTCCTGGCAAATCCAATTCCTTGAACATTCCCAGATCAATACAGGACAACGTGACCGGTGGGTCTTTGCCATACATGCCCACAAAGCTGGATACGATGGTCCCGCCAAGTTCTCTCGCGGTAAGAGAGCCGGGAGAAGTGGCTAAATCCCCCAGAAAAAGATGATAGGGCCACCCCTCTGCTGGTTCAGCTTCTTGGGACGCAACCATATATCCCGCGTAGGGTGCCACGACCGTGGCCACTTCGACCATACCCATCAGGCATGCGTCAAATCCAATGAGATCCAAGAATTTTCCCGTGACTTGTTGCGATGTCAGCAACGCAAAGTCCAACTCATCCATTGTCAAGGTGTCTCCACCGTGAGAGGAATCGTATCCAATGGATCTTACTGGATTTGAGGGGGTTTTCGGGCCTCTCCAGCCATCCCCGTGATCCCAGAGAACAAGAGCAAAATGATCGGAAGGAAATGTGTTCATGGCCCACACCATAAAATCAATCAAGGTCCGAGGATCGCCATTGTTGGTTTCACCCAGGTCCATCAAGGCACTCTCTGGCCAGGGGGCCATTCCATGTTCAATCAAAAACCGTTTCGATGTGGTCCAATCCCCGTATCTCGTATCATATGCTGAAGAGCGATCAAGTTGAACCACGATGGAAAGCTCATCACTGGAGCCAATTTCAGCCATTTCAAGAAAATCTTCCAAGGCCCATGGTTCCAAGTTGTTGTCAGCATCCATGTAGACCATGAACGTCCAAGAGGCGTTCAAAGTATCCACGCAACCCAGCGTTACGCACAGAATGTAGCAGACCAACCGAAAACTATAAAATAGATCCATCATGATATGGATAAGATAGGAACCTCCAGATGATCTCAAGCAGGCATCCATGGGATCGTTGTAAGTCCTCCCGCTCCTGGATGAAACATGACCTCGATTCTGCAAGATATATCCTTTATATGATAGGCTATCTAATAAAAAGGATCCACGAGGTAAACATTCAGGAAACCGATTTAGGCTTAGATTCTAGCCGGCAGGTGAGGAGTGCGTGAATCGTCTAGGCGGGTTCACTGAATATTTACAGTTGCCGAGTAGGCGTTCCCATGCGCAACTCCAGATGAAATATGCCTTTGTGAGCGACGCAAACAGGCATGCATAAGGGAAGATGTTTCCATGAATCAATCTCTAAACGTTGCGGTGGTAACAGGAAGTCACCCTCATGAGGTGATTCCTTTTCAAAACCTATTCGAAACACTGAAACATATCAAACCTTTTATTCAACATATGGAGGATTTTGTCAGCAGTCCCCAGGATATTAGATTCTTTTATGACGCTGTGGTTTTCTATCACTTTCATATGGCAACTCCTACTGGAGAAGAACCGGGCTGGTGCGAAAAAAACACTAAATCAGCATTGGAGGAGCTAGGAGACACAAAACAAGGAATTCTCATTCTCCACCACGCCCTGCTCGCTTTTCCGGAATGGGATTATTGGACAAAGGTAACAGGGTTATCTCAGCGAAAGCATTTCGGCTATTTTCCCAATGAAAAACTTAAAGTTCTTGTCTCAGACATCGATCATCCCATTACTCAAGGTATGTCTTCCTGGGAAATGATCGAAGAAACATATACCATCGATGGAAGCCCTGATAACAATTCAAATGTCCTATTGAGGGCGGAGAATCCCAAAAGCATGGCGTCCATCGGATGGACCCGTCAACATGCATTCTCCAGGGTGTTCTGCCTGCAATTGGGGCATGACAACCAAGCTTGGTCTCATCCCAATTTCATCAGAGTTCTGGAGCGAGGTATCCATTGGCTTGCTGGAAGGCTATAGACTCTTATCGGCTTGTTGCTATGATTCCAGCTCCGCGTAAAGGATGGTGGCCTTTTGTTTCAGCTCTTCAATGAACTCATCTATTAATGGAGCTTCTTTTCTTCTGAGCAGCACCGTGCCAATTTGATCCCTTACCTCTTCAAACGTTCGCTCCCTTTGATCAAACCGCTCTATGACTTGGATAATGTGAAATCCATGATTGGTTTCCACAATATTCCCTATAGCTCCTATGTCTTGTGTCCAACAAGCTTGATCGAAAGTTTCGCCCCAAGGACTCCGGGTCAATCTGCCCAGGTCACCCCCCTGCTCCTTGGATGGGCATTCCGAGTGACTGAGAACCACTTGCTCGAACGGAACACCGGCGAGGAGCAATTCACGGGTCTCTTCCGCAGCGTTCCGTTGCGCCAATTCTTTCTCCGGGGAGGATTGGTTTGAAACACGAAAAAGAATGTGTCTGGCATGAAACGATGCAGGGAAAATCATGTTTTTTTTCTCCGCCTCAAAATATTCTAGCACTTCCTCCTCTGTTGGCTGGGACGCCTTTTCCGCAGCACTTTTCAGAAGTTTGCTGATTCTCAATCTCTGGATGAACTCCCTGTCCAAGCCGATTTGTTCTCGTGTCGTCTTTCTTTGCCGTAAGAAATCGTCCAACGTCATTCCATCAGGCAACGTGGATTCGATCTCATTCAAAGCGCCATCTATATCTCCCTCGCCTATTTCCTCTTGTCTTTGTTCCGATTCCTGGATAAGAAGAGATTCCACGATGAAGTTGGCGATGACATCCTGCTCCAAGCGCTTGCGCATACGATCCTGAACAGGATCTGGTGATTTGTCCCATCCTTCGGATCGCAGGATGTCCTGTATTCTCTCATCCATCATACCTTGGGTCAATTTTTTGCCGTTCACATCCACGACCATAGCCAAAGGATCTTTCCATTTCACTTGAGATCCTGAAGCAAACGTTTTGGAATCGGCGACTGAACGCGATGTAGCTCGAGATGATTCAGAGGAATGAGAAGACTGCTTTTTCTTGCATCCCACCAGGAAAGATGAAATAAACACGGAAGACAATAAGAGGAAAGATACCTTTCGATATCTCATTAAAATCTCCTTTGACGAGGTAATGCTGCCGCTGACCGAGGGAGTCTCTCTTCCCGAATAGCTTCTATCCAGTGAAGTATTGGAACATGCTCCTTGCCCGTGGAAGGGTTCTTAGGAAAAAACTGTAGACGAACGTTTCCCCTCGCCAACACACTCGGGATCTCCTTGACTAGGATTCCGCAGGAATCCCCGTCTCTCTTGATGTCCACATTCTCAAATACCTTTTCCCCATTCAGAAACACATCGAAGCGTCGTTGTCCGATCACGTCTCCATCCATGCTTTTGAAACCCATACGAATTGTATAGAACATATCTATCTCTTCCCGTCCCGGTTGGTTGTTCAAGGGAAGAGAAATTCGATTCAATCCCAGGCCCCCTGAAGCGTACAGCCACGGCCGATCCATGGATGCAGATTCCAAAAGACGGAGGTCCCCTTGAAAGAACCCACATCCTGAATCGAATTCCTCTTCTAAATCGAGCTTTATACCATACCAGCACTTGGGCCTTGGATAGGCAAACCATAAAGTACCCGAGTCGTCCCTCGTATCCCCCGGAGAACCTAAATTCACGGCGAGATGTCGTACCGGAGCTTGTGGACCATCTCCAATAAAAACGTTCCAGGGCTTGGAGGAGGGATCGCGCGTAGGTTTCATGGCCACACTACATCTCAAAGGGAAGGAACATGTGCATCCGGAGCTCGCTTCGGGAAAAAGCAGAAGACCATTGGCGGGAATCAGATTTACCCAACATCCAGGCCTGATTCCACCAAAAAGGGTGAGCCCTTCGTCCGTCTCCAGATCATAGATTGCTGTGCAGTAAGATCGATAAAAAAGGGTATGAAGTGAAGCGGATGTAATTCCACAACTATGGCCAGGACGCAAGAACTCGAACGGCGTTTCCAATCCAGTAATGGGATGAATTCTGGATAGAATGTGGCCAGTTTTTAAGGAACATGCCCTAGGTTCAATTATGATCTTGTCTTGTACCACAAGGGGACGACGAAGATAATTGAGGGGACGCGACCACAATATTTTCTGGGAATCTGCATCCATGGCCAGAATGCGACGCCATCTCAACTTACCCTCCTCAAAAGCGGAACGATCATGATTGCTGTAATGGGCAAAGAAGAGCAAGACGCCGTCTTGCATAGCGACACCCACCTTAGAGCCTCCGCACCCCGCAAGGTCAACCACCCTCTCCCAAAGCATGTCACCGCTTCGTGCATGGAGAGCGACAAGCCGTCTCACATCAGACAAATCAGCGCTATCTCCAATTTGCTCATCGAATTCGTAGATCCCCGTTTCAATGAGAGCACGTCGTTCTTCCTTGGCCTCTTCTTGTTGAGCTTTGTCTCTGACTATGTCCAGGAAATAGATGATATCTTCGGAAATACAAATCGAGGGGTGATGCACGTTAAGATCTTCTCTGACCCAAAGGAGATCTTTTTTATTTAGATCGAAGGCGAAGAGAGCCTCACTGACAAACGTACGACTCGCCATGGTGCCCGCCGGAGTATCTTCCCTGCCCCAGCCAGGCCAAATGGCCATGTTGCGCCACAATGTGCCTGCTCGATGCATGTGAGATCTGGCTGCATCGCTGGGTCCAGGGAATTCTTCCACAAAGCTTGCGAGTCGGCTCCGGTATATACTCCTATATTCTGCAGGCATATCTTCAGGGGCCATCCATTCCCCGGTTTTGGAAAGTACCTTCCATAAATCAGCATAATCTGCCACAAGCGCATCTGATCGCGAGCCGATAAGAAGACCATTCTGGATCGCAACGTAAGCCCATCTGGCGGACGGGCCTTTTTTCCTGGGGGGCAAACGAAAAACGTTAAGGTCCTTACCGGTGGCAGGATCCACATGTAGACATCGATCGTAGCAAGCCACAAACAAACCCTCTCTTGTCAATGCCATGTTACTTCCATCTACATCAACACGAACACGAACCGCTCCAGGAATATCGCGGCGCCATAAAGCCGTTCCATTGTAAGCATCATATGCCATCAGGACTTCTCCACCTTGAATGATGAGTCTTCCGTCCATGGACAAGGGGGCTGCGCTTCGGGCATGACGATCCACCATGTCTAGAGATCCTGGCTCTCCAAACCAAAGGACCTGCAAAGGGGAACGAACCAATTCGTCGTCGGAACAAGCCGTATTCCGGGTATTGGCATACTGATGGGTCCATTCTCCAGCTCCTGGAAGTTTGCCCCTTGTAAAGATCATCCACGACGCTATTCGATCCTCACGAAATATGGGCTTCATGTCAGCGGACTCCAACCAAGCTTTAACTTCCTCCAACTCAACAGATAACGTCCCGGACACTCTTCCCCTGGGAATTCCCAGTGCGAGGGTGCCGCCGCAAGGTTTGAGCAAACGCTGGATTTGGCTTGCCGCCACATCGAGTTTTCCATTCACGATCAAGTCAGGTGATATGATCAAATCAGCGAAGTAATCAGGCAAATCCACCAAAGACCAATCAGCGAGAACAACCCGATTCCCATACAATCCCATGGATTGAAAAATAGCCGTTATATTCTCTCTCTTTCCTTGATCTGACTCCAAGATCAAGAACTTGAGATTCGTATGGCGACAGAGCTCCCAGACAATACGGCCATCTCCCGCCCCCAGACAGAGACAATAACCTCGGCGGATCTTTGTCTCTTTGAGAATAGATCTGGCGATCTGTGCCATCGTGGATGTTCCAAGAGACTTTGTGGGAAATGTGCGCGTCCGATCCTGTCGTACCATGTGCGGTGTTCTTCTCAAAACCCTCTTGGAGCCCAAACAATGAATAGATCCAATATCCGTGCTTACGATCAAGGAATCATTTCCCAAAGCCAATCCCAAGGCCTGACCATCTACCTTCGATTCCCACAATAGATGTCCGTCAGACCTGCTCAAAGCAAAGACACAACCATCGCCTCCAACCAAGACCGAAGATCCACAGACAATCAGAGTATGGAGGTCCCGTTGAGGATAGACCCATCTGCATGTCGTGTTCTTCAATCTTGCTTCTTCTTCCTTTGTCTCCGATATCTTGCTGGCTATGTCAGACAGGCGGCGTTCTATGGAGCGGGCCTCTTCACCATGGGCAGTTCTCAGTATGTTTCGCAGCTTTACTATCTCGGCATGAAGTTGTTCTCTTTCCTTGACAATGGAATCCAATTGAGCACTGATTCTTGGATAGAGTTCGCGATCGATGGCAAAAACTCCATCAAGAGTTACCGCGAATGCAACAGAAGGTGTGACTGCCAGTTCGAGACCGGGGAACCAAGCATAAGCATCTCCTTTCCTGCTCCCGGTTTCCGCGTCAAATAATACTTTGGCCGGAGTCCCTGACCTGTCTATGCCTGCGATCAAACCTTGATCGGCCAGAAGCGTCCACGCGCCGCCAACCTTTCCACCTGATGAAAGCCAAGTCTTGAATGCTCCGTTTCTTTTGTCAAAAAGCACAGGCATGGCTCTGCCGGAAGGTACAAAGAGTGAAGTGGTCGAGGCGAGCAAATAACCCTGTGGAGAAAAACCACCGAAATCCAAGGCATGAGATTGATCACCCATGGCGTTGTTGGACCATAGAAGTTCTCCATCCTTGGCACGTAACGCGAGGATATATATCCCTTCGTTAGGAAAAACTCCCGCACCTACATAGAGAATGTCTTCATCCAATAGCACGCTTGTTCGCACAGGCCAACGGGAAATCATGTTGCCGTTCCCTAAAAGTCTATCCGGGCCGGGCCCTATGCGTCTCTTCCATTGGAGCTGTCCATCCCTTGCTTTAAGACAATAGACGAAGCCATCGTCTGATCCGAACCAAAGTATACCCCCACAGAATGTCGGAGCAAATCGAATGGGACCTTCCGTGGTGAATGACCATGAAATATTCCCCGTCTGCAGGTCCAGGGCATACATGGCGTAATCCACAGAGGACCCCCAGAAAACCATCCCATCTCCTATGGCAACATGGAAAGCAGAATCATAATGCATGCGGGGCAATTCTTCGGAAGGAGCATACCAGGCGGACTTCGGGGGATGGATGGGATGGAAGGACCAGCGCTCAAAAGGGGATGCAGGGCAACGGTCCAATGTGACCCCACTACGAGTCTTATCATATCTGTAGGTGGGCCAGTCTGCATAGCAGGTTCCACACATGACGGCTGCTAGAAAGATTAAGCTCCAACGAGATATGGAATCCTTACAATGTGACATTATCTCTCCTTTGAGCCATGTCCATGTCCATGTCTTTATGGATTATACCCTCGCTCAATTCGAGGACGCGGTTTCCCTTGATGGGAAGTTCCTTCTCATGGGTGACAATCAGAACGGTTCCACCGGAATCGTGAAAATCCTTCATATGCCTCATGACCTCTTCCGCATTTTGTGGGTCCAAGTTCCCTGTGGGTTCGTCAGCCAAAAGAAGCAGCGGTTGATTCAGCAGGGCTCGAGCTATAGCAACCCGTTGTTGTTCTCCAGCACTGAGTTCGTATGGTAGGTGTTTCAATCTATGAATAAGTCCCAAATGCTCAAGAAGACTCTTAGCCCGCTCCATCGTTCCACCCCTATGGGGTGTTTTCGCGGCCAAGAGGACGTTTTCCAGGACCGTTAGATATGGGACAAGATGAAACATCTGAAAGACGAAGCCAATATGATTCGCTCGGAAACGGGCCAATGCTGACCCGCGCATCGCGGCTAAATTTACTCCGGTCACTTCCACCGTTCCTGATGTTGGATGCAACATGCCTCCAATTGTGAAAAGAAGGGTGCTTTTCCCACTACCGCTCGGTCCTCGAATCACGACGAATTCCCCCTGAGTAACTCCCAAATTCACTCCGTCCAAGGCATGGATCTCGACCCTACCCTTCCTGTATGTCTTTCTGAGATTACTGCATTGAATCATGCTTGACCCTCCTTCAATACAATGGCAGGATCTTGTGCTACGGCGGCCATAGCAGGCATGAAGCTGGAAAGAGCTGAAAAGGCGGGTGCTCCCAGCATAGAGAACCAACATAGAATCCACATGGGTTCAAGGGATTTGGCCGTAATCTTGAAGATTCCCGGTCCAAAACTCAAGGAAAGGATGGTCCCAAGAGAAAAGCCCAAAACAGAAGCTACGATTCCCAAGAGAAACGCTCGAAATAAGAACAAAAAGGCGATCTTGAACGAGCTAAAGCCTAAAGCTCGGAACAGTCCTATCTCTACTCTGCGATCCCTTACATTCATCATGGCTAGAACACCTGTCCACGCGGCACATGCAACAAGAATAAGTGGCAGGAGTAAAGCGAAGTATCTCTCCACCAGAATACGTTGGTTGCGCCGGGTTTCTGCGATGGTTTGAAGAAGGATAACCTTGGCATTAGGAAGGGCTTCTGCCAATTGCTCACGGAGCTCCTCCACTGTGTCGCGTCCAGGGAGGAGACACAGGCACTGTAAAGCCCTAATTTCATTGATTTTTCCAGGCATGTCAAGCAACATTTGGATATCCTCCAAATCCCCGTAGATTCTTAAATCGTCACTGGTACCGGTCTCGGAAAGACATTTCTCTATAATGAATGACGATCCCCAGAAGTCTACTGTCTGCCCTTGCTGGAGTTCCAGACGCCTAGCGACCTCAAATCCCACATAGATTCTTCCTGGTGGAACAATAAAACCCATAGGTGATTTGATTTTGTCGTCCTGCTGAGCCTCTGGAGCTATTCCAGTCAGAATAATTTGCATGTCTTTCCAATATGCACGCTGTTGCAGTGTGGCCACAAGATGGGCATAGGAGATATGCCTATGTGAGGCCAGTTGATCGACATAGGATTGAGGCATGGTTTCCATGGCAAATCCTTGCATAAGAAACTCTGACATGTCGGTTTCTATGGGTATGATTCGTAAATTAAAGCCCATATCCCTCATCAATCTTGTGGTTTCCCGTTTAGATGCCTGTCCTGTGGTGACAAAAAAGACGAACAATGTGACTGCCAGAGTCACTCCCAACAAACTCAATAAGAAGTTCCATCTCCTTTGAAGAATTTCTTTACATACCAAGAGAAGAAGATTCATATATCTCTCCTGTGGGAAAACCAGAGGATAAGAGTTCCTCCAAACAATGCAACTGCCGCAATACAAAGAGATAGCACCCAAAGCCATCTAAAGGGATCGGGGCCCATCGCATCATCCATGGAAGAAGATCCAAAGCCTGATAAAGCCTTCGGATATTCGATGGGGAATGGTATACCGTCCTCTTCGTCAAAATCAATCATAATTTCAGTATATCCACCCGCAACACCAGTGGAATCATCCAAATGCCATGACGACGACGTGCCAAATGACAGGATCCGACGCATTTCGGCTCGAACCATGGGATGATCCGGATCAAAACCTAATCGCTGGGTAATTCTGGCTCCATGCTCAGGCGTCCATTCCATAAGCAAGGACCTGCCTAAAATCCAGTCGCGATCGAGGCTGCATTCACAATCCTGACCCACAAAAGAAATCAAACGGATCAAACGATCTCTGGTAATCTTGTTTCCCATCAAAACAGGCTCCAATACACGTCCTCTTCCATAGAGGACGCAGACCGCAGCTCCTTGATTCGATGTCTGCGATGGATCTGATAGTCCGATGCTCCAAAAGAGAATCTCCTCCTGTTCCCGTTCATCTCGTGGCACTGAGATCTTGCGAGGGGGATCTGCCACCTTCTTGGGAAGGTGGATCATATGTCCGCCAACAGCCTCCATGGTTTCGTCCAGAATTGAGTGTATATCTTTATTCTCCTGTGGGTCTTCTCCTTCAAGAAAAAGCAAGACACAATAAGATTGCACCAAAGCATTCAAAAGCTCTTCTCTGCGGGGTGTACTTCTGATTCTATCCATAAGATTCCAAATCTCATCCTGCCATGCCCCGGATGTATGGATGTGGTAGGCTGCCTTTTCCTGGCAATCCAATATCACCATGACAGGTAAAGAATCTATTAGATGTTCGGGAAGAAACTTCAAATATCTGGCTGAATATGCGGAATGAATATCTACCGTCTCTTGTTTGATATTGGTATGCAATAGTGTGGCGAAAGCCGCAGATTCGATCTTTTGAAGCAAAGATGTTGAAGTCTGGCTATCCACAAAAACAAGGAGTAGATAGGTTTGAAAACCCAATTCGCTGAAACCCACATCCCGCACATTATATTTGCATGCGCATGAGAATTGAGCTCTACATAGGAATAAAGCGATGACGACAATTCTAATACAACTAGAATGCAATGAAATCTTCACAACTCAATCCATTATAGGGGAAAAGAGGAGAAGTATACATTTGGTGAATCCAATCTGGGCAAGGGCTTGCGTCTCTTTCTGGTTCCGAAAAGATATATTTCTTGGGATTCATGCACCCTTCGACAAATGCATGAAAGGATATGATTGACTCTTGATCTGCATAACCTATAACCTTTGAGTGTAAACATTCAGTGAACCCGATCTGATCGAGGGCTTGAACTCAGCAGGACGAGGAATGCATGAATCGTCTTGGCTCATGCTCGGCTCGCTGGAATCTTGATGATGCGAGCCTGGCCGGACAGGAACGGCCCGAGGAACCGAGCTCAAGCTCGGTGGTCG
>Ga0114946_10001870_pt1 | contig 14492 bp, 15 predicted proteins | sample WalLakDeSediment_FD_88676 | JGI IMG/M metagenome (GOLD analysis project Ga0114946, IMG submission 88676) | Lake sediment microbial communities from Walker lake, Nevada to study Microbial Dark Matter (Phase II) - Walker Lake 11/02/13 Deep Sediment | ecosystem: Environmental > Aquatic >... | reverse complement strand
GAGCCGCTGGAGAGCCGGCTGGTCGACACCCAGCGCTACCCGCTCAATGCGCTGACGCAGCGACCCATGGCCATGTACCACAGTTGGGACTCGCAGAACGCCTGGCTGCGCCAGATCCATAGTCACAATTACCTCTTCGTCAATCCGCGGGTGGGAATCGCCAATGGGTTCGAGGACGGGGACTGGATCTGGGTCGAGTCGCCGCACGGCAAGGTGCGCTGCCTGTGCCGCTTCTCGGAGGCGGTGGAGCCCGGCACGGTGTGGACCTGGAACGCCATCGGCAAGGCCGCCGGGGCCTGGGGCCTGAGCCCCCAGGCCGACGAGGCGCGCAAGGGCTTCCTGCTCAACCACCTGATCAGCGAGGAGCTGCCGCCCTGCGAGGCGGGGACGCACCTCTCGAACTCCGACCCAGTCACCGGGCAGGCCGCCTGGTTCGACGTACGCGTGCGGGTCTACAAGGCCGCGCCCGGCGAGCCCGAGATCAGCTCGCCCCAGTTTCCGCCCATGCCGCGCCTGCCGGGGCAGGAGCGCCGCCGCGGGCGCTGGCAGGCCTACTTCGCCGGCCGATTCCGGCGGAAATGAATGGGAAGAAGTTTTTGCCGCAAATGAACGCGAATGAACGCAAATAAATGCGAAAAAATGTGCGTTATTGACGGTTCAGAGCGTGGTTTGGTCTCGCAATAAGATTAGGAGATGCGTCTGGTGATTCGCGAGATGACTCCCCATCCAATTCGACCCATTTGCGTTTATTTGCGTTCATTTGCGGCTAGACACTTTCCTTCCGCAGCGCGTGGGCGCTGTCTATCAGAGATCAACGGGCACTGGCGATGACGATATTGACGGCGGACGCACAGGAGAACCACGAGCTCTTCGTGCAGCGCGTGCGGGAGACGGGCCTGGTGTGGGGGCTCGAGTCCGACAAGGGCTGGGCGGTGTGCGAGTCGGCGGAGTACGAGGACGCGCTGGTCTATCCCTTCTGGTCCGACGAGACCTTCGCCCGGCCTCACTGCGTCGACGAGTGGTCCGGCTATCGCGCGGCAAGCATCCCGCTCGATCGATTCCTCGACGAGTGGCTGCCTGGCATGGACGAGGACGACGCCCTGGTCGGGACCAACTGGGACGCCGAGCTGACTGGTGTGGAGCTGGAGCCCGGCGATCTCGCCGGCCAGCTCGTCGATGAGGACTGATCAGCCGAAACACCGCCCATGACCCAGCTCGCCCTTGTCATCGACCTCAACGTCTGCGTCGGCTGTCATGCCTGCGTGACCTCGTGCAAGCAGTGGAACACCTCGGGCTGGGCCGGGCCGCTGGCGGACTACAACCCCTACGACGCGGACCCGACTGGCACCTTCTTCAACCGCGTGCAGACCTTCGAGGTGGGGACCTTCCCCAACACCGAAACGGTGCACTTCCCCAAGAGCTGCCTGCACTGCGAGGAGCCGCCCTGCGTCCCGGTCTGCCCCACCGGGGCCTCCTACAAGCGCCCGCAGGACGGGATCGTGCTGGTCGACTACGACAAGTGCATCGGCTGCAAGTACTGCTCCTGGGCCTGCCCCTACGGTGCCCGCGAGGTCGACGGGCAGCAGCGGGTGATGAAGAAGTGCACCCTGTGCATCGACCGCATCACCGACCAGGGGCTGCCCGAGCGGGAGCGCAAGCCCGCCTGCGTGCTGGCCTGTCCGACCAGCGCCCGGCTCTTCGGGGACGTGCACGACCCCGACTCCGAGGTCTCGGTCGCGATCCGCGAGCGCGGCGGTTACCAGCTCATGCCCGAGTGGGGTACCAAACCCGCGAATCATTACCTCCCGCGCCGGAAGACCCGCATCCACATCGCCCCCGACGAGCTGGTGCGTGCCGACAATCCCCTGCGCCGCGAGGACCTCACCACCTACACGGGTGAGGAGACCATCGACGATCTGGCCTGGTGAGTGCGAGTAGGGGGTAGCGGATAGGGGGTAGCGGATAGCGGATAGGGGGTAGCGGATAGCGGATAGCGGATAGCGAGTAGCGGATAGCGGATAGGGGTAGTGATGGGCGGTTAATGACGGTTCACTGATAGGCTAACACCTTCCATCAGGATCAACCTTTAGCGCCATTGCTGTTCTCGTTGTCGTTGTCGTAATCGTAATCGAGCACACGTTGATGCCTCGGTCTCTCGCGCCCGAACTGCTACGCTTCTCCGACAACGACAACGACAACGACAACGACAACGACAACGACCGTGGGCGTCGTTTGACCTATCGTTAATTCGCGACTGACGATACGCCGCTATCCGCTAAACCCTACCCGCTAATCGCTATCCGCCAAGGAAAACCGGAGACGACAGATGCATCCCGCCTTTTCGGTGATTTTTCTGACGACGCTGCTTGGTGCGGGACAGGGGTTGTTCCTGGCGCTCTTTACTGGGCAGCTCTATGCCCTGGCAAAGCTCGTGCCGGAGCAGTCGGGCCTGTTTTACGCCGCGGGCAGTCTGATCGCCTTGGGGCTCCTGGTGCTGGGGCTTCTGGCGTCCTTCTTCCACCTCGGTCGGCCGGAGCGCGCCTGGCGCGCGGCGAGTCAGTGGCGTACCTCCTGGCTGTCGCGGGAGGTCATCGTCTTGCCGATCACCATGGTGCTGGTCGCGGCCTATGGCCTCGCCCATTGGTTGGGGCTGAGCCAGCCGTTCGTCATCGTCGGCGGGATCCTGCCGCTCGATCTGACCCTGATCCTCGGTCTGCTTGGTACCTTTGCCGCCTTCGCCCTGTTCGTGTGCACGGCCATGATCTATGCCAGCGTACGCTTCCTGGAGGAGTGGCACTCGCCGCTGACGGTGGCGAACTTCACCCTCCTTGGGATCGCCTCGGGCTTCATGCTGGCGGCGGCCTACTCTGCCTGGCTCGACAATGAGCTGGTCGGTTTCTTCGCGACCTGGGCGGTCACGGCCACCCTGCTCGGGCTGTTCACCCGAACCGCCTCCTTGCTGCGCAACCGGCGCCTGAAGCACAAGAGCAACCTGCAGACGGCGATCGGGGTGCGCCACCAGGCCATCGAGCAGAAGGCGCAGGGGGCCACGGGCGGCTCCTTCAACACCCGCGAGTTTTTCCACGGGCGGGCTGTGGGCACTCTGCGCCTGGTGCGGGGGGCATTCCTTGTCCTGGTCTTCCCGCTACCGGTCGTGCTGATCGCGGTCGCCTACGGAATTGGATCCCCCAGTCTGCTGCTCGCGGCGTTTGCCCTGCAGTTCCTGGGGCTGCTCGCCGAGCGCTGGTCCTTTTTTGCGGAGGCGCGCCACCCGCAGAACCTCTACTACCAGCGCGTCTCCTGATTGCCAGCCCCGGTCTGCCAAGGGGCGGCGGAGCTGGTCTTGCGGAAGATGAAAGACGTGGCGATCGGAAGGAGTCGCGCGGGCGGTCGTTGCGTACGGCGGCACGGCTCCCTGAGGACATCGGATGAAGCTTAGGGTTGCAGAGCCAAGGCGCTCAGCCTGAGGGTGAGCGCAGTCCGTCGACCAACCCACTGTGTTTCTGGGCGTCTCTAAAGGGCCAGCCGCCCGAGGTGCCCCTTCTGGGTTGACCGGCTGGGTGCATGAGGGCCTACTACCCCGCAGGCGGTTGGACTTCCGGCTTCGTAGGTATGATTCGTCCCCGCGGCTTCCCCTTTTCGAAAACGCGCGCCTGCTGGTCATCGGCGACCGGATGCACGGTCCGTACGGTCGGGGTCGGATCGACCAGCGGCCGCTCCCACCGGCTCCGAGCTGGCCCGATGCGCTGCCTGCGCGAGGTGGCCGCGTTGGGTGATGGGCTGGCCGTCGCCGTCAAGCGCGATGACGCGTTACGGCAGCTCAAGGGCGAGGGCGACCCGCTGGTGCCGCGAGAGCAGCGCAGGGCGACCCTCGCCGCGTTGGCCCGCGTCGACTGGGTGGGGCCGTTCAGCGAAGCGACGCTGGCACGGCTGGTCGAGCCCGCCCGGCAGTAGCTGTGGCACGCATGCGGCCGCTCTTCGCCGAGCTCATCGGATTTCCCGGCGCCGGCAAGACCACCATCGCCAAGGCGGCCGTCGAACGGCTGCGTGCCGCGGCCTGCGATCCCTTCTTCTACAGCAAGGACGGCAAGTATCGCTTCGCCGCCGACGACCTCGGCAGCGCCATCCGCCAGTGCGGCCGTGCCGCATCGCTGCTGGCCACTCGCCCCGATGCCGCTCTGCGCCGGCTGCTCCGCTTTCTGCCGGTCTTCGACAAGACGCTGGTCTTCCGCCGCGTGCGCCGCCGCCACCGCGACCACCCGCTGGTGCTCTTCGATCAGGGGCTGATCCAGAAGCTCTACCTGATGCGCGAGGGCGACAGGCTCGGGGCGGGTGACATCGACGCCGTCATGCAACTGCTGCGCCCCGACCTCGCCGAGCTGCACATCGTCATCGACACCCCGCCGGCGGACGCCGCCGAGCGCTACTTCAATCGGGCCAAGAGCAGTGCACGCCGCCCTTACCAGCAGTGGGACGAGGCACGCATCGCGGCACTCTATGCCGCGCAGCGCGACGTTCTTGAGGCGATCCTCGCCTGGCTAGGCAGTGAGGCTGGGGCCCCCGTGCTGCGTCTCGACGGCGAGGCACCAGCGCAGCAGAACGGCGCGCGGCTGGCCGAATGGGTCATCGATCGGCTCGGCGCGCAGCGGTGACAACGCGCCGCAGACGCCCCGTTTCTCCCTCTCCCTCTGGGGGAGTGCCAGGGTAAGGGAGGCCCGGCCTGACAGCGGCGTCATGTCGGGGTAGCGCCCTTCCCGCCAGGACTCCCTGCCTGCGGCATCCTGACGCCGATCGAGGCGATCTGCCAGGGCGCCGTGGGCCTCTGCCGGGGGGCGGCTTCACGCCAGCCGGTGACGCTGCCTCTGGTCGAGGTAGACCAGCTCGGAGACGGCGCGGATGGCGTCGCCCCGACGCTTGATCCAGCTCGCGAAATCGGTGGTGCGCGAGGGACGCTCGATGATCCCGATGAAGGTATAAGGAAAGCGCGCCCCGCCGGGTCCCTCGGCCTGGATGATGCCCATGTCCCCGCAGAGCTGGGCAGTGGAGCCGGTCTTGTGGTAGACGCGGACGTTGCTCGGGATGGCTTCGACGCTGTGGGCCATGCGGTCGCGCTTGGGCAGGGCCATGATCCTGCGAAGCTCGGCGGCATAGGGGAGCTGGTCGTTCCACAGCGCATAGAGAAAGCGGCTGTAGTCTCGGGCCGAGGCAAGGTTGCGGTAGGTCCGCCCGCCCTCGGGGATGCGCTCGACGACGCGGGTCTGTACGAAGATCCCTGGCGCCTTGGCCTTCAGCACCCGCTCGACGTCGCTCGGGCCTTTGCCTCCCGCCCGCCGGCTGACCAGGTCGATGATCCGGTTGGTCGCCGGGTTGTTGCTGCGGCGGATCATGCTCTCCATGGTGCGGCGGATGTCGTCCGTGTACTTGAGCTTGCCCTTGCTGCCATCGACCTGGAAGAAATACGCCTGGGCGACGAAGGGCTTGATCATGCTCGCCGCCTGGCGCGGGGCCTCCTCGTTGATCGCGACCAGCTTGGTGCGGGTGGTGAAGTCGTAGACGGACCAGGAGGTCTTCTCATTGGCCCCGATCAGCCCACGGGCGCGCAGCTTCTTTTCGAGATCCGATACCCGCCCTTGCAGGGAGGAGCCGCTCCTCGCCTGGGCGAATCCGGGGGTGCCGATCATCAGGCCCGCGGCACAGGAGATGAGCGCGGTGAGCAGTTGCCGGCGCTCGGGTTGCTCGGGGCCGCCATCGGCCGGGGGGAGGTCCAGTTGGCGATACGGCTGGGTCATGGTGGATTCGCCTCCTCTCGCGTGGCTCTGGCCGAGCCGCTGAATGGCTCATGATGTGTTGACACGCCTAACCCGGCATGACCCCCGTGTCGCCCCGAAGGATGAAAACACGGCCGTCATGCCGGGTTACCCTCACCCCGGCCCTCTCCCAGCGGGAGAGGGGGACAAGGAGCACCTTCGGCGCATTTTCAAGGTAAAGGCTAGACCCTTTGAGCTTTACAAACAAGGGTATTGGCGTGGTTTCTTGATTGCCGTACGGAGGATTCTTGCCGATCGCACAACGCCTTCGGCCTGCGCCGCCGGGTGCGACCGCGCCACATCCGGGTCGCGCACCAACGAAAACGGCCGCAATGCGGCCGTTCGCGCAGCGCGCGGGCGGCATTGCCCGCGCTGATCGTGCCAATCGGCTATTGCACGCTGCCAAAGGACTTGTCGGTCGCGCCCGCGGGCGCGTGGAGCCCCGCGAGGCGACAGCCCTGGGCAACGGGTCCGCCGGGCAGGATGGCGTAGAGGTGCTTGAGCCCACCCTTGCTGTGGAAGTGCTCGTCGAGGGCGTCGTGCAGCTCCCGGACGTTGGGCCGGTCATGCTGGGTGAAATACGCCTGCAGGGCGCGGATCGTCTCCCAGTGGTCGAAGGCGAGCTCGATCCCCTCGCTCGCGGCGAGCGCCTCGGCGGCGGCGGGTGTCCAGTCCGCGGGGGCGTTGGGGAAGGCGGGGTCCTTCTGTACGGCCCCGGGGTTCATGATCTCGTTCATGCTTTCGGCCATGGTTCCTCCTCGATCCTGACTCGGCGTGTGACGGAGGCCGAAGTGTTGCGCCGGGGACGGGGGGCGTCAAGCCCGCGCCGGCCCCGGCGAAGCGCGCCGAGATCATCCGAGCATGTGTACCACCACGGCGGAGATGACGCCGATGAGGGCCGCACCGGCCGCCAGAAGGTACATGGTCGCGCCGCCTGGGCGGGCCGTTTGCATCAGCCCACGGGCGAGCTCGGCGGTGCGCTGGGTGGCGATCTTTAGTGCCACCGCCTCGGACTCGCGCCGCGCGGCCTCCTCGGCCTTGGCGACGGCGACGGCCTCGATCGGCCCCGTCAGCCGGCGCAGGAAGTCGGGCTCGGCCGCGAGGCGAGCGAGCGCCGCGTCGACCGATTGCTGCACCATCTGGGCGAGCTGCGGGCGCTCCCCGGCGATGGCCTGACGGACGGCTTGCGGGATGAGCTCGTCGGCAAGGCGTTGGGCGGTGACCTGGGCCTGCCCGCTCTGTGCCTGGAGGAAGCGATCGCGGAGCTGCGAGGCCTGGGCCTCGAGACGGCCGGCGAGACCCTCCTCGACCCGGCGGGCGGCCTCGGCGACCAGTTGCCCGGCCTGGGCGTCGAGGCGGGCGTCGACGTACTGGCTGGCTTCGAGTGCCGCCTCCGCGTTCAGCCGCCTGGTCACCGCCTCGACGCGGGCCGCCAACCCCGACTCGACCCGAGCCGATGCCTCGGCGATCAGTGACTCGCGCTGCTCTTTCAACAGGGCCGCGAGCGAGCCGCGCAGGCGCTCCTCGATCACCCGCTCGGCCTCGCGTCGGGCGATGGCGGCGAGCTCGGCGGGGGCAACGGCGGGCGCCAGCGATGGGCTCGGGGCCCCGGCTCCGGTTTCGAGCCGTTTGAGCAGGCTGGGCAGTTTCTCGTCGGCCGAGGACTTGGGTAGAATCCCGAAGGCGCCCTTGCGGTGGGCCTGGGAGGCGAAGCTGGCATCTTCGTTACCGGAGCACATCACCACGGGGATGTGCGAGGTCGTCGCGTCGGATTTGAGGATCTCCAGCGCCTCGAACCCGTTCATCTCCTCCATGATGTGATCCATGAAGACCGCATCGGGCGGCTCCTGCCGAATGCGCTCGAGGGCGGCCTTCGCGGAGCTCGCCAGCTCCACGACCACCCCCTGCTTCTGCAGATCGCTCTTGAGCTTGTAACGGGCCAGTTGGGAGTCGTCGACGACCAGAATTTTCATCGGACTCATGCGCAGTGTTCCCCCATGTTGCGAGTCCTCGGCGTTTGCGGCCAGGGGCCGCCCACCGCCGCCCATGCTGAAGTCTTTGCCGTGAAAGTCGCGCGCAGCGCTCGCTCACGCTGGGTTGAAGTCTAGGACAGCGCCAGACGCCAGATCCATGGACCAGTCCGCAGTTTCCGTCGAAACCCTCGCGAACGCCGACGCGGTGGCGCGGCGGGCGGCGCGGGAGATCCTCGCCAGTGCCGCACGGGCGATCGCCGCTCGCGGGCGCTTTCGCATCGTGCTGGCGGGCGGGACCACCCCGCTCGCCGCCTATGGCGACCTGGTGGGAGGGGACGCCGGTTGGGACGCTTGGGAGGTCTACTTCGGCGACGAGCGCTGCCTGCCGCCCGACGACGCCGGGCGCAATAGCCTGGCGGCCGCGCGCGCCTTGCTGGGGCGCGTGCGCATGGCGCCGCATCAGATCCATCCGATCCCTGCCGAGCTGGGTCCCGAGCTCGCAGCGGCGGCCTACGCGCGCACGATCGAGCCCGCGCTGCCGTTCGACCTGGTGCTGCTGGGGATGGGGGAGGACGGCCATACCGCGAGCCTGTTTCCCGGACGGGTCATGGCCGCCGATGCCCTGGTGGTCCCCGTCCGCGAGGCACCCAAGCCGCCGCCCGAGCGCGTCTCGCTCACACCCCGCGCCCTCGCCGCCTGCCGCGAGATGCTGGTCCTGGTGACTGGGGCGGCAAAGCGCCAGGCCTTCTCGGCCTGGCGCAACGGCGAGGACCTGCCGATCGCCCGCGTCGCGCGGGCGGGGCGTGCTCGGGTCTTGGTGGATCGCGAGGCGGCGGGCGAGTGAGCCTCGTCGATCGGTTCGGCGTCGGCTCGATGCCGTGCCCTGTCCCAACCACTTCGGCGATCAACCCTCGAGGAGTACCCGCTGTGAGCCAAGCGCTGTTCCTGTCCTACGCCCTGCACCAGCTCGCGACCATCGTCTGGGTCGGCGGGATGTTCTTCGCGCACATGGCCCTGCGGCCGGTGGTCAGCTCGGTGCTCGAGCCGCCGCTGCGGTTGCCGCTGATGCTCGGTGTGCTCCGCCGATTCTTCCCTTGGGTATGGCTCTCCATCGCCCTGCTCTGGGGTACCGGCCTGTGGATCTTTCTCGGCGGGATGGGCGGCAAGGCCGGGGGGCAGGTGCACCTGATGATGGCGATCGCGCTCGTGATGACAGTGCTCTTCGTCTACCTCTGGTTCGTCCCTTTCCGGCATCTCAAGGCCGCTGTCGCGAGCACAGACTGGCCGGCCGCCGGGGCGCGGCTCGCCCGGATCCGCCAGATCATCCTGACCAACCTGATCCTCGGCCTGATTACCGCCGTTGCCGGCGCTGCCGGCCGTTTTCTCTGAGGTCTGTCGCGCCCGCAGCCGACGGCTCGGGGCTCAGCGGGTCCTGAGGGCGCGCTTCTCCGACCGCGGCTTTTCCTGGATACTCGCCCGGCCGCGGTGCCTGCTGCGGTCTCGTTCCTCTTAGGGAGCCGCTCCGACCCCATGATCCAGCTCTTCCGCATCGCGGGCTTTCTGCCCTACGTCGTGATGGTGTTCATGAATGCCTTCGTCGACCTCGGGCACAAGATCATCATCCAGAACACCCTCTTCAAGACCTACGACGGGGACGTGCAGATCATGCTGACCGCCCTGGTCAACGCGCTGATCCTGCTGCCGTTCGTCTTGCTCTTTACGCCGGCTGGCTTCCTCGCCGACCGCTACCCCAAGGACAAGGTCATGCGGCTGTGCGCCTGGGGGGCGGTGCTGCTCACGCTGGCCATCACCGTCTGTTACTACCTGGAATGGTTCTGGGCCGCCTTCGCCATGACCCTGCTGCTCGCCCTCCAGAGCGCGGTCTATTCGCCGGCCAAGTACGGCTACATCAAGGAGATCGCGGGCAAGGAGGCGCTCGCGACCGCCAACGGCGTGGTGCAGGCGACGGTGACCACCGCCATCCTCGCGGGGATCTTCTTCTTCTCGGTGCTCTTCGAGGGACGGCTGGCGGGCCAGGGGTTTGACGGCCCCGGCGCGGTGATGGGTCTGATCGCCCCGCTCGGCTGGTTCCTGGTCGCCTTCTCGGTGCTGGAGCTGCTGATGGCCTATCGGCTGGCACCGCGGCCGGCCGGGGCGGGTGGCATGCACTTCGACTGGGTGCGCTACCGCCGCGGGCGCTATCTCGCCGAGAACCTGGCAGCGGCCTACGGCAATCGGGTGATCTGGCTCTCCATCGTCGGGCTCTCGGTGTTCTGGGCGATCTCCCAGGTGGTGCTGGCGGCCTTCCCCGCCTTCGCCAAGGAGACCCTGGGCGAGACCAATACGGTGGTGATCCAGGGCGCCATGGCCTGCGCCGGGATCGGCATCATCCTGGGCTCGGTGATCGCCGGGCGGGTCTCGCGCAGCCACATCGAGACTGGGCTGATCCCGATCGGCGCGCTGGGTATCGCCGCGGCCCTGTTTCTTCTGCCGGGGCTGCCGAGCGCCTGGGCGCACGCGGCCAACTTTTTTGCGCTGGGGGTGCTGGGCGGCTTCTTCCTGGTGCCGCTCAATGCCCTGATCCAATTCAACGCCGGCGAGCAGGGGCTGGGGCGCACGCTGGCGGCCAACAACTTCATCCAGAACCTGGTGATGCTCGGCTTCCTCGGGCTGACCGTGGCCTCGGCCCTGTTCGCGACCGGCAGCCGGCTGATCATCTCCGCGCTCGGCCTGATCGCGCTGATCGGTGCGCTCTACACCCTCTATCAGTTGCCGCAGTCGCTGGTGCGCTTTTTGGTGTCACGGCTGCTGGCGGTGCGCTATCGGCTGGAGGTCATCGGGCTCAAGAACCTGCCGCCCCAGGGGGGTGTGCTCCTGCTCGGCAACCACATCAGTTGGCTCGACTGGGCGATCATCCAGATGGGGAGCCCCCGCCCGGTGCGCTTCGTGATGTACCGGGGGATCTACGAGCGCTGGTACCTGCGCTGGTTTCTCGACTTCTTCGGCGTGGTGCCGATCAGCGGCGGGCACAGCAAGGAGGCGATCCGGCGGCTCGGCGAGCTGCTTGATGCCGGGGAGGTGGTCTGCCTGTTCCCCGAGGGGACGATCAGCCGCAGCGGCCAGCTTGGGGAGTTCAAGCGCGGTTTCGAGCACGCCGCCACGCGGGCGGGGCAGGGGGTGATCCTCCCCTTTTATCTGCGTGGGCTCTGGGGCAGCCGCTTCTCCTACGCCAGCGAGCGGCTGCGCGCGAGCCGCGGCGGGGCCCGCACCCGCGACCTGATCATCGCCTTCGGCGCCCCCATGCCGCTCGCGAGCAACGCAGAGCAGGTCAAGCAGGCGGTGTTCGAGCTCTCGGTGAGCTCTTGGCAGTGCCATGCGCGGACCCTGCCGAGCATCCCCGAGGCCTGGCTCGCCACCGCTGCGGGCCGTCGCGGGGAGGTGGCGGTGATCGACTCGGCGGGGCCGACCCTCACCAATCGGCGCTTCGTCGCCGCCGTTCTGCTCTTCGCCCGACGCATCGCGCGCCTCGCCGGCGGGGAGCGGGTCGGCATACTGCTGCCGGCGAGCGGGGCAGGGGCCATCGCCAATATGGCGGTCCTGCTCAGCGGACGCACGGCAGTCAATCTCAACTTCACCGCGAGCGCGGAGTCGCTGCGCGCGGGGATGGCGAGTGCGGGGATTCGCTCGGTGATGACCTCCAGCCGGTTCCTGAAGAAGCTCGAAGGCCGCGGCCTCGACCCGGCCGCCCTGTTCGAGGGGGTCGCACTCCACCCGATGGAGGACATCCGCGCCGGCATCGGCAAAGCCGAGGCGCTGGTCATGCTCGCCGCCGCGGCCCTGCTCCCCGCGCGGGTGCTGATGGCGCTCTTCGGCCGCCGGGTGGACCCCGAGGCGACCGCGGCGATCCTCTTCTCCAGCGGCAGCGAGGGGACCCCCAAAGGCATCGAGCTCACCCACCGCAACATCATGGCCAACGTGCGGCAGGTGGCCGATGTGCTGAACACCGAGCCCGACGACCTGGTGCTCGCCAACCTGCCGCTGTTCCATGCCTTCGGCCTTACAGTGACGACCTTCATGCCGCTCCTGGAGGGCCTCCCCATGGTTTGCCACCCCGACCCCACCGATGCCCTGGGCACGGCCAAGGTGATCGCCCGCCACCGTGCGACCCTGCTGTGCAGCACTTCGACCTTCCTGCGGCTCTACACCCGTAATCAACGCATCCACCCGTTGATGCTGGAGTCCCTGCGCCTGGTGGTCGCGGGTGCCGAGCGCCTGAGCCCGGACGTGCGCGAGGCCTTCGCGCTCAAGTTTCAAAAGGCCATCTACGAGGGCTACGGGGCGACCGAGACCACCCCGGTGGCGAGCGTCAACCTGCCCGACCGGCTCGATACCGACGACTGGCAGGTCCACGTCGGTAACCGGCCGGGCACGGTCGGGATGCCGCTGCCCGGCACCGCCTTCCGCATCGTGGACCCGGCGGGCCTCGAGCCCCTGGCCCCTGGCGAGGACGGGCTGATCCTGATCGGCGGGGTGCAGGTGATGAAGGGCTATCTCAACGATCCGGCGAAGACCGCCGCGGCCATCGTCGAGCTGGACGAGACGCGCTGGTACCGCACCGGCGACAAGGGTCACCAGGATACCGACGGCTTCCTCACCATCGTCGACCGTTATTCGCGCTTCGCCAAGCTCGGCGGGGAGATGGTGAGCCTCACCCAGGTCGAGGAGCAGGTGCGCCGCGTGCTCGCCGAGCCGGGCATCGACCTCATCGCCGTCAACCTGGCCGATCCGAAGAAGGGCGAGCGGATCGTCCTCCTGGTGGCCGCCGAGATCGACCCCGACGGCCTGCGCAAGGCCCTGATCGAGTCCGGCATGAGCCCGCTGATGATCCCCTCGGAGGTCCGCCGCGTGGGGGTCATCCCCAAGCTCGGCAGCGGCAAGGCCGACTTTGCCGGGGCGCGCCGGCTGGCGATGGAGCCGGCTTGAGCGGACGCGGGCCCGTCCCGGAGATGGGGTGGTTCAGTCCAAGGAGGCCAATCGGGAAGCCGTCGTTCAGCCTCTGGTGTGCCCCAGGATTGGGGCGTCCGTCACCAGTCGCGTTTCTTTGCCGGGTTCCAGCAGACGATCGATCTGGCGGCTCATGGCCTTCGGGGCGCGCAGGCGGGCGAGCTCAGGCGGCCGATGGACGCGCCCGCGGGAGGAGGGGTGGCCGGGGAGGTCGCCGGCGTGGAGGGCCAGGCCGTCTCCCGTCAGGCGCTCCGAGTAGGGCAGGGCGCATGATCGGGGACCTTGAGTCATCCCATCCCTGGGGGTTCTTCGAGACGCGAAGCGAAGCGTGCGCTTTCCGCTTCGCTCCATGTTCAGGTGCTTGGGCACTTGAGCCTGGTGGCACGTCCCTGTGCCGCACGGGCACCTCGAACCTTTCGAGGTGCCCTGTCGTAGGTTTCATCCCCCCTGGCTCAGTCCACTCGCCCCGGCGAGCGGACGAAGTCCTTGGGGTCGTAACCCTGCTCGGCGAGTGCACGCAGCCAGGCGGCGAGCTGCTCCTCGCTCACCTCGGGGTCGCGGGCGAGGACCCAGCCGTAGCGGCGGCTGGGGGTGCCGACGAGGGCGTAGTCGTAATCCTCGCCCAGGCCGAGGATCCAGTAATCGCCCCAGAAGAGACGGAGGCCCAAAAGGCTCACGAAGCTGACCTCCAGCCTGGCGTTGGTCGCGGGGTCGACCACGCGGGCGACGCCCTCGGCCTGGTCCATGTCGCCCGATTTGGTGCGGCAGCGATTGGTGACGGAGACCAGCCCGCCCTCGCGCAGCGCATACTCGGCGCTGGTGTCGGCGACGCAGCGGCGCTGGAAGAAGTTGGGGATCAGCGCGATCTCGTACCAGCGGCCCATGTACCGGGAGAGGTCCACCCGGTCGACGGGGACCGGCGGTGCCGCGAGGGCGAGGCCGGTGAACAAGACGAGTGGGAGGGCGCTGATGAGGGAGCGCCGAGGGTGTCGCGGGTCAGTCATGGGTGTGCTGGAGTACCAGGATGCCGGTTGGGGCGGCCCGCTCGATGAGCCGCTGCCAGAGCCCCTCGGGGGCGGCGAAGACCTCGCCCGGCGTCGCCGGCAGCAGGTGCCAGATACCCCGCGCCAGCTCGGAGGCGAGCTGGCCCGCCGACCAGCCGGCATGGCCGGCGAAGATCCGCAGCCGCAGGTCCTCGCCCGGCGGTTCGGCGAGCAGCTCCATGAGGGTGGTCTGGGCACCGCCGAGGTAGACGTCATCGATCACCGCGCTGGTCTCGCGCGGGGCCAGCGGTCGGCGCACCAGGTAGAGCACCCGCTCGATGCCGACTGGCCCGCCGAGAAACAACCGCTGCTCGCTGGCCGCCGTCGCGGCGAGCGGCGGTACCGCCTCGCCCACGCTCAGATTGGCCGGCCGATTGAGCACCAAGCCCAGGCTGCCGCTCTCGTCGTGCCGGGCGAGCAGGATCACCGTCCGGTGAAAGCGGGGGTCCGCCATGTCACGGGCGGCTACCAAGAGCAGGCCGGTGGCCGGGGTGGTGACCGGCGGTGCGGCGCCGGTGGCGACCGCCGCCAGCAGCAAGGCGATTGCGAGCACCAGGCGTGGGATGGGCGTCATGGGCGTCTCCTGCGGTGGTGTTGTCCCAGTGTCGACCCTGGCGACGACGGCCGCAAGGGCAGAGGCCGGTCGCCCCGACCACCCGGCGGGG
>Ga0114946_10001868_pt1 | contig 14497 bp, 16 predicted proteins | sample WalLakDeSediment_FD_88676 | JGI IMG/M metagenome (GOLD analysis project Ga0114946, IMG submission 88676) | Lake sediment microbial communities from Walker lake, Nevada to study Microbial Dark Matter (Phase II) - Walker Lake 11/02/13 Deep Sediment | ecosystem: Environmental > Aquatic >... | reverse complement strand
TTGCGCAGAGAATCGAGCGGCAGGGGCTTACGCACTTCGTGGAAGAATGGTCGATGAATCCTCTATTTCGGGATTTGAAACGAACTCACCCGGAGGCATGGAGACGCGTCGTACATGATCGCCTCTCACGTTCTTCCCGCGGGTTGGCCGCTTCGCTTCGCGGCAGTGGTCAGGGACGGCAACCATCTCACTGGGACGCTGTGCAACACTTGACTGTACCGCTGTTGTTCTGTGCCGGACTACATGATAGCAAGTACACGCAGATTGCACGCAAGGCGGCAGAATGCTGCGAATCTGCTGACGTGTATCTTTTCGAGGGCGTTGGGCACGATGTACCGACTGAACGACCAGATGAGTGTGCCCAAGTGATATCCTCGTTCTGGAAACGCATCGCACTGCTCTGATGTTTCACGATTGTACCTATTATTCATTCACTGCTCATTCGATTCACATGCAGGATTTACACTGGACCACCGTAAAGGAATACTCGGACATCACCTTCAAAAAAAGCTCCGACGGCATCATGCGCATTGCGATCAACCGACCCGAGTTACGCAATGCGTTCAGACCCGAGACCGTGGATCAATTGCTGGACGCCTTTCACATCGCAGCGACGGACACTGATGTCGGCGTCGTATTGCTCACCGGCGAGGGCCCATCGACTGATGGAAAATATGCGTTCTGCAGCGGTGGCGACCAGAACATTCGAGGCGATGCCGGGTACTTGGCACGCGAGGGTAGCGTACCCCGACTGCATATACTGGAACTACAGCGTTTGATACGGAGCATGCCGAAGCCCGTTATAGCACTCGTGGCCGGATACGCTATCGGAGGCGGGCACGTGCTGCACGTCGTCTGCGATCTGACGATAGCAGCCGAGAACGCCATATTCGGACAGACTGGTCCGAAAGTGGGGAGTTTCGATGGGGGCTTCGGCGCATCCTATCTCGCTCGTCTTGTCGGCCAGAAGCGAGCCCGCGAGATCTGGTACTTATGCCGTCAATACTCGGCGAGCGACGCATTAGCCATGGGGCTGGTTAACACCATCGTTCCAGTCGATCAACTAGAGGAAGAAGGTGTCAGGTGGGCGCGGGAGATTCTTCGGCATTCCCCTCTATCCATCCGCCTTCTGAAATCCGCCTTCAACGCCGAACTCGATGGACAGGCCGGAATACAGGAGTTGGCCGGCAATGCCACGCTACTGTACTACATGTCGGAAGAAGCTCAGGAAGGAAAAAACGCCTACGTCGAGAAACGGAATCCCGATTTCAGGAAATACCCATGGCTCCCGTGGTAGGTGGCGATATCGACGGAGCAAGTACGTATAGGCCTGAGATCACGCGTTTTCAAGCATGGGTGCTTGCCGCACGACCGAAAACTTTGCCGGCGGCCATTGCTCCTGTGCTTGTCGGCAGTGCTGTTGCTGCATCCGACGGGGGGTTTTCTCTATTGCCCGCGTTGCTTGCGCTACTATGCGCATTGCTGATACAGATCGGCACGAATCTCGCCAACGACTATTACGATTTCGTGAAAGGAGCGGACACGGAGCAGCGCATCGGACCGGTTCGCGTCGTTCAAAGTGGCTTGATCCCTGCGGCCACCGTGCGCAGCGCGATGATTTTCGTATTCGTACTCACCTTTCTGCTCGGACTGTATCTCGTAATCATCGGTGGGTGGCCTATTCTTGCGATAGGGCTTGCTTCCATCCTGTTCGCCATACTGTATACAGCCGGCCCGTTTCCCCTAGCCTATCACGGTTTGGGCGAGCTGTTCGTTTTTTTGTTTTTCGGAATCATTGCAGTCACTGGTACATACTACGTACAAGCATTGTCGTGGTCTTCGCTCGCACTGACTGCGGCCGTACCGATCGGTGCCATTTCCACGGCCATTCTCGTCGTCAATAATTATCGTGACATAGATAGCGACCGACTTTCCGGCAAACGTACCTTGGCCGTGCGCATGGGACGTACTGCTACGGTACTGTTGTATCGCGGACTGCTGGTACTCGCTTTTCTCGTACCTGTACTTCAAGCTGTGTATAAAGCATCACCGGTATTTCTGCTTCCCTTGCTCGCAGCCCCTCTCGCCTGGCATGTACAACGTGTCATTAGTCGAAACATTACCGGTGTTGTTCTCAACGGCGCACTCGCGACGACTGGACAAACGCTCGCACTTTTTTCCTTGCTGTACGTCATATCCTTTCTTCTCGCGTAATACCATGATGGCGACGATTCATAGACGATCTCTTCGTTTCCGTGCACCGTTTCGGAGTAGTACCCGGACATTGCATCAGCGCGATATTCTTCTGCTGCGAATAGAGGACGCAGATGGATACCATGGCTGGGGTGAGGCGGCACCATTTCCTGAATTCGGAACGGAATCGATGGAGAACTGCCACTTGTCTCTGCATCGAGCCGTCGGCGTCATCCCACATTTCCCATCGCACGCCTATGAAGCGGCAATGCATCTCGATTCAATTCTCCCCACGTTAGCGACAACACCTGCCGCTCGTTTCGCAGTTGAAACAGCATTGCTCGATTTGGCAGCCAAACAGCGCAGTGTGACTCTGCGTACGCTGCTGAATGAACGCAGCGTGCATCGTGTCCCTGTCAATGCCTTGATTACCGCCGGGTCTGTGAAAGACATCGCCGCTGCTGCTTTGGCGGCCGTACACGAGGGATATTCCTGTCTGAAAATAAAAATCGGCACCGGAACTCTCGACGACGACATAGAGCGGGTGCGAGCCGTACGAGACGCGGTAGGCAATGATGTGCTGCTCCGTCTCGACGTCAATGGGGCATGGGAAATGAATATCGCGGTCGAGGCCGCACAGCGACTGGCCGACTTCGGTATCGAATATCTCGAGCAGCCGGTTGCATGCGATGAGCGCGTCAATCTCGCAGCGTTGCGTGCCCTGCAGCTTCTGCCGATTGCTGCCGATGAAAGCGCTCAACGGCTCGACGATGCATTCATGCTGCTCGACTCGCGTGCCGTAGACATACTCGTAGTCAAACCCATGGCATCCGGCAGCCTTCTCTCTTGCCGCTCACTCGCACATCGAGCGCTGGAACAGGGGTGCGACCTGGTGCTGACCACATTTCTGGATTCGGCCATCGGCAGGCATGCCGTCGCTCAGCTTGCCGCATCACTTCCGGAACTTACACGGCATCACGGACTCGCGACGGGCCGGCTCTTCGCACGCGACACAGGTCGCGACGAGTTGCACGCGGGCTACTTCGAGCTGCCGAACGGGTTCGGACTAGGCATCGAAGCTTTCACCGGAGGACAGGATGCATGCACTTGAAATCCTTGCACGAACTCGTCCACAGCACGCTGCGCTGCTTGCCGGAACGAATGCTTGGAGCTTTGCGCAATTGTTTCGCGAAGCTTCCGGTATGGCATCGCGGCTGCTCCGGGAATACGGAATACGGCGTGGAGATCGCGTCGCGACATTCGCCTCGAATTCTCCGCAGCATGTATGCGCACTTCATGCATTGATGCTGCTGGGTGCAACATGCGTTCCGCTCAACACGAGGCTTGTGGTAGAGGAACTGCGCTCTCAAATCGCTCTACTGCGTCCTGCTTTGCTCATTCATGAGGGCGACGTGGGGGATTTCGGTGTTGATCGTGCAATGTTTGATGATTTGCATGCACCGTCACTCAGTACATGTTGCACGGAGTCGCCAGCGAACGACGAGCTTCTCTCGATTCTGTTCACATCCGGGAGCACTGGTATTCCCAAAGCAGTACCTCATACATGGCGTAATCATCGTGCTTCCGCTGAGGCATCGCGCGCGAATCTCGGTGTATACGACAATGACATCTGGTTATGCACTATACCACTGTATCACATCGGAGGGTTGGCGATACTCACCCGGAGTCTTTTTCACGGATTCACGGTCGCTTTGCCGAGTTCGGAAAATGATGAAGCTCTTGAAGCACAACTTTCACGAAGCGTGAGCATTGTCAGTCTTGTCCCGACGCAGTTGCACCGCATGTTGACGTCCGCACCGGATTTCACGCGGGAATCATGTCCGGATCTTCGCGCTATACTTCTCGGAGGAGGCAGCGCACCGTCATCCTTATGGCGGAACGCTCTCTCACGCGGGTTGCCGGTGCTCGGGACATACGGTTCGACGGAAACGTGTTCTCAAGTATGTACCGTTCCCCCGGGTCGAGAACGAGAATACGTGGAAACGGCGGGCCCGCCGCTTCCCGGAGTTGAAATTGAAATACGGGCCATCGATACATCACATCCGCACATCGGAGCGCAGGGTGAGATCTGGGTGCGCGGACCGATGGTCTCGGCTGGATACATCGATCAGCCGCGACTGAACAGCGAGCGCTTTCGGAACGGGTGGTATCGCACGGGCGACATCGGGATGCAACGAGCCGACGGCGCAATAGTCGTACTCGCACGCAAAGAGGATCTGATCATCAGTGGAGGGGAAAATGTCCACCCCGCCGAGATCGAGGAGATACTGCGTTCTCACCCTTCGATACGGGAAGTTCTGGTGACAGGTGTCGAAGACGAAGAGTGGGGACAACGCGTCGGAGCAGTGATCAGCGGAACATCGATTGATCACGACGAACTCGAACGCTGGTGCAGGCAGCGCTTGGCGTCGTACAAGATCCCTCGCCTGTGGCTTGTCGTCGATAGGATTCCGACAACAGCTTCGGGCAAACCACATCGAGCTGCCGCGAGCGCACTGCTCGCAGAATTGATTATCTAACGATTCCGATATAAAGATGTGCTATTCCGCCAGTAAGCGGAATAGTCCGTCTCCGCGAAAACATGCCGCACTGATCCAGAAGAGCAAGAAACGCATCGCCTGTAGGGAAGGCAGCGGATGTGCGCGTCAAATACCGGTACGCTTTGGCGTTTCCCGATATGATTCCGCCGAGCACGGGAATAATCGCTTTCGAATACACGGCGAACAGCGGTTTCATCCACCACGAAGGAGTGCCGAATTCCAGCACCACAACGCGTCCGCCAGATCTCACGACGCGACCCATTTCACGTAGTGCCGCGAGCGGATCATCGACATTCCGAATGCCGAATGCAATGGATGCGATATCGAAGCTATTAGCGGGATAGGTCAAATGCTGTACGTCCTGCACTTCCCATACAATATCGAGACTGCGTTTCATGGCTTTTTTCGAGGCGTGCACCAGCATTTCCTCACAGAAATCCGTGCCGACAACATGTCCATCGGGACCGACGATGGATTTGAACTCCATAGCCAGATCGCCTGTGCCAGTAGCGCAGTCCAGCACTGTGTCGCCGTTTTTCACCATGCTTTCAGAAACGGTGCGTTTACGCCAACGATGGTGGACGCCCAATGATAGAACACCGTTCGCTCTGTCGTAGCTCCGAGCGATGGATGCGAACATGTCATGAACGTCACGACTCATGAGTCTGCGACGCCACGCAGGACGAAACGAGAGAGGAACATCACGCGAACGGCCTGCCCGCTACCGGTGCCAGCGTGCGAAGCGTCTCCATCATGTCGATGAACATTCGCGGCGACAACGCCTGCTCGGCATCCGACAATGCCAGCACCGGATTCGGGTGCACCTCCACCATGAGTCCGTCAAGACCGGCTGCGAGCGTGGCGGCTGCCAGAGGCGGAATGAGAGAGGGATTGCCGGTCGCGTGGGATGGATCGACAATGACCGGAAGATGCGTCTGATGGCGTGCGAGCACTGCACCGGCCAAGTCGAGCGTAAAACGCGTTTCATTGGAAAATGTGCGTATCCCTCGTTCGCACAGAATCACGGATTCGTTTCCACCGACAAGAATATACTCGGCGGCAAGCAACCATTCCTTAATAGTCGCCGCAAAACCCCGCTTCATCAGAATGGGCTTGCGACATTGACCGAGTTCCTTCAACAGCGATGTGTTGTCCATGTTGCGCGATCCGACTTGGAACGCGTCAACGTACTCTTCCATAACTTCGATATCCCTTTCGGAAAGAACTTCGGTAATCATGGGCATACCGCAAGCATCAGCGGCTTCGCGCATGAAACGAACTCCATCAAGTCCGAGGCCTTGAAAAGCATACGGTGACGTGCGTGCCTTGAATGCCCCGCCACGCAGCACCTGTGCACCATGAGTGGAAACGAGGCGTGCTGCCTCGGTGATCTGCGCCGATGATTCCACCGCGCATGGGCCAGCGATCACGACGAAACCCGGTCCACCAAATTCAATGGTCCCGATTCGCACAATAGCACGAGGGAGATGAGTATTGAGTCGATCACGCTCCGGAATGTCGTCGTGTCGGGGGGATGTCTGTTGCTGAGGTGCCGTATCTGTATAAATGTTGTTTGTACTCACTGCGAAATCATCAATGACTTTAAAAATCCGAAGAAAGTACCACTAAAACAACGGCCAACTCGTAATCGTTCAGAATAATCGGCATCAGATATTCAATGCTCCGAACAGTCGGAGGTCCGAACCGTTCACGGCAGCGGCTTCGTCGTGCAGAAGATTGGCGACGGTAGCAGCGATCTGCTCGGGAAGCACCCATGAAGAAATCTCATCGTCCGAACCCCATGACAGATTCGCCTCGGTTTTGATTACACTTGGAAGTATGCAATTCGCCGTCACACCTATTTCCCGCCCTTCGTCAGCGAGAATTTTCGTAAGAGCTGAAACGCCCGCTTTCGCGACACCGTATCCCGCCTGCCGGGCGGAAGGTTTGATGCTTGCCATCGCACCGATTGTGACGATGCGGCCCGTGTTCGTTTCCCGGAAATGACGCATGGCGAGACGAGCGCAGATGAACAATGAGCGGAGATTGAGCTGAATGAGCGCATCCCAATCCTCCACCGGGGTATCGGCGATAGGTTGAAACCCACGAATGCCTCCCAGTAGATGCACCAATGCGTACAAGCCACCGAATTCCAGCGTCGCATTGAATACGCGTTCGACATCGTCATCATTCAGCATGTCGGCTTCGAGAAGTAGCAACTGATCGCGGCACTGCGGTGGGACGGACGAACGAAGTCGTTGTGCCTCGTCAACGACGCGATACGGTACAACACAACGGAATGCTTCGTCGATCAAACGGAGTGTAACCGAAGTGCCAAGAGCGCCGCTGCCGCCGGGGATAAGAGCTGTTTTCATGTCTGGTTTGCGATGAATTCGACAAATGCTACCTTTCGATAATATACATCAGTCATCTGGATTTCACATTCCAATCACCATGCTACAAATACAATCACTATTCATCATTGCTCTCGGCGGGGGATTGGGTGCAGTTCTTCGATATGCTATGTCTGGAGCCGTCTACAGAGTCATGGGTACGGACTTTCCATTCGGCACGATGTTCGTCAATATCCTTGGTTCGCTGCTGCTCGGTTTCGTCATGGAAACAGCCGAACTGAAAACCTCGATCAGCCCATTGATGAAAGTATTTCTCGGCGTAGGACTCTGTGGCGGCTTTACGACATTCTCGACATTCAGCTTTGAGACATGGCGTCTTCTGGCCAGTGGAAGCACGATACCGGCGATGCTCAATATCACCGCCAGTGTCTTGCTCTGTTTCGTAGGTCTGTATCTGGGAATCGTTTTCGCGCGAATGGTATAGCGATGGAGGTCACCATGGATATGAATGGACCAGCAGTATTGCTACGTATTTTCATCGGGGAGAAAGACAGAAGCGACGGATTGCCACTGTACACCGCTATAGTCAAGGCGGCACGATCCGCCGGCATTGCGGGTGCCACAGTACTTCGTGGGATAGAGGGTTACGGGGCATCCAGTCTGTTGCACACGGCACGACTGCTACGCCTCTCCGAAGACCTGCCCATTGTCATCGAGATAGTGGATACCGAACGAACGGTCGAACGATTCATGCCGACACTCGATGCGTTGTTCGAACGCGCTAAGTGTGGAGGGATGGTAACGAGAGAAACCGTTCAAGTGATTGTGTACCGATCGCAACGGTGATATTACTGAACCGAGCACGTTCGGAATTTTTCACAATACACTTCGCGGCGTTATGAAATCAGGCGAGGGGACTTGCCACACTCGCGACGGTGGATCTGACATGAGCGCAGTGGCAATGGATACGACGTACTTATTCATTGTCGAATAGCACTGTACCAGCGTGTATGCACACAAGCATCACGAATCGAAGCTCCCGGCGCGTAGCGCAGGATGTTCACCACCCTGTTCATTGGAAAACTAACTGGCTTCGGTAAATTCCGTTGTTGTCATTGTCGGCCGGAAAGAGAAATGGGGGAAATATCGCGAGAAATCGTAGTGGAAATTCTTCGGCCACCATGAGCCCGAGCGACTATCGAGAACATACTCGCCATGGTAGTCTCCACGCGCGATGCGATGCAGCATGACAACGAGACGATCGATGTCCTCGCTGTTGTTATAGCACCCGAAACTGGCGCGAACCATTCCCGGGAGTCTGCTGCGATCTCCGGCGAGAATTTCACTGGTCAATTCCCGAGATTCCTCTTCTTCGAGGCGCAGCAGCCGTTTGACATAGGGATGTGCACAGAAACACCCATTTCGAACACCGATGCCGGCTTCCGCGCTGAGTATCGCCGCCAGCTTCGCATGCGGAATGCCGTCGAGTCCGAAGCTGATCACGCCGACTTTGCGTTGAAGTTCGTGCTCTTCAATCGGACCGTAAATCGTCATTCCCGGAACATCTTTCATTCGACTGATCGCCTCGCGGATCAATTGGTTCTCGTGTTCAGCGATGCTCTGCATACCTACGGACCTCAACATGTGTATGGCTGCCGCCAGCGCGACGGCACCAGGAACATTCGGGCTGCCTGCTTCTTCGCGGGCGGGTGGTGCAGACCAGGCAACGAAATCCTCTTCCACGATTTCAACCACACCGCCACCAACCATGTCCGGCACACCTTGCGAAAAATACTCCTTCGGTCCGATCAGTACGCCGATACCGAAGGGCGCATACATTTTGTGAGCGGAGTACGCGATGAAATCGATATGGCCGGGATCATCGTCGGGAAGCACGTCGATTGGCCGGTGAGCTGCGAGTTGCGCGGCGTCAACGAAAATGCTGGCACCATGGGAATGGGCCATTTCCGCAAGTTCGTGTACGGGATTGACGATGCCGGTAATATTCGAAGCACCGGTGAGCGCAAGAAAGCGTACATGTCCCGCATTGTGCTCGAACGCCTCTCGAAGTGCCCGGATATCGAGATACCCCTTGTCATCGACACCGATATGTATGACGCGTGCGCATTTGCGCCAAGGCAAATCATCGGAATGGTGCTCCATCATTGTCGTGAGTACGACGTCCCCATCACTCCAATCGCAGCGTTGCGCGAGTTTATTCACCGCTTCAGTCGTATTTTTAACGAAAATCACCGTATTGCGCTCAAGATCGGCACCCACGAAATCGCCAGCGATATCGTGAGCCTCGTCGAACACCTGCGTAGCGAGAAGGGATTTGAATCCTGTTCCTCTGTGTACACCCGAATAATACGACATGAATTCGCGCATCACATCGAAAGCGTGACGGAACGACGGAGTGCTGGCACCGTTGTCGAGAAACACGTACGGGAGCATGCTTCCATCGAGCAGCGGAACTTCCGTGTCAATACCCATAATATTCTTGCGAAGATCGTCGAACGTCCAGTGGCAGTGGTGGGAATTCATCAGTACGCATCCTTAATTGGAACAGATCGAGGTGCGTGCAAAGATAGGATTTTCCGAGAGAGTCGGCAAACCCTGGAATCGGGATGCGCGACGAAATTCTCCGTGTATCGGCGTGAACACACCATGTGTCGACACCTCCACGCAGGCAGTTTCGATGAATGAAGTTCTATGATAATTCCCGTGACGAAGCAGCACCGGACATACTGCAATCCTACTACTGACGCAAGCAAAGTGAAACGCGGGCAGATGTCGAATCACACGCTTGATTCCACTAAGTGCGAAATTCCCCCGCTATCGCGTGGACTAGCGCACCTTGACTTTTTCCCCAATACATGCTTACTTTGTAGATCGGTTTATTTTTATCGACACTTAACTGATTCATAAAGGCTACACATGAGCAAACGCACCACCCAGAGAAGCTTTCAGGCAAGAGAAGTCGATGTCGACAAGAAATGGTATGTCGTCGACGCCGACGGTCTTGTCCTCGGACGTCTCGCGGCAAACGTCGCACGGATTTTGCGTGGCAAGCACAAAGCAATTTTCTCGCCGCATGTCGATACGGGTGATTTCGTAATCATCATCAACGCCGACAAGGTTCGATTGACGGGCAAGCGTCAGGAGCAGAAGTCATATTTCACCTATTCAGGGTATCCGGGCGGCGCGAAGACACGCATGTTCAAGGATCTTATCAAAACGAACCCCCGTTATGTCGTCGAGCATGCCGTGCGCGGGATGCTTCCCCACAACAGGATCGGCCGCCGCATCATCAAGAAACTCAAGGTCTACGCGGATGCCAGTCATCCTCACGAAGCGCAGAAACCGGAAGCGTTGAGCTTTGAATAACATCGAACAGACTAAAAAAAAATTTCTCAAGGTATCCAATGATTCATAGAATCTTCGTAGGTCGCAGGAAAACCGCAGTCGCCCGTTCTTTCCTTCTCGCCGGCACTGGTAGCATACGAGTGAACGGCAAAGAGGTGACCCAGTACTTTCCAACCGAAGTGCTGCTCGATGAGGTTCGTATGCCCTTCACCGTCACCGAAACAAACGATCGCTTCGACACGGTCGTACGTGTGCGCGGTGGCGGGACACACGGTCAGGCCGGCGCTGTAAAATTGAGCATCGCGCGCGCGTTGCTCGCAATGGATGAGGAGTATCGTCCGAAACTGCGTAGCAGCGGCTTGCTCACTCGTGATTCCCGCATGGTTGAGCGAAAGAAGTACGGCCAGAAAAAAGCCCGCAAGCGCTTCCAGTTCAGCAAGCGGTAAAGCAGTCTGGGATGCTCACGCTTCACGATCACACAGTGTGCGGGATGCCATCCTTACAACACACATAACACACATGCGCCCCGACCCAACACCGGGTGTGTCTTTCGGGACATTGGTGAGGGGAATGACGGTCGCAGAGGTACAGAACAACCAATCTTTTCGGAGTACACATGTCCAGAGTCAGTCTCGAAGACCTTCTCTCGTCAGGGACGCATTTCGGCCACCTGACCCGCCGCTGGAATCCGAAGATGAAACCATACATCTTCATGGAACGCAACGGCATTCACATCATCGACCTTAAAAAAACACTGGAACACATCGACATTGCCTGCAATGCCATTGCCGATGTCATCGCCGAGGGGAAACGCATCCTGTTTGTCGGTACGAAAAAGCAAGCCAAGGATATCATCAGAGAGTCCGCCGAAAGCAGTGGGCAGAATTATGTGGTCGAACGTTGGTTGGGCGGCATGCTCACGAATTTCTCGACTATCCGAAAGAGCATCAAGCGCCTTACGAATATCGAGAAGATGGAGACCGACGGTACGTTCGAGCAGATCACGAAGAAGGAACGTTTGATGATCTCCCGGGAAAAGGAGCGTCTCAACAAAATTCTCAGTGGCATCGTGGATATGAACCGCCTGCCCGGGGCCTTGTTCGTCGTGGATATCAAAAAGGAGCATATCGCCGTCAAGGAAGCCAATCTGCTCGGTATCCCGGTTGTCGCAATCGTGGACACCAACTGCGATCCGGATTCCGTGGATTACATTATTCCTGGGAACGACGACTCCGCCAGAACCATCGAGTTGATTTCCAAAGCCATTGTACAAGCGATTGTCGAAGGCCGTGAGCAGGGCCGAAACGTAAAAGCGGAACAAGAAGCCGAAGAAGAACGCATCGCCAAGCAACATGAAGTCGATAGCGAGGAACAAGAAAAATCCGAGTAGTCGGCATTCCGTATGATTGGCCTCTGTTCGCTGTTGAGCAGGAAGTAACAAGGAACAATTTTTCTTACGACTATAGAGAACCACTATGGAAATTTCAGCTTCAATGGTCAAGGAACTGCGTGATCGCACCGGTGCCGGTATGATGGATTGCAAGAAGGCGCTCGGGGAAACCAATGGCGACATGCAGCAGGCCGTGGAATACCTGCGAAAAAAGGGTGCCGCAACCGCGGAGAAACGTGCTGATCGTAGCGCGAATGAAGGCGTAGTGTTGACCGACATCGACAACGGCAAGGGCGTCATCGTCGAGGTCAATTGCGAGACCGATTTCGTCGCGCGCAGCAATGACTTCCTCGAATTCGCGAATAAGGTTCTGACGGCGATCAAAACGCACAATCCCGCCGATATTGACGCGTTGATGGGCATCACCGACGCCGGATTGAGTTTCGCCGAGCATCTCACCGAGCTGATCGGAAAAATCGGTGAAAAAATCCATGTGCGGCGTTTCGCGCGATTCAATTCTACTGATTTACTTGTCGACTACATTCATCCTGGCGCGAAACTCGGCGTCATGCTAGAAATCAGTGGCATCGATGCGACAGGAGAAATCATCACGCTCGGCAAGGATTTGGCCATGCAGATAGCCGCCATGAATCCCGTCGCCATCAATCGCGATTCGGTGCCGGACGAGGTCAAGGAAAAAGAGCTGGAAATCTATCGCGCACAAGCGAAGGAGCAAGGCAAGCCGGATGCCATGATAGACCGTATCGCCGAAGGACGTTTGAACAAGTATTTCCAAGAATACACATTACTTGAACAGACGTTTATTCGCGACACGACAAAAACTGTCAGAGAGCGGGTCGACGAGATCGGAAGCAGTGTCGGCGCACCACTCTCCGTCGTTCGCTTCGAGCGTTTTCAGGTTGGAGCCTGACAGCGCAGTGTTGTTCACGGAGCCTTTTGGCCGTTTGCCAGAAGGCTCCTTTGTATATGGAGGACAAATGCAGCCGAAATACAAACGCATTCTATTGAAGCTCAGCGGAGAATCCTTGATGGGCGATGGCGACTACGGCATCGATCCGGTCACGTTGCGCTCCTACGCGGAGGATATTATCGCCGCCAAGGAACTCGGCGTGCAGATCGGAATCGTTCTCGGGGGTGGCAATATCTACCGCGGGGTTGCAGCTACCGCGCAGGGCATTCACAAAGCCTCGGGCGATCAGATGGGTATGCTTGCGACAATGATCAATTCACTGGCTTTGCAGAATATGCTGGAGGAACGGGGAGTGTACACCCGTCTTGCCAGCGCGATAGAGATGAATCAAATAGCCGAACCTTATATTCGTCGTCGCACTATTCGTCATCTCGAGAAGGGCCGCGTCGTGATCATGGGTGCGGGGACGGGACATCCGTATTTCACTACCGATACCGCAGCAGCGTTGCGTGCTGTAGAGATCGAAGCCGACGTGATTCTGAAAGGCACACGTGTTGACGGTGTGTACGACTGCGACCCCGAAAAACATCCCAACGCGTTCCGTTTTCAGGAAATCAATTATCTTGACGTACTTCAGCGTGATTTACGCGTAATGGATATGACTGCGATAACGTTGTGCAAAGAAAATAAACTTCCTATTATTGTTTTCAACATCAACACGAAGGGCAACCTCCGACGCCTGTTACTTGGCGAGGATGTAGGAACGCTCGTGTCTGATACATCGAATGCCACAACAAACACGGATTCCCCACCCACGGAGCTGGTACCATGATGAAGGAAATTCTGAAGGATGCCTCCAACCGTATGGACAAGTCAGTTGAAAACCTGCGGCAGGAGTTGAGCAAAATTCGTACCGGGAAAGCGGCCACAGCGCTGCTGGACGGTATCAGAGTCGATTACTACGGCACTCCCACACCGCTGAATCAGATGTCGAACGTGACCATCATCGATGCGCGGACGCTGGGTGTTCAACCATGGGATAAATCATCCATCAACGCCATCGAAAAAGCTATTCTCACCGCCGATCTCGGTTTGAATCCCGCCAATGATGGCAGTCTGATCCGCATCCCCATCCCTCCGCTCAATGAGGAAAGACGACGCGACATCGTCAAACTGGTGAAGCGCTTTGGCGAAGAGGCGAAAATCGCTCTACGCAATATTCGCCGCGATGCCAACGAAAGCCTTAAAAAAGCCGAAAAAGATTTTCACGCTTCCGAAGACGAACGCATCAGATGCGAGAAGGAAGTACAGGAGATGACGGACAAGCATGTCGAGCACATCGAGGAATTGCTCCGATCGAAAGAAACAGAAGTGATGGAAGTGTAAGCATACGCCTGCACGGACAGTCAACCTCCAGTTGAGCGAAGAGCAGCGCGGTGCGGATTTGCTCTCTCCGAGGTGCGCGGTGATGTTTTCGTTAATCGGCACTTTCGCTTCGCAGCATAGAAGCGAAGAGCGAAGAGCGGAGAGCAGTGTGGTGCGGATTTGCTCTGTCCGAGCTGCGCGGTTGCGTTTTCGTTAATCGGCACTTTCGCTTCGCAGCATAGAAGCGAAGAGCGAAGAGCGGAGAGCAGTGTGGTGCGGATTTGCTCTGTCCGAGCTGCGCGGTTGCGTTTTCGGTAATCGGCACTTTCGCTTCGCA
>Ga0114946_10001867_pt1 | contig 14497 bp, 13 predicted proteins | sample WalLakDeSediment_FD_88676 | JGI IMG/M metagenome (GOLD analysis project Ga0114946, IMG submission 88676) | Lake sediment microbial communities from Walker lake, Nevada to study Microbial Dark Matter (Phase II) - Walker Lake 11/02/13 Deep Sediment | ecosystem: Environmental > Aquatic >... | reverse complement strand
CTGCTGCTCTACCCAACGGCAGAGTAACTGCACTAGGCCAGGCAGCCCTGCTGCGGGGGGAGACCATTGAGCGCTTTGCCCTGATTGCCAACCTGTTGGCGGCAGCTGCCCTTGCCGCAGCCATTTTGCTGGTTTTAACCCTGATGACAGGCTCGATTAGCGAAAGAACGCGGGAGATTGGGATATTCAGGGCTATCGGTTTCAGGCGCTCGCACATTATGCAGATCATTTTGCTCGAGGCGTTTACCGGCGGTTTTACCGGAGGGTTATGCGGGTTTTTCGCGGGCAGCCTGGTTGCCACAACTGCCGGGTTTTATCTGGCCGGTATCACCGGCACGGCTGCCTGGCAGTGGAATATGCTGCTGCCCATAGCATGCGGTTCTGCACTACTGGCGGCGGCTGCTGCGCTCTATCCGGCAATTAAAGCAGCAAGTTTAGATCCGCTGGAAGCGCTGCGTTTTATTTGATAGAGGAGGTTTTATAGTGGAGAATAATACTTTGGTCAGGGCAGAGCAACTGACAAAAACTTACTATCCAGGCGGTGAGCCGGTCGTAGCTTTGCACGGGGTTTCTTTTGGGATCAAGCGCGGCGAGGCCGTGGCATTTATGGGCGCTTCGGGTTCCGGAAAAAGCACCCTGCTCAGTATCATTGGTGGTCTTAACCTCCCGGGGGGTGGAAAAATATTGATCGATGATCTTGACCTCTACAGCCTTTCGGCTGAGCGCAGGGCTGATTTCAGGCGCGAGTACCTCGGTTTTGTTTTTCAGCAGTTTCAGCTGATTCCCTACTTGACAGCCCTCGAAAACGTGATGCTGCCGTTAACCACTACCACCTACAGCGGGCGGATCAAAAAGGAGATGGCCGATGCGGTTTTGGAGCGGGTAGGTATGATCGACAAAAGCAGGCGCCTGCCTAACGAGCTTTCCGGCGGCGAGCAGGAAAGGGTGGCTATTGCCAGGGCAGTGGTTAATGCCCCGCCCCTGTTGCTGGCCGATGAACCTACCGGCAGTCTTGACAGCCGGACGGCCGGTGAAATAATGGGCCTTTTCAAAGAGCTGAACGATTCAGGTTTAACGATCCTAATGGTGACCCACAATCCGGATAACTGTGTCTACATGAATCGAACGATCACGATGCAGGACGGGATGCTTATTAGCGGCGGCGGGGAAGAGGGTCTTCCGGCAGCAATACCGGTAGGCAGCGATCTCAGACAGGGAGGGCAGTAATGACTCTTTTTCAAATTGCGCTTAATAACCTGAGGAGAAGAAAGAAAAAGGCCCTGCTGGCCCTGGTAGCCCTCACATTAGGGGCAGCTGCCCTGGTTGCTGTTTTCAGCCTGGTAAGGGAGATGGAAAATGAGATCAACCGGCAGCTCGCTGATCTGGGCGCTAATGTTGTCATTGCGGCCGATACGGGCTCGCTGTCATTTTCCTACGGCGGCATTATCATCCCGGAGCTGCACTACGATGCGGAAGAGCTGACCGTGGCTGATCTTGAGCTTCTTTACACTCTACCCGACTGGCCGGCAGTGGTAGCCGTTTCACCAAAGCTGGTCGGGATTGCAACGGTTAAAGGGGTGGATCTGGCTATCGCCGGGGGCAGCCTTGAGGCTGAATATGCGGTAAAGCCATGGCTGCACCTGCATGTAGAAGAGGAAGAAGGAACTGAGCACGAAGAGGAAAGCCCCACGGGAATGAGAAGGCTGGATGAAAAAGCTCCCGATCTGAGTAACCGTGAGGTTGTCATTGGCAAGATTGCGGCCGAGAGGCTGGATATAAAAGAAGAGGAGTTGATCGATATTGCCGATACGGAGTTTCTGGTTGTCGGCATTCTGCACCCCAATGGTGGATCTGAAGATAACCAGGTTTTTATGAATTACGAAGCGGCCGAGGTGCTTTTAAGCAAAGCTGGCAGTTTAACAGTTATTGAGCTGGCTATTGATTTCAGCCGGGTAACGGAAGAGCGAATGCTCGGCCAGCTTGAAACAGCGCTTCCTCATGCCAGGGCAACCAGTGTGAGCCAGGCGGTAATCGGCAGAAATGAGCTGGTCGGCACGATATCGCGTTATGGTTTTTCAGCAGCCCTGCTGATTTTTTTTAGCGGCGTTTTCCTGGTTGGCTTGAATATTTACACCGCTGTCCGTGAGCGGACGAGGGAGATCGGTATTTTCAGGGCTATCGGCTTCAGGGGAGCGCATATTTTCAGGATTATCTGCACAGAGGGGCTGTTGCTGAGCGCTTTTGGCGGCTTAATCGGTTATCATGCCGGTCTGCTTGCCGCTTACCAGATCTGGCCGCTCTTTTCCGGCCATGATCCCGTGCTGACCTGGGATCCGCTTTTATTGGCGGTAACAATCTTGGTTACTGCAGCCACCGGTGTTCTGGCGACAATGCTGCCGGCCCGGTTTGCTGCAGCAATTGATCCGGCAGAAGCGCTGCGGTTTTTCTAAGTGACGGCAGCAGGATTTACTCTCTTTTGTTCAATGCTGGAGCTGTTCGGGCAAGCCGCTCAGTTCTTTCGTATTGTATCAGTCACCTTATTCTGCTCCATTAATATAGGATGATTCTATGCCAAGAAGTGCAAGGAAGAAAAGCTGCTCGGGTATTTATCATGTAGTTTCTCGTGGTATCAATAAAATATGGCACACAGAAGAACTGGTCTGCCCCCCATAAAGTATACATGATAGGGACGGTCATATATACTGAAATTGGGGGTAAGAACTGACGTGAAGAAAAAGTATAGCGATGAATTTAAGTTAACGGTAGTTCAAGATTACTACCAGAGCCAGTTGGGCGTGCGCTCCATAGCGCTTAAGCACAATCTGCCATCGAAGAACTACATAAACAAGTGGGAAGCAGAACTGAAAAAGAAAGGATTGCTGCCCGCAGAAGCAACAAAACCGGAGAAAGCAGTGGCCCGGAGCAAAGAATCGCTTCTCAGGAAGGATACAAGGACCACCAAAGAAAAACAATACGAAGAAGAGATATTAGCGCTGAAAGCAAAAGTTGCCTACTATGAAAGCTTAGAATCGCTGAAGCCCTTTATCAGTAAAAAAAAACAAGAGAAGTAAAGTATGAAGCGCTCTTAAAGCTGGAATACCAATTCCCAACCTGGCTATTGTGCGAGATCGCAGGGGTCAGCAGAACAGCATATTACCGCTACAAAAAGAAGCCGCTAAAAAAGCTGGATGCTGTGGAAGAAAAAATAATTGACCTCTACCACAAATCAGGCAAAAGAGCTGGCTACCGGAGCATTAAAGACCTGTTACGGAACAAATACAACTTAGTCGTCAACCATAAGAAAGTATACAGGATTATGCGCGAAAACAGGCTCAGTTCGATCGTCAGGAAAAAACACCGGATTGCGAAAGAAACAAAGATTCTTAAAGAAAACCTGTTAGAGCGCGACTTTAAAACAGAATTACCGGGGAAGAAGTATGTTACAGACATAACCTACATCCCCACCAGGCGGACGATGGCTTACTTATGCGTGGTTATTGACTTATACAATAGAGAGCCGGTAGTCTGGAACATTAGCGATAAACAAGACAAGCATTTGAGCTTAGAAACAATTAAACAGCTTTCTGCAACAGTTAATCTTAAAGGCAGTATAGTGCATAGCGACCAGGGAGTGCACTTTACCAATACTGCTTATGTCGAGCTTTTAGAAGCACTGGAAGCAGAGCAGAGCATGTCGCGTAAAGGCAATTGCTGGGATAATGCCCCGGCAGAAAGCTTTTTCGGCCATTTTAAATGTGAAACGATCCGTCTAAGAAACAAAACGCTAGAGGATTTAAATGAAGCAAGGCAAATAACAGAAGAATACATGGATTATTATATCAACGAAAGACCCCAAAGAGCTCTTGGGGGTTTGCCCCCAGGTGCCTATGGTAAAGTTATAGTTTAAAAAATATTGCGGTTTTAACCGTACCCAAATTGTATCGCTGCAGGGGGTCATCCCAAACCGTCCCTTTGACACGCCGATGACACGCCGATGTCCTTAACAGGACGAGGTGGTGTTTTGCTTCTCTTTTCAGCATCTTCAGGCCGAACTTTTTCTGATAAAGTCTACCACCAACCGGGCCAACTCTTCTCCGCAATCTTCCTGCAGAAAATGCCCCCCGCCCTTAAGTGTGGCATGGGGTTGACCTTTAGCCCCGGGAACTTTTTTTTGAAAGATAAGATCCCGGCCCCCGGTTATAGGGTCGCTGTCACTAAAAGCGGTAAGAAAAGGGCGTTCGAATTTTTGCAAGACTTCCCAGGCTTTGCGGTTGGCCGGCGCGGCGGGATCGTCCGGAGAGGTCGGAACCAGTAACGGAAAAACGCGTGCCCCTGACTTGTAGCTGTCATCGGGAAAAGGGGCGTTGTAAGCAGCGATTACTTCAGGAGAAAGCGGCTTTACAGAGCCCATGCTGACGATTCTTCCAACATCAAAATAATCTGTTTCTTTGGCGAATTTTTGCCAGTTCAGGAAAGCTTCGGACATCTTTTTATTTCCGGTAGGCAAAAACGTATTGGCAACTACAACCCGGTTAAAGCGCTGCGGGTTGTCGGCCACCAGGCGCAAGCCAATTAAGCCTCCCCAATCATGACAAACCAGGGTGATATTTTCTAACGAGGCCTGATCGAGAAATTCCTGCATCCAGCCGACATGGTGCTGGTAACTATAGTCTTCCTGCAGAGCAGGCTTATCAGAACGGCCGAAGCCGATCATATCAGGAGCAACCACCCTGCAGCCTGCAGCGCTAATAATCGGGATTAGCTTACGGTAGAGAAACGACCAGGTCGGCTCACCGTGCATTAACAACACCGGGTCGGCGCTTTTTGGGCCGGTATCAATATAATGCAAGCGCAAAGATCCCAGGTTCTCATCACTAAACTCAAAATAATGAGGTTCGTAAGGAAAATCGGGAAGATTGTCAAAACACTCTTCGGGAGTGCGTAAAACCTTCATTTGCATTGCCTCCTGTCCGCTTTCCTCTATAAACTCTTTTTCGGAGAAGATGAAGGGAAGGGCGGCAGTAACCTTAATTGAGCGGTTACTTGCCAAGCAGCAGGATGATCTCACCATCTCCATCCTGCATTAACAGGTTATTGCCCTCCAGTTCAAGCTGCCTAACCGAAACAAGGGCCGTGGTAAAGGCTTTTTCTGTTTCCATAACGTTATCTTCATCGCAGTACATCTGGGTCATTAGAGGAGCATCAATGCTGATTTGATTGCCATCATGACTATATTCTGCTGTATATATATTGCAGGGTGCTTCTCCGCCTATTGTTTCATCTGTAAAATTGGCGGTAATTTCGATTCCCTCCGGCAAAGGCTCACCGTTAATTTCCAGGACATGCCAGCTTGTGCCATCCAGGTTTGGATCCGGGGCATCGACCGTGCCGCAGGCTACCAGGAAAAGAGCAAGCATCAGAACCAACAGGAGCAGGCTCAACCTGAGTATCATTCAAGATCCCTCCTCATGGAAAGCAAAATAATAGATGAGAATTAGCTCTTCATCTGGGGCAATAATATCATGGGATGTTGTTGCAGATCAAATTAACCCGATCCAAAAACTAACAAACTTCCGAATTGATTTGACATTATGAGGCCTATGAACGATCCTGTTTCTTAGAAAAAATGTTAGTGAAAAAAAGTGAAACGTCACCTTGTCCTGTCCTTGCTTTAAGATGGTATTAGGGTCAATCGCCCAGTGCTTCAATTAATTGATCAAGCTCTTTCAAGCCTGTATATTCAGGATCGAGCACGGTTGTTACCCCGCGTCCATAAGCCCCTATCGCTTCGCCGATTCCACCGGAAAAAGTAGGGAAAGCATAAATCATTGAACGCAACTTTGTTATTGGGATACGGGCATGCACAGCCAGCGTTAGCAAACCAAGGATTTCACCGCCTCGTGACCCGACTGCTGTTGCTCCAACCAGGGCGCCGGTTCCGCGGTCAGCTACCAACTTAATAACCCCACCATTATCGCCATGCAAAATGCCACGAAAAGTTGCTCCTATCTGCTTTGTGACAGCAACAACATCAAATCCTGCTTCCCTGGCTGTAGATTCAGTATAACCAACTGAACCTACCTCGGGATCAGTAAAAGTAACTCGGGGGATAGATTGATATTCTGCCGGCGGGTGCTCTTTGCCAAGAATATCGGCCGCGATAATAGCCGCTTGATAGAGGGCTACATGAGTAAGCATTGCCTTGCCTGTCACATCCCCCATGGCCCAGATTCCGTCGGCGGCACGCATCCGTTCATCGACTTTAATAAACCTTGCTGAACTATCAAGCCCGGCAGATTCAAGCCCAAGATTGGTTAAATCCGTTTTCCTGCCGGTGGCAAGAACAAGTCTCTCAGATGTCAGCTCTATATCCCCATCTAACCTGGTAATAATTGAGCCATTGCGGGGCTCTACTTCCCTTGCTTTCGCGCCTTTATGCACTATAATGCCATCATCGGCAAAAGCCGCTTCCACTTTTTCAGATGCTTCAGGCTCCTCCAGCCTCAACAAACGGTCGTGAGGCTCGACAATTGTGACCTTAACCCCGAACCTGGCCATTACCTGGCCCAGTTCACAACTGGTAGCGCCTCCACCCAGGAAAACAATTGATTCGGGTAAACTTTCAAGCTCGATTACGTCATCAGTTGTCCAGTAATTAACCTTCTCGAGACCGAAAATCGGGGGTATTACAGGTTTCGTTCCGGTTGCAATCACGATACCCTTTCTTGCAGTAAAGCTTTTACCATTCACCTTAACGGTACGCGGTCCAGTCAATTTGCCTTCTCCATGGATCAGGCGACCCCCACGCTTTTCAAATCTTTCCACCCCGCCTGCATCGTTCCACCCTCCGGTTAGCTGACGAACCCGCCCCGCTATCTGGCTCCAGTCAGAGGAAGCACTTGCCTGGCCGGATATACCGTTGATTCGCTCAGACTCCTTTAATAAATTTGCCGCTCGGACCATCATTTTTGAAGGAAGACACCCATAATAAGGGCATGTGCCGCCTACCAAGGCGGCCTCAATCCCAATTACATCAAGCCCGGCGTTAAGCAGCTGCAGTGAGAGATCTTCTCCGCTGGTTCCGACGCCTAGCATAATCACATCAGCATAACCGTCATGAATATCCGTCTGATTTTCGTTACTGCTCATCATTAAAACCATCCTTACAGATCTTGACAATTGCTAAGCAGTTATAAATTTTTATTCGTTCCGGCTCAGCCTGCTTCCTGCTTTTTGAAACTATTGCTGCAACCTTCTGATACTATTTCACGAATTGCCGATGTCATTCTTTGGGGCCCAGGCAACAGCATCAGATTTGAATAGCCTGACAACTTGCTGCTCAGTGTACTAGGTTGAATTTTACTGCACCTGTCAGGTTTTTAGGCAATAAAATATTGCCGGATGGTGTAATGAGAAAAAAATAAAAATCCCCACGAAATTTATAATTTTACCATTAGCCATACCGTTTGTATAAGGGATATCAGCAGCAATAGAGATCAGCGAAAACCTCCGCCTCCGCCTCCACTTCCGCCCCCGCCTCCAGCTGAGAAGCCGCCTCCGAAACCTGACCCTGAGGAAAAACCATTTGACGAACCGGTGGATGAATGCGCCAATGAAGGAGTCGCTTCTCCCGCTTTATTGGCGGCACTTCTAATAGTTGAGCTTAAAGACTGGTTCATTGAACCTAAACCTGTTAATAAAGCTGTATCGTAAGCTGTGCCGAATGAACTCCAAGCTGTCCGGGCAAATTCCCGGTCTTCTTCCAGCCGGGGGAATACAATAGCCAGCTGCTCAATGACCTTTTCTGCCACACCCAGCACTACTGCATAAACAAGATAATGCTCCCAGACTACCAGTGATGGGACTGTTGAACGGTTCAGGTTTGAAAAATGAAGCAGAAACTTTCTGAATGCCCGCCATTTTGCCAGCTGATCCGCCCCGTAGTCACTGAAGTAAATATGCGGAGAGCCAAAAATAAAGGCCAGCAGTACAATAATCACAGTTAAGCCGAGGACATAGAGATTTATAATTGAGATCACAGCAGCAGCTGCAAAAAGTAATAGCAGTTGGGGAAGGCACCCTATCATAGACTGAGGTGGATCCTTGAAAAATTTTTCGCTATCCCCGAGTCTTTGTACAGCTTCAATCCAAGTGCTGTAAAATAGCTGAAAGCTTTTCGGGTTTTCTTCAGCATAATTGCGGATCTGTAAAAACGTCACCGCTTTTTTCCCTGCAGGCAGATCAGAAACACCACCTGCTGGTTTGTAGTTATAAACCTCATCAAAGATAAAATCTTTAACCACCCCATCAAGAAGCGGAAGAGGCTCTTTATTTTCCAGATCAATCAGGAGGTAACCTTTTTCAGAGCCGATCTGTTTTCCGCTTTCATATTCTTCAATGCGGATGTGACGGCGTCTGGCCAGATCAAGAATCTGGGCTGTTAAAAGATCAGAGCCAATCTTTTTTTTATGCCACAGGTAACCGGCTGCCACCGGCGGGTAATCAGCGGGCAATTTACGAAAATAGTCACCGCTGTAAACTTTGCCCCGATTCATAGATGTTTTCCACTTTCTGTAAAAGATAAAACCTGCTGCACCCATTAGGATAAGCGAATAATAGAGTTCATAATGCCGGACCAGACGGTTTAAATTAGCACTTAGAGCCAAGCGGCTTTCTTCCCGCAGGATTGCCGGCAGAGCATCACGGTTAGTGCGCCTGACAGCATCCGGGACCAGTTCAGGAGGAAATATAACCCGTCCCTCAAGAAATGTCAGCGCCGGAAGTGGAGCAGCCTGCCACTTGACCTCCCTGGGGCTGACAATAGTAACTTTTCCATGCAGTGGACCGTGACCCCAGGCGCGAATATCGTCGGCTGCGGCACCTGGCGGCAGGTTCAGAGTTACCAAAGTCTCTGCGGAAGGATAATCCCATTCATCACCGATAAACTGGTAGTATAGTTCAGCTGCATCATTATGAACAAGAACCGCATCAACCACTGTATATTCCAAAATGAAGGTGCGCTTTTCATTAAAGGCATTAAAGCTCCAATCGACTATAAAGTAGTTATTGCCATATACCTTGATAGAATAAGTGCCCGGTTCAGATGTTGGAAACTGGTCGACCGGTCTATAGTAGAGGTCGTCTTCACGGACTGCTATATCACTGTAAATAGGCAAGCCCGAAAAATAGAATTTACGGTCAGCACCCCTGAACTGTCCCTGAAATTCAATTGTACGGGTTTCGACAACCTGCATGTCTCCGGAAGGAAGTATTTCAGCGGATATATCAACAGAGAGGATTTCAAGCTGACGGGCAGCAAAGACTGGCTGTGAAACTGTCGTTGCAAGCAGTACTGCCGCAGTAAGTAACAGCCGCACAGAAATAAAAAACACATGCGAAGTAAATCTAGTCAACTCATTTAAAACCCCTTCCAGGGGTAGTTTTTAATACGGTGCTCTTTTATTATACATTGAAAATATTAATAACAAAGCAAATAATTCTCATTGTCAAAGGGACGGTTCTTTTGACACGCTTTCCTTTGCTTTCCCATGCTCTAAATGTCAAAAGAATGTCAAAAGAACCGTCCCTTTGACACCTTTGACATCCATTTGACATCGAAAATGCCCTCCTCGTAAACTATAAAGTGAATCTACCAGGCAGTTATGAACCGACTTAACAGTTAATTTTCTTGAGCACGTCTTTTGCCGGCAGGAAACAGGGTAAATATTGTTTAATATCTATCTGTAAATTCCCCTGATCCAACGCTGCACCTACCATGACCGGGAAAGGGTGTTATTACTTGCAATTTAACTTTTTATCTGCAGAAAACAGGCAAAAAATCCACAAAGAAAGCCTGCACATCTTATCTGAAGTGGGAGTCAGGTTTCACAGTAAGAAAGCCCTCAAACTGCTCGAGCAGGCTGGGGCAATCATTGATCAACAAAGCTCTATTGCCCGCATTGATCATTCAATGGTTGATCAAGCCTTAAAAACAGCCCCGCGGAAATTTACCATTGGCGCCCCTAACAGTGACTATGATTTCGCTCTACCCTCCCCCTATACCGCCTATACGCTCGACGGCACAGCTACTTTTGCCCTCGATTTCGAGGGCGGCCAGCGGCGCTACGGCACGATCAAAGATATCGAATTGGGCTCAAGGATTTTCAATACACTTGAGCTCGGGCTAGTCAACTGGCCCCCGGTTGTCGCATCCGATGCTCCCAAAGCTTCCCGGGTGCTCTATGAATTCCTGACCGCTCTGAAATATAGCTCAAAGCACGTTCAGCATGAACTGCATCGCCCTGAGGAAGTGCCTTTTCTGATCGAAGCCATGAAATGCATCCTCGGCAGCATCGAAGCGGTTAAGGAGAGGAAAATCTGTTCGGTCTGCTATTGCCCCGTTGCACCGCTTACCCATGAAGGCCCTATGAGCGAGGCCTGCCTGGAGCTGCTTGCCTACGAGGTGCCGGTTTTGATCTTACCCATGCCCTCCTGCGGCTCAACCGGTCCCGCTGGACTCTTCTCCAATATCTGCCTGGCCAATGCCGAGGCCCTTTCGTCTCTGGTGCTCTTCCAGGCAGTTCGGCCCGACTCTCCTCAGATTTACGGTGCTGCCTCGGGCACGATGGACTTTAAGACCGGTACATTTCTGGAAGGAACTCCGGAAATGGTCATTCAAAACGCAGCCCTGGGTGAAATGGCCCGCCACTACGACCTGCCCAACACCCAGGCCGGCTGCCTCTCCGACGCCCGTTACCCTGGTTCTGAAGCGATCATGGAGAAAATGCTTACCACTCTGCCCCTGGTTTTGGCTGGCGTCGATCTGATCAACGGCATCGGTGAGATTGAAACCAGCCAGCTGCTTGTCCTGGAACAGATCATTGTTGATGAAGAGATTGCCCGGCGCTGCCGCCGTCTTGCTGCCGGAATTGACTTCTCGGAAGGAAAGAACCTCTTTGACGATCTGCTCAGGGTAGGACCCGGTGGTCATTTTTTAGACGCAGATAGCACCTTTCGCCTTTGCCGCGGCCCAGAATTCTATCAGCCTCTTTTACAGGATCGAAGCAGCTTTGATGAAATGCGGGAGTATGGCAAAACCGATATTTATGCCCGGGCCCGTGAAAGAGTCGAGAAGATCCTTGCCGCACCAATACAAAATAACCTTCCCGAGTCTATTCAGGCCAGGCTGGGGGATATTCTTGACCGGGCCACAGTCGATCTGGCAAAGAGTAAGCAAAGCCTATAGTTTTTTTATTGCCTGGCAGAGGAGATTTCATGGATGTTTAAAGCCAGGGAAGAGCTTTTACTGTCTTATCAGTTTCGGCTATAAAAACTTGAACTGTGATGCAGTTTTCTTAAGTAGATTAAAAGACAGATGAAACGTCCCCGCATCTTGCAAAGACAGATGAAACGTCCCCGCGTCTTCCCGCATATTAAGATTAAATTAAATCCTGATTTTTGAAATTATACACCGCATACTCAATAAAGCTGCAACTATTTCAAATAGATCATGTAATATAAAAGATAGGGAAATAAACAGGCTTGACTGGAGGCAGCTGGCGTGTGGATACTGTAATAACCAACCTCATAAAACGCTGCAAGAAAAATGACGAAGATGCTTTTAACCAGCTCCTGAGCCACTATGAGGGATACCTTTACCGTATCTGCTATAGCTTTACCCGAAACAAGGAAGAAGCCCTGGACATGATGCAGGAGGTTTATATCCGGATATTCCGCGGTCTTAATAGCTTCGACGAAACCCGACCCCTGCTGCCCTGGTTAAAAACAATTACCGTTAATACAATTATTAACCACACAAAAAAAAACAGATTGCCTGTAACCTCTCTGGATGGTGAATGGAATCAAAAGGGCAGTGGCAGTCTAGAATTTTCCCCTGCTGATTACCTTGCGGCCGAAGATGACCCGGAAGAAACGGTAATCGTTGGCGATACAAGTGATATAGTTAATAATCTTATAGCGCAGCTGCCTGAGCAGTACCGGATGGCCCTTACCCTGCGTTACCATGAAGAAATGAGCTACGAACAGATTGCCGGTGCCCTCGGCCAACCGCTGGGCACGGTTAAAAACAGCGTTTTCCGGGCCAGAAACCAGCTGCGTAAAAAAATGCAGGCCTGCGAACTATTGGAGGTGTAAGTCATCTTGGATAATAAGTACAGTGATCTGCTGCATCAGTATATTGACGGAGAGCTGGGCCCCCTGGAAAAAATTATTCTCGAGGAGCATTTGCTTTCCTGCCCTGCTTCCCGCCGGGAGTTGAACCAGTTGAAGCTCCTGGATTGGGAGCTAAAGCATCAACCGGCTATCGAACTGCCAGCCGAACTTGCCGCCTGCCGTATGGCCGCTCTTAAAGCTCACATGGCTGCCAGTACAGCCGGGGAGAAAAGACAAAAGAGCTCGGTCGCAAAAGATCTTTGGCGGATGCAGCTCCGGATCTTGCAAAATTCATCCAGTTTTATCAGCATTAACCCTGTAAGCCGCACCCTTGGCCGAACGACGATGGGCACATTTTCTCTGGTGGGAAAAGCGGCAGGAACTGCCTTGAAGAAAAGAAAGCCCCTGCTTGGCAGGTTTATCCCCGGTCAAGCTTAAGGAGGTTCCCTCCATTGATTGTTTTAACGGTTATACTCTATATAATCGGCATAATTCTGGCAGCAGCTATCCTGTTATGCCTCTTCATTCTGCTGGTTCCGATCCACTATAAGGTCAGCGGCGGATATAGAAATGCATTCAGGCTTATTTTTAATATCCGAATCTCTCCGCTCTTTAGAGCAGTGGGAAACTGGGAGAGCGATCCGGAAATACCGGTTCAGGCCAGGATAGTTATTTTCGGGCTGTCCTTTTCCCTGCACCCGGAGAAATGGGGTAAAAAAGAAAAAGAAAAAAAAGAGAAGAAAAGGAAAGGCAGAAAGAACCTCTTTTCGGAAGCTTTCCGCATCCTGGACCGAGATTTTTTCAAAAGCGGTACAGCCTTAATCCGGGGTCTGCTGAAACTGCTGCGACCTGCCAGGGTCGAAATCAAAGGAAAACTCGGCTTTGACGAGCCACATATAACCGGCTGGCTCGCCGCCCTTACCGGTATTCTGGAAGAGTGCTGCAGTGCGGTATGGCTGGATATAGAACCTGTCTGGCAGGAAGAGCATTATGAGTTTAACATTCTCGTTGAAGGCAGCCTGGCAACCGGTGTGATACTTTTCCGGGTGGCCCGGTTCCTGCTGGCCCACAAAGCAAAACAAATCTTTGCCCGGATGAAAAGAAAAAATGAATCATACGCAACCCCGGGTTGATTATAAAAGTTTTTGGATTTCAAAATACGTGCAACTTTAAACCTTGATTCATGTATTTATAAGTAAAGCCAAAAAAGGAGGAACTAAAAATGAACGGTAGGAGCGAACTGTTTAACACGCTGTTCGAGAAGCTGGAGAATTTCATTAAAACTGAAACTGTAGTGGGAGATCCTTTCCAGGTTGGCAATATTACGATGGTTCCAATCATCTCCGTATCTTTTGGTGTCGGCGGCGGCGAAGGTTCCGGCAAAGATAACAAGGGAAATGACGGCTCAGGCGGCGGTGGCGGTGTGGGCGCCAAGATCACGCCAAACTCCATGCTGGTTATAAAAAATGATGAGATCAGTGTTGTCCCTCTCACCAGCAGAGGTTCCCTGGAAAAAATAGCAGAGATGGTGCCGGAGATTATAGCCAAGGTTGAAGGCAGCAAAACAGGTCAAACCCGGGATACCGGCAGCGCAGAATAGAATAAATTACACCGAATTCAATACAGGACGAAAACCGCTTAACCGGCGGTTTTCGCTTTTCCCGCCCGGAAACCCGGCTATAAGACGAGGGTAAGGCGAGGGGACGTTTCGCTAGTCTCTTTTTTTTGAGTTGATGATATACTTGTCCAAGGTGATAATCACAGAGAGAGCAGGTAAATAAAAAAATTGACAAATAAAAATGATAGACCTCAAACTACTATGAAAATAAAGGCTATTTTCCCATTCATTTTGATAAGCTTTGGATTAACATGGGGTATTGCCTCGCTGTTGATCTTTTTTCATGACCCGGTTGTTGCTATATTTGGTGAGGTAAGCCCTTCGAACCCCTTGTATATTCTGGCTGTCTACGCCCCGGCCATTGCTGCGTTTATACTAATCTGGCGCTACTACGGGTTGGGCGGCCTTGGTAGTTATCTCCGCCGTCTGACATTGTGGCGGATGCCGCTTGCCTGGTGGCTTTTTCTGGTATTCGGAACCCCTGCCCTCTTCTACCTGGCCTCAGCAATAACCGGCACAATCGCCGATCCTTTTCCATATAATCCATGGCATACCGTTATGCCAGCATTGCTGCTTATGCTGGTCCTGGGCCCCGTAGAAGAGTTCGGTTGGCGCGGCCTGGCTCTCCCTCTGCTACAGCGCCGATTCACCCCATTTGGGGCCAGCTTGATCATCGGTATAATCTGGGGCATATGGCATCTGCCTGCT
>Ga0114946_10001866_pt1 | contig 14507 bp, 13 predicted proteins | sample WalLakDeSediment_FD_88676 | JGI IMG/M metagenome (GOLD analysis project Ga0114946, IMG submission 88676) | Lake sediment microbial communities from Walker lake, Nevada to study Microbial Dark Matter (Phase II) - Walker Lake 11/02/13 Deep Sediment | ecosystem: Environmental > Aquatic >... | reverse complement strand
GCCGAGGGCGGTGTCGCCGAAACTTGTAGTACGCCCGGTACAACTGCGTTTCGGCTCCTAGCCCTCGACGAAAATTCCGGCGCGAGGCGCCACGAGGACTTCCACCACGGGCTGCTAGCAGCGAGGGGGCTGTTCGAAAGCCCCCTCGAAACAGCGACTAGGCCAGCGAGTAACGGGTGCCGCGAGCCTTACCCATGAAGGTGACGAGGCCTCGCTCGATCAGGCGATTGAGGGCGGCACGCAGCTGCGTGGGGTCAGCGTCGAGCACGGTGCGGATCGGCGTGGCGGAGACGGCGTCGCCACCGAGCTCTTTGAGCGTGCTAAACACCTCTTCGTCGAAGGCCTCGCGGCCCGGCTCGGTCCGGACGTTGCGCTTGTGGGCGCCACCCTTGCGGGGGGCGGCGGCCTTGCGCGGCGCGCTGAAGGCAGCCGGGGCGGCAGCCGGAGCGGCCTGAGCAGCAGCCGGGGCCTTGCTCCGGCCACCTCGAGCTTGTTCGACCTTGCCTGAGGCGGGGGCGCCTCCCAGCAATTCGCTGAGCGTGAGCCCACCGAGGTGGGGGTTGGCAGCGACCAAATCCGAGAGATCCTTTACAGTGATCTTGGGATTGGCGGCGGCGACTTCGACAAGGGCGGCTTTTGCCTGACCCGCGAGTGCGTCCTGAAAGGCGCTGGAGATGTTGCCCATACGGGTATTTATGCACGGATGATCCCGAAATAACAGGGGTCCGAGCATTTTTTTCTGCGATCGGCCTTTGCCTGATCCAGACCAAGCCGCGCCCGATCGGGCTTTGCCGGGGCCTCGGCTATGTGGCGTCGCCGGCTTCGATCGACGGACTCTCGCCGCTCCGGCGAATGCCCGGTCTATAGTGACGATCGCCAAATCGCCGATCCTCGGGCGAATTTGCCGGGAATGAGGCGAAATCGCTCAACCCGGCTCGCCGCTCGCCGGGCGACTATGGGGATCACCCGCCGGAGCCAAGCGGGGCCGCGCTGGCCGACTACTGAAACTATGTCTAGGCTGCTGGATCACGGGTTTCACCGATCACCGGTGGGCCGCCGTGCCGGGCCCAGGCGGGCGATCCGAGCGGCCCCGGGGCCGGCCCCGCCGGCCAAACGCAAAGCGGCGCCGAATGCACCGGCGCCGCTCGACCAGCCCAAGCGCCGCGTCGCGCTCGGGACCGGCGCTCGTTCAAGGTCAGCGGCGGCGGTTGCCGATGTGAATCGCCTCGCCCAGGGCGTGCTTGGCCGCCTCCATGACGGCCTCGCCGAGGGTCGGGTGCGGGTGGATCGTGAGGCTGATGTCCTCCGCGAACGCGCCCATTTCGATGGCCAGGGCGCCCTCGCTGATGAGATCGCTGGCCTCCGGCCCGACCACGTGAATCCCGAGCACGCGATTGTCTCGCTTGTCGATGATGACCTTGACGAAGCCGTCGGTCTCGTCGATCGCCATCGCTCGGCCGCTCGCGGCGAACGGGAACTTGCCGACCTCGATCTCGTAGCCGGCCTGCTTGGCCTCCTCCTCGCCGTAGCCGGCCGAGGCGATCTCGGGCTCGGTGAACACGACATTGGGGACCGTGCGGGCGTCGTTGACGGTCTTGTGCCCGGCGATGACCTCGGCCACGACCTCGCCCTCGTGGCTGGCCTTGTGGGCCAGCATCGGCTGCCCGCACACGTCGCCGACCGCATAGACCTGGGCGACGTTGGTCTGCTGGCGGGCGTCGACCTTGATGAAGCCGCGCTCGTCGAGCTCGACGCCGAGCTTGTCGAGGCCAAAGCCCTTGGCCACAGGCCGGCGGCCGACGGCGACGAGGACCACGTCGGCCGGGTATTCGCGGGTCTCGCCGCCGACCTCGGCGGACACCCAAATCTTGCCGTCGCGCTCGGTCCAGCCCTTGGCCATGGCCCGGGTGACGATCTCGCCGCCGTCCTTCTTGATCCGGCGGGCGACGAGCTGGGCGGTATCCTTATCGCAGACGCTGAGCACCCGCTCGAGGCCCTCGAGCACCGTGAGCTTGGTGCCGAGGCGCTGGAAGGTCTGGCCGAGCTCCAGGCCGATGATCCCGCCGCCGATGCAAACCATGTGTTCGGGGACGTAGTCGAGCTCGAGCGCGCCGGTGCTGTCGAGGATCTTCTTTTGGTCGATCGCAAAGCCGGGGATCTCGATCGGGACCGAGCCCGTCGCGATCACCAGGTGCTGATACTCGACGATGTCGTCGGGCTTCCCGTCGGCCGCTGGATAGGTCAGCTTGACCCGGCCGGGCTCGAGGATCTCGGCCGTCGCGGTCACGTATTGCGTGCCCGAGCCCTTGACCAGCTGCTTGACGCCGCCGGTGAGCTTCTTGACGATGCCGGCCTTCCAGCCTTGCATCGTCGGCATCTCGACCTTGGCGGCGCCGAAGCTCAGGCCCATGTGCTCGGCGTGCTGGCTCTTGTGGTACAGCTTGGTCGCGGAGATCAGGGCTTTGCTGGGGATGCAGCCCCAGTTGAGGCACACGCCGCCGGGCTGGTCCTTTTCGACGAGCATGGCGTCGACGCCGAGCTGGCCGAGGCGAATGGCGCAAGGGTAGCCGCCGGTGCCGGCGCCGATTACGAGGGCCTGTTTTTTGATAGTGGGCATTGGATCAAATCCCCGCGAGCAGCAAGAGGGTTGGGTCTTCGAGGTAGCGTCGGACCTCTTGCAGGAAGCTGGCCCCCTCGAAGCCGTCGACGACGCGATGATCGAGGGACACCGAGAGGTTCATGATGTGGCCGATCCCAATCTGATCGTCGGGCGTGACGACCGGGACCTTGCGGATGGCGTGGACGCCGAGGATCCCGACCTCGGGGTAATTCAGGATCGGCGTGGCGAGCACGCCGCCGATGTTGCCGAGGCTGGTGATCGAGAAGGTCGAGCCGCTGAGCTGCTCGCGGGCGAGCTTGCCGGCCTTGGCCCCCTCGCCGAGCTGCTTAATCTCGCGGGCGAGGTCGAGCAGGCTGAGCGTATCGGCGTCATGAATGACCGGGACCATCAGGCCCTGGTCGGTCGCCGCCGCGACCCCGATGTGATAGCGCTTGTGCAGGACGATCTGGCCGTTTGGCTCGTCGAGCTCGGCGTTGATGATCGGGTAGCGCTTGAGCGCGTGGCAGACGGCCTTGACGATGAACGGCAGATAGCTGAGCGAGACGCCCTGCTGCTTGGCCGCGGCCTTGGCCTGCTCGCGCAGCGCGACTAGCCGGGTCACGTCGATCTGCTCGACATAGGTGTAGTGGACCGCCGTCGAGTAGGAGCGGACCAGGCCCTCGGCGATCCGCCGACGCATGCCGCGAAACGGGATGGTCTCGTCGGCGCGGGCGGCGAGCTCCCGCCGGGGGATCGGCGCTGAGGTTGCGACGGCTGCCTCGGTCGGCGGCGCCGGCGTCCGGGCGGCCGGCGCGGGGCTCGGCGCCCGAGCCGGCGCCGGGCTGTGCACCGGTTGGGCAGCCGGGGCTGCGACCGCTCGGGCGTGGGCGTCGACAATGTCACGCTTGGTGATCCGTCCGCGCTCGTCGACGGGCACCGACGCGAGGTCGATGTCGTGCTCGCGGGCGAGCGCGCGGGCGGCCGGGGTCGCGAGGATGTTGGGGTCCGATCGCCTCGGCGCGCCCACCGACGCCGCCGCCTGCGGCGCATCCACGCGCTGCTTGGGCGCGGGCGCGGGCGCGGATTCGTCTCCGGCCTCGCGCAGCGTCGCAATCACCGAGCCGACCGCACAGACGTCGCCCTCGCCGGCGAGGTGCGCTTGCATGACGCCGGCGAACGGGGCCGGGATCTCGACGGTCGTCTTGTCGGTCATGACCTCGACGATCGCGTCGTTGATGGCGAAGGATCGGCCGGGGGCGACGATCCACTTGACGATTTCGCCTTCAATGACGCCCTCGCCGATCTCGGGCAGCTTAAACTCGATGAGGTTCATTGGTGTGCTCGGGGTGCTCAGTAGCCGACGACTTGGTTGATGGCCGCGGCGATCGCCGTGGCGCTCGGGCTCGCGCTGGGTTCTTCATGGCCGGCGACGAGCGTGGAACGCTCGCCGCACACGCGCAGGATCGGGGCGTCGAGGCGCAGGATGCAGCGATCGGCGAACATCGCCGCGAGCTCGGCACCGAGGCCGCCGCGGCGCGGGCCGGCGTGGGCGATGACGATCTTGCCGGTCTTGCTGGCGTGCTCGACGAGCACGGCCTCCATCGCGTCATCGAAGGGCGCGAGCTGGCCGACGTCGACGACCGTCGCCGAGACCTCGTCGCTGGCGGCGGCGCAGGCCTGCGCGGCCACCAGCGCGGGCGTGAGCGCCTCGCCCCAGGCGAACACCGTGGCGTGCTCGCCCTCGCGCAAGACCGCGATCGGGGCACGGGCGAGGGCCGCGTCGAGATCGACGTCGACGTTGAGGTCGCGGACGATCACGCTGCGTGGGAGCAGTAAGACCCGCGGGCCCGCGTCGTCCTCGAACGTCGCCGCGCTCCGCAAGAACGCGCACAGCTCCTCGGTCCGCCCGGCGCACCACAGCTCGAGGCCGGGGACCGCCGCGAGCGTCGCTTCAACGGACTCCGCCGCCTCGCCGCCGAGCCCAAACCCGGGCCCGTTGGGCGCGACGAACAACACCGGCAGCCCGCGCGACTCGGACTGGCCCGATCGCCAGCGCCACCGGCCAAGCTCGCGCACGGCCGCGAGCGCCTCGAGCAGCGCCGTCGCCGAGGACAGCAGCACGATCGGGCGCAGGCCCGCGAGCGCGAGGCCGCCGGCGTGGGCGACGTGGGCGACCCCGGTCAGCGGCGAGCCGAGCAGCCGCGGGCTCAGGTCTGCGTGCTCGAGGGCCGCGCGCGAGAGCCCGAGCATGCCGCCGCTTTGGACGTCCTCGCCAAGCAGGCAGCGCCGGTCATCTTCACGCAAGAGCGCCGCGATCAGCCGGGCGAGGGGTTGGAGCGCGCTCACTGGCTGACCTCGGCGATCGCCTTGTCGATCTGGCCGTGGATCTCGGCCTCGGTCACGTCTTGAAAGGGCTGGCTCCACTCGCCGCGGCTATCGAGCAGCCGACGCAGGCGCTCGACTGGGTCGCGCTCGGCCGGCGGATCGCGTAGCAGCGGCGTCACGACGACCTCGACCAAGCTCGGTCCGGCGCCGGTGTGGGCTCGATGCAGGGCCGCGCCGATCGATCGGCGGACCCCGAGGGCGTCGGCGCCGTCGCAGCGGCGTGACCACAGCCCGGCCGCGCGGGCCCGGTCGGCCACGTTGTCGCCGAGCAGCCCGGCCTCTGGCGGCGCGCCCTCGGGCCAGATCTGCGACTTGCACACGAACACCAGCGGCGCGTCGTGGGCTTGGGCCAAAGCGACGCTCTCGTGAAACGAGCCGGTGGTCGTCAGGCCCTCGCCAAACACCACCGCCGTCGCCCGGCCTCGGCCGAACAGCGCTTGCCCGTGGGCGTGGCCCACCGCGAGCCCGAGGTTGACCCCGAGGCCCTCGCTGGCCCCAAAGATCCGCAGGCTGTCCGAGTGGATCGAGCCTGGCAACCCGCGCCCGCGGGTCTGCGCGCTGGGTTGCGCGAGCAGCTGGCGAAGCAGCTCGGCCACCGGCATCCCGCGGATCAAGCCGATCGCCGGATCGCGGTTGCCGACGAACACCGTGTCTTCGGCCGCGAGCAGCTCGCCGAGCGCCACGCTGACCGCCTCCTCACCAGCCGCCGACGCCCACATCGGGAGCTCGAGCCGGCCAAGCTTGATGTCGAGGACCCGGGCCGCGATCAGCTTTTTGTAATAGCTGCGAAGGTCGAGCCCGCTGACAGCGGCGGGGTCGGCTAGCGTCCCCTTCGAGTCGAGCAGGGCCTCGACCCCTTCAGGTTCCCAGGCGGTTGTTTGCATTCAGGTGCTCGCGGAGGGTCGCGAACCGGCGGGCGGAAAACCCGGCGCGACGCCGAAGGGCTTGTATCTACGCAGCGCCCGGACCGTCAAGGACGACCGCCCCTGACCGCGCCGGGCAAGCGCGGTCGCGGCGGGCTCTCGCGCGCAGCCCGGGGCCCGACGGTACCCGCCCGAACCGCGACTGAGCGCGCAGTCCGGGCCATACCGCACGAGTCGAGCCGTCGACCGAGCGCGAGTCGGGTGTATGATTGGGCTCGTGCGCGCTTCGGTGTGCACGGCGGTTCCCGGGGTCCGCTCACATCCCCGCTCCAGACCACCCTGCAATTCATGGTTTTCGCCGTCCCAAGCTTGCTCGCCGCCATGACCATCGCCGGCGCCTTTTGGGTGGGCGTGCTCGCTGCTCGGCGCCTGCGCGACTGGGGCGACAACAGCCGCGCGCTCGAGCAGGGCGACTCGCCGCTCGCGCTCGCGGCCGCCAGCGGCGCCCCTTCGGATCACGAGTCCGTCAAAAAGGTCCGTTCGCGGGTCGCCGAGCGCCTGCGGGCCTCGCTCGACAGCGGCGGAGGCATGGTCGCGGCCGGCGGCGACGTCCCGCGGAGCGCTGAAGATTTGGACATCGATGGCCTACGAATCGCCGACGTCGTTTTAATCGAAGCCGCGGGCGCGCGGGTCGAGGGCGACTTCGTCGTTGAAGGAATCTTGCGCTTGCGCGAGGGCCCGACCACCACCGTCGTCGCGATCATGGCCGACGGCGAGCGCCGAAGGTGGTTGATCGGCTCGCGCGAGAGCGACGATTGGTACGCCGTCGAGCCCGTGATCGGCCACGGCCTCGCCGGCGAGCCCCCGCGCAACGTCCAGCCCCAGCGCGACGACCCCCGCATCTACACCCTCGCGCGCCGCGGCCAAGCCAGCGTCGCCGCCGTCGGCAGCCACGGGCGCCCCTCGGGCTCGCGGGTCGGGACCTACCTGTATCGAGCCGGGGCCCGCGACGTGCTGTGGCTCGAGCGTTGGGGCGGCGAGATCGTCATGGGCGAAGGCGTCGCCCTCGCTCGCCACGCGGTCTCGTTCCTGCCGGGGAGTTGAGCGCCTTGGTGTACCGTGGCGCCCATGTGGACCCCGCCTGAGCGCGTACGCCATCCGATCGCCCCGGCGCAGTGGCCGAGCGCCTCGCAGGCCGCGGCGAGCCTGTTGTTCTCGCCCATCAAACTGGGCCCGGCGAGCCTCGCAACCCGGACATGGGTCCCGGCCATGGTCCCCTGGCGGGCCAGCGATCAGGGCTTTGTCACGCCCGATGTGATCGCCTGGTACCGCCGCTTCGCCCAGGGCAAGCCCGGCGTGATCGTGGTCGAGGCCACGGGCATCCGCGACGTGCCCTCGGGCCCGCTCTTGCGCATCGGTGACGATCGCTTCATCCCCGGCTTGCGCGAGCTCAGCGAGGCCGTGCGCGAGGCCAGCGAGGGCGAGACCCGGCTGCTGATCCAATGCATCGATTTTTTGGCGGTCAAGCGGCGCCCGCCCGCCGACAAATTCTTCGCCCGTTTTTTAACGCTGCGCCCCGATCACAAGCTTCGGCTCGCGGCCTGGCTCGACGATCAGCGCTGGCGCGACGCCGATGACGAAGATGTCCGCCGCGCCCTCGCCGATGGTGACGACGCGACCCATGAGGCGGTGCTCGAGCCCCGCGAGCTCCGGGACCTTCGCTACGGCTACCGCGAGCAGGTCACCGATACCCAGCTCGAGCACATCCGCGAGCTGCCCACCGTGCTCCCCGGGCTGTTCGCCGACGCGGGCCGGCGCGCGCGGGCGGCCGGCTTCGACGGCGTCGAGCTCCACTATGCCCACGCCTACACCATGGCCAGCTTCCTCTCGCGAACCAACACCCGGACCGACGGCTACGGTGGCTCGCTCGCCGGGCGCATGCGTCTGCCGCTCGAGGTCTACGCCGCCGTCCGCGAGCAGGTCGGGGCCGACTTCGTCCTCGGCTGCCGATTCTTAGGCGACGAGGTCGTCGCCGGAGGCAGCGACGCCAACGACGGCGCGCAGATCGGCGTGGCCTTCGCCGCGGCCGGCATGGACTTTTTGAGCGTGTCCAAAGGCGGCAAGTTCGACGACGCCAAGCAGCCCAAGGTCGGCGACGCCGTGTATCCCTACACCGGACAAAGCGGCTACGAATGCATGCCGACCGTCTACTCCGACGAGCGCGGCCCCTTCGGTCGCAACGTGGCCTTGGCCGCGGGCATCCGCGCAGCCGTCCGCGCCGCCGGCCATTGCACCCCGGTGGTCGTGGCCGGTGGCATCAACGCCTTCGATCAAGCCGAAGCGATCCTCCAAGCCGAGCAGGCCGACATCATCGCCGCCGCCCGACAAAGCCTCGCCGACCCCGACTGGTGGCTCAAGCAGCGGCTCGGTCACGGCGCTGAGATCCGCCGGTGTAAATTCACCAATTACTGCGAGGCGCTCGACACCAAGCACAAGCAGGTCACCTGCCAGCTGTGGGATCGCGAGGCGCTCGACGGCCCCGACGTGGCGCTCTCGCACGACGGCCGCCGCCGGCTGCTCGCCCCTCGCTGGCCTCGATAAATTGGCCGGCGGCAACGCCGGGTGATCCGAGGCTTCCCGCGTCCGGCGATTTTGGGTAGCGTCGGCTCATGCTTAGCTCGCGTGCGCTTTGGTTCCCTAGCTTGTGGTGTGTCGTCCTCGCGCTCGGTTGCGCCGATGATGGGAGCGGGAGCGGGGGCGTCGACGAGGTTGGGGATACGACGAGCGGTGACACCGACGCAGGCATGGACGGCGACGCCGATGCCGGCATCGACGGCGACGGCGACGGCGACGGCGACGGCGACGGCGATGGCGACGGCGACGGCGACGGCGACGGCGACGGCGACGGCGAGCCAACCGATCCCGGCTTTGGCCCGTGGTGCGAGGCGCCGCCGACCTGCGACGCCGCGCCGCCCGACCCTGGCCCCGAGCTCAGCTGGGAGCACTTCACCAGCAACGCGGTCGTGCTCTCCGGCAGCGCGCGGCACCGGGTCCGCGACATGTTCTACGTGCCCGGCGAGACCCAGTGGCTCATGGCCAAGTTCGCCTACGGATCCATCGATAAGGACCTCAAAGACGAGCAGGTCGACATCCACCTGCTGCGCGGCTGCGAGGACGAGTGGGAGCTGCTCGGTTCGGCGTGGACCAGCGAGGACGGCCAGTATCCCACGGTCGAGGGCGTCGAGGACACGGGGGGCCGGGTCTATTTTCAGGTCCCCGAGGGCCTCGAGCTCGAGCTCGGCCGCCACCGGATCCACATGGTCGTGCGCGGCGACCTGACCACCGCGGACGGCTTCATCGAGGTCGTCGAGCCGGGCACGCCGATCTTTTTGAGCGACGTCGACGGGACCTTGACGACCTACGCGGAGGAGGCCTTCGTCGACCTCTTGCTCGGCACGCTCAGCGAGGCCAACGAATTCTCGGCCACGGCCTTGAACATCCTTCAAGCCAAGGGCTACCACGCCATGTACCTGACCGCGCGGCCCGAGTGGCTCGGCGAGCGGACCCAGGAGTTCATCGCGGTCCGCGGCTATCCGCCCGGAATCACGCACACGACCCAGTCCAAGGTCGGGGCGCTCGGGACCGACGCCGAGGAATTCAAGACCGAAGAGTTTGCGATGCTCGCGGCCAAGGGCTTGATCCCGACCTACGTGTTTGGCGACACCGAGAGCGACGCCGCGGCTTACAACAACGCCGGGATCCAGCCGCTCGAGAACCGCGTGTTCTTCCAATACACGGACGTCCACGGCGGGCGGCGGATCGAGAGCTACGGCGAGCTGATCGAGGAATTCAACGATCTCGGGCACCTGTGCGAGTGACGGTCGCGGCCTGGGGGCTGCGGCTCGGGCTCGGCGTCGTCGGGCTCGCGAGCTCGAGCTGCGCGAGCGAGCCGGCTGGCGCAGCGATCACCGCCAACCTTCAGATCGCGCCGGTCGTCGAGGATCACCCCTGGGTGATCGCGTTTTTAACCGAGCTCGGCAGCGAGCGCCCAGCGGGCGTCGACGCCCGCCTCGAAGGGCGCAGCGTCCCCGACGGGCGCTACTTTGGCGAGCCGATCTTCGAGGGCCAGCGCCGCGAGCTGCTCGCCGAGCTGCTCGCCACCTACGAGGCTGCGCACGTACGCCCGCCCGAGCTCGCGGTGGTCTGGGAGCACTCGCCCGGTCGCCGCGATGACCTCGATTGGCGGCTGCACTTCGTCGATCGCTCGGCCGGGTTCGCGGTCGACAGCGACGCGAGGGTGATCCTCGAGCCGCGCGACTCCTTGGTGCTGCTGCGCTTTGGCGCCTCGCAGCGCGAGCGCTTCGCCGCGTTGAGCGGCGCGCACGTCGGTCAACGGCTCGCGTTCACGATCGACGACGAGACCCTGATGATCCCGGTGATCCACAGCTCGATCACCGGCGGCCAGATCCAGCTGACCCCGAACAGCGAGGGCGATCCCAAGCTCACCGCGCAGGCCCTGGTCGATCGCCTCACAGCCCCCTGAACCCCAGCAAAGCTGCGCTGAGCGCTCGATTTGCGGGATCTCGCCCTGGTCAGATCGCTGTGCTAAGAGCGGGGCCGATGGCCGCCTCCGAACCCGAGCTGATGCAGAAGATCGTGTCCCTGTGCAAGCGCAGGGGCTTCGTGTTTCAAAGCTCCGAGATCTACGGCGGCTTGCGCAGCGCCTACGACTACGGCCCGATGGGCGTCGAGCTCAAGCGCAACTTGATGAGCGAGTGGTGGACCGCGATGGTCCACAGCCGCGAGGACATCTTTGGCCTCGACGCGTCGATCATCATGCACCCCGAGGTCTGGCGCAGCAGCGGCCACCTCGCGAATTTCACCGATCCGCTGGTCGACTGCCAGGTCTGCCAAGAGCGGTTCCGGGCCGACAAGGCCCCGCGCAAGGCCGAAGGCGAGGACGCGCCGATCGAGCTCGCCGACAAGGGCCGGGCCAAGGCCGCGCTCGAGCGGCTCAGCGAGCAAGGCACCGAGCTCGAGCGCGCCGGCAAAATTTTACGCGGGGCCAAGGCCGGCGATCGCGGCTACGTCTGCCCCAACTGCGGCTCGCCGTTCTTGTCGGCCGAGCGCGACTTCAACGGCATGTTCCGCACCAGCCTCGGCGCCGTCGATCCGCTCGCCGGGGTCATCGCGGCCGTCGAAGAGGGGGTCAAGCGCGGCGACGATCCCAAGCTCTTGCGCGCGGCGGTCGACGCCGTGATCGCCGAGTCCGCGGTCTACCTCCGGCCCGAGACCGCCCAGGGCATGTTCGTGCAGTTCCTCAACATCGTGCAGTCGATGTCGGCCAAGGTCCCGTTTGGCATCGCGCAGATGGGCAAGAGCTTCCGCAACGAGGTCACCGTCGAGCACTTCATCTTCCGCTCGTGCGAGTTCGAGCAGATGGAGATGGAGTGGTTTTGCGAGCCCGGCAAGGGCCGCGAGTGGCTCGACTACTGGAAGGACCAGCGCATGAAGTGGTGGCAGAGCATCGGCTTGAGCGCCGACAAGCTGGTGTTCCGCGAGCACGACCCAACCGAGCTCGCGCACTACTCCGACGGCACCTTCGACATCGAGTACGAGTTCCCCTGGGGCTTCGACGAGCTCGAGGGCATCGCCTCGCGGACCAACTACGACCTCACGGCCCACGCCAAGGGCTCGGGCAAGAAGCTGGTCTACACCGACCCCGAAGCGATCGATCCCGAGACCGGCAAGAACGGCTGGCGCTACGTCCCGCACGTGGTCGAGCCGGCCGCCGGCGCGACCCGGGGCGTGCTCGCGGTCTTGTGTGACGCCTACGCCGAGGAGCCCGGCGACGAGTCAGGCAAGGGCGCGCGCACGGTCTTGCGCCTGCACCCGCGCCTGGCCCCGATCAAGTGCGCCATCTTGCCGCTGGTCCGCAAGGACGGCATGCCCGAGACCGCCCGCAAGGTCGCCGACGCGTTCTTCGAGCAGGGCGTCAACGCCAAGCTCGACGAGCACCACGCGATCGGCCGCCGCTACGCGCGTCACGACGAGATCGGCACGCCCTACTGCCTGACCATCGACGGCCAGACCGCCGAGGACGAGACCGTCACGATCCGCTACCGCGACGATCGTCGGCAAGAGCGCATCAAGATCGCCGCCGCCGTCGACGTCGTCCGCGACGCGCTCCGCGAAGGTCGGGAGTAGCTCGCTGGGCCAGGCTCCAGCTTTCGTGGTATTGACGCACGAGCGAAATGACCGACGCCAAGCAAAACCCAGGACCGCGGATGGTCAAGTGCGTGAAGTTTGGGAGCGAGCTCCCCGGCATCCCGTTCAAGCCGTTCCCCAACGAGTTGGGCCAGAAGATCTACGACAACGTGTCGATGCAAGCGTGGCAGGCTTGGCTGCAAGAGTCGCCGCGCTACATCAACACCTACCGCCTGGATCTGCAGACGGCGGAGGGCCGCGAGTTCCTCCAAAACCAGATGAAGGTGTTCTTCGGGTTCGAGTCCGGTGACCTCGCCGATACGGCCTGGCGCCCGCCCGAAGAGTAGCTAGCCGCTCACGGGTCCGTAGCCGTTGGCGGGGACCCGGACCTGCTTGGCGACCTCGCGTCGGCGGACGGCCAAGAACAAGGGCGTGGCCGCGGCTCCAAACGCGAAGCCGAACAGGTGCGAGAACCAAGCGACGGCCACGTCGCTGCTCGCCCGCGCGCCCATCAGCGCCTGGAACCCGAACCACACCAGCAGGTAGACCCACACCGGCAGCTTGATCTGGATGAACAGCACGACCTGAAACAGCTTGTTTCGCGGGAAGCACCACAGGTACGCGGCCATGACCCCGGCGATGCCCCCGGACGCCCCGACGATCGGCGCCATCGTGTTTTGCGTGAGCAGGACCTCGGCGAGCCCGCCGACGATCGCCGCGAGCACGAAGAACAGCGCGAACCGAAGCCGACCAAACAGGTGCTCGACGTTGTCGCCGAAGATGTACAGGAAGTAGCAGTTGCCGAGCAGGTGCGCCCAACCGCCGTGGAGCAGCCAATGGCTGCCGAGCGTGTACCAGCTCCCGTCGGCGATGGCGTTGAAACCGAGCTCGCGCCACTGATGACGCAGCGGCCCGGCGATCGGCGCCAGGCACAGATCGCCGATCGGCATGCCGCCGAGGCCCGGCGTGCAGTCGCCGAGATCGACGACCCCGGTCAGCTGCAAGACGAACATCGCGGCGATCGCCGCGAGCAGGGTGAAGACCACCCAAGGCGTGCTCCGGGCCGGATTTTCGACCTCGACGGGGAGCTGCACGAGCAGCTGCGCCGCCCAGATCGCGCCGCGCCGGGTGAGCTGCTGCTTGCGGTCTTGTTGGCCCTCGCGGGTGGTCGACTTGGCGAGCTTGTGGCGCTCGTGGCCGTCGAGCCAGATGCCCCGGCAGACCGGGCAGTGATCGACGGGCGTGCGGATCAGCCCGGGGAGATCGTGCTCGTGGAGGAGGCCGCAGCCGCGCGGGCACCTGCGCCGGCTCGGCCGTGAGCGGGGATCGAGGGCGGCCTCGAGCGTGGTGGTCTCGCCCGCGAGCCGGTCGAGCTCGCCGGCGTCGAACCAGGCCCCGTTGCACACGGGGCAGGCGTCGATCTGCACGTCGTGGTCAGCCGCCGTACCCTCGGTCCAGGCGCCGTCGGGCTTTTGCTTCAACACCGTCGAGACCAGCGCGTGCAGGCGGCAGGCCGGGCATTGGGCGTCGACGTGGTCGTGGCCGGACAGGGGCGCGAGTGTATCGCTCCCCCGCGCCACGAACCAAGGGCGATGTCGAGCATGAACGCGCCGATCCCGAGCCAACGTTTAGGTCAAAGGATCAAAATATGCCGAGAACGCTGGCGTCGAAGCGCCCGGCACGAAATACTCGCCACGCGCTCCCCGCCGCGCTCCCCACCCACGGTCTGCCTGACTCCGCTCGAGACACCCTCATGCTCATCCGCCCCCGCTCCGCTAGCTTCCTCCTGCTCACCTCTTGCTTGATGCTCGGCCTCGCGCTCCCGGCTTGTGGAAAGTCCGGTACGAAGTCCAAGACCTCGCAGCGCAAGCTCAACGTCAAGATCGGCGGGGCCTCGGCGTCCAACGCCGTCACCGCCAACATCGCCGAGTTCGACCCGCTCGCCGACATCTCGCTCGACATGGACAGCTACGGGTCCGAGCGGCCCGACGCCTACGGGGTCCAGCAAACCTTCTTCTCCGCCTTCGACGACATCAACGACTGCGTCGAGGCCGAGAAGAAGCGGCGCAAGACCCCCGAGGATGAAGTGTTCGACGGCGACGTGTCGATGGCCGTCAAGCTCAACCCCTCGAAGGGCCGCCCGTTCGGCGTCAACGCCACGCTGCCCGAGGGGTTCGAGAAGGCCGAGAAGCTCAAGACCTGCATGCGCGAGGCCGCCGGGAAGCTCGCCTACCCGACTTACAACGGCCCCCCGGTGATCGTCGATTTCGAGTTCGAGCTCGATCCCGGGTATGTGATGGAGTACGAGGACTAGCAGTCCGTGGCGCAATCCATCGCGGCTCAGAGTGCGTCATTGGGGCTCGAGACCAAGGACCGAAACCGCAGTTGTACCGGGCGTACTACAAGGTTTCGGGACACAGGGATCGGGCCCCAAGGGCGTGCTCTGGGTCGTG
>Ga0114946_10001862_pt1 | contig 14523 bp, 11 predicted proteins | sample WalLakDeSediment_FD_88676 | JGI IMG/M metagenome (GOLD analysis project Ga0114946, IMG submission 88676) | Lake sediment microbial communities from Walker lake, Nevada to study Microbial Dark Matter (Phase II) - Walker Lake 11/02/13 Deep Sediment | ecosystem: Environmental > Aquatic >... | reverse complement strand
TAACAATCAACAATATGGGAATACGAAGAGCGATGGTAACAGGATCTAAACCGAAAAGCATTTACTCCTCCTCCTTTCCTTTCTCTGCTTCGAGATACTTAATCACATAGTCGAGTTCTTCCTGCGGGGTACGTACTTCCCCGTCCAAAACAGCTTTGGTAAGACGCTCGATTATTTGCCGGTAGTGCGGCGCCGGCTCTAAACCCATTTTTTTCAAATCGCTGCCGTCCAGACGCGGGCGGATATAGCGTAACCCGTCCATATAAATTTTAAGATGCTCCCTGGCAATCTTGCTCTCAGCCAGTGCATGGGCCAGCAACAGGGCTTCTATAGGCAGCGGTTCGAGATATTTGACCACATTGCTGGGATTCAAGTCGTCACGGTCCAGCTTTCCTAATACAGCGGGAATTTCCCGACAGGCTTTCAGGATAATTGACGTTCTCTCCTGAGAGAGATGTAACTTTTCTATTATATCAGACCGATCGGTAGATTCCAAACCGCAGAGCAGGCCGCTTAAATAAGTCAGTTCCGAATCGGGTTTTTCCTCCCATTCCCTGCTTTCTGCCCAGGCCAGGATTTCTTCCAGCCGAAAAAGCAGCTGCCAGGTTTTCTGATCCGGGTTTGAACCCGGATACAGGAAAGGCATCAGCCCCAGCTGGTCAAAACGCCTGAGGATGTTAACCGGCGAAGGTTCATTATAGATAAACCTTAACTCCCTGTTCAATCGCGGGCTGCTAACTTTTTCCAATACTTTCTCTTCAATCGCCTTGTGGATCAACTCAAGAGTTTTCGGCTCTATATTGAAAGCATAACGCTGCTCGAAACGGACAGCACGCAGAATTCGCAGAGGATCGTCAACAAAGCTTAGTCGATAGAGCACCCTGATTATCCTGTCCCGCAGGTCACAGCGGCCGTTAAAATAATCATAAAGATCACCGTAATTTTGTGCCGCAAGGGAACAGGCCATAGTGTTTATGGTGAAATCGCGTCGGAAGAGATCGTTTTTTAAGCTTGAACTTTCCACGCGGGGCAGTGAGGCAGGTGAAATATAAAATTCTTTTCGAGCTGTGACCAGATCCAATCTGATGCCATCTTCGAGTTCAATCGAAGCTGTCCCAAACTGCTCAAAATGCCTGATACTGCCGCCCAGCAGATTGTTCAGGCTTAAGGCAAAAGCTACAGCATCACCAAGCACTACAATATCAAGATCTTTTTCGGGTGGATAATTAAGCAAAAGGTCCCTTATAATTCCCCCGACAAGATATATTTCCATTTTCTCCCTTTCAGCGAGCCTGCTTACCTGCAGCAGCAGCTTCTGAATCCTTGGAGGCAACTCACTATTGATCAACAATGCAATATTATTATCATCTTGATCACCGGGATGACCGGGTTCAGTTTTTATGGATGCAGCCTCGCTTACAGATGTCCCGGGTTTCCGTTTTAATGAACGGCCTCTTCTGTCAAGAGAACTTAAATTACGCAATATATCGGAACGGGTTACAATGCCAACCAGGCTGCCGCTTTCATCAACAAGCGGAATGCGCCCGATATTTTCTTCTACCATGACTCTGCGCAGTTCTGTCAGGGATTGCTCAGGTGATGCTGTAATCGGTTCACGGGACATAAATCCTTTAACAGGGGCATGCCCAAGATCACTGCGCAAACCTTTGTGCAGGTCACGACGGGAAATAATACCAACCAGGCGCCCATCTTCAGTTACCGGGCAGCCTTTAAAACTGTGCTCTGAAAGCAACTCTTCAGCTTCGGCAATACTGGTATCACTTTTAATGGTCAAAACCGGTTTGGATGCTGCTTTTTCAGCGGTGACCGCAGGCGGCAGATAATATTTAAGGAATTCTACCACCTGTTTTTTAACCTCTTCCAGCTCAACTCCTTTGAAATGTGCTGAAACCACTCCCGGGTAGCCTTTCACATTAAAGGGAGCCAGCAATTCCATTAAGTCCAGATCTTCATCTTTTGATCGGGCAGCCATGTATATGCTTTCTGTCATTTGAATAACGATTACTGTCAGGCCTGCATCTTCAATCTCATCGAGCAGTTGCAGCAAAACGGCAGCCCCGTCAACATATTCATCAAGAATTGTTGTGCTGATTAAAACACGGCGCTGGTTCAACTCATAAAATTCACTGTTATGAAGTAGTTTTTCCAGAAGGTCTTTCTGGACGTTAGTTAGAGGCGAACGCAGGTATTCCTTAATTATCCTTGTGCTGAGGCCGCTCTCCCAAAGATATGCTACTGCACTTGCATCCCTGGAGGTAGAGATATCATAGGTCAGGCATCCGGTATCCTCATAAATGCCGAGAGTAAAAAGTGTCGCTTCGAACTCGGTCAGCCGGAGATTTCTTTTTATTATTTCTTCCAGCAGAATGGTTGTCGTCGCACCAACCGGGTCGATCCTGGTCAAATCAGCTCCCAGATCCTCGATGCCGGGATGATGATCATAGACCGTTATCCGTTCGGCATGATCCAGAAGCGCTGCCCACTTGCCAAGCCGCTCCCTCCGGTTTGTATCTACAATAATAACGGTCTCAAATTTTTCCTCAAGATCTTTTGGATCGCTCAACGGCAGTAAATCACGGAAGAGGTTAATAAAAGAACGGACGTTGGGCTGCAGCGGTTCAGGCATTATCGCAGGTGTCCCCGGATATAGCCTGGTAGCAGCAACCAGCGCCGCTAAGGCATCAAAATCTCCGTTTACATGTGTTATTATTAAATTCACTTCAAAAGCACCCGTTCTTTCCAGAGGCCTTATAACTTAATGAATGAATTGCCTTTTCCAACTGTTTCCAGGTTCAACCAGTGCCCTGCAGTGGCAGCCAAATCGGCATAAGTCGGGAGGGTACCAAGAGCAATATTTCCCGGCAGCGCCTTCCCCCATGCTAAAATCGGAACATATTCACGGGTATGGTCAGTAGTCGGGTAAGTAGGATCACAGCCATGGTCAGCGGTTATAAATAGAAGGTCACCGATACCCAGTTTCCCCAGGATCCTTTCCAGCTGCAGATCAAAGCGCTCCAGGGCACGCGCAAAGCCTTCACTGTCATTGCGATGGCCATATAGGGTATCAAAATCGCCGAATGTAGCCCAAATCAGGCCGCAGGGAACTTTCTCAAGCAGGTAGTCTAACTCACCCGCGATAGCTTCATTGTCGCCACCGGGCCTGTGAATTGTAATGCCGCGGTGAGCAAAAATATCCGCCACTTTGCCAATTACTGCTACTGGATATCCCGCCTTTTTAGCATTATCGAGCAATGTGTCTCCCGGTGGGGGTAATGAATAATCGTGCCTGCCCGAAGTTCTTTTAAACGATCCCGATTCTCCGGCAAAAGGCCTGGCTATAACCCTCCCCACAACATTTTTGCCGCTTAATAAATAACGGGCCTGCTCACACCATTGATAGAGCATTTCGAGTGGAACCACAGCTTCATGGGCGGCAATCTGGAAAACACTGTCGGCCGAAGTGTAAACAATGGGGTACCCGGTTTTCAGGTGTTCTTCACCAAGTTCCTCGATAATTTCTGTTCCCGAAGCGGCTACATTACCGAGAACTTTGCGGCCTATTGCCTGTTCGAAGGAGTCAATTATTTTTTCAGGAAAACCATCAGGATAGACCGGGAAACGCTCAGTCATAACCAGCCCGGCCAGCTCCCAGTGGCCGCTGGTAGTATCTTTACCAGGCGATGCAGGAGCCATTCTGCCGAAGAAACCTTCCCGCAACGGTGGAACTTTATTATCCTGTTTAAGTTGTAGAAGTTTGCCCAGCCCCAGTGAAAAAAGGTTTTCCAGTTTTAGCGGGCCGTGTTTCTCGATTACATTTTGAAGTGTATTAGAACCTTGATCTCCATAGATTTCAGCATCAGGAAGGGCACCAATGCCGGCGCCGTCCAGAACGATCACAATAACTCTCTTATCCGGCAAATCAGGCGCGGGGATGTGTTTTGTCATATACTTCTCTTATCTTCCTTCTGGTAATCTGCGTATATATCTGGGTCGTAGAAATATCGGCGTGGCCGAGCATCTCCTGGACAGACCTTAAATCTGCACCGTTTTCCAGAAGATGAGTGGCAAACGAATGGCGGAGGGTGTGCGGGGTTACGTCACCGTTTATATTGGACTTTCGGACATACTTTTTAAGAATTTTCCAAAACCCCTGCCTTGTCATCCTGCTGCCGTGATGGTTGACAAAAAGGGACGGTTCACCTTTCTTTTTAAGCAGTTTGGTCCTTGATTTATCGAGATACTCATTAACATAGTTTATTGCTATTGAGCCGATTGGTACGATACGTTCCTTCATCCCTTTACCCCTGCAGCGTAGATATCCCACTAGGGGATCAAAATCGGTAATATTAAGGGAGACCAGTTCCGAAACCCTGATCCCTGAAGCATAAAGCAATTCTAACATGGCCCTGTCCCTCAGCCCGTTATGTTCACCCGGCTTTGGCTGGCACAGCAATTGGTCAACTTCTTCTGTTGTCAGGACCCGGGGCAGTTTTTTTTCAATTCGTGGTGATTCCAGCTCCAGGGCGGGATTGCTTTCGATAATCCCTTCCTGGAGCATAAAATTAAAAAAAGAACGGATCGAAGCAATACAGCGGGAAATAGTCGCAGTAGCACAACCATTCTTTTTTAATTCTCCGATAAAAATATTCAGAGACTCCCGGTCAATTTTCCCAGGATCGTTTATCTTTCGCTTCTGCATAAAAAGAATGAACTTGTTAAGATCACGCCTGTATGATTCCATCGTGTTTTTGGCAAGGCCTTTTTCAACAGCCAGGTAATTACTATATTCTTGCAATTGTCTTTGCATACGTATTGATTTCCTCACACAAAGAATACCGAAGTATAAAATATTTCAACGCCGTAATGTAAAATCCCTTCCTGAATTAGGCAAGATGGGTAAATATATTTAATTTATTGGCAATTTTTAAAAACCCCGAAGCATCGCGACCTGCAGGGCAATAATTGTTTTACCGTCTTTGATCTGCCCGTCCTTGATCATTTCCGGAGTTTCTGCCAGGGGAATCTTAACCACGCTGATCCTTTCTTCGGGATCTGTGGTCGGCGATACAGCCGCTGTAAGATCTTCAACCTGGAATAAATAAATAATTTCGTCACAAAAACCGGGTGACGGATAAAATGAGAACAGCTCTCTCCATCTCTTCCCTTCAAGTCCGGTTTCTTCAATTAATTCCCGGCGGGCACACTGCAGCGGCTCTTCATTTGGTTCAAGCTTACCGGCCGGTATCTCCAGGAGTATTTCCCCGACCGGCTGGCGGTGTTGTCTGACTAAAACAACTCCCCCTTTTCCATCAAGGACAAGCATGGCAACAGCACCGGGATGTTCTACGATTTCCCGAAAAGCAACCTGGCCTCCGGAAATTTTAACCCGATCCTGACGGACATTGATAATCCTGCCGCGGTAAAGATAGCTGGTTGATAAAGTATCTTCATGCAATCGCTCGCTAATCATTATCACCTCTTAACTAGATCCTTCTGCCGGTAATTCCGTTGGCGATGATCAATCTTTGGATCTGGCTGGTTCCTTCGTATATCTGCATTATCTTGGCATCGCGCATATATTTTTCAAGGGGGTAGTCCCTGGTGTAACCGTAACCACCCAGGACCTGGAGAGCATCGACAGTCACCCGCATAGCCATATCGCCGGCATAGGCTTTAGCCATGGCAGCATAGGCGGAGATACTTTTTTCTCCTTTACCAATCATAGAAGCCGCCCGGAAAATCAATAAGCGTGCCGCTTCTATTTCCATCGCCATATCGGCCAGCATAAATTGAATGGCCTGCTGCTGAATGATCGGCTTTCCAAATTGTTCTCTTTCGCGGGCATAATTTACAGCCGCTTCATATGCAGCCCTGGCAACTCCCACGGCCATTGAAGCAATCATCGGCCTGGAAATGTCGAATGTTTCCATCGCTACCCTGAACCCGCCATATTCCTTACCGAGCAGGTTTTCCTGAGGAACGCGGACATCTTCAAAAACTACCACTGCCGTATTGCTGGCGCGGATACCCATTTTTTTTTCTTTTTTACTGGCATCGATGCCCGGAGTTCCTTTTTCTAAAACAAAGGGGGTCAGAGTCCTGGCCCCTCGTTTCGGGTCAACAACGGCAAATACAACGTAATAATCAGCGTATGTTCCATTAGTTATGAAGCATTTAGTGCCGTTTATTACATATTCGGAACCATCTTTGATCGCAGTCGTCGATATAGAGCTAACATCTGAGCCGGCATTAGGTTCAGTCAGGCAGAATGAAGCTAACTTGCCTTTGCACAACTCGGTCAGATATTTTTTCTTCTGCTCTTCGCTGCCGGCCAACAGAATTGGCAGCATGGCAAGTGAATTTGCCCCCACTCCCGTAGTTATACCGGCACAACCCCGGCCCAGTTCTTCGGTCACAAGACATACAGTAATTTCATCCATTCCTGCCCCGCCATATTCTTCCGGTATATTAATTGAAGAAAAACCTTCGGCAACCATACGCCGGACCAGATCAACAGGCATCTCCTCTTTTTCATCGTAATCAGAAGCAACCGGAGCAACCTCTTTTTCAGCATATTCGCGGGCCATTTTTTGCATGGCCAACTGCTCGGTGGTAAGTTCAAAATCCATTATTTATCCCCCCGTTATGGTATTAGTCATTTCAACCCAAGCCTGTTCATTTTTTCATAAAGCCAGGATCGGCTCATCCCCAATGTCCTGGCAGCTTCGCTTTTGTTGCCACAGGATTGTTGCAGTGCTTTAACTATTGATTCGCGTTCCTGTTCTTCTCTTTTCCAGCGATAGGGAGGAACCGGTTTTTTTTGCAGCTCTTTTTCTTCTGTTAAAGGATGCCCCTTAAAACCAACCCTTAAGTGAGGTGGCAAGTGTTCGATTCTGATCGTTTCTTCACCGGTGAAATTCATCGCCCTTTCAACGACATTTTCCAGCTCCCGGATATTGCCGGGCCAGGAGTAACTACGAAGCGCATTAAGCGCTTCAGAAGATATGTCGCTGACCTGCATACCGAATATATCGTTGTACTTTCGCAAAAAGGCATGAACCAGTGGCAGAATATCCGCGGGTTTTTCCCTCAATGGCGGGATCGGGATCGGTATTACATTGAGACGGAAGAATAAATCTTTGCGAAAGCTTCCCGCTATGACCTTTTCTTCCAGATCCTGGTTGGTCGCAGCAATAAAACGGATATCAACCCGAATCTTAGTAGTATCACCAACCCGCTCAAAAGCCTGTTCCTGTAAAACCCGCAACAGCTTACCCTGCAGCGGCAGGGGCATATCTCCGATCTCGTCAAGAAAAAGGGTCCCTCCATCGGCCCGGTCAAGCCTTCCCGGCTTACCGCTTTTACTGGCGCCCGTAAAGGCACCCTGGACGTAACCAAAAAAATCAGCTTCAAGAAGGTTTTCAGGTATAGCTGCGCAGTTGACCTTTACAAAAGGCGCATTGCGTCTTGGCCCGGCCTGGTGAATAGCCTGGGCCATCAACTCTTTACCTACTCCACTTTCCCCGCTGATTAGTACTGTTGACAATCCCTGCGCCGCCTGTTGGGCTTCCCTGATCAACGCTTGTGTAGCCGGATCTATGGTGATTATATCGTCAAATGTAAATGGCCGTTCCTGTAAGCGCGCTTTTTTCAGTTCCTCCTGAAACGGGGCCAGCCTGAACAAAGCTGTAATCAATTCAACCTTGGTAAAAAGGCCGACCACCCTGTCTTCCCTGTCGACAACCACTCCCGTCCCAACCGGGATACGGCGTACGGCATCGATAACCTCATTATAGGTAAGATCTTTGGCAATTTTTACTACATCACGGTTATAATAATTCCTGACAGGGTGCTCAAGAGGACTGTTTTTCAGCAGGGCGTCATAAAGGTTGGTCTTGGTAAATATGCCGGCCAGGGAACCGTCATTGTTTAAGACAGGCAGGCCGTCACGCTGGCTGTTCCGCAGCAGTCTGATTGCGCTCTTCAGGCTGTCATCCGGCCTCAGAGTGGCAAATTTACGGGTCATCATATCTTCCAGCCGCATTGGAACCTCTCCCTGCGATTATTTAATTGGCCGTTTTTAATTTATACTGCCTGGCTCTTTCCATCAGGCTGTCAACATGCCTGAGGCTAACCTGATCAATGCTGGCCCCGTCGAGCATGCGGGCTAATTCTTCCCTTCTTTCTGCAGCGGAAAGTATTGCGGCCCTGGTTAAGGTTCGATCTCTGATTGTTTCTTTATACAGGCGAATGTGACAGTCCGCCATAGAAGCAATTTGCGGACTGTGAGTAACACACATTACCTGGTGGTGAAAAGCCAGTTGAGCCAGTTTTTCGGCAACAGACTGTACTGTTGCCCCACCGATCCCTGAATCAACCTCGTCAAAAATCAGGGTCGGCACCAGGTCCTGCCGGGCCAGGATTGTTTTTAAAGCCAGCATTACCCTTGACACTTCTCCGCCTGAAATAATTTTTGCCAGGGGCTTGACTTCCTCGCCGCGGTTGGCGGAAAATAAAAACTCGGCATGGTCCATGCCCCTGGCTGAAAAAGTTTCTTTAGCAGTTATTTTGACTTCAAAATGGGCATTAGGCAGGGCCAGATCCTGCAGGCTCTTTTCAAGAAGTTTTTCCAGGATATTCGCAGTTTCACAACGAAGGTCGTGTAAAGAATCACTTTCCGAAGTTAGTTCTTTTTCCAGTTCACATATATCAGCTTCAATTTTTTCGGCCAGTGCTTCGCTGTTCCGCAGCTTCTCAATCTCTTCCTCAAGATTTTCGGCAAATGTGATTACTTCCTCGATCGTTGACCCATATTTACGCTTGAGGCTGTTAACCAGGTTTAAACGGTCCTGGAGCAAAGCCAGTTCGTTCGGTTCAAATTCAAGGCCGGTCTGGTAATCGCGCAGTTCGTAGGAAACTTCCTCCAGCTGGGCAGAGGCACCTGCAAGAAGTTCCAGCAGAGGAGCCAGACTCTGGTCAATATTTGCAGCTTCAGTCAGAAGGTTGCTTGATCGGTTCAGTCGATCGAGGATGGCTTCAACAGGGCTATCTTCCTCGCCGGTGTATATATCGCCGTAAGCCCGGGCAACCAGGTTGCATATCTTTTCAGAGTTGGCCATTATTTTTTCCCGCTGGGACAGCTCCTGATCCTCGCCGGGAATAAGTTCTGCGCTCCTGATCTCTTTGAGCTGAAAAACGGCTATATCTAATCTTCTTTCACGTTCAGAGCTATTTTCCCCAAGTGAAGTAAGCTTTTTTTTCAGGTCCTGGCGCTTTCTGTAGAGCTCCTCCACCTTATTTCGGGATCTGATAATTTTTTCTCCGCCGAACGAGTCGAGCAGATCGAGATGCTGTTCCGGCCTTAATAAAGATTGGTGTTGGTGCTGTCCATGGAGATCGACTAAAATCTTTCCCGTTTCTTTTAAGAATGATACCGGGACTGCCCGTCCGTTGACCCTGGCCACGCTGCGGCCGTTACGGAATACTTCACGGGCAATAATCAGTTCATCTGCGCTGGGAATACCGGCTTCTTCGAGTAATTTATCAACTTCAGCCGACAGATCAGGTTCACAGGTAATAATGCCCTCTACATAAGCCGTATCATTTCCCTGGCGGATCTGTTCCACAGCAGCCCTTTCACCCAGCAATAGATTTATGGCCCCGATAACAATAGACTTTCCGGCTCCGGTCTCTCCGCTTAAAATATTCAAACCCCGGCTGAAGTTAAGGCTCATATCATCAATTAATGCAAAATTTGAAACCCTTAACTCAACGAGCATTCAATATCCTCCCGGTTACCTTGACAGCTATAAACCCGGCTGCCATCTTATTATTTTCTGCCTCTTGCCAGGACTACTGAACTTTCGAGCCAGTTTTATTGGTTTTCTGAATCCTTAATCCTGAATATCCAACTATGCTTGCTTACCCTTTCAACTTCTGATGCAGCATCCGGTAGAACGAATAGTCATGGAAGCAAACCAGTTTAACTTTCTGTTCGGAACGGCGGACAATAATATGATCTTCATCTTCAAGGGCAAAGCGGACCTGGCCATCGACAGTAAGGACCACCTGGACCTGTCGGGAATCGACGCGCAGTTTCATTTTGTCATTGCCGTTAATAATTATGGACCTGTTATAGAGGCTGTGCGGACAAATTGGTGTAACCACGAACAGTTCCATGGTCGGGTTGACTATCGGCCCGCCTGCCGACAGTGAATAGCCGGTTGAGCCGGTAGGAGTAGCGACAATTACTCCGTCTCCGGAATAGCTTTCCATATAATCTTCATTAATATAAGTTTCCACCTTGATAATTCGTGAAAAGGGCCCACGGGAAACGACAATATCATTTAAAGCAAGATAATAACCTAAATCTTCATCACCACGCCGCAACCTTGCTTCCATCATCATCCGTTCCTGGTAATCGTACTGACCGGAGGCGATATATTGTAAAAAACGCTCCATTTGTTCAACTTCAATCTCGGCTAAAAAGCCTTTCTGACCAAGATTAATCCCGAGAATGGGTACGTTCCAGCAGGCCAGATCACGGGCAACCCTCAGAATGGTTCCGTCCCCTCCGACAACAATAATCAAATTAAGTTTGTCCGCCCAGGAGTTTAACTGTTTGGCCAGCGATTCTTCGCTGTAGAAATCAGCCTGCCCGCTGTCGGCAACCTGAAGACTGATCTGGCGCTGGTTAAAGAAACGGGTTATCTTCTCGACGACAAGGCTTGAATTTTTCTTATGCCAGTTGGGGATTAACCCTATATCTTTCACATGTTTCCTCCTGTAAATTTGGCTTATAAATAAATTCTTCGTTTCAATTCATGATCCTTCCCCGTTGCTTACTTCTTCTTGTCTATTAAGATGTGATGGGCCTGATCAATGGCCCGGTCAATCCTCGAAGCATAATCTGACCGGCATTTACAGCCTTGATCCGCATCAGTCACTAAATAAATGAAATACTCGATGTTTCCTTTAGGGCCAGGCCACCTGGAAAATGTAATACCACGAGTGCAGTATCCGGCGCTACAGGCGAAACCTACGACATTTTTAAGGACCTCCTGGTGCAGTTCGGGATCCCGGATAACGCCTTTACTTTTGCCTGCATCAGCCCTGCCTACTTCAAACTGAGGCTTGACAAGGGCCAGTACTGTGTGGATATTTAGTTCTTTTAAAACAGGCAGCACTTTGGAAAGAGAGATAAAAGAAACATCTACGACAGCGAGATCCGGCAATGTATCAAGGTCCTGCCTTTTGAGATGGCGGACATTTAAGCGTTCCATCACCACTACCCGGGGATCGTTGCGCAAACCAACAGCAAGCTGGCCATAGCCCACATCGAGGGCGTAAACAAGTTTTGCGCCATTTTGCAGCAGGCAATCGGTGAAGCCGCCGGTTGAGGATCCTACATCGAGAATGACAAGCCCGTTGACATCTATTGAAAACTCCTGCAGCGCCCCTTCAATTTTTAATCCTCCGCGGCTGACATAGGGGTTTTCAGTTTCCCGCAGTTCAATATCTACAGTGTTATGATACAGCGTCCCCGGTTTATCACTTACACTGCCGTTAACAAGAACATTACCGGCCATTATTTCGGCCTGGATTCGGCTGCGACTCAAGTCCGGACGCCGTTCGCCGAGCAGCCGATCGAGGCGCTCTTTTCGATCCTGACGGTTCAAGTCAGTCCTTTTGCAGCTTTCCCCCCGGTAAAAGCCAAAGCTGCATTATAAATACCTTCAGCATCAAGACTGCAGCAGGAAAGCATCTCTGATCTTGTCCCCTGCCCTATAAAACGGTCGTCTATACCGAGGCACTTAAGGGGGAAACCGATTCCTTGTTTTTCAAACAGCGCCATTATCCCGCTTCCAAATCCACCGGCCAGGATATTTTCTTCTACAGTAATTACACATCGGCACTTCCTGGCCCAGCTTATTATTAAATCTTCATCAAGGGGTTTAACAAACCGGGCGTTGATCACCGCAGATTTTATCCCCTGCCAGAAAAGTTTTTCGGCAGCTTCCATTGCTGCGTTAACGACTGTCCCTGCGGCGACAATTAGAAGATCTTCGCCCTGCCGGAGCAGCTCTCCTTTGCCCCAGGGCAAAACCCGGGGCTTGGCCGGCTCAACGCCTGTAACCTTATCCCGGGGGTAACGGATAGCCACCGGCCCATCGGTATGGCTAATAGCGGTCGAAAGCATATCCTGCAGCTCATTTTCATTGGCGGGAGCCATTATCGACATATTCGGCATAGTCCGAAGATAGGTCAAATCAAAAAGCCCCTGGTGAGTTTCGCCGTCTTCACCGACAATTCCGGCCCGATCTACGGCAAAAACAACAGGAAGCTTTTGCAAGCAGGTATCGTGCAAAATCTGGTCGTAAGCACGTTGTAAAAATGTACTGTAAACGGCGACTACCGGGCGCATGCCACCTGCAGCGAGAGCTGCGGCAAAGGTTACACCATGCTGTTCGGCGATGCCAACATCGTAAAACCTGTCAGGAAATTCCCTGGAAAACTTTTTCAGGCCGGTACCCGCAGTCATAGCCGCAGTTATGGCTACGACTTCAGATTTTTCACGGCTTATTTGAAGCAGGGTTTGTCCAAAAACATCGGTATAAGTCAGACTTTTCTTTTTCTTGAGAGGCAGGCCGTTACTTAAATCAAAAGGACCAATCCCGTGAAATACTTCAGGAGATTTCTCTGCATAGTGATAACCTTTGCCTTTTTCGGTTACAACGTGAACCATAACCGGGCCATTCATCTTATCGGCCTGCTTCAGGATATTTTTAATCGAGCTGATGTTATGACCGTCGACAGGACCGAAGTAGGTGAAGCCAAGCTCTTCAAACAGCATTCCCGGCATAACCAGGTATTTCAGACCGCCTTTTATTTTTTCAGCTGAATTGATCACCCGCTCTCCGACCAGCGGAATCCGGCTAACAAACTGCTCAAAATCTTTTTTCAGCCGGGAGTACTTGGGATCTGAGCGGATACGCCCCAGGTAAGACGACAGGCTGCCCACATTTGAACTGATTGACATTTTGTTATCGTTAAGAATAACAAGCAGGTTAGCCTTGATATGGCCGGCGTGATTTAAAGCCTCGAATGCCATTCCGCCGGTCAGAGCCCCATCGCCGATAACTGCAACTACTTTGTAATCTTTGCCCTGGTAATCACGAGCCCGTGCCAACCCGAGGGCCGCCGATATAGAAGTACTGCTGTGACCTGTAAGGAATGGATCGTGTATACTTTCTGAAGGTTTCGGAAAACCGCACAACCCTCCCTGCTGGCGCAGGGTTGGAAATTGGTCCCACCTGCCGGTCAGCAGTTTGTGCGGATAGCTTTGGTGACCGACATCCCAGATCAGGCGATCTGCCGGGCTGTTGTAGTTGCTGTGTAATGCCACGGCAAGCTCGACAACTCCAAGGCTTGCTGCAAGGTGTCCGCCATTATCAGCAACCGTACGAATCATATATTCACGGATTTCTGCAGCAACTTCAATTAACTGATCTGCATCCAGGTTTTTTAAGTCACCCGGCAGCCGCAGGTTGCTGATGAGGTCTCCCACTATAAATCACCCCGAATTTTTTTCTGCCTTTTTTATCCAGCTTATAGGTTTTCCCAGCCGGGTTATCAGAGACCCGACCAACAGGATCACTTCTGTTGAATGGTTAATCGCAACTATTTTGCCCCAGGCTTTCCCTCCCACGGTCAGGGAGGCAACAAGTGCAGTTAACAGAATGCCCAGGTAAAATTCCGCCTGCTCAAAAGGCAGGCTGATCATAAGTCTAAAAACAATAATCGCAGCCAGGGTACCGCTGACAACACCACTGATATCGCCTGCTACATCATTGCAAAAGTTAGCAACCTGCTCGGCATTTTTAACCAGGTAAACACCGCGTTTTGCTCCAACAACCTTCCGGGCTGCCTTGGCATTAAGAGGTGCGACCTTGGCGGCGGCCGCCGCGGTGCCGACAAGATCGAAGATTATACCCAGGGAAATAACAACCATTAAAATTGCAAACGAAACCACAAGAGACTGGAGCTCATTCATGATATACTGCGTTACAAAACCAAAACCAATAGCTAAAAAAAAAGTCCAGATAGAAATAATGATAACCCAGCGGGTACGACGACGTTTTTTTCTCTTCTTAATCAAATTGTATCACCTTTGTACAAAAAACATAAGTGGTAGCAAACCAGGTAAACTTTGCGGCTTAGGTCCAGCAGGTTTTCCCGGGTAATCACCTGGCGTTGCCGAACAGGCAGTTCCCTTTTAAGACTACCCCAGCTGTGTCACCAACAGCAGAACTGGATTACCACTTAGCTCACACTTTAATCCCTGGTTTACTTCTCTTTCGAGAGCAGTCTAGAAGATTTCCCCACTGACGCCTGGTCTCCCCTAGCCTCTTTTGCAGAATAGGTTTAAGAAATTTTCATTCCCTCCACCTATTCCACTCAAGGCAGGCTACGCTGCACACAGCTTCACACCGCATGCAGGTT
>Ga0114946_10001861_pt1 | contig 14524 bp, 11 predicted proteins | sample WalLakDeSediment_FD_88676 | JGI IMG/M metagenome (GOLD analysis project Ga0114946, IMG submission 88676) | Lake sediment microbial communities from Walker lake, Nevada to study Microbial Dark Matter (Phase II) - Walker Lake 11/02/13 Deep Sediment | ecosystem: Environmental > Aquatic >... | reverse complement strand
TTGATATTCTTATTGTCGGCGAGGTTGTATTACCGGAACTTGCGGCCTTAATTAGAAAAGAAGAGTCAATACGGGGATATGAGATAAACTACACCGTGATGAGCCGCGAGGAATTTGATTTCAGAAAGAAGCGTCGCGACCCATTTTTGCTGGGTATACTCACCGGCAGTAGGATAATGATCATAGGGGATGAGGAAGATCTGGTAGGTTGAGGCTTGTAACATAAATAATATGTCTTCTCCGCTTAAAAAACTACTTCTTATTTTTTTACTTACTCTTGCGGCGGGATATGTCAGTTTACCCAAGGAGATCCCTCTTAATATCAATTACGGGCCTGTTAATATTGAAAAGAAAATCAAAAGACACGATATAAATATCTCGTATAAGGATTTTCAAATCAGAAAAGAATTTGATCTTAAATTCGGACTTGATCTGGCGGGAGGAAGCCATCTTGTTTTCGAGGCTGACACAAGCAAAATAGAAGACGAGAGAAAAGAAATTGCGGTTGAGGGCCTGAAAAATGCCATAGAAAGGCGTGTTAATTTATTCGGGATATCAGAACCCAATGTTCAAACCTCCTCTTACGCAGGTAAGGACAGAATTATAGTGGAACTTCCCGGTATCAGGGACACCAAACAGGCTGTCGATTTGATCGGCCAAACGGCACAACTTGTATTTGCCGAAGTCGGAACGGAGGAAGAACCAGGAATATATCCCACTGATTTAACAGGAGCAGATTTAAAAAGGGCGGATGTTGCTTTTGATCAAACAACAGGGAAACCTATGGTTGCCCTTGAGTTTACGGCTTCGGGATCCGAGAAATTTTCCAGGTTAACGGCGGAAAATATCGGGATGCCCTTGGCTATTCTTCTTGATACTGAGGTAATATCAGCCCCGATAGTCCAGGATCAGATTACTGGAGGCTCGGCACAAATAACCGGGGATTTCACCATAGACGAGGTAAAAAAACTTGCCGTTCAGTTGAATGCGGGAGCACTTCCGGTTCCGGTTGAACTTGTCGAACAAAGAACGGTGGGTGCGACTCTTGGTGCCGAAAGCATTGAAAAAAGCGTAAAGGCAGGGATTGTGGGGATATCGATGGTGCTTTTATTTATGGTTTTATCCTACGGAAGGTTGGGTATTGTTGCAGACGTGGCACTTATTATTTTTGGGATTTTAACACTGGCTTGCTATAAATTGATTCCCGTTGTCCTTACGCTTCCCGGGATTGCGGGATTTTTGCTTTCCGTAGGCATGGCGGTTGATTCAAACATACTGATATTTGAACGTTTTAAGGAGGAAAAAATAAAGCGGCCGTACAAGGATGCTTTGGAAGTGTCGTTTGGAAGAGCCTGGGATTCGATAAGAGATGCTAATATTGCCACACTTACAACGGCGTTTGTTCTAGCAAATCCTCTTGATTGGAATTTTTTGCATACGTCAGGACCCGTTCGGGGATTTGCGATTACTTTGTCTTTGGGAGTTATCTTAAGTTTGTTTACGGGTATTTATGTAACCAGGAATTTGTTGAGGGTTTTTATCAAAGATACAAAAAAGAAAGGAAAGTAGAAAAAGTTATGTAATATTTCCTTGTTATCTTATGGATTGGCTTAAACATAAAAAATTGTATTTTCTTATTTCGGGCACCGCTGTTGTGCTTTCATTTTTAAGTCTTTTAACTTGGGGGTTAAAGTTGGGCGTTGATTTCAGAGGCGGTTCAATTGTGGAGTATAAATTCAGTAAGGAAATATCAACGGAAAAGGCAATGGAAGAAATGACAAATGAAGGTTTTGAAATAAATTCGGTCCAGGAAATCGGTGAAAACAGCTATCTTTTCAGATTTCCGGCATTAACGGAAATTGAGAAAGACAGGGTTGCCAGCATAGCAGCGGGTTTGGATGATACGGGATTTTCGGAAGAGCTTAGGTTCGAGACGGTAGGACCTTCTGTGGGTCCTGAACTTGTCCGTAAGACTTTCTATGCGGTATTTGTTGCAACGGGGATGATTTTACTTTGGGTGGCTATTCAGTTTAAGAGTTTTAAATTCGGCGTATGTGCCGTGGCTGCGATGTTTTACGATAGCTTTATACTCATAGGGTCGTTTTCGGCTCTCGGGCACTTTTTGAAAGTTGAGGTTGATTTTTTGTTTGTCACGGCGCTTTTAATAACTCTTTCATTTTCGGTCCATGATACAATCGTTGTTTTTGACAGGATAAGAGAGATAAACAAAATCAGAAGGGGTGATCTTTACTCCGTTATAAACAGTGCCATCACTGAAACGATGGTGAGGTCTTTGAATAACTCTTTTACCATAATATTTATGCTTATTGCCATTATTTTAATCGGGGGAATTACGATAAGATGGTTTGCCGTTGCCTTGTTGATAGGGATTGTCTCGGGGACTTTTTCGTCTCCTTTTGTTGCTTCCCCTCTTCTTGCCAGTTGGGACGGTGCGCTTGAAAAAGTGAAAAAAGTTTTTTTCAGGAAGAAGCCTTGATTTTTCCAAGGTGTTTGGTTAAAGTCTTTTTTTCATTTGCGAGTTTTTTATTAACAACTTCTTCGTATAAAATACCCAAAACCTCTCCCACTTTAGGCCCCGGTTTAATGTTAAGAATTTCCATTACATCATGGCCAGAGATTTTCAAATCACTTACCGAAAAGGGCTGTTTTTGCACCTCTATTAGTCTTTTTTTGAACTCTTCGAGTCTCCAGGATGTTTCTTTAGCTCCTCCTCCTATCCTGTCGGCGACCCTTAAATCCAACATATCACTGATATTTTCAGGACCGACGTTTCTGATAAATCTTCTGATGGCAGAGTCGGTCTGGTTTTCGTCGACTGTAAACTGGTGATATCTTACCAGGCGATAAAGTCTTTCTGTTTGATTTTTTGAGAAATTAAGTCTTTGTGCGAGCTTTTTTGCAGTCCTTGCGCTTGCAAGTTCATGATCGTAAAAAGTAACAACGCCGGTCTCAAGTTTTTTGTAGGTTTGTGCTTTACCGATATCATGCATTAGTGCGGCAAGGCGGACAATCGGATCTTTGTTTCTTTTCGTAATTTCCTTAAGCGAGTTCATACAATGGGTGCCGACATCGTAAATATGGTGTCTGCCCGGGGATTTTTGTTCCACTTCAAAAGCCATCAACAGCTCCGGAAGGATTTGCTGCAAAAGGCCGGAGTTTCTGAGAATTACCATTCCCTGATACGGATAATAAGAGGTAAGTATTTTTAAAAACTCGTCTCTTACCCTTTCTTTGGCAATTTTTTTTATAAGGTGAGAATTTTTTTCTATGGCACTGATTGTCTCTTTTTCAATAGTAAATCCCAATTCCGCGGCGATTCTGACGGCCCTTAACATCCTGAGTGCGTCTTCCGAAAACCTCTCATGGGGGTCACCGACCGCTTTTATCACCTTATCTCCCAAATCTTTTTTTCCGCCGAAAAGATCAATCAGGTAAATTGACGGGATTCCGGGGAACTTTTCAGCATTCGTTTTTTTTGTTTGGGAGATTGCCATTGCATTGATGGTAAAATCCCTTCTTTTGAGATCTTCTTCAAGGCTTTTTCCCCACCTGACTTTATCAGGACGCCTTGAGTCGGAATACCCGTGTTCGGTTCGGTAAGTGGTAATTTCGTAAGGCCTTCCCCCTTTCCTTTTTGCGGGTATACCGACAGTTCCGAATTTATTTGTGTAGTAAGCATCAGGGAGAAACTTAAGCATTTCTTCCGGGGTAGCGTTTGTTGTAAAATCCCAATCGTACACGATTTTACTTAAAAGAATATCACGCACTGCTCCCCCGATTACGAATATATCGTAACCGTTCTTTTTAAAAGCAGCTAAAATATTTCTTACTTCACTGGGAAAAACAAATTTCATTAAAATACATTATACTTCAACAATAAAGAGATTATCAGAAAAGCATGAAAAGTTTAAGGGGTTTAAATTGGGAAGTGTCGAATAAATTAAAACCCGGGATGAAAAAAAACCCCAGGGATGAGATTATCAGTGCCCTTCTTGAAAACCGCGGAATAAATACTAAAAAAAAGAAAGAAGAGTTTATTAATCCCGAAAAGCCGGAAAATATTTCATTGAAAAATATAGGCATAAACTTCTCGGAGATGAAAAAGGCGATAAAAAGGATAAAAAAAGCGCTTAAAGAAAATGAAAAGACGGTAATCTACGGAGATTATGATGCGGACGGGGTTTGTGCAACCGCGATTTTGTGGGAAAGTCTTTATGCGGCGGGTTTTAACGTTATTCCTTTTATCCCCGAGAGATTTTCCGAGGGGTACGGGTTAAGTGATACGGGTGTGGAAAAACTTAAAAAAGACATACCCGATCTTAAATTGATTATAACCGTTGACAACGGAATAACGGCGGTTGCTGCTGTTAAGAAGGCTTTTTCATTGGGAATTGACGTGGTGATATCAGATCATCACCAGGAGGGAAAAAGTATCCCCAAGGCAGCGGCTATCGTCCACACAACAAAATTAAGCGGAGCGGGGATAGCATGGTTTCTTGCTCGCGAGATAGAAAATACCTTTGATAAGAAATGCGGTTGGGGGCATCTTGATTTGGCGGCAATAGGAACAGTTGCTGATCAGGTTCCTTTGCTTTCGGCAAACAGGTCACTGGTTAAATACGGTATTGATTTTTTGCATAAAACAAAAAGGCCCGGTTTGAAAGCTTTGTTTGACGAGGCCGGAATCAAGATCAAAAAAGGGGGTAAAATAGGGGTTTATGAGATAGGTTATGTAATTGCCCCGAGGATAAACGCCATGGGAAGGCTGGGACATGCTATAGATTCCCTGAGGCTTTTATGTACAAAAGACAAAGTCAGAGCGGAGAAATTGTCACGCCTTTTGTCAGGAACCAACAGGAAAAGGCAGGAGATTGTCGAGGAAGTGATTACGCGTACAAGGCTATTCATTAAAAGTAAAAAATGGGAGGGAGTGATAGTTGTTTCTGACAAATCCTATCATGAAGGAGTGATCGGACTTGCCGCTTCAAAGATTGTAGAGGAGTTTTATCGCCCGGCTGTCGTTATATCCGAAGGAAAAGAAATTTCAAAAGCTTCAGCCCGTTCGATTTCGGGTTTTAACATAATAAAGGCGATAAAGGAAACAGATGATCTGATAAAAGAAGGCGGTGGTCACCCGATGGCTGCGGGTTTTACTTTAAAAACCGAAAACATTGAAAAGTTTATCGAAAAATTAGGCATAATATCGGCACGTGATTTAACCGATGACATTCTTGCGAAAAAAATTAAAATTGACCTGCAAATAGAGTTTAATCTGTTAAGTTTAGATTTAGCCGAAAGAATACTTTTTTTTGAACCGACCGGAATCGGCAATCCCGCACCTGTTTTTGTAACAAAAAATGTTAATGTAATAAATGCAAAGTTGGTAGGCAGCCAAGGAAAACATCTCAAACTTGTTCTTGAAAAGGATGGCAAGTTAACCGAGGCTATAGCTTTCGGTTTTGGCGATTTTTCCAATGAAATTTTACGAAAACCTCCGCTTGATGTGGTTTATAATCTTGAGAAAAATATCTGGAATGGAGAGGAAAATGTGCAATTGAAAATAAAAGATATTAGAATATGCAAATAACATGCAGGAAAAGTTGGAAAGTGAATTCAAGGAACTCGTACTTCAGATTAAAAGATACAACGGGAAGGAAAGCGATATTGATTTACTGAGTAAAGCTTGGGAATATACCAAGCTATCCCACCTAAATCAGAAGCGCCTATCAGGTGAACCGTATGCAAGCCACGGGCTTTATACCGCCAAAAATTTAGTTGAATGGAAACTTGATATGAGCTCGATTTTGGCAGGTTTTCTTCATGACACGGTGGAAGACGGGAAGGCCAGTGTAAAGGAGATAAAAGAAATATTCGGCGGAGAAGTTGCGGGAATAGTTGACGGTGTGACAAAAGTTTCAAAAGTAAAACTCAGAGGCAGCAAGGACGAGGCCTTTGTTGAAAATTTGAGAAAGATGTTTTTGGCAATGGCCAAAGATTTAAGGGTGGTTTTTGTCAAATTGGCAGACAGGCTTCATAACATGAGAACACTTTCCTCCCTTCCTGAAGAAAAGCAAAAAAGGATAGCAAGTGAAACGTTGGAGATTTTCGCTCCTTTGGCGGAAAGGCTGGGAATGGGCGAGGTAAAAGCACAACTTGATGATCTGGCTTTTCCTTACGTGTATCCCCGCGAGTATGAAAAAGTAACAAAAGAATCCTTGTTGCATTACAAGGACGCTGAGAAATTTATCAGAAAAATGAAAAGAAGACTTTTAAAGAAACTGGCATGCGATGGAATAAGGGCAAAAATAGACGGACGAAAAAAACACCTGTACTCTTTATGGATTAAACTGGAAAGACCTGGGATCGATTGGGATTTTAACAAAATACACGATATTGTAGCCTTAAGGATTATGGTTGATACGGTTTCTCAATGCTACTCAACTTTGGGTACGGTTCATAATATGTACAAACAGGTTCCTTACTTTGGAGTTTCGGATTTCATATCCCAACCGAAACCCAACGGGTACAGATCAATTCACACCAGGGTTTTCGGTGAGGGCGGACGGGTTTCCGAGGTTCAGATAAGAACGCACGGGATGCACCAGCAAGCGGAGTACGGATTAGCTGCACATTGGTCATATGCTTTGGCCAAAACAAAAGGTACAAAAGAAAAATCCCTTGATGCGGGAATTAAAGTTGATCAGGAGAAATTCGGGTGGGTAAGGCAGCTTGTCAGCTGGCAGGAGGAGATAAAAGACTCGGAAGAATATCTCAGGGCGGTTAAGTTTGATGCTTTGGAGCACAGGAATTTTATCTTTTCTCCCAAGGGAGACGTTTTTGACCTGCCGGAAGGGGCAACGCCCATTGATTTTGCATTCACGGTTCATACGGGTTTGGGAGATTACATAAAATCAGCCAAAGTTAACGGCAAACTTGTTCCTTTAAACTACAAACTGAAAAGCGGTGATATCTGCGAAATTATCAAAACCAAAAACCCCAGGCCTCCTAATAAAGGATGGCTGGATTTTATTACTACCAAGCAGGCGGAAAATGCCATAAAAAGAAAAGTCGGAAAATGAAAGATTTATTTGAGAAGCCTTTCAAGAAAAGATAAAATCAAAAAGGGAACATGGAAAGAACTTTGGCTAAAGATACGGTTGAAAAGATCGGTGACAAGGTGAGCCTTTTAGGCTGGACCCTTAATATAAGAGATCACGGAAAGATTGCTTTTATTGATTTGAAAGACAGAACGGGTATCGTGCAGTGTGTCTTGAAAAAACTTCCCCGGATAACGACAGGAAGCGTGGTTGAAATAACCGGAAAAGTCTCCAAACGTCCTGAAAAACTTGTAAATCCCGAACTTGAGACGGGAAAGATTGAAGTTCAGGTGGAAAAATTAGAAGTGATATCCCTCTCCCGGGAAATTCCGATACCCATTGATACCGACGGCCTGGAGATTGATGAAAGCGTTCGTTTAAAATACCGTTACCTGGATTTAAGAAGGCAAAGGTTGACTAAAAACTTGCATTTAAGATCACAAACAACGGGATTTATCCGTGATTGGCTGTCCAAGCGTGATTTTGTCGAAATAGAAACACCCATACTGACAAAAACAACCCCTGAAGGAGCAAGGGATTTTCTTGTTCCCTCAAGGCTTAAAAAAGGAAGGTTCTACGCGCTTCCCCAATCCCCGCAGCAATACAAACAACTGCTCATGGTTGCCGGTTTTGAAAGATATTTCCAGATTGCAAGATGTTTCCGTGACGAAGACCCCCGCGCCGAAAGGGCTTACGGGGAGTTTACACAGCTGGATTTGGAAATGAGCTTTGTCATTCAGGATGATATCTTAAAGTTAACGGAGGATCTTTTTACTCAGCTTATCCGTAAGGTGTTTCCCGAAAAGGAAATAGAAAAATCACCCTGGCCGAGGATATCCCATCATGAGGCGATTGAAAAATACGGGAGCGATAAGCCGGACCTAAGAAAGAAAAAAAACAGCGACAAGCTGTCATTTGCCTGGATAGTTGATTTTCCGCTTTTTGTCAGACAATCGGATGATGATTTTTTTCATGGTTTGGGAGAAGCGGAATTGGTTCCGAGCCACCATATGTTCACGGCTCCACACCCTGAAGATATTAACCTTTTGGATTCTAACCCTCTTAAAGTCAGGGGTCTTCAGCATGATCTTGTGCTTAACGGATTTGAAATAGGAGGGGGAAGTATGAGAATTCACCAATCGGATATTCAGGAAAAAGTATTTGATCTTATAGGTTTCTCTGAGAAACAAAAAAGAAAATTCAGCCACATGCTTGAGGCTTTTAGTTTTGGTGTCCCCCCTCACGGAGGCATTGCTCCGGGAATTGACCGTTTTTTGATGGCGGTTCTTGATGAGCCGAGTGTAAGAGAATTAATTGCTTTCCCCATGTCTGCCGGGGGATTTACCTCCGTTATGAATGCGCCCAGCAAAGTAACGGGAGAACAACTCAAAGAACTGGGTATTTCCGTTAAAGAAAAATGAAGTGTCTATTCCTGCCCAAAGAGAGATTTTCCGTCATCGCGGCGGCAAGTCTTTTACTAATTGTAATATTTAATTTAACTTTTTTTGAAAAAGAGAAAGTAGTATCGAAAGAGAATTTTGTGTACGGGGTTACGCTGTATAAAAAAACATTACCCGTTTTAAAGGAAGGTGTCTCTTTTCCTACAGTGAGTGCAAAATCCGTGTTTGCAATTGATATGACATCCGGAAGAATGCTTTTTGAGAAAATGCCGGACAGACCCCACCTCCCGGCTTCGACCACAAAAATGATAACGGCTTTAGTTTCTTTGGATTATTATCCCCAGGATATGGTTCTTGAAGTGGGAAACCTTAATATTGACGGACAAAAAATGAATCTTTTTTACGGAGAAAAAATGCGAGTAAAGGATCTTTTGTACGGCCTTCTGGTTCATAGTGCAAATGATGCGGCCGAAGTACTTGCGCAGAATTATCCCGGGGGACGGGAGATGTTTGTTTTTTCAATGAACCATAAAGCCCGGGAGCTGGGGTTGGATAATACTTATTTCGTCAATCCACAGGGGTTTGACGGTGAAGGCCAAAAAACCTCAGCAAGGGATCTGGCCCGGGTTGCTGTTTACCTGATGCAAAATCCGGTTACGGCCGAGATGGTGGGTACAAAAGAGGTGGAAGTTACCAGTATTGACGGATTAAACAGCCATCAACTGGTCAACATCAACAAATTAATAGGGGAAGTAGACGGGGTAATGGGTGTTAAAACAGGGTGGACGGAGAATGCCCAGGAGAATCTGGTAACCTACGTTGAGCGCGACGGGATAAAAGTGATAATCGCTCTTTTATCCAGTCAAAACAGGTTTGATGACACAAAAGCCATCATCGACTGGATTTTTGAAAATTATGAATGGAAAGAAATAGACTACCCTTACGTACTTAGCAATTAATCTGAAACATAATATTCCCAACTTACCGCGGAGACGTATGCTATGAATTTATTATCTCCTTCAAAAACCACGATCGGTTGGTAAAATTCCGTATAAACACTCGGATCAAAGTAAGCAAGGTAAATTCTTCTGATTTTAACAATATCGGGCTGACCTTCATAGTTTGCGATATAACCCCGGCCGGATTTAAGATCTTCCCAAGCCTGATCGGCCGTTTTTAACGGATAGGTTGCGTACCTGCTTTCATTGACCGGGAAATAGTGATATTCCGCCGCCAATTTATCAGAAACTCTTCCCTTTGAAGATCCGACGATAAACCAGATATTTGCTTGTTCGGGATTGGCAGTTAAACTCGGGATGTCGTCAAAGCTTTTTCTGAAAAGATTAACCTTAATGAAGTTAGCTTCAGACATGGAGACGGCCCCCACAAATTCCCTTTGATCGATTTTAATAAACTCGGTTGTAGTCGGACCTGAAATATCATCCGGAAGAAGGTTTGCTCTGGCCAGGTACGATTGAATTTGAGTGATTGCCGTGTCGGGCGTGGGTGGTGTGCTCTGGATAATGGAAGGGTCGGACCTTAAATCATAGCTTATGGAAAATATTTGAGTTACGATGTTCATTTCAAGAGTAGAGGGGACTGAAGGGTGGGGAAAAAGATATTGAGTTTGTGTAATTTCCCTTCCGTCGGGATTGAAACCAAGCGCGCTTACTTTCTGTTTGGCAACATCAAGAGCCCGAATGTTGGAGGAAGGTTTGGGCATGAAATAGACCTTTGCCTGCGGCGGGAGCTTGGGCAAACCACCCTCGGGCGTTTCAAGAATAAAGGTCAGTTTTTCGTAATCAACGACGGTTCTTTGGGGAAAAGGAATTTTTGTTATCCTTCCGAATTCAACCGTAGGGGGAGGAGGAGGTTCAGGGAAAAAGTATCTGTAAACTTTAGCACTCATTCCCAGGGTATAGCGGGTAACAACAATCAGTACTATCCCGTAAATGGAATAACGGAGGATTTTTCTTACGATAATTGCCGTTTCGGTTAATGTGGCCATAAGTCATTATAAAACATAGATTTTAAATGACAAACAGTAAGCTGGTTTTGGAGAGAAACGCGGTTGGTGATAAAATTCAGTTATATGGTCAAAACCAGGTTCGCTCCTTCACCCACGGGATCCCTGCATATAGGGGGTCTTCGCACGGCTTTGTTTTCCTATGCACTGGCAAAACATTACAGAGGAAAGTTTGTTTTAAGGATTGAAGATACGGATAAAAAAAGAGAGGTCCAGGGTTCAAAAGAAGAAGTGATAAATTACCTTAAAGACTTCAATCTCACCTGGGATGAGTATTACGTCCAATCGGAAAGGAAAGATGCGGGGATTTACAAAAAAGCGGCTGAAAAGCTCATCAGAGAAGGACGTGCTTTTTACTGTCGGTGCAAACCCAGAAATGCGAAAAAGGAAGGTTACTCAAAAATTTTAAAAGACCCGTGCAGGGATAAAAATTACAAAGACGGGGCGGTCAAGTTAAAAGTTCCCGAAAACAAAAAAGTAAGTTACAGAGATTTCGTTTTGGGAAAAAAAGTTCAATGGAATACTTCAGACATACAGGAAGCTACCCTTTTAAAGTCGGACGGGTATCCCACTTACCATCTTGCCGTTGTTGTTGATGACAGCGATATGGGAATAACCCATGTTATGAGGGGTTATGACTGGATACCAAGTACCCCGATTCATCTTCTTGTCTATAGATATCTTAAACTAAAACACCCCGAGATAGGCCATTTAACGGATATCTTAGATCCCGGAGGGGGAAAATTATCAAAGCGAAAGGGGAGTGTTTCAATAAATGATTTTATAAAGGAGGGTTATTTACACGAGGCCCTGCTTAATTTTGTCATGCTTTTAGGGTGGGCACCCAAGGATAACAGAGAGTTTTTTACCCTAAAGGAGTTTGTCGGGGTGTTTGATGAAAAGGGTTTTCAAAAATCAAACCCGATATTTGACAGGAACAAACTTGACTGGATGAACGCAAATTATATAGGAAAACTCACGGATGAAGAATTTGCCGAAAAAGTGAAAGCTTTCGCTCCGGAAAAGGCCGGTATAAATGAACTTAAGATAATATCCCCTCTTGTAAAAACCAGAATTAAGAAATTTTCGGAGTTTGGCAGGCTGGCAAATGCTCTTTTCATAACGCCCCCACTCCCCCGAGGCGATCTTTTAAAAGGAGTAAATAAAAAACATATAAAAGCAACTTTAAAATCTTTAACCGAAATTGATGAAAAACAATGGAAGGAGAATATTGATAAGGTTCTTATTCAAACGGTTGATAAAAATCAATTTAATACGGGTGATTTTTTTATGAGTTTAAGGATTGCGATATTTTCAAGCAATAAAACTCCCCCTCTTAATGACTCCATGAAATTTATTGGCAGATCCGAATCACTCACCAGAATAAGGCGTCTGATTTAACCAAGATATGCCTAAAAAGACTGCCCGAAGAAAAAAGGAAAAAGAAAGAAAAGATCCTGAGGACATCCGGAGAAAACTCAAATTAAAACACATCGAAGCGAAAAACGCATTCAAAAAAAAGTATCCGCATCTTGAAAAATATCTCAAAGGAAAAGGAATTGACCCTTTTGATATAAGAGAACGTTCGGCAAAAATAATCGGTACGGGAATTCTTGCCGGGACTTTGATGCTTTCCTCTCCCTCGGGAGCAAGTACCCTGCCTTCCCCCACGGAAATACTGGAAAAGTACAAAATATTAGGAGAAAAGGACTCAGAAGAAGATGAAATATCAAAACAAAAAAGGATGGTAAAAATCTTAAAATCAGTGCTTCCGGAAAGACCCAGGCCGCTCACAAGGGATGAGGAAAAACTCATTGAACAGGTAATTGAACAGCTGACGGGAGTAAAGACGAAAGCCTCGCTTGAGGGGGAGCATTTAAACACGACGTACGGGTATGTAGGTGCTGAACAACACTTAATAAGGTTTCCCCAGGACAGTCTTGACGGTCACGGAGAGGGAGATGTCCTTTCAGAAGGAATTGCTCCGGGACTTGGAGCATGGGGTTATTTCGCAAACTCCAAAGATGAATTAACAGAGGATCTTATTGAGAATGAAAGATGGTATGTCGCGGTTCAAACTTTATACCTTCCTGACTGGAACACAAGGCACCATTATCTGAAGGACTGGTATAAATACAGAAAAATAATGATGATAAATACCGAGAACGGAAAAGCGATTATCGGGTCGGTTGCCGATTCGGGTCCGGCGGCATGGACGGGAAAACATTTCGGAGGAAGTCCTGAGATTATGGATTACTTAGGGGAAAAAAACTATAAAAAAGGGGCCGTGATCGTGTTTTTTGTGGACGATCCTGATAACAAAATACCTTTGGGTCCCGTGGAGTATAATTAAGAAATAAAGTATGTCAAGGATATTTTACGATTATCTTTTAGAAGCACAGGAGCTTGAGGACATGATCAAATCCTGTTCTGATATTCATGAAGAAAAAGAAGAACTTTGGGAAATAGTGGACGGTATTTTCAGCCACAGAATTTTAGATTGTATTTTTGGTCAACTGGAATGTGAGTTTCATGAAGAGTTTATAAGCAAATTATTTGATGTTCCATATGACGAGACTGTAATAATTTGCTACCTGAAAGAAAAGATAGGAGATGATGTGGAAAATCTTTTGAAAGAGGAGATAACTCGAATAAAGGAAGAAATAGTTAAAGGCCTTTAAACACAAAAACACAATTTTCCTGTTTTTTTAGATAGTTTTTCTTCTCTACGAAGCAAAAAGGTGATTTTATGGTAAAATTAGCTCGTTAATTTCTATTGCCCGGTGGTGTAATGGTAGCACGCTGCGCTCTGGACGCAGAAATCGGGGTTCGAATCCCTGCTGGGCAGCCAAGATAGACGCAATGGCTCAAAAGAGTCCAAATTGGCCATAATATCAAGATATTTTGTGGGTGCTAACTTTTTAGCAAGACTTTCCACTTCTTTCCTTCCTTTTTCAATTAGGAAGAACGCTTTGTGCCCATCTATCGTTAGATTCTTATCCTTAACTAAAAGATGCGAACCTAGTGTAGCTAAAACTTGGGTCTTTGCTTTTGCATCACCGTTTTCAAACCAATACTTCGCATAACAGGCAAAATTAAATGTTTTTTCTGATAGCTCATGCCATCTCTCCATTCTTTTATCAACATTGGCTATTTCTCTCTCAACACTTTCTTTTTCCTCATTTATAAGGTGCCTTTGTTGGTTGTATTCCATATCAGACAATACTGACCCATCTGTATTTTGTGGAGAGATTTTTAACTTAACTAAATTATCAAGTCTTTTTACACAATCGGCCTTTGCCTTGTCCAAATTTGATCTATATTGTTCTCGGTTATTTGTCTCCGAATCGTGTAGCTCATTAAGGTATTGAATAGCCCAGTCCTTGAGGTGCTCCGGAATCTCAAATTTTGAGAGTTCTTTATTAATCCTTTCTTCAATACTATTAATGTTAATTGATTTTTGAATACATTTTCCTTTTCTGCCATTTACACAAGCATAAAGGACATATCTTCTTACCCAAGGTTTTTTCATTTCTTCAATTAATGTTCCACACTTCGGGCATGAGTTTCCGGTTTTTGTCTTTTGAAATTTATTTTTACAGACCGAACAGCGAATATGCCATTTTTCTTCTGCTGTAATTGATCCTCCGCAATAGCCACACTTAAGAACTTCTTTATATGGAAATTCGTGCTTAATAAAATGGGGTCTGCCCTTGCTGCCCAGAATTATCTGTAGTTTTTCAAACTCTTCTTTGGTAATAAGCAGGGGAAAGGACGCCTTTTGCCCCAACAAAGTATTTTTTCTATTTCCCAAATTTCCACAATAAGCGGGGTTACTTAGTAATTTATACCAAGTGCTCCTTCCAAGAGGAGTTCCGCCGGTCCGTTTTGTTTTTTTGGTTCTATATCCCCATTTATTATTTAATATTCTTAAAGTTTCCATAGGAGTGTGTTGGCCTGAAAGAACAAGTTTCACCGCT
>Ga0114946_10001860_pt1 | contig 14531 bp, 12 predicted proteins | sample WalLakDeSediment_FD_88676 | JGI IMG/M metagenome (GOLD analysis project Ga0114946, IMG submission 88676) | Lake sediment microbial communities from Walker lake, Nevada to study Microbial Dark Matter (Phase II) - Walker Lake 11/02/13 Deep Sediment | ecosystem: Environmental > Aquatic >... | reverse complement strand
GGACTTTTTACCGGCGGGTTTGGCTTTCACTACGGGCTGGAATTGGTCGGGGCCAAGGTTATCCCTACAGGAGCCGGCGGTTCAGAGCGGCAATTGCGTTTAATGCCGGATTGGGGGACAACTGTTTTTACCGGGACCCCTTCCTATGCCGCCTATATGGCAGAATTTGCCATGGAAAGAGGTATTGACCCGGTAAAAGATTTAAAATTAAGACTGGGTTTTCACGGTGGCGAGCCCTGTTCCGACAAGTTGAGAGAAAGAAGTAATGGTCGTCTTGGTTACAGCGCTCATGGCGGAGGCATGAGGCGTTGTTACGGTCTTACGGAAATGGGTGGCCCCATAGCCATGGATTGTGAATATACAACGGGAATTCATATCTGGGCTGATCATTACCTGGTTGAGGTGCTAAACCCGGAAACACTCGATGATGCAGAGCCGGGTCAGCCCGGAGAATTGGTTTTAAGCAACCTCAGCTTCGATATGATGCCTGTATTGCGTTACCGCACCAGGGATAATGTAGTGGTCGGCTTTGATACCTGCGAGTGTGGTCGGACCCACCCCCGTATTACACATTTTCAGGGCAGGCTTGATGACATGATCTTGGTCAGCGGAACCAATATTTACCCCAGCCAGATTGAGTATGAGCTCTTAAAACATAAAGAGCTTAGTGAAAACTGGCAGATTGTAGTGGGAGAGAAAAAGGGACTGCATACAATTAAAGTAGAGGTTGAACCTGTTATCGGTATTCGGGTGGAAGAGCACTTTGTTGTGAAGCTGGAAACGCAGCTTTATCAATGCCTGAGCAAAAAATGCGCTGTTGAAATTAAGACGGTTGGTAGTTTGCCAAGGTTCGAGGGAAAGGCAATCAGAGTTATCGATCAGCGCGACTAGATGGATGCATAAGTAAGCTTTCAACCGAAGGTGTTAACTCCTATTTCACTCTTATGTAGCCTTCATTACATGCTTTTAAGGGATTTTAATAAAACCCGCTGTTGATTATGCTTTATATAGGATCTTTGGAGCAGGTATTCAAAGCTCTCCGTAGAAATAATAATAACACTTCATACTCGCTGTTATGCTAAATAATGATCAAGTCCGGGAGGGAGAGCATGATGGGTTTTGAGCAATTTGGTAAGGTCAGTTTTGCATCTCAGACTAAAGTGGATGCTTTTGTAGAGCTTTTACAAAAGGAGGGACTACATGCTACACAGTGCCGTGTTTGCGGAAAAGCTTATTTTCCACCGCGGGCGGACTGTGCTTCCTGCCTGAGCAGTGATATGGAATGGTTCCGTGTAGAGGGGAAGGGTAAGCTGGTTAGTTATACCAGGGCCTATTTTGGTCCAACGGGTTTTGAAGAAGATGTACCCTATGTGTTGGCAGTTGCCGATTTCAACAAGGTAAAAGTATTTGGTCGGTTAAAGGTGGATCTTCCTGAAGATGGGTTGAAAACTGGAATGAGTGTTCAGGTTAAGACGCTTACTCTAACCGGTGGGAAGATAAGTTATGAATTCGAACTGGCATAAGAATTAACTAACAAAGGTCTATGTTCCTGCCGGAGTAAGTAAGAGCCGGTATCAAGGGGGTGCAAAGCAGACAGAACTAATGTCCGGAAATGTGGAAGTTTAAGAAATAAAGTGAAGGCTTGAAAAACAGAAGGTTAATAAATCTGCAAAAAAGCCTTAAGATTAATTACCTGGTAAGGAGGAAGAATCAGTATGGATTTAAAAAAGTGGCCCCGTCAGGAAGGCATAGTCGATCATAATCTATATGGAGCTGAACATTTTGGCACAGAGCCACCCTGTGTAATTTATGAAAAGAAACCGGTTTTAGATTCCGATGGAAAAGAAGTGTCAGGGCTTAATACAGCCTGGGTAATCCTAAACAATCCAAGTCAGTACAATTCCTACACCACTGAGATGGTAAAAGGAGTTATCGCTGGTATGCACAAAGCTTCCATGGACCGTTCTGTGGTTGCTGTAATTTTTACTGCTGTCGGTGACCGGTCGTTTTGTACCGGCGGGAATACCAAGGAGTACGCCGAATATTATAGCGGTAATCCCAGCGAGTACGGCGCTTACATGGATCTTTTTAACGCGATGGTTGACGCTATCCTGATGTGTAAAAAACCGGTGATCTGTCGGGTAAACGGTATGAGGGTGGCAGGAGGACAGGAGATCGGCATGGCTTGCGACATTACAATTTCCTCGGATCTGGCTGTTTTTGGTCAGGCCGGTCCCAGGCATGGATCTGCACCGGTTGGTGGTTCAACCGATTTTCTCCCCACATTTTTAACCATGGAGCAGGCCATGTGGAGTTGTATTTCCTGCGAGATGTGGAGCGCATATAAAATGCAGCGGTTAGGCCTTATATCCAAGGCTGTCCCGGTTTTGAAAGTGGACGGTAAAGTTGTGCGCAACCCGCTGATTGTTACTGATAAGTATGTGCAGGATGGAGAAATAGTGTATGGAGAAATAGTCAGGGGCGAAGCTGCCGCCAATGCCAAAGAGATGTTAAAAACCGGTGAAACAGATTTTTCACTGCTGGATAAAGAAGTCGGCAAGATTGTTTTGACTTTAACCAACCTTTTCCCCAATTGCCTGATGATGTCTATAGATGGGATTCGCCAGAAGAAGAAGTTTTTCTGGGATCAAGCCAAATTACCCAGTCGCCACTGGCTGCTGGCCAATATGCAGACGGAAGCCTACCTGGGCTTCAATGCGTTCAACACCAAGAAACTTACCGGGCAGGATACCATCGATTTTATCAAGTACCGGCAACTTCTCGCCGATGCCAAGCCATTTGATCAGGATCTGATCGATGCTGTCATGGGGAAGAGGCTCGAGTAAGTTTATGAAAACGCACCGGGAAGTGTAAGTGCTAGTAAAACGGATGGTATCTGCGGCTTGAATGACAGCTTGAAACCCTGGACAGGGGGCAGTTGCCAGCAAAAGTGTTTTTGGTGTTTGTAAAGCAGCAGTAGATGCTTCCCGTTATTAAAAAGCAATAGGTTAAAATGGGGTGATCTGTTTTGGATTATAAATTCTTAAAAACCACGAGCGAGGCGGGAGTGGCTACGATTACATTAAATCGGCCTCCCCTGAATGTCTTGAACATCGAAATGATGGAAGAATTAATTGTTGCCCTGAAATGGGCCGGGGATCAACCCGAACCTCTGGCAGCAATAACCGGCGAGGGTAAAGCCTTTTCAGCTGGAGTAGATATAGCCGATCATACACCTGACAAGGTTAACAAGATGATCGATGTTTTTGATCGTCTTTTCATGACCATGTCTGAAATAGACAAACCGCTAGTTGCCCTGGTCAATGGAGCTGCCCTTGGCGGAGGTTATGAGATTGTCATATTCTGTGATCTTATAGTGGCCTCGGAGAAAGCCAAGCTGGGCCAGCCGGAAATCAAAGTGGGTGTTTTCCCACCGATTGCCTGTTACGTGTTGCCCCGCCTGCTTTCCTGGCCATTGGCTATGGAGATGATCTTAAGCGGTGATATAATCGATGCTGTCCGTGCCGAGCGGATTGGTCTGGTTAATAAGGTACTTCCTGCAGAAAGCTTTAACGATGGAGCAAAAGAGTTTTTGCAGCGTTTTTCAGCATTGAGCCCCGTTGTTCTGTCCCTTACCAAAAAAGCAGTTAAAGCCGGTATAGGTAAGAATTTTGCAGACGGTCTTAAAGCGATTGACCGCATATACCTGGATGAATTGATGAATACTGAAGATGCCGTAGAAGGTCTGCAGGCATTCATGGATAAACGAAAAGCGGTCTGGCGGGGAAAATAATTTTTCAAAGGAGGTTAGTCTCATGAGTGTACCTTCAAAAATCGAAACATGGCAAATGACGGAACCGGGAAAACTTGTTCGGACCAGTATCGATGTCCCTGAACTGAAACCCGGCGAAGTCCTGGTTGAGATTGCCGGGTGTGGAGTTTGTCATACCGATGTAGGCTATTATTACGATGGTGTGCCTACAGTTAACAACCCACCTTTGACTCTCGGTCACGAGATAAGCGGACGCGTAGTGGCTGGTGATGATAAGTTGATCGGAAAAGAGGTTATAATCCCGGCAGTGATGCCTTGCAACAGTTGTGATATTTGTGCTCAGGGCCGGGGAAACCGCTGCCTTAAACAAAAAATGCCCGGGAACAGTATGGGTATTTACGGTGGTTTTTCCAGCCACATACCGGTTCCCGCCGAAGACCTCTGCGTGGTTGAAGATCGCAGGGGCCGCTCGCTGGAACAATTTTCTGTGGTGGCCGATGCTATTACATCTCCTTACCAGGCTGCAAAAAGAGCTGATATTCAGCCCGGTGACAGGGTGGTGGTTATAGGCGCTACGGGTGGAATCGGGGTATACATGACCCAGATAGCGGCCGCCCTTGGGGCCGAGGTTGTAGTTGCCGTAGCCAGAAACAAGGAAAAGCTTGAGCGGTCGCTTAATTATGGTGCTACCCATGCTATCAGTACTCTCGATCAGGGGGTTAAAGATGTTCGCGATGCTTTCAAAGCTTACGGCAAAGAAAATAAAATCCCTGGCCATGGATGGAAAATATTTGAATGCACTGGTAGCAAGATAGGGCAGGAGATAGCTCTCGAGATGCTTTCTTTTACCGGTAAATTGTTGGTGGTTGGCTTCGGAATGCACAAGGTAGAGTATATGCTGTCCCGCCTGATGGCCTTTGATGCGGAAATTATCGGAACATGGGGTTGTTTGCCAAAGTACTACAGCGAGGTTTTGCAGATGGTGTTAGATGATAAAATTAAGATTGAGCCCTTTGTAGAACTGCGCCCGATGAGCAAGATTGAAGAATCATTTAAAGAGTCTCATGCCGGGAAGTTAATGAAGAGATTGGTTTTGACACCTGACTTTTAAGCAACAACTTAGCTGTAAATTGGGTTACCTGATTTGAGTAATCCTTTCCTGCAGAAAAGATAAACCCTCCCCCTGCCTTAAGGTGAGGATTTGGGTGGGGGTTTGTTTTCCCTTCCTTTTCTGCTGGGATCATAGTTATTATGAAGGATAAGAGTTTATGAGGGAGGCTGATACAGTGGAATATGTGATAATTGGCAACAGTGCCGCTGCGGTGGGGGCAATCGAGTCGATACGCAGGGTTGATCAAAAAAGCAACCTCACAGTGGTGAGCAATGAAAAAGAACATGTTTATTCCCGGCCGCTCATTGCTCATTACCTGGCGGGAGAAGTTCCCGAAGACCGCATGCCCTATCGACCGCAGGATTTTTACACTAACTATGGCGTTACCACTTGCCTTGGAATGAGGGTAACGGAAATAGAAACATTGTCTGAAAAACTGTGCCTTGATAACGGCTCAACCATCAATTATGATCGCCTGCTTTTAACAACCGGTTCGAAGGTAAGTATTCCACCCTTGCCCGGATGTGAGGATTTTGATGGCGTCAGTGTTTTTCAATCTTTTGAAGATGCGAAAAATGTTATTACCAGGTTAAAAAAGGGCAGGGAGGCAGTAGTAATTGGTGCTGGTTTGATCGGGCTAAGAGCTGCATACGGTCTCCAGGAAGCTGGAGCGGATGTAACCCTTATTGAAATGTTGCCAAGAATTGCCAGTCGAGTTTTGGATGAAAAAGGTTCCATGCTTGTTCAAAAGATGCTTGAAGATGGGGGCATAAAGGTTCTGACAGGCTGCTCTGTACAGGAAATCGTTGGTAACAAGACAGATGGAGTTAGCGGAGTAATATTGGGAAGTGGTGAAGTAATTGACTGTAACGTTGTGATCATTTCCACGGGTGTTTCACCCAACACTTCTCTGGTAGAAAATACACCGGTGGAAGTAAATATGGGTATAGTTGTGAATGACTACTTCCAGACGTCATTTACCAATATTTTTGCTGCCGGCGATGTTGCCGAAACCCATGACATTCCTCGGGATACTGGTATGGTTAATGCCAACTGGCCCAATGCCTACGAACAGGGCCGGTATGCCGGATTATGCATGACCGGTTCAATGCAGCGCTATCCCGGATCACTGGGAATGAACTCGGTTTCATTTTACAAAATGCCGGTTATATCAATGGGCCTTTTTGATCCGGAAAATGAAGGTGTCAGCGGGGCAGATATAAAAATAAGGGAGAACCTAAAAAACAACCTATACCAGAAACTGGTATTCATCAATAATCGTTTAAAAGGTGCAATCCTTATCGGAGATATCAGCTATGCAGGCGCGATAAATGATCTGATCAGGGAGCAGGTATTGGTTGGTATCATCAAAGATTCTATCCTGGAAGAAAAATATCAGCTTTACGATTTTCTTCGAAGGAAAAGAGAAGCAAAAATGGAAGGCACCGCAATCGAGTGGCCGGAAACCCATTCATCAACAAAGCGCTACGAAAAGAGCTTTAATGAGGAAACATGGACCGAAAGAGAGCGGGATAAAAGGAACTGGCGGTAAACGACCGGTCCTGTAAAGAGGTGATAATAGTGAATGAGCGAAGGTCTCTGTGTTTAAATGCCCTGGTTAATCTTTCCGACCGTACGGTTGACATATTTGAAACTCCGGAAGATATTATCAGAAAATTCGTTGGCGGTCGAGGCTTAAATATGCATTACCTGTACAAATATTTGAAACCGCAGGCCGACCCCTTGTCTCCAGATAATGTTTTAATTCTTGGAACCGGGATACTGACTGGTACACTGGCCCCCAATAGCGGGCGGCACAGTGTTACCTGCAAATCGCCTGAAACCGGGATAATCGGTGATGCAAATATCGGTGGCTTTCTTGGCCCTGAGATGCGTTTTGCCGGTTTCGACCGGCTAATTATTCTTGGTAAGGCGGACAATCCGGTATACCTTTACCTGGAGGATGGTAAAATAGAGATCCGTGATGCAACGGATTACTGGGGCCTTTTATGCAGTGAAACGGAAGCAAAGTTTCATTACGATTTAGGATCCGATGTGGAAGTGCAGTCTATCGGGCCAGCGGGAGAGAACCTGGTCCGTTTTGCCTGTACACGCTATGGGGTTAAAAACGCTGCCGGTCGTTGTGGAACCGGAGCGGTTTGGGGCTCTAAAAATCTGAAAGCCGTGGTTGCAAGAGGAACCCGCGGAATACCAATTTATGATCCGCAGGGCATGATTGATAAATATATCGAGTTAAGGAACTATCTTAAGGAATCTAAGGTAATCAATGTTCTGGGACGGGTAGGAACACCCCTACTCTACGATGTGAGTAACTATCTGGGTGCTATCCGTACCCATAATAGTCAGCAGACAGTTTTCTTTGATACACTGAATGCAGAAGAAGTTCATAAGCATGTTAATAAAATGCTGGGTTGTTACGGATGTGTAGTGCACTGTCGTCACCGCAATACCCTTGGCGGAGAAGGTCCGGAATATACAACTGAAGTGCTGCTGGGTGCTAATATCGGTGTGGCTGATACCGGAAATATGATTGAGCTGAACAATATTGTTAATGACCTGGGTTTGGATGTATCTTCCACGGGTACTTATATTGCCTGGGCGATAGAACTTTTCGAGAAGGGCTATCTGACAGAAGAAACCGCTGGGCGGATTCTTCGTTTTGGCGATTTTAAAATGGCCAGGGATTTAATCTATGACATAGCCTATCGTCGCGGACTGGGGGATACCCTGGCTGAGGGCAGCAAGCTAGTGGAAAAGTTCGGCCCGGAAACAGCCGATTTCCTGATTGCTATCAAGGGGCTGCCTCAGTCCGATCCGCACGATGTTCGTTACCTTAAAGGATTTGCCCTGGGTATTGCCACTTCTTCACGTGGAGCAGATCACCTGAGAAGCAGGCCTACCCTGGAGATTTTAGATTTACCGACTTCCTTTACACAACAGCTTTACGGTGAACCGGTAGATCCGAACCCAACTTCGTATGAATCTAAAAGTACGGTTGTTCATTTTAGTGAAACAATTTATGCCGTCGTAGATTGCATGGGTATTTGCAAGTTTGTTTGTCATGGTTTTAACAGTCCGCGGAATTTAAATTATGATCATTTCCGTGAACTTACAAGGTTGGCTACCGGTTTAGAGTTCAGTAAAGAAGAACTCTACGATGTCGGTCGACGGGTAATAGATCAGGAAAGACTGATCAACTACCAGGAAAAAGGTATTACCCGGAAAGATGATACACTGCCAGCCCGCTATTTCGATGAGCCCATGCCCAGCGCGCGGGGAAAAGGGAGTCACATCAGTCGGGAAGGATTTAACAAGATGTTGGATGAATACTATGAACTGGCTGGTTGGGACAAAGACGGCATGTTACCCCAAAAAAGAATAACGGAGCTAAACAAGCTAAGGAATCTGGGTCAGGAATAATGGAGGTATAAACAATATGATCATAAAACAAAAACAGATTTACTGCCGTCCGGCTCTTTGTATTGGTTGCCGTATCTGTGCCAATGCCTGTGCTCTGTCCCATGAAGGTGAAGTTAACCCTCGACTGGGACGGATCAATATCCGCCAGAACTTGTTTGAACGGTATGAGTTTCAGGAGCTATGCCGTCACTGTGATGATCCCCCCTGCCTTGATGCCTGTATGGTGGGCTGCATCGAAAAAGATGAGGAGACAGGCATTGTTATAAATGATGATCGCTGTGTTGGCTGCTGGATGTGCGTGATGGTCTGCCCGTACGGGAGTATGAAAAGGGATCTACTTAAGCAAATGGCCATAAAATGCGACCAGTGCCGGGATAAGGATGGTCCGGTATGTGTTGAGGTGTGTCCCACCGGTGCCCTGGTTTTTGAAGAAAGAGAAGATATACCTAAAGAACATTGGTTTAGCGGACCGAAGGTATATTAGATTATATTGCCGAAGCAGTAATACCTTCATTTTTGTTTAGGGGCCATTCATCTTTAGCTGTCGGAGTACTTTTTTACATGGGAGGTTGAGTAGTGGCCATCAAGATCGAGTTCAAATCAGCGCTTAGAAGTGTTACCGGCATATCGGCAATAAAAATTGACAAGTCGTTCAACACCCTTGAAAAGGTGATGAACGAACTGATTAGGATGTACCCCGCGTTAAAAGACGAAATGTTTTATAGCGACGGAACCATGGATTACATTTACCAGATTATCCATAACAGCAGGCGCCTTTCCTGGCTTGAAGATAAAGAGGTCAGGATCAAAGACGGCGATGTTCTTTTGTTTATGGTATTCATGGCCGGTGGTTGAGCTAAAACCACCCCTGCCTGTCCCGGTTGAGCCCGAGAAATGGGCTGAGTGGGCATAACGTTTTGGAGAGGTGGTAGTGCTGAAAAGCCAGCTATTTTCAAAAAACAACAAACCGGGCTTTCACTTTGGTTATGTAATAATTGGCATAGGAGCAATGGTCGTAGTTGGCGCACTGGGGTTTGCCCGCTTTGGCTATACCATGATCCTGCCGGTAATGCGACATAATCTGGATTTAAGTTTGACCGAGATGGGGTTTTTAGCCAGTGGTAACATGATTGGCTATCTATTTTTCTCCTTTTTGGGAGGCATACTGGCCAGTAAATACGGGCCCAGGCTTATTATTACCTGTTCCTTGTTTGTAGCCGGGATAGCAATGATTTGCACCGGATTTGCCCAGGGCTTTGCTCTTGCTTTTGTAATGCGTTTTATTACCGGGTTGGGCAGTGGTGGTAGTAATGTTCCGATGATGGCACTTGCATCTGCGTGGTTTGCACCGCGAAAAAGGGGAATGTCAACCGGTCTTATGACCAGCGGTAGCGGGATTAGTCTCGTTCTGGTAGGGTTGGTGCTACCCCGCATTTTTGTTTTTTATGGGCAGGAAGGCTGGCGAGTGGGTTGGTATTTGCTCGGTGGTTTGGTAATCATAATTGGGTTGCTGGTCCTTAAATATCTGGTCAATCACCCCCGTGATATGGGTTTGCTGCCAGTCGGAGGCGAGCCGGAAAGCAACGTTCAGGACAAGGTGTCATCTTTGCAATGGTCTCTCGTTTACCGTTCTAAAACAATCTGGCATATGGCCTCGATCTATTTTCTTTTCGGTTTTTCTTATATCATTTACTCCACCTTCTTTGCCTCCTACCTGGTTGACGAGCGGGGCCTGCTGGAAACCACGGTTGGGAACCTGTGGGCGCTGGTCGGGGTTCTCAGTATATTTAGTGGTCTGTTCTGGGGGATTTTCTCGGATCGTTTCGGCCGCAGGAGCGGACTGATCGCTATCTTCCTGTTGCAATTCGTTTCCTTTTTGCTTTTTGCCCTGACGGCTGATTTTAGCGGATACTTCTTATCGGCCGTTCTTTTCGGCCTTACAGCCTGGAGCATACCCGGTGTTATGGCCGCTGCTGTCGGCGATAATTTGGGAGGCAGGCTGGCCCCGGCCGGACTGGGAATGATTACCCTGGTATTTGGAATAGGACAGGCTCTGGGGCCGGGAATTTCCGGTTATTTAACCGATTTAACTGCTTCTTATTCGCTGGCCTTTTTGCTGGCCGCCATCGGTGCGCTTATCGGGGCGTTTTCTTCAATATTTTTAAAAATGCGCCAGAGCAGTCCGGGCGCTTAAGTATTATATATAAGTAATTTCTGCGTTCAAAAAAAGTTTGTCAAAGCTTGAAATAAAATTATTATGAGGAGGGATTGATTCGGAAAGATGAGTTTTCCGAAAAATTTTATGAAGAAACCGGTAATAGTAAGTGCTGTTCGTACAGTTGGAGGAAGGTATGGGGGTGGTTTAAGCACATTAGGTGCACCTGAGTTGGGTGCTGCCGTTGTTTGTGAAGTAGTTAAGAGAGCAGGTATTCCGAATGAGGAGGTTGATGAACTGGTACTGGGCTGCGGTTGGCAGGCCGGTATTGGTCCCAATGTAGCGCGTTTGGCAACTATTAACGGTGGATTGCCGGTAGAAGTTCCCGCATATACCGTTAACGTACGCTGTGCTTCCAGTATTCAGGCCACAATCCAGGGAGCCAAGTCGATTATCTGTGGGGATGCTGATGTGGTTGTTGTGGGGGGCACCGAATCGGCTTCAAATGTTCCCTATCTTTTGGACAAGGCACGCTGGGGCGCCCGCATGGGAGATTTTAAAGCCTATGATGGTCTGCACAAAGATGGTTTCATGTGCCCCCTGGCCGGCATGCTGATGGGTAATACCGCTGAGCTTTTGGCGGAAAAGTACGGTATTAGCCGTCAGGAGCAGGATCAGTTTGCCCTGGAAAGTCACCAGAAGGCGATCAAGGCCATGAAAGAAGGATGGTTTAAAGAAGAAGTGTTACCGCTTGCGGTCACCCAGAAGAAGAAAACCATAACTGTAGTAGAAGAAGAAATTCCCCGTGCTGATGCTTCGCTTGAAATGATGGGCAAATTGACTCCGGTTTTTGATAAGCAAGGCACTGTAACAGCTGGTAACAGTTGTGCTCTTTGTGACAATGCATCGGCCATGGTTATTATGTCTGAAGAGAAAGCCAATGCTCTAGGGGTAAAACCGATGGCTGCGATCCGTTCTTATGCGGCCGCCGGTGTTGACCCCAGGTATATGGGGATCGGTCCGGTAGCAGCAGTGCCAATTGCCCTGGAAAAAGCGGGGCTGAAAGTTGAAGACCTGGACTTGATCGAGCTAAACGAGGCTTTTGCCGTTCAGTATTTGGCGGTAGAGAGAGAGATGAAATGGAACCGGGATATTGTCAACGTTCACGGTGGAGCGATTGCTTTGGGTCACCCGGTGGGGGCTACCGGCACAAAGCTTATTACCACCATGCTTTATGCATTGAAAACACATGATAAAACCCTGGGGTTGATCAGTGCTTGTGTTGGCGGTGGCCAGGGACTGGCCATTGTTGTAGAGCGGTTAAATTAACCGGAGGTTATTAGAAGGGAGGATAAAGGGATGGAAATAAAAAAAAGTTTTATCCTTGGTGCGGGTATTATGGGTACTGGCATAGCGCAGTTAATGGCTCAAAAAGGCATTGATACCGTACTGGTTGATGTCGAAGAAGCGATTGTCAAGCGCAGCCTCGCCAATATGGAAAGCGGTTTACAGAAAAGAGTGGAAAAGGGCAAAATGACCGAAAGCGAAGTTAAAGATATTCTTGGCCGGGTTAAGGGTTCCACAAAGCTGGAAGATGCTGCAGGAGTTGATTTTGTTATTGAGGCGATCGTTGAAAATGTGGAGGCCAAGCAAGAAGTATTTGCCCGGCTTGAAAAGATTGTTTCAGCAGAAACGATTCTGGCAACCAACACTACTGCTTGCGCAATTTCTGAAATTGCTTCGGCTGTTAAAGATCCGAGTAGGGTAATTGGCATGCACTTTTTTAATCCTGCTGTGGTTATGAAACTGGTAGAAATCATGCCCGGTGTTTCCACCTCGCCCGGAGTGGTGGAAAAGGCCAGGGAACTGGCTGAATTCCTTGGCAAAGAACCAGTAGTTACCGCCAAGGAAGGAATTGCCGGTATCGCCAGCAGGGTTTTGGCTGCCCTGCTTAATGAGGCGGTTTGGGTTCTGGAAGAAGGGATCGGCGGTGTAGATGATATCGATAAGGCTTTGAAAATGGGAGCCAACCAACCCATGGGACCGCTACAGTTGATCGATCTGATTGGTATAGACACCCATCTGGCTAAGACCAGGACCCTTTATGAGAAATTGGGTGATCCGCGTTATCGACCCTGCTACCTGCTGGAGAAGATGGTCCATGCCGGTTACCTGGGGCGTAAAACGAAAAAAGGCTTTTATGACTACGAGCAGGATCCTCCTGTTCCAATGCAGCTGAATTAACATTTTCTCGTGAAAAGCTAGATTAGCAGCTTTACAGCAAGACTTTAGTTACAAACAACTGCGCTATGGTGTAGCGTTGGCCAATTAATTGGGAGGTGTTGTATTTGAACTTTGACTTGACGCCTGAACAAGAGCAGGTGCAAAAGATGGTTCGCGATTTTGTGGCGAAAGAGATTACACCTTTTGCTGCCGAGTGGGACAAGGAAGAGAAGTTCCCCTGGGATGTATGGAAAAAAATGGGTCAGATAGGGATCATCGGGACGGTAATTCCCGAAGAATATGATGGTAGCGGCATGGATAACATTACCCATGCTATCGTAGCTGAAGAGCTGGGTTATGGTTGTAGTTCCATGAGAGGCACTTACTCGGTTCAGGCTTCACTGGTGACCAAAACCATTTTAACTTTTGGTAGCGAGGAACAGAAGCAGAAATATGTTCCCAGGCTTGCTTCCGGTGAAATAATTGGTTGTTATGGTCTTACCGAGTCTGATTCCGGAAGTGATGCTGGTAGTTTATCATCCAGTGCTGATGAAATAGGAGATAAATATATTATAAACGGCGGCAAGATGTGGATAACCAACGGTGGCATTGCTGATGTGGCGATGGTCTTTGCTAAAACTGATAAAAGTGCCGGTCCAAGGGGCATAACCGCTTTTCTGGTTGACAAGGATACGCCGGGTTATTCGACCAAAGATATTCACGAAAAGTTAGGACTACGTGCTTCCAATACAGCTGAGCTTATTTTTGACAATGCTGAAGTTAGCAAGGACGCTATTCTTGGTGAAAAAGGAAAGGGTTTTAAAGTAGCGCTTTCTGCTCTCGATAATGCACGATTTACAGTGGCCGCCGGTTGTGTTGGCGCTGCTCAATCGGCCTTGGATACAGCCAAACAGTATGCTAAAGACAGAATACAGTTTGGCAAGCCTATTGCCGGTCATCAGTTGGTTCAACAGTTAATTTCTAACATGGTTCTAGACATAGAATGTGGCAGGTTGCTGGTTTATCGTGCCGGACACTTCAAGAATAAGAAAGTGCCCAATACCCGTGAGACATCACTGGCCAAGTACTACTGCAGTGAAATGGTTAACCGGGTTGCCTACAATGCTATCCAGGTTCTCGGTGGTTATGGTTTTTCCGGTGAGTATCCCCTGGAAAGAATATATCGTGATGCGCGTGTCAACACCCTTTACGAGGGAACTTCACAGATACAGCAGCTTATCCTGGGCAATATCGAGCTGGGTATGCCTGCATTTACCTAAGATTTACTATGTATCAGATGCAGGGAAAGAAGAGCGGATACTTCTTTCCCTGCTAATAAATATAAAGGGAGAGATGTATGTGTATAAACTACTGAAGTACGAAAAAGACACCCCCCTTGTTTTTTTGACTATCAACCGTCCGGATGTTATGAATGCCCTTTCCAATGCACTGGTGGAAGAGTTAGCCCAGGCTTTTACCGAAGTGGAAGACGATGAAGATATAAGAGCCTTGATTATTACCGGTGAAGGTGAGAAAGCTTTCATGGCAGGTGCAGATATTAAGGAACTTCAGGATCGGGATTATGTTTCGGGGCGTAAGCAGACCAAACGCCGACAAGATGTTTTCAATTTGCTGGCAGAAATGCCCATACCGGTTATTGCTGCCATTAATGGGTTTGCTCTCGGCGCGGGGTTGGAACTGGCCTTGGCTTGCACCTTACGTGTGGTAGCAAACAGCGCCAGGATGGGGTCTCCGGAAGTAAACCTGGGCATTATTCCCGGTGACGGCGCTACACAACGCCTGCCCCGCTTGGTCGGATTCGGAAGGGC